>Ga0163144_10030135_pt1 | contig 10387 bp, 10 predicted proteins | sample OliLak19BULKMAT1_FD_123175 | JGI IMG/M metagenome (GOLD analysis project Ga0163144, IMG submission 123175) | Freshwater microbial mat bacterial communities from Lake Vanda, McMurdo Dry Valleys, Antarctica - Oligotrophic Lake LV.19.BULKMAT1 | ecosystem: Environmental > Aquatic > Freshwater >...
CGTACCACCCGAGAAGCTTCAGGCCCCACTGCATCGTATAGTGCGTGTACCACACGTACACGGGCGTCCGGCGGACGAGCCACACCGGCGCGCCGATCCCTCCCCACACGGGGGTCATGTGGATGAAGACGCGGTCGTACCGCGCAGTCGCGATAATCCACAGGAAGTTGAGTACTTGGCGAACCTTGCCCGCGCCGTTCTCTTTGCCGAGCGAGCGCACGCGGAAGTCGGGGGCTTGAGTTCGTCCGAGGGCTGTCATCGCGGCGTGCGGGCGCCACTCGAGGCATACGACCGTGACCTCGTACCCGCGGCGTTGCCACGCCTCGACCCACAGGATCGTGAAGGCGTCCTGCTCGTGCAGTTTCTGCGTGATGAATAAGAGCTTCATCACGGGAGAGAAAGGAGGAACCGCGCATAACGCGCGATGGCTGTTTCGCGTTGATGCTGCTCGACGATCTTCTTCGCCTTTTCGCCCACACGCTCACGCAAAGCGGGATCGGCCAGCAGCGGTTTGATGGCGGCGGCGAAGGCCTCGGGCGTCGGGTCAACCAGGAAGCCATTCACCCCATGCACGATGGCATCCGGCATATAGCCAACCTTCGTCGACACAACGGGCATGCCGAGCATCATCGCTTCCATGGCAACGCGGGGACCGCCCTCGCTGAGGCTCGGCATCACGAACACGTGCGCGGATTTCATGACGCGGGCCACTTCCGTTTCGTTGCCGAGCCATCCGCGGAACGTGACCCGGGGGGCCACGCCGAGTTCGCGCGCCAGGGCTTCCCACTTCTTCCTCATCGGTCCGTCGCTGATGACGACGAGCGTCGCCTGCGGCAGCAGCTGCATGGTGCGGAAAATGAGCGGAAGATTCTTGTTGGGAACAAGGCGGGAGCAAAACGACATGGATGCCGAGGGCACGACATCGGCGACCAAAGGTACCAGCGACGCGTCGAGGTAGAACGACGGCACGACGTGGAGAAGTTTTTCCTGCACCCCCCACTTCTTGAGAAATGCGACCATGCCCTTGTTCACGACGCGCACCGCGCGCACGCCACGGGAAAGGCGCGGGATCATGGCGCGCGACAGGAGGTATGCGATGCTCTCTTGGAGCGATGCAGCACGCGGATGGCCCACGACATGGTGCACTTCGAGGGCAAGCTTGATGCCCGTCTTTTTGGCCAGCTTCAGCGCGCCGCGGGCATGATGGAACGGCGGCGATGCATGAACGGAAGCGACGGTGATGCGATGCGCCCGTACGAGCTCTTCGCCGTACGACGCGACCCACGACGCGTGCTTGAGCACGCCCACGGGGGCGCTGTGCACGTGTACGTTTTGGGGCACGAGGCGTTCCCACGCGCGGTCTTCGGCCTGCACGCGTGGCGTCAGGACGTCGATGCGCTCGAAATGCTTCGCGAGTCCCGTGAGCGTCGCCGCGAACGGACCCCGTTTGCCAGAAGCCACCGCCCTGTCGCCTGTGATCATCAGAAGATTCATGTGCTCAGAGGAGACTCGAAAAAAGTGCCATGTGCTCATCCGCAAGCGTATGCCATCCGCGCTCCGGAAGGGGTTGCGCGCTCCTCGCTGCCAGCGCGGGATACTTCGCCGCGCAGTCTTTCACCGCTTCGGCGATCTCTTCGGGCGTGCCGAGCGGGGCCGTGACCATGCCATCAAGAAGCGTGCGGCTGAGTCCCGTCTCCTGGGTAAGGAGTACCGGCAATCCAGCGGCGCGGGCTTCGAGCGCGGTATTAGGGCTGATATCCGTGGTGGACGGGACCACAAGAAGATCGTGCTCCCGGAGTAGTTTCTGTTTCTCGTCGCCATGCTGCGCAGGCAGAAACCTCACGCGGTCGCCGAGGCCGAGCGACGCCACGCGGTCACGGATAACGCGTTCCATGGGGCCAGATCCGGCGAAGGTGAGGTGCATGTCTGGAAGAAGTTTCATAGCGGACGCGAGCGCGGGCAGGTTTTTGAAGGCGACGAACCGTCCGAGCGACAGCAGGCGGAACGGATGGTGCGCCGAGTGTTGTACCGGCGTCCCGTGCGGCGTCACGTTCTCGATCACCGTCACCCGCGGCAGGTGCACGTACATGCGCCGGTACAGCTCTTCCTGGAAGGCGGTCGAGAACGCGAGGACGTCAAACGTGCGAAGGAGTCCGTTCATGAAGCCGATAAAGGAGGACCCTTTCTTTTCGTACCAATCGCGCAGCCCTCGCGATTCGCCGGCATCCGTCGCGCGCTCCCATAAAAAATCGCCGCCGAGACGAAGGATCTTCTTGGGGCCGCGCAGGTGCGCGAGCCATAAGGGAACGCCGACGCTCACCGACGAAAACGCTTCGACCACGTCGAATCCATCGCTCGCCTTGCGCAACGCCCGCGCGTACCGGATGTAACGCATAAACGGCCCACCCGCGCGGGATACCCTCGTCACGCCCTCCGCCATATCTCTCGGTGCCGGATCACCATACGCGACGACCTTCACCTCGGCGCCCTTCGCACGCAATGCCTTCGCCAACTCACGAACATACGTGGCAGGGCCGCCGATCTCCGGCGGATAAATGCCGGTGGCCAAGACGATACGCATCGGAATCATCCTACCCGAAAACGCGCCGCGAGGAGCGGCGAACGCGCTGTACTCGACCAATGCGGATGCTATACTTCGAGGCATGCAAGTTGTTATTTTCTGCGGAGGTCAAGGCACGAGGATGCGCGAAGAAACGGAGGCACGTCCCAAACCGATGGTCTCGGTGGGTGGGCGTCCGATGCTGTGGCACATCATGAAGACCTTCGCCCATTTCGGGCACAAGGAATTCGTCCTGCCGCTCGGGTACAAAGGCGAGCAAATCAAGGAGTACTTCCTCCAATATCGCCCCATGAACGGCGACCTGACGGTGAATCTCGGCGGCGAACACGCGAAAATCGAATACCATGACCAGAACGAAGAACACGACTTCAAAGTCACACTGGCCGAAACAGGCCTGGATTCCATGACAGGCTGCCGCCTCGCCCGCGTGCAACGCCACCTGCGCGATGAAACGTTCCTCTGCACATACGGCGACGGACTCTCGGACGTCGACCTCAGCAAAGTGCTCGCGTTCCACAAGAGCCACGGCAAGATCGCGACCGTCACGTCGGTCCGCACAATCTCCCGCTTCGGCATTATTAAGACCGAAGACGACGGCCTCGTGACAAGCTTCGCGGAGAAGCCGGACACCGACAGTTGGATCAACGCCGGGTTCTTTGTCTTCGAGCCGAGCATTTTCAAGTATGCGAAAAACGACGTACACCAGGTCTTGGAAAAGCAGGTGATGGAAGCTTTGACGGCCGATGGCGAACTGATGGCCTACAAACACGACGGATTCTTCTACGCCATGGATACGTACCGCGAATATCAGCAGCTGAACTCCATGTGGGACAGTGGAAACGCTCCATGGGCGTACTGGAGAAAGAAGGACTCCGCCACTGCTCAATAATGAAAAACACCTCCCCTCATTGGTATGGTCGTTCGGTGTTCGTCACGGGCGGCGCCGGTTTGGTCGGCAATGCACTCGTCGACGAACTCGTAGGACTCGGAGCATCTGTCGTCATCCTCATCCGCGATGACGTCCCCTCGCCGTTGCAGGAGTGGAACCCGTCGATGACGAAGGTCACGAAGGTGCACGGCAAAATTGAGGACCAGGCTCTCATGGAGCGGATCCTCGGCGAATACGACATCAAGACCGTGTTCCACCTCGCGGCTCAGGCCATCGTCGGCGTGGCCAACCGCAACCCGATCTCGACCTTCGAATCGAACATCCAAGGCACGTGGTCGCTCCTCGAAGCGTGCCGCCGCTCCCCGCTCGTAGAACAGGTCGTCGTGGCATCGTCCGACAAGGCATATGGCGAACAACCGAAACTGCCATATACCGAGGATATGCCGCTCTTGGCGCGCAATCCCTATGATGTCTCGAAGGCCTGCACTGACATGCTCGCGCAGAGCTATGCCACGACGTTCGGCATGAACGTGGCGATCTCGCGATGCGGCAACTTCTTCGGCGAAGGCGATTTCAACTGGAGCCGCATCGTCCCGGGCACGATCCGCTCCATCGTCCAGAACGAATCACCCGTCCTCCGCAGCGACGGCACGCTCATCCGCGATTATTTCTACGTCCGCGATGGGGCGCATGCCTACCGCGTGCTGGCCGAACATCTGGCGGCGAACCCGGAGAAGATCCGCGGCGAAGCGTTCAACTTCTCGACCGACCAGGAAGTAAGCGTCATCGACCTTACGAACATGATCTTGAAACTCATGAAGTCGGACCTAAAGCCGGTGATTCAAAATAACGCCCCGAACGAGATCCAAAAGCAAAACCTAAGCTCGGCCAAAGCGCGTGCCCAGCTTGGATGGACACCGCAGTACACCCTGGAAGACGGCCTGAAACGCACGATCGAGTGGTATACGCAGTACCTGAAGAAGGCATGATCTTCGAAGCGCTCGCAGTCGACGGCGCGTTTCTCATTTCGCCGGAACCCCGCGAGGATCACCGGGGATTCTTCGCGCGCATGTTCGACGTCGCGGAGTGGCAACAACACGGCCTCGACCCAACGGTGAACCAGTGCAACGCGTCGTTCACGAAACGCGCAGGCACGATCCGCGGACTGCACTACCAACGCGCGCCGCATGAAGAGACGAAGGTCATCCGCTGCACGAAAGGAAAAATCTTCGACGTCGTCGCAGACGCCCGGAAGGATTCGCCTACGTACGGGAAATGGGCGGGCGTGGAACTAAGCGCCGACAATCACAACATGCTCTACGTGCCGAAAGGCTGCGTCCATGGGCTGCAAACACTGGTAGATGACTGCGAGGTTTTCTATCTGGTCTCCACGCCGTTCAACAAAGAAGCCGACGGCGGTGTCAGGTTCAGCGATCCCACGTTCGCCATCGCATGGCCGCTCCCTCCGGTCGATTTATCGGAGAAAGACACAGGCCTACCATTCCTGACCGAAGCATGAGCGAGGGTAAAAAAGACGGAAAAGCCGAGCACGACGTCATCCTCATGACGTCCGCCATCGGTTCTCCGCCATCATTCCTGAAGATCACGAACCACGAAGAACGCCTGCACCAGACGCTCTGCAGTCTCGTCCGATGGATCCGCGACACGTCGGCCCGAACGATCGTTCTGTGCGATGGCACAATGCCTCCATTCGACTTTTCGAAGGTACTAAAATTTGCAGAGGAGCACGGGAAAACCCTCGAAGTGATCATCTTCAAGGAAAGCGACAACTATCTGAAATACGGCAAGGGATACGCGGAGGGGGAGGTACTGGAATACGCGTTGGAACATAGCGCACACCTGTCGGAGGGCAGCAGTTTCTACAAGGTCACGGGCCGTACGTTCATCTCTAACTTCGAGGAAATTCGGGCGCTGCATGAAAAAGATGAAGCGGTATTTGCATCTCCCGCGTGGTCGCTCATGCCCGTGAGCGCTCACGATAAGCATGAAACCCATCGCAACCTGTCATCAAGGATCCATAATGCCCAGACGATGGGATTTACGAGCGCAGCCAGGATGGTATTCAGCAAAATGGAAAGGCGATTGTACAACCTTTTCGTTCGCGGAGAATGGTCCATACGGGAGCACCGTTCGGTGTGGACGCAGTTTTACAAGTGCGACGTAGCGTTTTTCCGGAAGCATCTCCTGAAGGTCTATGTGCGCGTGAGCGACCTCTACAACAACATTGAACATGAATACTTCCGCTCCATGCGCGGGGTGCCGTACACGCCCATGGGCGTCCGCCTGCGCATCGTCGGTCGCAACGCCGGCTACGATCTACTGTACGACGAAGACTACGCGGAAGATGTACAGGCATTGGCCCGTACGCTGCGGTAAAACGCAATTTCGTATCGCGCAATGGGCCTGTAGACTTCCTTCGATGCGCCTCTCGATCGTCATCCTCCATACGAACAAACCGCACGACGCGACGCAGTGCCTGCGATCGCTACAGAAGGTGCGCTTTCCCGTGGAGACAGAAATTTTCTGCATCAACAACGGCGGACATAACGCGAACGAAAAGGTCGACCGCTCTGCTGCAGAAAGGTTGCCGGTGGCGTTCATGGAACTGCCCCGGGACGGCTACGTCTTCGGCAACAACCAAGGCTACAAGGCTTCAAGCGGCGAGTACATCGCGACGGTGAACGCGGATATCACGATGCACGAAGATACGATAGAAAAGCTGCTCGACTGCATGGAACGCCACCCGGATGTGGGCATCGCGGCTCCACGGCTCATTTACCCCGACGGCCACGAACAAGATAGCGCCCGTCCCTTCCCGAAGCTGTTCGAGATGATGTGGCGACGCCTCTTCAAACCCCACGTACACCGCCAATCGGCGATGGTCTTCAACGACGAAGCGCAGGACGTTGACTGGATCACGGGCGCCATGTTCCTCATGTCGCGGAAGTGCCTGGAAGCGACGGGCGGGCATGACGAGAGGTACTTCCTATTTATGTCGGACATCACGATGTGCCGCGAGTCGTGGGCGCACGGCATGCGAGTGGTGCAACTGCGCGACGCGAAGGCGATCCACAACGAATCGCGCCTTTCCAAAGGAAGCCCACTCAAGATGCTCAAGAAACGCACGGGTCGCGCGCACATCATGGATGCGGCAAAGTACTTCCTGAAATACGGTTGGCGCCGCGCACCGGCGGGATCACCCTCCAGCAAAAAACTGCTCCCCACAGCCTAAAAATGGCACGCGTTTCGGTCCTCATGCCGATGTACAAACCGAAGAGCGAGTACCTGATCCAGGCGCTCGACTCCCTCTTTGCGCAGACCGAAACCGACTGGGAATGCATCATGCACAACCAACCATGGGACGGCGACGTGAAAGGATCCATCGCCGAATACCTCAAGGACCCACGCGTAAAATTCGTGCAGGGCACGCAACTGCGCACCATCGGCGAGAACTGGAATGCGTGCTTGCCGTTCGCCACCAGTCCGTACCTCGCGTACTTGTTCTACGACGACCTCTGGGAACCGGAGTACCTCACAACGCTCTGCGGTGTCCTCGACGCGCATCCATCTGTCGGATTCGCCTCCGCAAATAGAGGCTACCTGTTTATGGGCGAAGGATCGCACGACGCCACGTACGACGAAGTCACCGAAGCCGTGGCCCTCCTGCGGCCAGGCCTCTATCAGGGGCAACAATTTCTTTTGGAATGGATGACGCGCGGCCTGCGCCCCAACATCATCGGGGAGCCGAGCTTCGTGCTGCTCCGCAGGTCCGTGGTTGACGACGCCGGCGCCTTCCACCCGACGATGGCGCAGGGGCTCGATTACGAATATTGGACACGCTGCCTCGCCAAGAGCGATTGGTATTTCGAACCCCGCGTGCTCGGCAAATTCCGGGTGCACGCCGCGGGAACGTCGGCGTTGAACGCGGCTGCGAGGAAGGGTATCTACGATCGTTTGGAAATAATGGAAAATGTCCTCGTGCTCGTGCCGCCAAAAGACAGGCGCGCCGCGAAAGCGGGCCTGCGACACATGCTAGCTGCTATGATCCGCAAGTACATGCACCGCTGGAAAAGAGCACGCACGGGCCTGCAGACGCAGGGAGGAGGAGGGTCAGCGGCAGTAAAGAAGTTCGCAATGCGCCATCCGATCATTATGGTGGGGGCGATGGTGGAGGCGATGTTTAGGAAAGCGAAGATATAAACCTAAAATATTACTTCGTCAATTTCTCGTATACGGTCGTATATCGCTCCGAAATGCCCTCCCAATCATATTTCGCGGCATTCGCCCTCCCCCCTTCTCCCAGGCGCCGACGGAGGTCGTCGTCATCGAGCAGTCGTAGAAGCGCGTCCGCTGCCGCGGCCGGATCCTTCGGCGGCACGAGCAGGCCCGTCGCACCGTTGTGCACGATGTCGGGGATGCCGCCGACGTTCGTCGCGACAACCGCACACCCGACTGCCTGTGCTTCGATGAAAACGTTGCCGAACGCTTCGCTCGTGGAGAGACCGCAGAAAATTTCCGCGGAGGCGTACTCCGTTGCGATGCGGTCGTGCGCGACCTTGCCGACGAATGTGATGCGATCGGCAATTTTCAATTCCGTTGCGATGCGTTCGAGTCTGTCACGTTCGGAACCAGCACCGACGATGCGGAGGTGGACCGTGTCATGGTTCGTCGGGCTCACCATGACACCGGCACTGTCATCCTGCGTGCCCGTCCGAAGCCCAGGGGCATAGGCGGGAGCTCGTCGAAGGATGACAGCAAACGCCTCCAGCAACGTATCCACGCCCTTCATGGGTTCAAGCCGCCCCACGAACAGGATGCGACCCGGCACGCGCTCCGCGGAGGCCTCCAATAGTTCTTTCGATCGGATGCCGTTGGGGATGAGTGTGGCATCGACGCCGAAGTGTTTCGCGCGCGCCACGAGCACGGAGCTGATGGCAGTCACTCGGTGAGCGGCGCGATGCATGGGTGCCACGAGCAACGACGTGTTCGTACTCTGGCACGTGAGGATGCGCTTCGCGTGCGGTACGACGCTTTTGGAGAACATAAGCGCGAGGCCCGCGAACGATTCGAGCACCGCATGAATGATATCCGGCTGCAACGCGGCAGCGGCGGACGGGGCCAAGATCGGGTACAGCCATTTGTCGATGCTGGAACCGAATCCCACGCGCTTCACCTTCACGCCCGTCGGCAGGACATCGTCGATCGGCAAATCCTTCCGCATACGCGCGGCGATGATCGTGATGTCGTACCGATCCTTCAGACGCGCGGCGACCTCCTCCGCACATGCCTCTGCACCGCTGCGATACGGGGAGACGAACGCCGAGAAAAGCACGATTTTTTTCATGGAGATCGCATGTATCATAGAATCATGCGTTTCCCCTGCATACTCACCGTTGCAAGTATCGGCCTTTTGGCCGCATGCACACCGTTTATGAGACCGCAACCACCAAACGACGTCCAACCTGTCGTTTCAGGAGGGCGAGGGGAAGTCGTGCCATCCGAACCGCCGGCGTATTCCGAGGAAGATTTCGAGGGTGGGCGAACGACACTTGAGCACGGCGTCGCGTATGGAAAGCTCGACGGATTGGAGACCGCAGCGATTCTCGAGCGCGATGGGGAAATATTCGTGATGCAGACACTCGCGGTAGAGCCCAATCACGCTTTCTGGAGATATGTGTTTCGCGACTTCCGTGAATCCCCGTCGGGGCGCTACGTGTTCTTCGAGGCCCTCGGCTGGGAGTGGGCCGACTTTTACGTCTATGACACGGACGAGCGCCTCATCATCGTAAAAATGAGCGACCCGCAAGCCTGGGGCATCACTGAGGATGAACGTCGCCTCTTCGAATGCCAGAGCGCGGGTATGAGTAGCAACGCCCACGGATCGGTGTACTCGCTTCCGGAAGGAACCCCGCTCGTGACCATCGACCAAGACGATATCGATCTCGCACAGGACTCGTACCTCGACACGGTCGAATGCACGCGAAATGGTAATTCGGTCACGTTCGTTGTAACGGAATATTCCACAGGCGAACATCCGGGCACGACTGTGTCGCATACGTTCGTCGTCGACCTTGAAACCGGAGCCGTGACGAAGAAATAATTACACTGCGACTCCATCGAACAACTCGTCGTACTGCTTCCCCACCGTCTTCCAACTGAAGACCTCGTCGATCCTCTTTCGCGCGGCCTCGCCGAGCGATGCACGCTTCGCGGGGTCCTGCAGGAGGCGCCGAATATGCGATCGAAGCGCCTCGCGATCCCCCGGCGAAAACAGCAAGCCAGACACGCCGTTTTCGAGCAGGAACCGATTGCCTCCGACGTCCGATGCGATACACGCGCAGCTCGACGACATGGCTTCCATAAGCGCGTTGCTGAGACCCTCACTATGGCTGGGGAGGACGAAGATATCCGTCCCGCCCAAGATCCGATCGATGTCTTCCCGAGCTCCCGTGAACGCCACCTCGCGCCGATACGCCTCGACCAGAGGGTGCATGTCCTTGTACCAGCCGACCACCTGGATGTTCAATACGGGAAATTCTTTTTTGAGCGGCACCGCCGCGGCGAGGAAATCGTCGACGCCCTTCACTGATTCCAAACGGCCGACGTAGGTGACGATAATAGCTGGTAGCGGATAGCGGGTAGCGGGTAGGTCGGTCGTGCTACTAGCTATTCGCTTATCGCTACGCGCTGCAGCGTACGGCGTTGGATCGATACCCGTCGGAATGACCCGCGACTTCCCGGCAATGCATAAGCGCTTCAGGAGACGCTCCGGCTGCGGATGGAAAAACACGACGCGTTCGGCGTTCAGGAGCAGGAGCCATCCGAGCGTCCATGCGTAGATAGCGGCGCACACGCCCGCGAAACGGGACCGCGGCCACCACGTCATGCCCACGAGC
>Ga0163144_10030136_pt1 | contig 10387 bp, 4 predicted proteins | sample OliLak19BULKMAT1_FD_123175 | JGI IMG/M metagenome (GOLD analysis project Ga0163144, IMG submission 123175) | Freshwater microbial mat bacterial communities from Lake Vanda, McMurdo Dry Valleys, Antarctica - Oligotrophic Lake LV.19.BULKMAT1 | ecosystem: Environmental > Aquatic > Freshwater > Lake...
CAACGGCCCGCTGCAAGGCTAAGCTCACGAATCCACACTTACGACAGCTTCGACAGGCTTTTTTAGAAGGAAAGGCATTCGATGCAGAAAAATGACTTGCTGTCTTTTTGCCGCACATTTTTTGCCGACGATTAAGTCCAATGTACAATTCATCTTAGCCTGGAAGCGGGGCATTGTAAAAAATGGGTCAGGAACCAATCGTGCGGAGCACCCTCTGGGCCATTTGGCTATTGGTTCCTGGTAGCTTATTTCGGATTAAGATCAGTTTCGGGTTGCGAGCGACGGTCGAAGTGGGTCTGATTTCGGTCTGCAGCCGGAATCAGGCGGAATCAGGCGGCCGTACAGATCGATTCTTCCGTTGGTGCTTTGGCACCGCGGGTCAGCGTGATCGGATGGCTATTGTTTTTTAAACCCGAACCGTCGCTTGAGCGGTCGATTTCAACTGACCAACTCGTATTCACATCGAAGCGATGCTGGAAAAAGAAGCCGAAACAAATCGACTATCCCTCACAAAGTTGCGTCTCCGCAGAGCTTCCGTCTGTTTTATAGAACACCGCAATCCTGACAACTGCATCACTCCAAAACCAGATAATCACTTAAAAAGACATTCAGATTGAACACCGGCGCCATGCCTCAAAAAATCTCGGGGGGTTTGGGGGGCTGGCCCCCAACTACTCTGGCAGGACATCCGCCACTGTTCAATCACGCCTTCCACAAAAAAAAGAATTCAAAATTGCACTATTTTAAATCTGTTGCTTGATCCAGTTTAAGGCCGTCGCTGACCCCTTTTTTCTGCCCGAAGCAGACATGGCACCATGGAACCTGGCAATTTTGGAGAACAACACTGATGTCAGCCGATGAGCGAACAGGATGGGAATGCCGATTCTGCTTCGAAAAGCTGAAGTCTCAGCCGCTGATCGGTTGGCGGCGTCTGCTGTGGATTGTTCCCGTACGTACGTTTCGATGCCAGCACTGCTTTAACACGTTTCTAAAACCAGCCGCCTTTATCGCTGCGATTCCGTTCGTTGGCAGATTGTTCTGTGAAAAACGCGGAGTGTCAGCAAGCGTTTCGGAATTGCTGTCCAACCCGACCGTTCGTGGAAGAAAGAGTCGTCGCAACTACGTGAACGCGGGTTGGTTTGTGCGATTTGCACGCTGGACGGGCCGCGTGGATTCGAATGCGGGTGAGACCTTCGGCAGATTTTTCCGCATTTTCCTGTGGCCGTTCCACTGGCTCTCAAAGAAGTTCCTGGGGAACTCCAGGAAGTCGCAGCGATCCGATCATTCCAGATCACGAAAACGATCCCGCTCAAGCGGTAGCGACGACGCAAAGTGAATCGCCTGTTTGTAACGGCATCGCGTATATTGTTCCGGGTAGAAGAAGAACACACTGCGAGACCGCTGCCATATTGACCGGAAAGGCGTTTTCGGATGCCCGGACGCATGGAACTCACCGAAGACACCGACTTGTCTCGGCGGCTGCTGGAAAATGATCAGGGCTGCCTTGATGACATCCTGTGCTCATTCGGTGCCGGAATTCTCGGACTGCTGTGAAGGCGTTTTCGGGATGTGTTGAGGGAAGAGGATCTGGAAGATGTCCTTTCGATGGGGCTCTTTCGCTTGTGGAACAGTCGTGATCGCTATCAGGTAAACCGCGCATCACTGCGAGTCTGGTGGTATCACATCTGTGAGAACGCCGCGCGGGATGTGTTGCGGATGGGCTGGCAAAAGGCGCGCGCACGGGAAGTGAATTCCGGTGACTCGTTTGCTGGAATTTCAGAGCGACGGTCGCCATCGGTCTTTGATTCAGAATGCGTTGCGATCACGATCTTACCTTCGACTGCCGTCCATCATGATTTGAAGGAAGTGCTGAGCGAACTTCCGGGGGTGCAGCGTGCCATTCTGCTCGCAGATGCTGCCGCGCGAGACGATGTGGCCTGCAGTCAGCGACTTGGCGACGACCTTGGTTTGCCGGCATCGACCGTGCGCGTTTACCGCAAGCGAGCGATGGACCGCGTAAGACGCGAATTGATTGCGCGAGGACACGGGCTGGAAGACACGAAGCACCTCTGATCACTCGATTCCTGCCGCCGCTTCGGAATTTAAAATTTCAGATTTGAAATTGAGATTCAAGATCTCGACTTAGAGGCTATGTATGAACGACGAACCACAAATCCCCGCTGATGCAGCGTTGCATCGCCTGTTGACCACAGCAATGGGGCCGAACCCATTGAACGACGAAGAAATCGAGTCACTGCTGAATTCGGCTGAGCCGCCGATGCCACTCGGCGTTGAACAAACACAACGAATCGTCGGCAAAGTGCATCGTCTGCTCAGTGCTGCGCCGAAGGCCGCCGTAAACAATGTCGGTCTGATGCTTCCGAACAATCAGCGTCCTCAACTAGTTTCGGCGACAACGATCGAACCTGCACGACCGATCAGAATCCCTGCGATTGCGGCACTGGTGGCGTCGATGCTGGCGCTGGTGTCGGTCATTGTGCTGACTCCTGAAGCGCCGTCCAGGAGTCAAATTTCGCAGCTCGACCAGCAATCAAAGACAGCGGCGTTGGTTCTTCAGCGAGATTTGAAGACTGGATTCTCCGGAAGAATGGCTCCCCGTTACTGGATGACGGCAAAGCCGTTACCGGATGCAGTGCCCACCGCAAAGGTCGCCGTCGGTGATGAAATCGCAACAGGTGATCAGGAACGTCGTCGAGTCACTTTGCCAGACGGTTCTGTGCTCTATGTGAATAGCGGATCGCAGGTGAAGATTGCCACAGAACGGCGGGTTGAGGTGACAAAAGGCAAAGTCTTTGTCGAGGTGGTGCCTGCGTTTGGTAATGTGCCCCATCACTCCTTGGCAGGAAGTCTCGCTGCGGAGCATCGAGGCACGTTGCCGTTTGAAGTCGTCACGCCGAATCGCACCGTCACCGCTCTGGGAACGAAATTTTCCGTATCGGTTGATGATTCCGAAACAGACGTGATGGTGACGCAGGGGAAAGTGAGAGTCTCGGGCGTTGACGCAGTCGTGTCGGCCGGACAACAGATCAGAGCCGCCGGTGAGTACACATTTGCCTCGGCATCGCCGATATCGGCGCAACTGGAGTGGACTCGGGACCTGTTGGCTGCGGCGACAGGGCCGCTGGTTCCAAAGAGCGAATACTCCGGCGGGGCCCTGGTGACGGTCGATCCGAACGGGCAAAGTGCCAGGCTGAGTCTGCGGAATTATCACATCGACGTGCATATCGAAGACGGATTTGCTCGTACGACGATCGATCAGACGTACTTCAATCATACGCACACACGGCTGGAAGGCACGTTTCATTTTCCTCTTCCGACAGATGCTTCATTGTCACGGCTCGCGATGTATGTGAACGGCAAACTGATGGAAGGCGGCATGGCGGAACGCGATCATGCCCGCAACACGTTTGAAGAGATCAAGCGCAAGATGCTGGACCCGGCTCTGTTGGAATGGGTCGATGGCAGCACCTTCAAGATGCGCGTGTTTCCGCTGGAACCGCGTCAGGAAAAACGCATTGTGCTGAGCTATTCGCAACGGCTGAATTCTGCCGGAGGTCAGCTTCAGTATCGCTTTCCTGCGGGTCATACAATGGATGCCGTGCGCGACTGGTCGGCTCATGTGCGGATCAAGGACGGAGCCGGATCTGAATGGCATTCGCAGTCTCATACGATGACTGCGTCGGAAGATACGGGCGATCTGGTGCTTGATGCCAGGTTGAAGAATGCGTTGATGGATCGTGATCTGGTGTTGCGAATCACCGAGAACACCAATTTGAAATCTCAAATCGCGAATTTCAAATCTGACGCTCAGCAGTACCTCATGCTGCGCCTGAAGCCGGATCTTCCCGGCGAATTGCAGCGTCAGCCGCATCACTGGGTCTTCCTCTTTGAACATGCCGGCGACCGCAGTCCGCTGCTGGCCAGAGCACAGATTGAGATCATGCGCACGCTGCTGGATAACGCGGAACATTCGGATACATTTTCGATCGTCGGTGCATCGACACGGGCTGAGCTGTATCCGGCGGAACGCCAACTCTGTACGGCCGAGAATATTGCCGCTGCAGTGAAACATCTGGAGAACATCCACCTCGTGGGAGCTTTGGATCTGGCCGCAGCGTTCAGAAAATGTGCTGAACAGGTTGCACTGCCGCATTTGCTGGACAACGGATTGGTGCCTCGAACGAGAATTCTCGTTCACCTCGGCTCCGGCCTGCCTGCGCTCGGTGAACGCGATGCTTCAAAGCTCGCCGCAATGATTCCCGCCGAAGCGCAATACGTCGGCATCGGAGTCGGTCGTCGCTGGAACCAGGCGATGATGAAACAAGCCGCTTCCCGCACGGGCGGCTTGAGTACTCAAATCAACCCCGACGAAGAGATCGCATGGCGAGCATTTGATGTCTTTTCAAAGCTGCATTCACCGAGGCTGGTCAATGTGGCGGTGGCGAGTAGAGATTTCAATTCTCAAATCCCGAATTTGAAATCGGAAGGTCAGGACGGGCTTGGAAGCCCATCCTACGATGGGCCACAGTTCCTGCTTTTCTCCGACACCATTGCTCAGGGCGAAGAATTCGCTGCCATCTGTCGAGTGCCCGAAGGACAACCGTTGCCAGCGTCCGTGACTGTCACCGCGACCCTGAACGGCCAACCGTGGACCCAAACGATTCGGGTCGCGAACGTCAAAAACCTGGCCAGGTATCTGCCTCGTCACTGGGCGAAGCTGGAGATCGATCGCTTACTCGCGGAAAACGCCGAACAGCATCGAGACGCCATTGTGGCGCTCAGTAAATCCATGTACGTGATGAGCCCCTTCACGTCACTGCTGGTACTCGAAAACGAAGAAATGTACACGCAGTTCAATATCGACCGAGGCCGCAAAGACCACTGGGCAATGTACCCGTGTCCGGAGAAGATTGAGGTTGTGTCAGAAGTTGATTTGTCCGGGCGTAATGTTGCTGAAATCCAGCTTTCGGAGCTGGAGCTTTCAACAGTGACCTGGATATTGCAAGCTCTCTTCGAATCCAAAGGAACGCTGGCACCGACAATTACGGGAGTTCCAGGGTTGAACAGGATTCGTTTTGAAGGCAATCCGGTTCAGGTCGAACAGTTCAGGAAAGTTTTGTCACAGCTCGGTGAGCAGGGGCAAATCGATGTTGAATCATCCGTTGCGGCAAAGACCGGACAAGATGTCCTTTCGACCATCTTGCGTTTGCAGCGACCGCAATGGTTTTCTTGGAAGCAACCGACCACTTGGACCAGGTACGGAAGACTTCCGACGACCTGGCAATCCAATGGAAACGCGAATTGGCACCAATTTCCCTATTACTCCGTTCGTGGAGTCAACGATTTTGGTCTAGTCCAACAGGGTCAGGCCGACACATTTTGGGGCTGGCAACAGCGCGACTTGAGTTGGGATGCATCGGAAGCTGATAACGGAATCGATGGTGAACCAAAGGGAACCTGGATCGATAAACTGCCAGCATTGCCGTCGATAACTTTCTTGGGTGACACCAACGGCAGCCATGCATCTCAACTTGGAAGGAGCACGGCAGACTTCGTCAGCCCGGATTTTGCATGGCACGTAAATACAACCGACGAAGAAAAGTTTCAGCGATTATTGGCGTTCAACGAGGTCGCTCGACAACGTGAAACTGACAGCTTTACACGGCAGCTCAATGATGTCGATCTGGCGTCTATTATGCCAGCTGGAGAGTACAACCATCCTGATGCAAAATCATGGAAGGAACTCGTGGAAAGACGCAAGAATTACGATCGAGTCAACAATCGGGTTCTTACCGCAAGCGAACGTCAAATCGAATCTAGTCTCAGTCAAAAGGTTTCCCTGCATTTCCATGACGCTCCGCTGGCAAGCGTGATTCGACACATTGCCAATGAGCATGGAATTAGCATAGCAATAAAGACGCAGGCAATTGAGATGAAAGGACCAGCGGTCAATCCAATCGTAAACATTGATGTGGATGGTATCACGCTGAAGAGCTCGTTGAATCTGCTCCTCGATCAGGCTGGCGGCCTTGCGTACTCAATTGAAAATGACATGCTGATGATCACGACGGAGGAAGAGCAGAAAGCTATGCGCAACGGCGGACAGGCGGTTTCTGATGTTGAATCGTTTTGGGCATGGCGAATGCAGGACCTGGGCCTCATATTGCTCACAGGAAATGAGCCTGATGTTGGTCGAATTCGAGCGATCATTGGCTTTTCGGATTCATCCATCGAAATGCAGCAGCCTGTGTTGTTAGATCGGCTTCAAATCAATCCCGGTGACCTTGCGGATGCGAAACAAATCAGTCGCCGTCGCGATCGATTCTCGGGAAGTCAATTATGGCGTCGGCAATATATCGAGATGAGTCAACTTATGGGTGAAACTCGTTCGGCAGTACCCAGGGATACGGAAACCGTCGCCACGAACGAATCGTTCAAAACGCATCGATGGGTCGATGATGCCGTTGGTTCTGATGTCGCCATTGTCGCGTTGCCGACGTTTCAAACTCCATCGCGCCTTGAAGTGAATGCGGTTCTATTCGGAGATTTGATCTGTCACGCTCCGGGATTGAATACATCACCGGTCGACGTAATGGCGGTGGTTGAGGCGGAGAGTGTTGCAAAAATCTCAAATCTGAAATCTCAAATCTCAAATCCGCCCGCAGGACGCATTGATGATGCCGCTCGGGCATTGATTGAAAAATCCCGTGCACGCGGCTGGGAATCCATCACGCTGCCGGGCCGCGATGGTGAAGCGGGCATCACAGTTCACTACGACGGTGCGGGTCGTCACGTTTGGGAACGAATCGTCTCAGAAGGCTTGCGTGAGCATGTCGTTTGCGATCGCTCAACGCTGTGGCATGTTTACCGTGAGATCGGCCTCGCATCAAAGCGACCGTTTAGTCGGTTCCATCACCGTGAATTCACCGCGATCGTGCCATGGCTGCTGCCGGATGCTGATGAACTGGCTCGCGGTGCCAATGTGGTGGCGGTGGATGAACGGACGATTGCCATTGTGCCCGTGAGCGGTACGGCGCTAGCCGCCGGTGAGGATCAGAGTCGCGAACGGGAATTCGGCAAACCACGCACTGGCAATAACAATTCGAAATCTGAGATTTCAAATACAGAAAGCATTGAACAGACACCGGCGGCTGGCGCCGTACCGCTCACACTGCACCTCGTCTTCGCCCCCGATGGCCGATTGGCGGAACGTCGATTCGTCGAACACGCATCGGGCAAAATCCTGCACTCCGTCACATATGACGCAGACGGCACGGTCAGGATCCTGGATGCCGACGGCAAAGACTTGGCGACGCTGAATTTGCATCGATCGACCGCTGCTGCTCCGCAGTTGGTGCCGGATCTGAATGGACTTGTTGTGCTGCCGATGCCCGTGCGAACTCCGGAAGTGATTGTCGCGAAGGAGAGTGCGGCGACGGGGACGACCGACCTGGGCCAGGTCGGCGTACTGGATGCAGATTTGTCAGAAGACGACGCTGTTTCAATGATACTGGCCTCTATGGCCAATGGCAACGGGGCGCGCATGGTTGAGATTGCTCGGAAGCGATTCATTGATAAGGGCGACACTCGCGGCGGAATTTATGTGTTGCTGAGTCGGTTTCCGCAGGCCCTGGTACAAGCGGCGATCCCCGCTGATGCGACGCCGGGAAGTGTGCAGACCCCTGGCTTTGATCTGCGACCGCCCGCGGAGGGTTCGCCGTTGAAACAGTTTGTGCGGCAATACATGAACTCGCTGCGCGACGGCGATGATGCCCATGAATTCCGAATTGATGCGCCTGAAGGCAGCTTTCTGCAGCGGCTGGCGACGGCGCGCAATCTGTACGTTCGCTGGCTGACCGAGACTGCCACGAAAGATCTCACGCAGGCTCAGGTGCAGCAGGAAGTGGATCGCACACTGGAATTCATCGCATCGTGTCGCACACTGGACATGGGCTGGAGCCTGATGAGCGTCATGCGGCCCCGCTTAACCACACCCGAATTCCTTGCGGCGTATGCCAAAGCCTCCGAGCGATTTGAACAGCATCCGCAAATCGGACTCATGGTACGCCGAGAGCGCATGACGGCGCTCTTTGCCGCCGGCAAATATGACGAAGGCCGCAGCCTGTTCAAGGAATGGTTGATGGCAAATCTTGAACAGGGCTTCGTTCCGCCCATCGGTCCGGAACTCTACAATGCCTGCATCAGCAACAACGGCCTGAAGCAGATCGACGAGCTATTGCTGGAATGCGCGAAGCGGCTGGTGGATGCTCACATGCTGATGACATCGCATTCCATGTCCGTGCAGATTCGAGAACTGGGAAACATCAACATTGCCGATCAGATGATGACGCTGCTGCTGGCATCGCTCGATGCAAAAGAACGCCCCGACGTTTCGCTCTGCGTCATCCAACAACTACGCCGCGTGAAGGACCCGCGAGCCGACAAATTGCTCGATCAGGTCATGGAACTTCCCATGGCCGATCAAGTCCCGGGTCTGTGGCGATTCGCATCGAAGCTGGCCGAAGACTCCGGACGTAAAAGATTGGCAGCCGAGCGACTTGAACGCGCGATCCAGTTGGAATTTGCAACTCGCCCGACGGTGATCAACATCCAGACCGTCCGCACGGACTACACTGAGTTACTGGCAAAGTATGAAGAACTGATTACCGCATCGACGACACTGGAACTGGCCCCACCCGCTGACCTCGGTGCCAGAATCGTTCAGGCCACCGATCAATGGCGAACGCTTGACGAAGACGACACCGCCGCCTGCCAGACGGCATCTCGTCTTTTGGCAAAATTGAACAATAAAGAACTCGCCTGGGACTATCTGACGACACCACTGGCCGAAAACTCTGGTGAATCCGCTCCCTGGATCGCTCTGGCCCGCAACCTTGGAACAGACATTCAGACTGATCTGGCCGGTATGGCGTGGATGCAGGCGTTCGAACTCGAATCGACAAATCCGGAAATCCTTCTGGAACATGCACGGATGCTGCAAGCCGCTGGCCGCTTCGAACCAGCGAAAGTATTGCTGAAACGAGCTGCAGACGGCACGTGGCAGCCCCGCTTCGCAAGTGCCGTTCAACAGTGCCGCGACTTGTTGAGATCGTTTTAAGGCGAGCGAAAGATTCGGAACTACCAAGCCGAACAACCGGGCGCTAGCGCGTGGCGGCTGATTTTATGAGCCGCAGGGCGCTAGCCCCCGGTTTTCGACGGTAACCAGAAATCTGCCGCTCGCCTAACAACTTGCAGCTTTCAGAAGGGACAAACGGCGATTCGCAGCGCCGGCCCGCCATGCACACTCAACCGAGTTGTCTGGAACCCGGAGTTGCGTAGAATAGGGGGGCCGCTGACAGGAATCAGCCACCAATATCCTCTTCCTCCGTTTACGCAGAATTGAAACCCGTGCCGCTGCAATCTATCCAGCAGGCGATCGACGCCCTTCAAAAGGGTGGCTTAATCATTGTCGTCGATGATGAAGACCGTGAGAATGAAGGCGACTTCATCTGTGCGGCGGAATCCATCACACCAGAGCAGGTCGATTTCATGTTGCGAATCGGTCGCGGGACGCTGTGTGTCCCGGTCGCCGCTGAAGAAGCCGCAAGGCTGAAACTCCGTCCGGTTGTGGATGAATCCAGCAACAACGCCCCGAACAAAACCGCGTTCCTCCGTGCGGTCGATCATGTCTCTGCCGGCACCGGTGTGAGCGCTCTTAATCGAGCCCGCACGATTCGAGCACTGGCTGATCCCGGCTCTGTCGCGGATGATTTCCTGCAGCCAGGACATGTGAATCCGCTCGCAGCCATGGACGGCGGCGTTCTGCGGCGCGCTGGTCATACGGAAGCGACGATCGATCTGATGCGGTTCGCAGGGAAACGCCCTGTCGGTGCGCTGATTGAAATCTGCAGCCAGTCAAGTCATGGCATGGCAGACCTGGCCGAGCTGCACACGATCGCCAGGGAATACGACATCCCGATGATCTCCATCGAAGACCTGATCCGTTTTCGCCGCCTCCGCGAGCAGTTGATTACGCGCATTGTCTCAGTCCCGATGCCGACGGCGGAATTTGGCACGCCGATGGTCATCGGTTATCAGGTTACCCATGAGATTCAGGAACCGCTGGCACTGGTCTGGGGTGATCTCAGCAAAGTCGATGCGCCGCTGGTTCGCATGCATTCATCCTGCTTTACGGGCGACGTACTGGACTCCCTGCGCTGTGACTGCGGAGATCAGTTGCGTATGGCCATGAAAATGATCTACAAAGAAGGCACCGGGGCCGTTGTTTACCTGCCTCAGGAAGGGCGCGGCATCGGCCTGCTCGCCAAGCTGAAAGCGTATCAGCTTCAGGATCAGGGGCTGGACA
>Ga0163144_10030137_pt1 | contig 10387 bp, 11 predicted proteins | sample OliLak19BULKMAT1_FD_123175 | JGI IMG/M metagenome (GOLD analysis project Ga0163144, IMG submission 123175) | Freshwater microbial mat bacterial communities from Lake Vanda, McMurdo Dry Valleys, Antarctica - Oligotrophic Lake LV.19.BULKMAT1 | ecosystem: Environmental > Aquatic > Freshwater >...
AGCTATGGGTACTTCTATTTAGTTAAGTTTATGTTTGGTATAAAAGTGAGAGACACTCAGGCTGGAATTAAAGTTTTCAGAAATAAGGTGCTTAAAAAAATTATTCCTCTTCTAGTTGAGAAGAAATTTGCTGGCGATCTTGAGATGCTGGTTGTTGCAAAAACTCTCGGATTTAAAAGAATATTCGAAGCTCCAATTAAACTCGATTATAACTTGGGTGGTATCACCTCAGCAGCAACATGGAAATCAATGTATGGAATTCTCATGGACACTTTTGCTATATACTATCGAACCCACATTATACGCTCCTATACAAATAGGAAATGAAAAGGCCTTTAGTCTCGGTCGTGATGCCAGCATATAATGCAGAAAAGTACATAGCTGAAGCAATTAAAAGTATTCTTGCCCAGAGCTTTAAAAACTTTGAGCTTCTTATTGTAGATGACTCGTCAACCGATGATACCTGGAAAGTTGCAAAGTTGTACGAAGCAATCGATCGAAGAATTGTACTCCTTAGTAATACGAGAAATTTAAAAAGCTCGCGTACGATGAATCGAGCTTTTAAGCTTTGTAAAGGTCGCTACATTGCAGTTATGGATAACGATGATTATTCATATCCAAATAGAATTAAAAAACAGTTCAATTTTATGGAAAAGCATAAAAAGATCGGAGCTTTGGGAGGAACAATCAAAATTGTTAAAGAAAATTGCTCATATATTGGGATGAGAAAATATTATCAAAAAGATAGCGAGATTAGAAAACATATTTTTCGTTTTAGCCCAATTGCACATCCGAGTGTAATGTTTAGAAAATCTGTGCTAGATAAGGTTGGTTACTACAATCCAAAGTACGCGCCCGCAGATGACTATGAGTTATATTTCCGAATAGGCGCTATCTCAGAGTTTGGAAATCTACCAGAAGTACTACTTACTTATAGGGCGCGGACCTCCTCAATCACTAATGTCTCAACCAAACTGATGCAGCTCAATACAATTAAGGTTCGCCGGTTGTACGATGGGAAATCTGGCTATCGTATGAATGCGACAGACAAGATCATTACAGTAGTTCAGTGCTTTGCTATATATCTTATGCCCAGAAAAATATTGTTATGGGCATTCAATAAATTAAGAAATTCAAAGTGAGCACAAAAAAAATAATCTTCATCACCGGTGCAGGTTCTGGACTGGGCAAAAAAATTGCTCAGACTCTTTCTAAGAAAGGCCATAGGGTATATGGGTCATATTTCTCCAGTAGGACAGCTATCAAAAATAAAAGACTTATTAGGATGGACGTCAGATCTGCACATAGCGTCAAAACAGCACTGCAGAAGGTAATTAAGATCGAGGGGAGAATTAATATACTAATAAATAATGCAGGTGCTACGATCTCAGGCCTATCCAATGGTAACTCTGAGCGAGATTTTAGAAAAATGCTTGAGGTTAATGTGCTTGGACCATTTAGAGTTATAAAAGAGGCGCTAAGGTCTGCAAAAAAACCTGAAATGATTATAAATATCACTTCAATGAGCGCCTTTTTATCCTTGCCTAACTTTGCCATCTACTCATCCTCTAAGCATGCTATGGAGGCGTTTGGACTAGCTCTTAGGTATGAGTTATGGCCCAAGACGAAGGTGGTCAATGTTACGCCAGGCGCCCTTGTTGCGAAGAGAAATGGAAAAATCTCCCATAAAACTGCCCGTGCAAAATTTCCGATTTTAAACTGGCTAATGCCACTCACATCTTATGATAGAGTCTCAGGATCCGTTGCCCTGCTGGTAAATAGTGCCAGTCCTCCCAAAAGATTGGTTATAGGACGTGATGCAAATATTATTAGTATAATGCAACGAGTTTTGCCCGATTTTCTCTTCGATCGAATTATGCTTTTTATTTGGCTTAAAAATTAAATATGATAATTGTAAATCTTACTGGTGGCCTTGGAAATCAGATGTTCCAGTATGCCCTAGGCAGGCAGCTCGCTATAAAAAATCAAACCTCTTTTAAGCTTCATTTCACCAATGCGTTGTTCGCAACGCAACGTAGCTTTGGTCTAAAGCATCTCAATATAAAGGCCGAAATCGCTACTGATAAGGAACTCGGGAGCTTGGGTATTTCGCAAAATAGAGTGATAAATAGAGCGCAATATCTGCTCGAGCATAGAGTTGGCATCAAGCTAAATAAAAATATACTAACGGAACGAAGTCCTATTTTTGACGCCAATATTCTGAATGCTCCTGATAATACATATCTGCAAGGCTACTGGCAGTCGCCGTCATATTTCCACAATATAAATTCTCAGATTCTGAAGGACTTTTTGTTTATAAAGCCAATGAACGAGAAGAATCGGAATATAGCAAAATTTATCAAAAACTGTAATTCTGTAAGTATTCACATCAGAAGGGGCGACTATGTGACTGACCCAGCTGTCAAAAAAACCTTCCCCTCCGTGGGGGTTGGCTATTGCAATGCAGGTATGAAAGCCGTTGAGAAAAGAGTGAAAAGTCCAACTTATTTTGTTTTTTCGGACGATATCGACTGGGCTCGCAAGAATATAAAGAGTCAGAGAAAAATTTATTTTATCGGGCACAACCGCGGTAAATTTTCCTACGAGGACATGAGGCTAATTAGCCTGTGCAAACACAACGTAATATCAAACAGTACTTTTAGTTGGTGGGGAGCATTTTTAAATGCGAATAGGCATAAGACTGTCGTGTCTCCAAAAATTTGGAGCGAGACAGAGCTAGGTAAGGATATTGCATTAGCAAACTGGATAAAAATATGAAAACCTATAAATCACCCCAAAAAAACTTCTTCTACTTCTGCTACCGCATTCTTAAACCAGTACTTGATCCAATTGCAATTGTTTATGGGCTATATGGATACGTCTGGTTTTTCCGAGACCTTATCAAGTACAAACTTGCGGATCCTAAGACAAAAATTTTAAACCTTAATTTTTTCCCCGTTCTAACTGAGAAGGTTTCTTTCACACCGTTTGATGCTCATTATTTCCATCAGCAACTCTGGGTTTTTGAGAATGTACAGAAGACAATGCCAAATCTTCACGTTGACATTTCTTCTACTTATCATATGAGTGGGTATCTTTCAAAAATTGTCAAAACGATCTTTATTGACTACAGACCAATAGATGCAAATCTAAAGAACCTAAAAATTCAAAGGGGGGACATACTCAACCTAAAACTCAAGGATAGCTCCGTCTCCTCTCTCTCATGTTTACATACTATTGAACACATCGGTCTTGGTCGATACGGAGATCCCATCGACCCATTGGGCACAAAAAAAGCCTGTGAAGAGCTCTCCCGCGTTCTCTCTAAAAAAGGCAGGATGTATCTTTCTACCCCAGTAGGTAGAGACAGAATCTGCTTTAATGCACACAGAGTTCATACTCCAGACCAAATTATCAAATACTGTAAAGGACTTAGATTGCTTTCATTTTCTGTGGTTGACGACGAAGGTAAGTATCATAGCAAGGCAGAGTACAAAAAATATTCTAGAGCCAGCTACGCATGCGGAATGTTTATTTTCACTAAAAAGTAATGAGGATACTCTTTAATCTTGCTAACCCACACAGCATCTACGCCGGACGATCGATTTATTACGGCTATAAAAATGCATTTGTAGATCTGGGTCACACATTTAAACCTCTGATTCCAGGCGATGACCAAAAAAAAGTATTCAGCAAATTCAGACCAGAAATCTTCATGACTAGTCTTAGTCCGCTCGTACTGAGACATTTGGATCTTGAAAATTTAAAAGTAGCGAAAAAAAGAGGAACGAAAGTATTCATCGGAACGCCATTCTGGAAATCTCCGCTTTCCAAACTTCGAATTAACGAATCGCCAAGCTTACACGAAAACAAGAACTGGATCGCTCTGATAAGAAGCGGCGATTTTGGAGACGTATACCACAGCATCTGTGAACAGGGAGATCCTAGGATGGATGGTTTTATAAAAAATACGGGGTACCCGCTACACACCATTATGCTTGCCGCAGACAAAACTTTAATTTTTCCAGACTTCAATGAAAAATTTGTAGCCGACATATCTTTCATTGGTACATATCTACCAGAGAAGAGAAAGTTTTTTGAGGAGCAGGTGGTACCGCTAATGAAGAAGTACGAAGTAAAAATTTACGGGCAGGACTGGACCGCCCTTAGTAGGATTCTGGGGCTAATTCAAAGAGGTGGACAGTACTTTGACATACCTTTCATAAGATCATTTTTGAAGCAGGCATTGGAACTTCATCAAGAGAGGCAGGTCTATACAACCTCTACCATATCTATAAATTTTCATGAGCAGTATCAAAAGAAAGGCATGGGAGACTTAAACGAAAGAACATTTAAGATTCCTCTTGCGGGTGGATTTGAAATCGTAGATAACGTACCTTCGCTCCATAGGTATTTTAAGGATGGTAAAGACATCGTCATAGCAAAAAACAAAGGAGACTGGTTTGAAAAAATACGACACTATATAAAGTACCCTGAAAAACGAAAGGTGATAATTAAGGCAGGAAGAAGTAAAATACTGCATTATCATACATACCATTCAAGAGTTGAGCAGATCATACGCCTATATGAAAGACAAAGTCGTTAGATTTTTTTACTACTCATACAGCATCTTTCCAATTTTCTTCGTATTTAATTTGATCAGATATTTTAGAAGAAATATTTCACCGTATGCTCATGTCTTTTTTTCTCAAACCGCGCCTAGCTCTCATATAAATGGGAAGTGTCTTATTGAAAATAGTACAGTTGGTGGGTATACAAAAATATCAGGCGATCTGCTGGGGTTAAACACAACTCATATTCGCAGCACTATAATCGGGAAATACTGTTCAATAGGACCAAACTTCGTAACCCTTCCTCAAGGCCATATATACACAAATGCATCTAGCTACGCTTTTAAAAGGGACAGTACAGACATCACTACAAAAAAAATTGTTGTAGGAAATGATGTCTGGATTGGATCAAACGTTTTGGTTCTTGGTGGAGTTAAGATTGGTAGCGGAGCGGTTATTGGGGCCGGCTCTGTAGTGACAAAAGACGTTCCTCCATATACAATTGCTGCTGGGAATCCAGCCAGAACAATCAAGACTCGATTTTCCACAAACGTAATAGATAAATTACTAAAAATCGAGTGGTGGAATAACGAAACATATTCTTCGTTTATAGCAAAAAATAATAACGTTAAAAAATTAATCAGTCTCTATGAAAAGAAAAACAAAAAAGGTCGTAGTTAATATCGGCTGTGGAAAAACAAGAATCCCCAATTCTATTGGCTTAGATTCTGTAAAAATAGAAGGGTACGTGGATAAGGTACATGACCTAAACAAGGTTCCGTTCCCTTTTAAGAGCAACTCTGTTGACGAGATACACATGTACCACGTTCTTGAACACATATACGATCCTCTCAAGAAGCTCGAAGAACTTCACCGAATTTTAAAACCTAAGGGAATTATTAATATAAGAGTTCCACACTTTTCTTCAATGGGCGCATTTACCGATATCACGCATATAAGACCATTTGGTTACACAAGCTTTGACTGCCTACAGAAATACAACTACCAACATTTTTACACAGATAAATCCTTTAAGATTCTTAATAAAAAGATTAAATACTTTGGGCTTTATCCAAACTCTGGAGTATATGCAAAGTACATACACCCAAATCAGTGCGTTTGGCTTCTCAGGCCATTTGTAAGACTTGTGGATCTTTTGATAGGTCTTTCACCAACCGCCTTTGAAAGATTTTGGTGCTACTGGGTAGGAGGAGCGACTGAAATCGTAGTTACCTTGCAAAAGGGATGACGACTTCTTTTAATTGTCTTTTGTTGTGACCCCAGTCTCGATGGTTTTTTTTATATGGTTTTGTTGACTTTAACATTCTGTTAGAGTCATAGACAAATTGAGAATAACTTACTGAAGGTCTTCCTGCTTTACTTCTTAAGTGATCTATATGGTACATATCGTATGCGATAATTTCCTGCTTTAAACCGAGACATCCGGCCACAAATAGGATGTAGCCATCTAGATAGTCATTACCCAGTTTTGTCTCATCGAATCCTCTTACTTTGTTCCATGCACTTTTATGCATCATTAAGAAGTCGCCTGCCGCAAATGTATGATATGGGTGGGAATTAAGTTTGCGCTGCTTGAACTGGGGATTGAGTAACCCATAAAGAAAATTGTATGAAACATAAATCGAGTTTTTTACATATGCCCGCAGGGCAGATGCATTCAGGTAGGAAATGAACTTGTCTCCGTTCATAGTTTTCCTAAGGTAGGCGTCTCGCTTGCATCTTTCCAATAGTTTCCCAGCGGGAAGACCTAACAGATCGGGATTTAAATTAATATCTACGCGATCCGTTCTGTAGAATGCATTTTTATTCAGACCCGCAGCTAAAATAAACTTAATGAAATCCTCACTAAAAACAATGTCCTGGTTTGTTGAGATTATAAAGTCACCGCTAGCCCTTCTTATTCCAATATTTTTAGCCGTGTATTCAAAAAGCTTTATTTTTTTACTATTTTTGAACATATCGTGCCTGGTTTTCGGAAGTGTTACAAATCGGACTTTAAGATACTTATTGTCTTTTATTACTAGCTCTGATCTTAGACTAATTCTTTCTTGTGGGGGGTTGTAATCTACGATTACAAGTTCAATTCGTGACTTATATTTGTTTGTTAGATAAATCAACACTCTAACCGACGCCTTAATTCTATCCAGAAGATCGCCGCCATAATTGTCATTGCGAGCTGTAAATACTATTGAGATATTGTTCATTATTTTATTACACCTCCTTCACGCAGAGGATTTGAAAAGCGTTCCTGGGATTATTCCGTACAAATAGTTGAGTTACCGTAGACACTAGCGAGAAGAAGATCTTCGGTCTATGCTTAAGCTCACTCATTTCACCTCTTAAAGATTTTAAGCCTCTCAACCCCTTTACTTTATATCCCCTTTTTTTCATTTCATAATATGACCACCCCGATTTGTGAATCTGCCAGGGATTGTTGTCGTAACCCGTTTGTGGGACGAACCCGTTTGGAGTCATGATGACGACCTTTGTTCGGGCAAGATTTTCAAGTATCTTAATAAATTTAAGTCCATCTTTTTTGCTCATATGCTCGATGATTTCACACGCCAGTACGCAGTCGAAAGACTTGGGCTTAAAATGCTTTAGAAGCCCAAGAGCCTTAACATTGTAATATTTCTTATGAATTTTCTTTTTCCTGCTTTCCTTGATCGAAGGGAGATGAGCATCGACACCGTAGCAATCAATCTTGTCTGAAAATGCCTGCAAGGGCGAATCAGTACCACATCCAACATCAAGTAAAGTCTTGCAACCAGAGACTGCGTTTTCCATCTCACCAAAGTATGTAAAGATGTGGGGGAGGAATCTATGAATTTTCAAACGAAAGTAGGACTGTTTCTGGAGCTCTAGAATTGAAGCGATCATTGTTTGGCAATGGCTACCATTCTCTTAATTCCGGCAGTTAACGAAACCTCTGGCAACCAACCGGGAACTCTTCCAACATTGTAGGCCTTATGATTACGACCTTCTGCCGTACCATAAATTATCTTAGCTCCTGTAAGCTTGCTTATTGTTTTGGCAACTTGCTTGATCTGAACCCATTGGTAGCTACTTGCATCGAAAAGAGATTTATTGGACTCTTTATCGTTAAGAGCAGCGTGAAATGCTCGTGCAAGATCGTCCACATGAGTAAACTGTCTCCACTCTTCACCGTTTGTCATCATCTTAATTTTTCCTGTTGTAACGGCCTGATGAACAAAATCGGATATGACGTGGCTTTTTACATTATTCTTTTCCATCACTCCATATGCGTTCCACACTCTTACGCACTTTCCCTTTATTAACTCTGTCCAGACCTCACCCATCTTTTTGGTTACGCCATACACCGTGTCGCAATCGTCAGCAAACTGACTAGAAACAAAAAGAAATTCCTTATTCCCTTCTAGCTGTCCAAGAACGTTCTCAAGCAAGCTCAGATTCCATTTCAACTGTGAGAGCTGTAAATCTTTTCTAAAAAGATACTTTGATCCACCGACATCCCATGCAAGGAAATAAACTCTGTCTACCGACCTTAAGTTAAACTTAACTGTACGGGCATCTTCCTTCTTTTTCGTTGCAATATCAAACCTCACCACTTCTTCCCCTTTGCTCTCCAGATACTTGCAGAACGGAGTTCCTATAAAACCGTCTGATCCGATTACTAAATTTATCATAAAATTATTTTTTAGAAGATTTCTTAACCTGCGCGTCGATCCATGCGTATGTCTTAGCTAGACCGTCGAAAAGGGGGGCGCTAGGCCGCCAATTAAGTTTTTTCTTGACCAGATCGTTGTCTGAATTTCTTCCTCTGACTCCTAAGGGTCCTTTTATATGATTGATCTTAATCTTTTTACCTGCAATTTTCATTACCATACGAGCAAGTTCATTTAGGCTAACCATTTCATCAGAACCAATATTGACCGGCCCTGTGAAGCTTGATTTCATTAGCCTCCTAACTCCCTCTAAGCATTCGTCGATGTGTAGAAACGATCTCGTCTGCCGACCATCTCCCCACATTTTAATTGTTCCACCATCTCGTGCTTCAGCAATTTTCCTACAGATTGCCGCAGGTGCTTTTTCACGACCTCCGTCCCATGTTCCCTCCGTACCAAAAATATTGTGAAAACGTGCAATGCGTACAGGGATTTTGTAGTTTCTATTAAAAGCGAGATAGAGTCTTTCGCTAAAAAGCTTCTCCCATCCGTATTCAGAATCTGGTGCGGCGGGGTATGCCGACTCCTCAGAACATTTTGGGTTTTTTGGATCGAGTTGATTGTATAGGGGATAGATGCACGCAGATGATGAATAGAAGATTTTTTTGATTCCTGCTTTAAGACCATAATGAAGAACATTAAGATTGATGGACGCAGAGTTTAACATTACATTGGCGTCATTATCTCCTGTAAAAATGTATCCGGCTCCACCCATGTCAGCGGCGAGCTGATACACTTCATCGAATGGCTTATTCACTACCTTTTCAACAAATTTCTGCTTTTGAAGGTCTCCAAGAAGAAATTCGTCCGCCTCAGTTTTTGAGTACTCAGGACGTTTAAGATCTGCACCACGAACCCAGTAACCCTCTTTTTTTAATCTTTTAACCAAGTGACTTCCGATAAAGCCGCCGGCTCCACATACTAAAGCAGTTTTTTTCTTTGTCATCTATATTAAGCCACTAAGTGGCTCAAAAACTTATCACACATCTTACCACACCCGACTGCTTTTTTCTATTTCTTGGATTTCATTACAAAAACCAGTATTCCAAGCGATGTAACTATTGAAATTACTCCAAAAAAATAAGCCAACTTTTGAGGAGCAAAATAAATACTTAACTCAACGTCTTCATTTTTGGAAGGAGGGGAGTCTTCTACTTTTCTTATGGTCCAAGAGTTTGCGAATTTATTATACATATCATGCCTTACAGTGAATTTGTCTTTATCCAGCCCTTTTAGTTCCCAGTCTGTATGGAAAGAGCTCCTTAGAACTATTACCTGATTATCGATCATATTTGTAGTGGTTCTAATAGTGTACTGATACGGTGAAACTTCTTTATGACTAACTCCATCGGTTGAATTACCATCTCCAACCGTGATTCGGTTTCTATAATACTCGGTTTTAAGTTCGTACAGACTAATATAATCTGAATGATAGATTAGCGAGTACGCTCCGTTATGTTTTAATATGGCATTTTTTTCTTTGTACTGCTGTATGTATCTGGCGCTATCATAATCTGCTCTTATTAAGACGTAACGGATGGAAGCTTCTCCTGCAATTAATGGATTGAATGTGGAGGGCAACTGCGTGATTAAGCTTTTAGATAATCGCATTGCGGTATCATCAGAGTAGATTAGGGGACGAGAAATCATTTTCCCCAACAGATCCTGACTGAGGAATCTTATTTCTCCAACTCTGAAATATCCGTTATTAACCCCAGGGTAAAGAAAGACAGAACCTTCTTTCTGGCTGTTATTCAAAATACTACTCACTCTTTTGTATTCTTCCGGAATTACTGCTACGAATTTTTGTGTTCTAGTTGTCTCCAAACCAATGTATCTATATGGATTAAAAAACATTGTCGTGTGTATGAGTATCGCTACCATCAGTGGTACGCTTATTACTCTGTGCTTATTAACATTTAGAGCGAATAGCGCCAGGAGACTTAGGTACAGCATTATTGGTAATCCAAACTTGCTCCCGGGAGTTCTAAAAATTCCCATTATCGGGTTTATCTCGTAAAGAAGCAGATTGATATCTCCAAACGGTGCTTGGTCGCCCTTGATCAGAAACATCGCAAACAGCAGACT
>Ga0163144_10030139_pt1 | contig 10386 bp, 9 predicted proteins | sample OliLak19BULKMAT1_FD_123175 | JGI IMG/M metagenome (GOLD analysis project Ga0163144, IMG submission 123175) | Freshwater microbial mat bacterial communities from Lake Vanda, McMurdo Dry Valleys, Antarctica - Oligotrophic Lake LV.19.BULKMAT1 | ecosystem: Environmental > Aquatic > Freshwater > Lake...
CCCAGCGTCCGCAGCTACAAGTGAGCGTTTGCCCATCCCGCACGTCCCGCTAATTTCACGACCATGATCCTCGAACGCTTTCCGGAGATTCAGAAACTCCCGCCGCACGAGTTGGAGCAGTTGCGCGCCGAACTCGATGAACTCCTGTTTGGCCCGCCGGATGACATTGTGACAGACCCAGCGATCCTGAAACTGCTTGAAGAACGTCACGCCGAATATCTCAAGGATCCGCGCCTCGCCCGCCCCGCCGATGAAGTCATGACACGGCTCCGGGCACGCCTTCACGGCGGCGCTCCCGTGGATGTCGCTCATGCCATCGGCTGCCTCTACCGCGATTTCCCCGACGAGCCCCGCCGTCCAACCGCCGAGTGGATGGAAGAACTCCGCGGCGGCGAGAGAAACTGACCAATGGGCTGGGTTGTCGATACCTGCGTTCTGCTCGACATCTGCACGGCAGATCCTCTTTTTAGCGCCCCTTCGGCGGCATGTCTTACGCGGCTCCAAGGCGACGGCTTGGTCGTCTCGCCACTGACTTATGTGGAATTGGCCCCCGCCTTCCGCGGCGATCGGGAGCCTCAGGATCGCTTCCTCGCCAGCGCCGCCATTGCCGCGACCGGGGCTTGGACGCAGGCCGACACCGATGTGGCCCACGCGCTTTGGCATTCCTACGCGGCGAAGCGGCGGCAGTCGGCTCTGCCGCGCCGTCCGATCGCGGATGTCCTGATCGCGGCTTTCGCGAGCCGCTGGCAGGGTCTGATCACCCGCAACGTCACCGACTTCCGGCAGGTCGCGCCCGCGCTCACGCTCATCGACCCAACGGCTTCTCTTTAGAAAACCGCCACCCTTTTCCCATGAACCTTCACCTCAAAATCTGGCGGCAAAAGTCCGCCAATGCTGCCGGAGCCCTCGCCGACATCGAAGCCCGCAACATCCCGGAAGACGCCTCCTTCCTCGAGATGCTCGACATCGTGAACGACGATCTCACCGGCAAAGGCGAGGAACCCATCGCCTTTGACCACGACTGCCGCGAAGGCATCTGCGGCACCTGCTCGCTCACGATTAACGGCGTCCCGCACGGCCCGAGCGAGACCACCACCTGCCAGCTTTACATGCGGAAATTCAAGGATGGCGCGACCATCCACGTCGAGCCGTTCCGCGCGAAAACCTTCCCCGTCGTCCGCGACCTCATCGTGGATCGCAGCGCCTTCGACCGCATCCAGCAGGCCGGCGGCTTCATCACCGCGCGCACCGGTTCCGCGCAGGACGCCAACTGCCTGCCCATCGCGAAACCCGCCGCCGACGCCGCCATGGAAGCCGCCGCCTGCATCGGCTGCGGTGCCTGCGTGGCCGCCTGCCCGAACGCCAGCGCCATGCTCTTCGTCGGCGCGAAAGTTTCCCACCTCGCCCTGCTCCCGCAAGGCCAGGCCGAGCGCACCTCCCGCGCGCTGAAGATGGTGCGCACCATGGACGAGGAAGGCTTTGGCAACTGCTCGAACTACCTTGAGTGCGAAGCCGTCTGCCCCGCCGACATCCCCGCCTCCGTCATCGCCCGGCTGAACCGCGAATACACCATCGCGGCGGTCAAGAACGGCGTCGCGTAGCCGGCGCTTTCACTCCGCCGCCGGCGCGATCGTCAACCCGGTCCGGGTCAAATTGCCCATTTGCGTATCGAAACAAGTCGGGCAAATGCCGTGGCTGAAATTGCTGCCGGTGTGCTCGTGGATGTAATTCTCGACCTGATCCCAGTAGTTCGAGTCGTCGCGCACCCGCTTGCAATACATGCAGATCGGAATGAGCTGCTTCAGCATCCGAATCTGCGTCGTGAATTCCAGGATGCGCTCGGCCACGCGCAGCCGCATCAGGATCGCCTCCCGGTCGAGCGGCTTGGTGAGAAAGTCGTCCACGCCAGCTTCCATGGCGTGCTTCAGGTTGTCCCGTCCGGTATGGATCGCGGTGAGGAGGATGAAATAGGTGTACTCCGTCTTCGGTCGGGCGCGGACTTTCTGGCAGAGCTGGAGCCCGTCCAGTCCCGGCATCATCCAATCGCTCACGATGACGCGTACTGGCTCAGCGTTGAAAATCTCCCACGCTTCCGACCCACTGGCCGCGACGATCACCTCGTGCCCGTAATGCTGCAGGGTGAGTTGCAGCACCTTCGCGGAAACGGGGTCATCTTCAGCGATCAGGATTTTCATACGAGGCAGGCGGTCCTTTCATTTTCGAGCGCCACGCGCACCGACGAGAATTCGGTTTCGACCGTGGCCAGCAGTTCGTTCACGCGATCAAAGACGCGGTCGTGCGCCGCCAATTCGAGTTGCTGGCACGCAGCGCTCATCCGCTCCGCGCCGAAGTTGCTGCAGCTCCCCTTGAGCGTATGCGCGGCGCGTTCGAGTTCCGGCGAATCGTGCCGTTCGGCCGCTTCGCGTGCGGTGCGCAGGACCGTCGGGGAGTTTTCGAGAAACGTCCCGATCAAGCTGTCGATCATCTGCCCGCCGTCATCGCCGCCCATTTCCCGAAAACCAGCGAGCGTGGCGGGATCAATGATTTTCCCCGCCATCCGCGACGGCTTCGGCGGCGGCGTCTTCCGGTTTTCTTTCGCAAAACGCGCCAGCGCCATCGCCAGTCCCTCGGGCTTGATCGGCTTGCTCAGATAGTCATTCATCCCGGCTTCCAGACACTTCTCCCGGTCGCCCTCCAGCGAGTTGGCGGTCATCGCGATGACCCACGTCTGCCGCGCCTCGCCGGCGCTCGCCCGCAGCTCCCGCGTCGCTTCATAGCCGTCGAGTTCCGGCATCTGGCAGTCCATAAAAATCACGTCATACGGCTGCCGCTGCACCGCCGCGAGCGCGAGGCGACCGTTCGCCACCACATCCGGGTGATAGCCAAATCGCTCCAACTGGCAGACCGCGACCTTTTGGTTCACCGGATTGTCCTCCGCCACCAGAATGCGCAGACTCAGCCCCTCCAGCTCCGGTGGAATCCCCATCGGCTTGGGCAGCGCCACGAAGCTCGCCTTGATCCCACCCGCGGCGACATCGGGCGACATCACCGTTTGCAGACACTCGAACAGTTGCGCCTGCTTCACCGGCTTCACCAGACAGCCCGCCACCCCGCTGTCGCGCAGCGCCTCCGGGTCATCGTGCCGGTCCATCGAGGTCAAAATCACGATCTTCGTCGTCGCGAGCTTGGGATCTTTTTTGATGGAACGCGCGAGTTCCAGCCCATCCATGCCCGGCATCTGCATATCGAGAATCGCCAGATCCAGCGGACGCCCACGCGCGGCTTCGGCGCGCATCAGGCCGAGCGCATCCAGCGCATTGACCGACTCGTGGACCTGCATCGCGCGGGACGTCAGCAGGTGGTGCAAAACGGTGCGATTGGTTTCGTGACCGTCCACCACGAGCACCCGCAGATTTTGGAGCTGAGCCCTGCGCGGCGCGGCACTCGGCGTCGCAGCGGCCGACCGCGCAAAGCGCGCGGTGAACCAAAAGGTCGAGCCTTTCCCCGGCTGACTCGTCACCCCGATTTCGCCGCCCATGCGCTGCACGAGCTGGCGGCAGATCGCGAGCCCGAGTCCCGTCCCGCCGAACTTCCGCGTGGTGCCGCCGTCCGCCTGGACAAACGCCTGAAACAGCCGCGACTGCGCCTCCGGGTCAATGCCGATGCCCGAGTCCGTGATCGTAAAGCGGATGACCACATGCGTGGCCGACTCCTCCTGGCAATTCGCCCGCACCACGACTTCGCCGCGCTCGGTGAACTTCACCGCGTTGCCCACGAGATTGGTGAGCACTTGCCGCAGCCGTCCCGGATCGCCGCGCAGCCCGCTCGGCACGCCGTTGTACACGAGCGAGGCGATGTCGATTTTCTTCGCCGCTGCCCGCGCCGCCAGTACCTCGACCGCGCCCTCGACCACCGGGGCGAGTTGAAAGTCGATCTCCTCGAAATTCAGCATCCCGGCCTCGATCTTCGAGAAGTCCAGAATGTCGTTGATGATCGTCAGCAGCGAGTCCGCGCTGCCCGCGATGGTTTGCGTAAAGTCGCGCTGCTTCGCGGTGAGATCGGTATCGAGCAGCAGGTCCGTCATGCCGATGACGCCATTCATCGGCGTGCGGATTTCGTGGCTCATGTTCGCGAGGAATTCGCTCTTGAGCCGCGCGGACTCCACCGCGGCATCGCGCGCACTTTTCACCGCCTGCTCCGCCTGCCGCCGCGCCGTGATGTCCTCCGCCGTGCCCTCGTAGTAGAGCAGCTTGCCATCGCCATCCCGCACCGCCCGGCAGCGCTCGGCAATCCAGATCGTGCTGGCATCCTTGCGATACACCTCGGACTCGAAGTCGCTGACCGAGTTTTTGTCCTGAATGAGCGCCGTGAAGTCCGCGCGCCGGCCCGGCTGCACGTAGAGCTGCTTCGCGATGTGCGTCACCGTGCTCATCATTTCGTCCGGCGAGACGTAGCCAAACATCCGCGCCAGCGCCGGGTTCACGCTCATGTAACTGCCTTCCGCCGTGGACTGAAAGATGCCCTCGATCGCGTTTTCGAAAATGCTGCGGTACTTCTCCTCGGCATCGCGCAGCTCGGACTCCGTGCGCTTCAGCGCCGTGATGTCCTGCAAGGTGGCGCGCCGGCCGCAGATCGCGCCCGCGGGATCCTTCATGAATTTCTGCCGCATCAGCACCGACACCTTGCGCCCGTCTTTCCGCCGAAACGTGCATGGATACTCGCTCCGCGCACCGCGCGCCGACTCGCGCGCGCCCGCTTCATCCGGCTTTTCCTCGAAGATGAAACTCCACACCGAACGCCCCACCATTTCCTCCGCCGTGTAGCCGAGCATCGCCAGCTCCGTCGCGTTCACCCGCGTGATCCGGTTGTCGAGATCGAGTTCGTGATAGGCCACCGGCGCATCGTCAAAAAGCTCGCGAAACTTCCGCTCGCTCTCCTGCACCGCACGCTCCGCCTGCCGCTGCTCGGTCACATCCACCGCCACCGCGCCGAGGAGCTTGCGCCCGTTTTGGCTCCCCATGCAGAACTTCATCGTCAGCCACTCGCGCGCGCGGCCATCGGGCAGCGGGATGATCTCCACCACCTCGCGCGCCTGCCCGCTGGCGAGCACCGCGCGATCGGTTTCCGCGACTGTCCGGGCCAGCTCCGCCGGCAGCCAATCGGCGTCCGTTTTGCCAAGCATCTCCTCGGCCCGGAGTTGAAATTTTTCCTCCATCACCCGGTTCAGATAGACCAGCCGCCCGTCCTCATCCCTGATCGCCGCCACGGCGGGACTGTTATTCATGAACGCCTGGAAGCGCTCCTCGCTCGCCCGCAGCGCCGCCTCCACGGTCCGCTTTTCACTCGCATCGTGCAGCACCGCCAGAAAGACCCGCCGCCCGCCGAGTTCACCGCTGCTCAGCGTCACCTCCGCCGGAAATTCCACGCCATCCGGCCGCCGGCACACCCACTGGTAGCAAACGTGTCCGCTCGCCACGGCCGCCTCGCTCACCTCCCGCGCCTTGTCCCGCGATGACGTTCCATCCGGCTGCATCTCGGGAGACAGTTCCTCGACCCGCCGCGAGAGCAGCGCCCGGCGGTCCGCCAAGCCCAGCATCCGCGTCACCGCGTGGTTGGCGTCAATGATCTGCCCTTCGCCGATCAGCAGCAGCGCCTCGCTGGCATCGTCGAAAAAGATGCGGGACTTCTCCGCATTCGCGTGCCGCTCCGTAATGTCGCGCGCCACCGCCAGCACCTTCTCCATGCGCCGCGCCGCATCGGCACTCGGAGCCAGCGTGACCTCCCACAACGCCGGTTCCCCCGCCGCGCCCAGCGCCCAGCCACGAAAACATGCGTTGTCGCCCTGCCGCGCCACCTGCAGCGCCCGCAGCGCCAGCTCCCGCGACTCGCCCAGCCACATCGCCGTCCAGTCCCCGTCTTCCAGCGTCCGCCCTTCCGGCGAAAGTTCCACGATCACCGCATCGCTGCACTCCCGCAGACGCTCCTTGAACTCCTCCGCCGCCCGCAACTCCCCTGCCCGCGCCCGCTCCCGCCGCCCCAGCCCCAGCACCCGCCAGCCCAAAAAGACCAGGCAACCACCCGTCCCCAGGCTCAACCCCGCCAGCACCACCCGCCCCATCTCCAGACACGACCCCACCACCATCGCCAAAGTGAGCAGCAGCCCACCGGCGAAAGCCGTCAGAGTCGTCCTGTCGTTGAAGGAATTCATCCCAGGCAAGTTTGCGATGAATTACCCTAGCAAGATACGCGCCTCTGCAGGCCGCCAAGTCGGCCAAGGCCGGGCGGTTCTCAGCCACAGTGACCGCGGCCCGGTGATCTCGGTACGTGAAAAACCCCGTTTTGCACAAGGCAAAACGGGGTTTCTCGGTTGCGAGGGGGAAATTACTTGAGCTTGGACTTGAGGTCCTTGCCCGCGGCGAATTTCACGCTCTTCGACGCCTTGATTTTAATCTTTACGCCGGTCTTCGGGTTGATGCCCATGCGCGCCTTGCGGCTCGCAATCTTGAATGTCCCAAAGCCCACAAGCTGCACCGGCTTGCCTTTTTTGAGGCCGCCTTTGATGCCGTCAATGACGGCGGCAACGGCGCGTTCGGCTTCCGCTTTGCTGGCGGTTTTACCGAGGGATTTTTGGACGCTTTCGACGAGTTCTGCCTTGTTCATGAGTTGTTGAATTTCCTTGGGTTGAGTTATTTCGATGCTGGGGGTGGAACCAGCGGGATGGGTAGTGTTTTGCCCATCCGCGAAATCGAAGTCAACAGATTCTCCGAAGATTTTTTTCAAACCCGACAACCTACTGTCCATCAGCCTTCCCGGTTGATCTTGAGCACGGCAATAGACACCCTCGCCCATGAATTTTTCCGAACGACTAACGCGCTATCTCCACACTCCCCCGACCGTTCATTCTTCCGCGTTCGTCGCACCCAGTGCCGACCTCATCGGCGACGTCACCCTCTCCGAGGAATCCAGCGTGTGGTTCGGCACCGTGCTCCGCGGCGATATCAACCGCATCGTCATCGGGCCACGCTCCAACGTGCAGGACGGCGCAGTCGTGCATCTCGCCGACGACTACGGCACGTTCGTCGGCGAACTCGTCACCGTCGGCCACAAAGCCGTACTCCACGCCTGCACCATTGCCGACGAAGTCCTCGTCGGCATGGGGGCCATCATCCTCGACGGCGCAGAGGTCGGCGCGCGCTCCATTATCGGTGCCGGCACGCTCGTCACCGGTGGCACGAAAATCCCGCCTGGCTCGCTCGTCCTCGGTTCGCCCGGAAAAGTCGTCCGCACTCTTGCGCTCGACGAGCAAGCCGGCATCAAAGTCTGGGCGGAGAAATACGTCGCCCTCTCCCGCGCCTACCGCGAGCGCGCTTGATCCAAAGCCAGCGCCCTCCGCACCGCGCTCCCTTCCCTATCGGCTCGCCCGTTGCGCCTTCGCGCGACTGGCTCCCGCCCACAACTTCGCCCTTTCTAAATCCCCCGGCTTCCGCCCTAAATCCGCCCCATGCTCAACTACATCTGGCTCACCTTTCTGCTCCTCGCCGTGCTCGTGGGCGGCTTCACGGGCCGGCTGGATGCGGTGACCAAGGGAGCCTTCGAGACGGCGAGGGATTCAGTCATGGTCATCGCGCTGCCCCTCGTGGGGCTGATGGCGCTGTGGCTGGGCATGATGCGGCTGGCGGAGCGCGGCGGGCTCGTGCAGATCATCGCCCGGGCGCTGCGGCCGGTTTTGCGCCGGCTTTTTCCCGAGGTGCCGCCGGAGCATCCCGCGATGGGCGCGATGGTCATGAACATGGCGGCGAACATGCTCGGGCTCGGCAACGCGGCGACGCCGCTCGGTTTGCGCGCGATGGCGCTGCTCCAGCAGCTCAACCCGCGCAAGGACACGGCCTCGAATGCGATGTGTACGTTTCTCACGATCAATACGGCGTCGATCCAGCTCCTGCCGACCACCGCGATCAGCATCCTCGCCATCGCGGGCGCGAAAGACGCAACCGGGTTCGTGCCGGCGGCGGTACTGGCGACGACGGTCGCGCTGGTCTGCGGCATCACGGCGGCAAAAATCCTGGAACGGCTGCCGCTGTTTACACCCGGTCCGCCGGACGCCGGGATCCTGGAGGAAAAGGCCGCGCCCGAGACCGCGCCGCCACCGCTCGACGAGACGCCGCCCGGCGCGATGACCACCACGAAACGCCTCGTGCTCCTCACCCACACCGCGCTTTTCGCGCTGCTTGGCGCGCTCATTTTCGCGCCGGAGGCGATGGCGTGGATCCCGAAGCTGCTCGGCGCGGAATGGCGTTACGCGGATCTTTTCCCCGATCTGCCACTCGCCGCCAAGCCGGTGCTCCGGGTGGTGAAAACGCTCTCCCTCATCGCCGTGCCGTGGCTGCTCACCTTCCTGCCGCTCTACGCCACGCTGCGCGGGGTAAAGGTCTATGAGCAGTTCACCGACGGCGCGAAGGAAGCGTTTGCCACGGGCACGCGGATCATCCCGTTCCTCGTGGCGATGCTGGTGTCCATCCGCATGCTCCGCGAAGCGGGGGTAATCCAGGCCATGACCAATAGCCTCGGCCCGTGGCTGGCGCGCGTCGGTTTCCCGGCGGAGCTGCTGCCGATGGTGCTGCTGCGTCCGCTCAGCGGCAGCGCCACGCAGGGGCTGTTCGTCGAGTTGGTCAATCGGCCCGGCCTCGGCGCGGACAGCCTGATCGCGAAAATGGCGGCGACGATCTACGGCAGCACCGAGACGACCTTCTATGTGCTGGCGGTGTATTTCGGCAGCGTGGCCATCCGCCGCACGCGGCACGCGATCATCGCCGGCCTGACCGCAGACACCGTGGCGGTCATCGCTTCGGTCGCGATTTGCCGGGCGCTGTTTCGGTGAACGCGGCCCGCGCCTACTTCGGCGCGATGTCCTTCAGCGGCACGAGATCGCTGTTCGCCACGATCGCCTGCCCTTCCGGACCGAGCAGAAAATCAATCAGCCGCCGCTTTGCGCCCACCGGCGTCTCCCCGACCACGAGCATCGCCGGCCGCGCCAGCGGATATTTCCCGGTCGCCACGTTCGCCAGCGTGGGCTCGATCACCCCGCCATTCTCGTCCTTGATGGCGAGCCCGTGGATCTTCTTCCCGTCAATCCAGTTGATCTGCGCGATCCCCAGTCCGCCCTTCGTAAATTGCACCGTGTTCCGCGCGTCCTCGCCATCCACGGTGATTGGAAATTTGCCCAGCGGCACCTTGCGCGTTTCCTCATACACCCAGGTAAAGACCAGCTCCCACAGGCCGCGTCCGCGCTCCGTGTTGAAAAACTTGATCGGCATATCCGCCCCGCCCAGCTCCTTCCAGCTCGTGATCTGGCCCTCGTAAATCCCCTTCAATTGCGCCTTGGAAATCGCCCGCACGCCACTGGCCCAGACGTCTTCGGACACGATCAGCGCCCCCACCTGCATGCCGATGCAAAACTCTTTCAGCTCCCGCTCCGGAAAGTTCGCCCGGTCCTTACCCGTCAGCCCGCGCGTCGTCAGCGCGAAATCCACATGACGGTCACCCATCATAATCACCGCCGTCGTGCTGCTGCCCTCCACACCGACCTTGATCTCGATCCCCTGCGCCCGCAGCACCGGCGCCGCCGCCACCATCACATGCGCCAGCACCGGCGAACCCTGCATCTTAAAGGATTCCGCCGACGCGGGACTGAGCACGCCCGCCGCCGCGAGGAGTGCGGCGGCGATCGGGAGGCGGGAGAAAAGCGGGGTGGGCATCTATTTGGTTTCGTTCAGGCTCCAGTCGTATTCCTGGTAGGTGATCTTCTTAAAGTCCGATTTCCCGCTGCGGTATTTTTTCAAAAACGTCAGCACCGCCGCAGCGCCGCCGAAGTCCTCCTTGTACCAGTCGAAAATCTTCGACAGCGCCGCGCCGTCACCCGCCGGCTTCACGCCGTTGGCGCTGTTCACGTAGAGCCGCGTCTGCTCGTCGAGTTGCGCGTCCAGCTTCGCTGCGTCATACGGTTCCGCGCGCAGCGGCGGGCACGAGCGGCTCGCACAGTTCAGCGCGAAGTGAATGCGCGGCTCGGCAAAGCGCGGACGGATGATGTCCTTCTCCAGCCGGTTGAAGCTCATCTTGGTCCCCGCCACGACGAGGCGGTTGCTCAGGAAAAAGGTGAACGCCAGATCCTTCACGCTCTTCGTCGGATACTTCTCCAACGCCTCGTGCAGGATCCACGCGTTGTAGGCATTGAGGTGAAACGCGAGCTGCACCTTGCTTTTGTCCGTCGAAGCCGGAGCCGCCCCGATGCCCGCAACCACGTCTTCCAGCGCCTTCACGTCACCCGCGTTCGCCTTCCACTCGGCGTATTTCACGCCGTCCCCGGACACATATTTTTTCAAAAGCCGC
>Ga0163144_10030141_pt1 | contig 10385 bp, 10 predicted proteins | sample OliLak19BULKMAT1_FD_123175 | JGI IMG/M metagenome (GOLD analysis project Ga0163144, IMG submission 123175) | Freshwater microbial mat bacterial communities from Lake Vanda, McMurdo Dry Valleys, Antarctica - Oligotrophic Lake LV.19.BULKMAT1 | ecosystem: Environmental > Aquatic > Freshwater >...
ACACATCATACTTCAGGTAGGCAATCGTCTGCAAGCTGTCTTGGGCGTCGTATTCCTCGACCTGCACAAGTTGGTTCGCGTGGTTAAATTGATAAACCCATGTCCAGCCCGTCGAAATGTTCTCCTTGCCGGTCATGTTGCCTTCGGCGTCATACGAGAAATTCCAAATACCGTCGCTTTCGAGTTGGTTGGTGTAATTCTCATTGTGTGTGTATTCGGTGCGGTTGCCGTTGGCGTCGAACTCGTATTCCTGCTCCGTCGTTCCGTCGTCGTCGCTGATAAGTTGGCCTTGGGCGTCGTATTGGTAGTCGTGCGTGACGCCGTGGTCGGTCCATTGGACCAGCTGTTTGGCCGCGTCGTAAACCCAGGCATATTCGGCGATGGGGTCTTCCTCGGCATCCTCGTGAACGAGCGATGCGAGTTGGCCATCGGCGTAACCGTAGTGGGTCTTGGCGACCAACTCGGTGCCCGCAAGGTCGCTGTAGCGCGTGATGGATTCCTGCCGTCCTTCCGGCGTGTAGGTGAAGTCCAGGCGCATCTCGACGGCGTCTTGTTCCAGCGCCCGCCGCAGCAGTTGTCTGCTGGAGTTGTACAACGAAACCTCGACGCCGCCGAAGGAGTCGATGACCAGGTTGCGGTTGCCGAAGATGTCGTAGCCGAAGCTGAGCTCGACGCCGAACGGTTCCTCGACACGCACGAGACGGTTCAAGTCATCATATTCGAAGTTGTACGCTCCCGCGCTGTTGCTCGCCGAGGTGAGCAGGCCGTCGGCGTTGTAGGTCCAGCCGAGCGTTTCGACGACGGACGTTCCCGTCGTGGCGCCGGCGTACCACGTCTCGGTCTCAAGTTGCCCATCCGTCGTGTACGCGAATGTGCGCAGCAAGCCGTTACGATTGAGGATCGACGCCAAACGGCCCTCGCTGTCATAGGTTTTGACAACATCGTTATCCAGCGGGTCCGTCATCAGGATTTCGCGACCCTTGCTGTCGTACTCCCATGTGGTCTCGTTGCCCAGGGCATCGACCAGCGAGACCAGCAAGCCATTCGTATAGGTGTAGGTCGTCGTTGCCGCCATGGCGGTGCCGTAGGCGAGCGTCTGCGTCAACACCCGGCCATCCATGTCGTAGGTCGTGCGCGTCACCCGGCTCAGGGCGTCGATGACGTTCAGCGCCTCCAGGACGTTTTCTTCGTCGTACTCGAATTCGCGGGTCTGCACCAACGCGCCGGCGATGTAGGTGCGTTCGGTTTCGGGCAGGCCGTCTTCGTTGTACTCGGTTTCGATGAAGGCGCCGGAGTAATCGAAGCCGCGCGTCTTCAGCGTGACGCTCGCCGCTGATCCGCCGGTGAGGAGGCGGACGGCGTCGATGGCGGCGTAATCCTGGCCGTTGACGGTGATGCGTACGCCTTTGACGAGATACGCGGTGGCGGGGAATTCGATGACGTAGTCCGCGGCGGTCGTCGCTTGCGCGACGACGCTGGTTGGGGGAGCAGTGAAGATTGCGTGATAGTCATCTTCTTCATCGAGCAGCTCGACCTTCATGATCGCCCCGCCGCCGTTGCCGTCAACGATGACAACGCCCGTCGCATAGGTCGGCGTCTGGAAGCCGACCGTCAAGAATTCCTTCTGCCCGCCGGCGCTGGGACTCCAGCCCAGACCATCCGCCGCGCCGATCGCCGCGTCGAACGAATCCACGCCCGAAGTCATCGCCAACACGGCATTGGCCCATTGCCCCGCTTCATACACCATCACCTGCACGCGAGCCGTGGCCGTCTTGCCGTTGCCGTCGGAGATGGTGTAGGTGAACTCGTCGGAGCCGGCATACCCCGAAGTGGGCGTGTACGTCACCGTGCCATCTTCGTTGTCGACGACCGTGCCGTGCGCCCCGTTGCTGACGGCCGACACGCTGAGCACGTCCTCGTCCGGATCATACGCCCCGACCAAAACATCGATCTGGACCGCTGTCTCCAGCGTCGTGATGGCCGACGCCCCACTCGCCGCCGGCGCTTGATTCACCGCAGTCACCGTCACGCTCACCGTCGCCGACGACGTCTGCCCAAACGCATCGGTGATGGAATAAGTAAACTCGTCCGTCCCGCTGAAACTCGCGTCCGGCCAATAGGTCAGCACATCGTCGCTCGAATCGTCCGGCGTGCCGCGCGTGTCGATGCCCACCACGCCATTGGCCGGCCCACTCGTGATGTGGACGAACAATCGACTGTTGGCCGAGTTGGTATCGTTGCCCAGCGCATTGATCGTGATCGGCATGCCCTGCGTCGTCGTCGCGCTGTCGTTTGCGGCCGACGGCGCGGTCGGCAAACTCGGCGGCGCCCCAGCTGTCAGCAGTTTCACCGCGTCGATGGCCGCGCCGTTTTCGCTAGCCACGGTGATGCGCACCGCGTTGACCAGATACGCGGTCTCGCTGAAGGTGATGACGAAGTTCGCCACCACATCGCTCGGCGTGCCGTCGGTCGATTCCCAAATCGTGTAATAGTCGTTGCTCGTGTCGCGCAACTCCACCTTGGTTACGAAGCCGTTGCCGTACGCCTCACGTATGATCACGCCTGTCGCGTAATCGGCCTGCGCAAAGCCCACGGTCAACGTCTGCGTCGTGGCCGCGTTGCTCGGATTCGGCTCCCAGGCCGCGCTCGTGTCTCCATAAAGGTAGAAAAGGGGACGGGAACTTTTGTTAGAGATCGAGTGCCAATATAAAACGTGCCCGTCCCCTTTTCCTGGTCTCAGCGAGGGGGGAAATAGCGATGATTCCCTGCATAGTGGGACTTAACGGGCAATTGCGAGAGGCACGGGATTTGGGTCTAGAGTTCTGAAAAGGAAACCCTCAGGCTGCTCCCTGGGTGGTTAATAATTCAATAACTCTCACCACTGATTTCACGGAAAACACGGATAAGACGGCAGAATGTAGTTTCTTTATCCATAGTTTCCATCAATACATGTCGAAAAAGCACTGCCCACCTCGAGAGGGGCGTCAGTTAAGGCGGATCCGTGGATATAAACGCTTCACTTCCAGGATGTAGCCTTGACTGATGACCCTCTCGCGAGTGGTGCAGGGCTTGAGCCGCTCGGTTATCGATGTCGTATAACCACTTCCTCCAAAGCAAAAACGGCGTCAGAGCCTTCGTTTCAAGACATCCGAATTGCAGTAATCCTCTTGGTCCAACCTGATCGACGGTCGGTACAGGCTGCGTCTGAAGGATCCGCTCATATTTCAGTCGCGCCTTGTGCAGATAGGCGAGACAGTCAAAATATGCGTCGGCGTCTTGGTCCAACCCCACTAATTGCTCGAAGATCTGAGGAAAGTTCAGCCCCGGCAATCGAAGAGATTCCAACGCCAGCGCCGCAAAGAATGGAGGCAAGTCGGTCGGAAAACCCGGGAGCTTGCCGAGGATTCCGAGATCCTTTGCCACAACGCCAACGAGATAGGCGCACTGCTCGTCGTCCAATGCGACACCTTGTTTCGATCCGCCAACGGCTTGCGCCTTAATGATACTAAGCTGGGTCTTCGTCAATCCCACAGAAAAATCTCCTTTTGTGCGAATTGTTCTTCCGGAAAGGTAGATCTGACAAGCCTGGTTACTAGCGCCAGAATAGGGCTCATGCCATTGGAAAGCGTAGGCACAAAGCTCAGCAATTCACCATTCTCGGTACTGGGCTCGGCGGTCGACAGGTTCCCTGCAAGGTTGCCTGCAATTACTGCCGCAAGGCGTGGCGGCACCGCATTGCCGATTGATTGGGATTGTTCGGCGCAGGTCCCTCGGAATGTAAATTCGTCAGGGAACGTCTGGATTCGCGCACATTCTCGAAGTGTCAGGTTTCTGTCTTCAAGAGGGTGAATAAACTCAGACAAAGCGCCTCCTGTAATGGCTTTAGATGGGTAGTTCGCTGCCAGGCGGCGAACCCCGGCCGGGGCTCCGCCACGCTTTTCTGTAGGCGTGCCATCCATGATTCGACGATTCGCCCGGCGCGCGTAGCTTTCGTGCCACAACTCTCGCGGCAAGTCACGCATGGTCTGGCCTGGCTTCAATGCCCGCGCACGTTCAAGGTCAACCCCGGTAAGCGGACGGTAAAAATGCCCTTGAGGCGTGCCAGGCTCTTTCGTACAAGGAGGCGACAGGTCTGCCAATACTTCCTCTAGCGTTGGCGTGGGCGGCAGGAGTTTGCCAGCTAGCCCCGCTCCGGGTGCCCCATATGCCGAATGAGTTGGCTCAGGAAAAGACGGTTTCCACCCAAGACCGCCAATAACGATGACTCTCTTTCGATGCTGAGGTACGCCATAGTTCGCAGCATTTATCTTGCGAACATGAACCTGATACCCCGCCGCAATGAGTGGATTAAGCAAGTCCAGTACGCGTTTGCCTCCCTCCGCTGTAAGAAATCCTTCCACATTCTCAAAAACGAACGCCAACGGCCTTACTCTCGCCACGATGCGCGCGAAACAAGTCACCAGTGTGTTTCGCTTGTCTCCAGGCTTTCGCATTCCGGCAGACGAAAAACCCTGGCACGGTGGACCGCCGATAATCACCGTTGCCTTCGGGAGCTTAATGTCTTCGCGAATGAACTGGCAATGGACGCGCTCACCCAGATTCGCCTGATAGGTTCGCACAGCTGCCTCGCAGCTGTCCGCGGCGAAAACGGACTCGAAACCTGCGGCCTGAAAACCCGCCGAAAGTCCACCCGCGCCGCAAAAAAGGTCCACGACTGTCAACCGTGATCCCATATTTCCCCTCAATCACGTCGAACGTTGCGCTTGGCCGTTCCTTCCGATTGCACTCCCGCAATCACGCACGGATACGGTAACCTCATTTTACGAAACTCAATCGCAAAATGCCGCTTCGCGCTCAGTATCAGCAAAACAAAGAGGACGTCGTAGATTATTGCTCGCTGCCAACGACATCGGCATCGAAGTAGGGCGCTTTGCGTGGCCAGCCTCGCGGATGCATGCTCGCTTTCTTCGGCCAACGTAAGAAGGCGAAGATTCGCGGACTGGGGATACGGGGGTCACACAGCACCTCGGCAAAGTGCTTACCGCCAGTCGATGCCCCCGTGAGTAACACGACAGAATCAGGAAGTTGCCTCCCTGAAAGTCGGTAGGTTCGGCCATCAATGGCTTGGACTACCATCTCGTGAACTCGGCGGGGTGGCATGTCCTTTCCTGCTGGGTGCCATGCTTTCGCGGGCCGCTCGCGGGAACATTGTCCCGCCAACGACACCGCGAAAGCATGCGAACAGACAAAGATCTGTGTTCTTCCTGGATCAAGAGCCGAAATGCCAGAAGCCACGTATCCTGTCACTTCTCATGCTTTCGGGGTGAGAGCCGCCAGGGGCCAAGAGCCTTGATTGCATCCCCGAAAGTATGGCACCCGACAGTAGCCATGCCTCCCTGCCGACAAAAACCGCGACGAGCCGATGGAAGAAGGCAGTGTTGAAACCGGTGAAGACGCTGTCATAGACGCTCCTTTCGGTTATCGATGGAGAAGAAGCGATAGTATACAAAAGTACATAACAAATATGCAACATAAATCTTGACAAATAGCGCAGGTTCGATTCAAATTTTTGAAATATGCTGACCGAGAAATGCATACGCTGACCGGCGAGCCATGATATGCTTACCGGCGAGCCGCGATATGCTTACCGGCAAATGCATACGCTGACCGGCGCCGGTCAGCATACTCACCAGTTCGGCGACAGAGGGCTTCCATGTCACAGCGCAGTGCTCGGATTGCCCAAATCGGGGTGGCGGTGCTTACATTTTCCGCTGGGCTCTGGCTCCTTGGCGACCTTCTGCTTGCTGGAGGGGAGCAGTGCCTGATGACGCTGGCAATCCCCGACGACCAACGACTCGAACGGCTCGACCAGCAACTCGCCGAACAACGGCAGGCCGTGGCGGAGATTGAGGCGGCCCGGTTTGACGGCCGCAAGTGGCCGAGACGGATCGCCGAGGAGAAACGGGAACTCAAGTAGTTGGAAGCGGAACGTGCGGCGAAGGCCGAGGAGTGGGCGCGGGAGGTACGCCATGCGGTTCGGGCGCAAATGTTCTTGGGCGCTGCTTGCTTGGTGGCTGGCGGGTGGTTCGGCCGGGCGGCTTGGCGGCTTACCCACTCGGCCAAGGAGCGCAACGCCGTTCCAGGAACTTCCCTCAGCGAAGATGATCCGGCGAGGTGATTGAATGCGGGCTGCGCGCGAGTCGGCGCGCAGCTTCTTCGCTATCTCGTGGTGAGATTTTTAAGAAGTCGGTGCGCCTCTCTTGCTCTTTCGGTTTTTCTGCGCGGGGGCGGTTGGCTCGGTCAGGCGATGCGGGGTGGCGCGCTCGGCGCCGGCTCCGTCGGCGCGGGCTCTGGCGCGGCCGGCGTCGGTTTCACCAATTCATATCCCAATTCTTTAGCGCGGCGCTGCAACTGCTTCTCCAGGCGATCGCGGACTTCTTCGGCATAGGCCGCCTCCTGCTGCCGCATGTACGGCAGGCCGGAAAATAAAAGAGGACGCAGCTCGTTTCGGAGTCTGGGACTATCGGCCGTGGGGCGGGCTATCGGCCGAAGACAAGGCGGCGTTCGTTACCAAGAATCCCGACGCCCAATGATGCCTCGTTTCCGCGTCGTTTCGTGTATGATAAGCATATCGCCGCATGTCTGACGGAGATGAAACATGACGACAAGCAAACCGGATCACAATGTGCATGGGGTCGCGTCAATGCGCTCAAATGTACATGGGCGCGGAACAACCGCCCAAGAAGGAGCCGACGGACGGTTGGCGGGAGTGGTTTTCGTGCGTACAATCGCGGTAGGAGGTGAGGCGATGACCACAATTACGCTCGTTGTTCACAGCGACCCGGATATCCTTGGTGGTACGCCTGTTTTCGTCGGTACTCGGGTACCCGTCCGCACCCTGCTGGACTATCTAGCCGCAGGGGACACGTTGGAAGTGTTCCTGGACCATTTCCCGACCGTCTCGCGCGAACTGGCGGTCGCGGCGCTGGGACAGGCAAGCGATTTGTTGGTGTCCCATGCGCATACTGCTTGATGAGTGCGTCCCCCGGCCGCTTCGCCGGGAGTTGGCGGGGCATTCTGTCAGCACAATTCGGGAGATGGGCTGGGCCGGAAAGAAGAACGGCGAACTGCTCGCCTTGATGGCCGGGGCTTTCGAGGTGTTGCTTACCGTGGACCAGAACCTCCGCTATCAACAAAACCTGGCATCATCCGGGGTGGCGGTCGTGGTGATGGCCGCGCCGAGTAACCGCTTGGCCGATCTGATGCCGCTCATCCCTGCGGTCGAAGCCGCCCTGAGTACCATCCAAGCCGGAAACGTCGTCGAGATTCACGCCTAACGATCGGCTGAAGCTGACCGGGGCCGCCATCCCGGTTTTCCTGGCTTCAACGTCTTTGCAGGCGGCCCTGGCAGCTTAGCCTTGGCGGTTCGGCGGCGGAGAGCGGAGCTTCTTGGGGATCAGAATCGGGGAGGTAGCTCGTTGATTTTGCTTTGCCGCTGATGTGGCGGTAGATCAGACGCAACGGCATTGCCGAGATTGCGAGCGGCGAACACTCCACATACGGCAACGCACGAGTAAACTGGGCCGTGCGGCACTCCGGCATCGAGAAGCAACGTCGTTCATCCCGCGTGCTGAACGATTTCCTCGTACGTCCAACCTTCGCCGAAGATGTCGGTGCTGAGAACTTCAGCCTTCGGAGGCGGAGTGACGGCAGGCATGAGGAGTTTGCCTTCCATCGTGGGAATTATCTTGGCGCTTGCGGTTTCAATGGGCGTTGCGGAAGGGATATTGCGGACGCGACGAAGGCGAATGGGCTGAGGCATGGCGACAGTCTCCTTGGTTACACCTAAGACTTTACCAATCCGCACTTAGTATGCAACAAGATATCTCATTATTTTTCGCGCCTGCCGCACGGCACTCACTTTCGCACCATTCGCCGGTGCGCCGCATGCGTAACTTGAATCTTTGGATCGCGTGCTCCGGTATAATGGCGCGACGACATCGCCGACCTAATGGAACGAAACGCCATGCCCTCCGCTATCGATTTGCCGTTGCGCGACCTGCGCGTGCTCGACGCTTCGCGCGTGCTCGCCGGGCCTTTTTGCGGACAGGTTCTGGGCGATCTTGGGGCGGAGGTCATCAAAGTGGAACGGCCCGGCAGCGGCGACGAAACGCGCGCCTGGGGACCGCCCTTTCTGGGCGACGCCAGTGCCTACTATCTCTCCTGCAATCGCAACAAGAAAGGCATCGCCCTCGATCTCGCCCAGCCCGAGGGACTTGCCCTCTTTCATCAGCTTGTCGAACGAAGTGATATCCTGCTGGAAAACTTTCGCGCCGCAAGCGCAGACAAGCTCGGCCTCAGCCCCGCGCAGCTGCATGCCCGCAATCCGCGGCTCATCGTTTGCTCCATCTCCGGCTTTGGCCGCACTGGACCGTGGAGCGATTTGCCCGGCTACGATTTCGCGATCCAGGGCCTGAGCGGATTGATGAGCATAACGGGACCGGTCGAGGGTCCGCCGAGCAAGGTGGGGGTCGCCGCGACGGACGTGTTGACCGGCCTATACGCCGCCGTCGCCGTGCTTGCGTGCCTCAATGCCCGGCAGACAAGCGGGCATGGCTACGCCATCGACCTCGCGCTGTTAGACTGCGCCGTCGCCGCCCAGGTCAATGTCGCGCAGGCGTATCTGACCAGCGGCAGCGTGCCCGCGCGGCAGGGCAACGCCCATCTGCAGATCGTGCCTTACCAGGCGTTTCAGACGGCCGACGATTGGCTCATTCTCGCCGTGGGCAACGACGGACAATTTCAAAAGTTTTGCCAGGCAGCGGGTCAGCCGGCATTGGCGAGCGACGTCCGTTTCGCGACCAACGCCGAGCGCGTGAGGCATCGCGCGGAACTGTTGCCGATGATCGAACGCATCATGATAGCCAAGCCGGCCCGCGACTGGGAAAAGCTGCTCCTCGATGCGGGAGTGCCGCACGCCCCGGTGTGGACCTACGCCGACCTTTTCGCCTCGGAACAAGCCGCGGCGCGCGGGCTTAAGATGACGGTGCGTGACCCCGAGGGAAAACCGGTCGAGCTGATCGGCTCGCCCTTTCACATCGCGGGCGCCGAATCCCCGCAGTCCTCACTCCCGCCGAAGTTGGGCGAACATACCGAACAAATTCTTCGCGACGTTCTCCATCTCGATGCCGCCGCGATCGAGAAACTTCGAGGCGACGGCATCGTTGGATGAAATTGAGAAGTCAGAACGTTAGGGCACGAACTCGCGCCATTCGCCATTTTCGCCGATGATTTCGTTGGGGCGGAAATTGGCTTTGTACTCCAGCGACGCGCAGCCCGCGACGTAGTAGCCCATGTAAGCGTGCGGCATGCCGCGGCGTTTGGTCTCTTCGATCACCTTGAGGACGTTGTAGGTTCCCAGGCTGCGGTCGCGCAGTTTCGGTTCGTAGAAGAAATAGATGGCCGACAACCCGCCGGGCAGGCTGTCGACATACCCGATGCCCACCATTTTGCCGGCCAGCGAATAGCACCATTCCTCCGTGAAAAACGGGTTGTAGACGAAGGATTCGCGATAGCTGGCGGTGTCCTTCGCGGGGTGCTCCGGCCAATCCTTGTGGCTCGACTGAAAATGATGAAACCGGTCGTAAAGGGCCATCTTCGCGGTCGTCACCGACGGTTCGCGGATCTGAAGTTTGACTACGCCCTCGTTCCGTTTCCAGGCCCGCTTTTGGCTGCGGTTGGACACGAAGCGCTCGACCGGAATCCGCATCGACTGGCAGGCGTTGCAGCGGGCGCAGCGGGGTCGAAACAGCGTCGACCCGAAGCGGCGCCAGCCCTTGCGGAGGTACTCGGCGTACTCCCCCGGCGACAGCGACAGGACGCGCTGATACTCCAGACTCCACTGCTGCGCCGGCAGATAGCTGCACGGACTCGGCGGCGATACGAATTGATACAGCAGTTCCATACGCTCAGATCCCGATCTCCACGTCGTTCCCCACCACCATACTACCCGGTCTCCGCGATCCGATGCCATGTTTTCTTCGCCCACCCGATCCGCATGGGGCACGCCTATACTGAGGGCAGACACTTTTCGCATGCATGGAGACCGCCGATGTACAATCCCGCGGCCGAACTCGTTGATGTCGTCGATGAAGAAGGCAACACCGTCGGCGTCGTAACCCGGCGCCGGATGCGCGAAGAGCGGTTGCCGCATCGCTGCGTCTATGTTCTCGTCTTCAATACCCGGGGCGAGCTTTTCATTCACCTGCGGACGCCGATCAAGGACGTTTATCCCAGCCGTTGGGACATCGCGGTCGGGGGCGTTCTCGCTTCGGGGGAATCGTTCGCGGACGGCGTTGTTCGCGAAGTGATGGAGGAAATCGGCA
>Ga0163144_10030145_pt1 | contig 10384 bp, 12 predicted proteins | sample OliLak19BULKMAT1_FD_123175 | JGI IMG/M metagenome (GOLD analysis project Ga0163144, IMG submission 123175) | Freshwater microbial mat bacterial communities from Lake Vanda, McMurdo Dry Valleys, Antarctica - Oligotrophic Lake LV.19.BULKMAT1 | ecosystem: Environmental > Aquatic > Freshwater >...
TGCTGCAATGATTGTTCAAGGATTTGTTGAGCCAATCTTGAAAGAGCTACCTATGGAGTATGCTGTTGAAATGAATCGGTTGATTCAAATGGACATGGAAGGCAGCGTAGGATAGGTGATATAGTTTATTAAATTATATTTGATTGGAGTTATTGTGTCAGATCAAAGTGATGAAGAGTGGTTTGCTGGCTTGACATCTGAAGAGTTAGCAGAGCTTGCTGTTAAAGATTCAGATCATTATGTAAGGGTGGAAGTCAGCCCAAATGTTACTGGTAGAGCTAGTGTCTCCAAATATGTATACAAACGGAACGACGGTACCAATGAAGGCATAGCTCGGTTAAAAGATTTACAAGAAAAAATAAGAAAAAAAATAAATCGAGAACCTAGTGAAGTGGACGAAGAAGAATAATTGCTTATTGAATATTTTATATTATTGATGTAAGGTATTTATACTTAAATTTTGAATTGAGATAATTAATCTAGGAGGAAAATGTATACAGCACTTGAACCGATGAAGCTTCGTGAAGAGTCTTTGAAAATGGACGGAATTAGTGAAAAAACAATGACTGAACATTATAAGTTGTATGAAGGATATGTAAAAAAATACAATGAAATAATGCAAAAATTGTCAGTTTTGACTGATGAGGACTATGCAGCTGCCAACCAAACATATTCTTTGATTCGTGAATTGAAAATGGAATTGACCTTTGCAGTTGGCGGTATTAAAAATCACGAAATATATTTTGGACATTTGGGTGGAGCTGGCGGAAGACCTGATGGAGATTTGTTTGATCAGATTGTCAAGGATTTCGGATCGTTTGAAAATTGGGAAAAAGATTTGAAAGCTACTGCGATTGGTGCTCGGGGCTGGGTTTGGCTTGCTTATGATCAGGATTACGGATATCTATTTAACTATTTGGGTGACGCTCAAAATACATTTCCAGTATGGAATGCAACTCCGATTTTGGCTTTAGATACATATGAACACGCATATTTTATTGACTATGGTATGGCACGCGCAAAATATGTCGAAGCATTTTTGAAGAATTTGGATTGGGGACAGGTTGAAGAAAATTGGGTCGTAGCCACTGGTTGCGGATGTGGTGAAGGTGAGGAAGGGAGTGATTGTGAGGGAGATGGTTGTGGTTGCGGAGGTAACTGTAAGCATGTCGAATAGACTTAAACTTGATTATGTTTTAAATTAAAAGCTTTGAGCGGCCTAAGGGTCGCTCTTTTTTTATAATTTTTTAGAAAAAAGGAGTCTTTTATGTTACAGGATGACCGACGTGATTTGGAGTATAAGGCTGAGCTGGTTGAGATTCAAAGGGATTTAACTGCATGTGGTTTGGATGATGATGCTTTGCATATAAACATGGAGAGAAGTATGGTAATTGATTATGATCAGGAGGATGAATAGTTTAATAGATTATGTTAATTATAAAGATGATCAAAGCCGCCATCAAGTATAAAATAATTGCAATTTGGAGAGCAGTTTTGAGAGAGAGCCATTTTTTCTTTTTCATGGTAAGAAGCTGAATTGTTCAAAAATTATACGTTTTTTTTCAATATTCAGCTTGCTTGCTTGTGTAGTTAGTGCGTTCATCATTGGTGGTGGTCCGCACAATAATATTATCGGTTCGATTAGTCCTAATTGTTTGGATTTTTCGATAATTTTTTCCATTGTTAAAAATCCTTGTAAATCTGCTACCCATTTTACATAATTTACATTTGCTACTAATTTTTGTACTTCAATTAGCTCTGGGTCGAAAATAGCTTCTTCTGGTTTGTTGACAGAGTAATAGAAAAGTATTTTTTTGTTTGAGTTTTTGAGAGCTTCAGTATGTAACATGCTTAAAAATGGTGTAACTCCGATTCCGCCTCCAATCCAAATCAAATCTGATTTACCATCGGTATACTCAGAATAGAAAGATCCAAACGGACCATAGACCTCTGATTTTTCTCCTACTTTTAACACTGATGCCATCTCTTTTGTATAGTCTCCTAATATTTTTACACTTATGCGTAATGTTTTTTCTTCTCTTGCACTTGAGGGTGAGAATGGATGCATCTCATTTCCCAGGTGTGGATTGTGAAATCTAACGTATACAAATTGACCAGGCAAATATTGTAGTTGATCTTGATTCGGAGCTAATGAGATTTGCAAAACATCGCCTAACCGCTCGATTTGTGAGATGGTATACGAATACTTGGCTCCGAATTTGTGATAGAGGATGATGCTAAAAACAGCTGCAGTTAATCCTAAAAATGTCCAAAGAGCGAGCCAAGCAGTTAGGGAAGTGTTTCGTAGTATATTGCTTGGTGCGAGGATTGCGTGAACGCTAGCAAGCAAAAAACTGATGGCGAGTAATCTATGCGTATTGAGCCAAAAATTATATTTTATTTTTATAAAGGACATGAAAGTAAAGGCAAAAATAGCTATATAGATTGCGGCAAGTGCAAAATTTGCCGCTAGATACGGGCCAGGAATCACGAATCTGGCTGCTGATTTGGTGTCGGGTAAGATGTTGATTAGGAGCATTAGTGGGTGTGCAATCATGAATAAAAAAGCGATGCTACCAATTAGTGCGTGGAATTTGTAACTTTTATCAAGACCTCGAAATATCTTGTCAATAATGCGCATACGCATTGAGACGACTAGAGAGATTGCCATGAAGACTAGTGTGAGGTTGCCGATTAGCTGGCTTGAGTATCTTAGCGGTTGACTAAATATGACGCTAATATCAGGATAGGATAGTAGCCAAAGTAATGTGGTTATTAGGGATATTATTAGTATTATTAAGGTCGCGTTTGATGGTATTGCTATTGCCATAATTAATATTGTATACAATCGTTGACTTGAGTGAAATAATCTGGTCGCGTGGTATAATGTTTTGATGACTAAAAGGCTTAAAGTTGCTGTTGGAATGTCTGGTGGAGTTGACTCTGGGGTCTCTGCCAAGCTTTTGGTGGATGCAGGCTATGATGTGGCTGGTGTGCATCTTCATTTTTGGGCCGAGTATGACCCAAATCTATCTCGCGAGAACAAATGTTGCTCGACTGAGAGTTTGATGGCTGCTCGTCGTACTTGTGACATGCTAGGGATCCCTTTTTATACATTTAATTTTGAAGATATTTTTAAAGAAACTGTGGTTGAATATTTTTTGAAGGAATTTAAAGAGTTGCGGACGCCGAATCCATGTGTTGTGTGTAATCGAAAAATTAAAACAGGTCGTTTGGTCAAGTATGTCCAGGGTTTGGGTTTTGATATGCTTGCGACGGGGCATTATATAAAACTGGTGCAGGGTGCAGGGTGTAGGGTGCAGGGTCTAGGGGGCAGGGGGCAGAGTAAGGAGATTAGTGTTTCAGATCCTTCGACTATTTCTCAGGATGAGATGCTTGCGGATCGTTATGATAATAATTACTCAATTGTTGATTATAAAGATATGACGAGGCGTGCTGAGATATTAGAAAAGTTTCCTGAGCAGGATCCGATGTTTTTGATGATGGGCGATGATGCCAAGAAGGATCAATCATATTTTTTGTACACGATGAAGCAAGAGGATTTGGTACATTTAATTTTTCCTTTGGGTGAAATGGTCAAGGATGATGTTCGTAGACTCGCTCGTGATTGGAATCTTCCGGTTGCGAACTCCAAGGAGAGTTTTGATATTTGTTTTATTCCTGGGGATAATTACCGTGATTTTCTATCAAGACATATGCCAGAATATTTGATTCCTGGTGATGTTGTTGATACTGCCGGTGATGTGATTGGAAAGCATGAAGGGTTGCCTTTTTACTCTGTGGGTCAGCGACGAGGATTTACGACGAATAAAATTGTGCCTTACTACGTCGTTGGGTTTGATAAGGATAAAAATCAGTTGATTGTCGGAAAAAGTGGTGAGACTGAGCGGTCAGAGTTTTCGATTCATTCGCATACATTTGCTGATTCGGTTGAAGATGGTTTTGAATGCGATGTACGACTGAGGCATATGGGAGGATTTAATCCTGCAACTATTGAAAATCAGGACGGTAAATATATTATTAAATTAAAAATGCCACAAAGGGGAATTACACCTGGTCAGAGTGCTGTTTTGTATAAGGATAAAGTTTTGCTTGGTGGTGGAGTGATTGATCAGGTGAAGTTTTAGTATGCCGGAAAGGGTAACATTAGAAGAATTGAGGGGATATCTATTCAAAGCATATAACACTCAACATGGCTTGAAGGATACACCTTTTTCTGTAGTTAAGTGTGTTGGTACTTCAATTAGAGCAGTAACGCGAGAATATGAATTAGGTAGTGGGCAAACTGGGGTGAAACAAAGATTTAATAAAGAAGCTGTAAAGATAATTTTTGATGGACTATGTATTTTAGCGGCAACTGAGAATGCTACAAAATTTAGAAGACTTATATCACCTGATGTAATCCATAGAGCAAGCGAATTATATAATAAAAGAGACCAACAGGAATAATTATAAATTTAATTTATTGTATAGCTCTTCAGTTTCTTTTAGTAATTCCTCAATTTCATTCAAGCCTTTGTTCCAGAAGTTTTTGTCGGAGATGTCGATGTCCATTTTTTTGAAAATGTTTTTGGGTGAGTCGGATGTTCCTGATGACAAAAATTCTTTTACTTTTTGAATAAACTGGTGATCTTTTTTTACGCTTGACTGAAGAGATTTTGAAATTAATAGTCCTCCTGCGTAGGAGTAAACGTAGAAGAAGTATCTGATGTGTGACCAATAGATCCACCAATTTTGTGCCCATTCGGGCTGATCGACAAACTCGCCCATATACGACGACATGTTGTTTTGAAAAAGCTGACCAATCTCTGAACTTGATAAATATCCTTTGTCTCTAAATTCTCTGTGCAAATCCTGCTCAAATTTGTAGCAAGCAATTTGTCTGAATATCGATGAAACGTCGTCGTTTAATTTCATTACCATCAGTGATAATTTTGTCTGGTGATCAGAGTCGAGCATTAGTTCCTGTAGAACGAAATCTTCCATAAATGTACTGGCGACCTCTGCTGTTGATGTTGGTGTTCCGAAGTTTAATGCGTTTTGCTTTTTGCGCATTAGTTCATTGTTTATCGCGTGTCCCATTTCGTGGGCTATTGTTAGAACATCGTTTAGTTTGTCAGTGTGATTGAGCATTACAAATGTTGGTTGTGAGAGAAGATTGTAGGAGCAGAAAGCACCGCCCCTTTTGCCTTTAGTTGGGAAGACATCGAATTGACCAGCTGTAATAAATCTATTTAGTATTTCTGAAAATTCTGGATCTAGTTTTTTGAAGACTTTATCTACGAGTTCGATACTTTGGTCGAAGGAGTATGATTTGCTGATTTGGCCATATTCAAGATTGCGCTCGTTGTATTTGAGTTTATCTTTTTTTAATAACTTTGCTTTGAGTTTATATATTCTTCTTGCAATATCATTTCTACTTGAGACGGCTTCAATCAACGCGTCAACAACTGTTGTATCAATATCGTCTGAGGAATGTCTTGAACTGTCTGGCCGTGAGCGTCCGCGGAGCTGGTCGTTGGTTTTTTTGTCTTGGAGTACTGAGTTGATTTCTTGCTCTGCTACATCTTTGTATTTTTCTAATATTTGATTTATTTGGACTGTTGCTTGATCTCTGACTTTTTCGGACTTGCTGTTTGTTGCTGTATTAAAAATCATTTCGAATGATTGTTTTTGTGTTGTCCCATCGTCTTGTAAAATGTCACGCTCTTCTTTTGACAAGAAAGTTGAAGTCATCTTTACCCAGTTTGCGAAGGATGTTTGTGATTTGAGGGCTAATATTTTTTCTTCGGGTTCTGTTAATAGATATTTGCTTTGTTCAAATAGCATTTCAAGAAAATGTTTGTACGGCGCGAGAGGTGGTTCGTTTAAAAATTTAGATTGCTCTGACTGTGGGATTTTTGCGATCTTTAATTCGAAGAATTGGATTTCAGTTTGATTTTTGATTGACTTTTCTGTAATTTGATTTTCGCGGGCTTTAAGGTTTGTATCGAGCTGGTCTTGGGAAGTTCGCAGGTCAAAATAGTAGCCAAATTTTCCAGCTGTTCCGTATTTTTCTTGCCAGAGATTGTATTCGTTTAGTGCTTCAGCGAGTATCTTTGGATTTTCTAGGTAGTCGTCTCTATCTTTCCATTTTGATACAAATTGTTCGGTCTGAGCCTTCACTTCTTCTATGTCTTTTTCTATCTGAAGGTCAGAATCTGAGGAATAAAGTGCGGAGAAATCCCAACTGGTTTTTTTTGTCATGAGGTTATTATACCTTAAAATTATTAAACTTTTTATCTAAGTACTTTTTTGGCTAGTTTAAAGCGCTGGTAGAGAGTAAATGCGCTTGAGATCAGTAGGGCGATAAAGATTAATTGAGTTGGTGTATATCCGGATATAATCATATTTGGGAAAATGATTTGGGCTAAAAGGGCGAGTCCAAGGATTAAAATTCTGTCAGGGCGTTCGATCAAACCTTCTTCGAGCTTGAGAGTCGCTTTTGATGCTAGCTCTGACTTTGCCCGGGCGTAGCTAATCAGAAGATTGAGTATCAATGTTGGTGCGACTATTTCCCAAGATACAATCCCAGATACTGCAAATGCAGCAATGATTAAGGAGTCTGAAATACGATCAAGGGTGGCGTCTAAAAATTCTCCATATTGCGAAACTTTTCCAGTTTTTTTTGCGACATAGCCGTCAATAGCGTCAAGCGGAGTCAAAAAAAGCATAATTAGGGCCAATATGTATTGGCCAGAAATTGTAAAAAGGAAGAAGAGTATAGGGAAAAGAAGGCAAATCCATGATATGATGTTTGGGTGTATGCTCAATAATGGTTTAGCAATCACATCAAGTAGTGGTTTTATTGTTGGTCGCAATTTGGTAAGCATATTTTTTAGCATATCATAGATTTATTTTTTTTGGGATTTTATGACTGATTTATCCGACGCCCTGTTTTTGTTTAACCCTTTGTCCAATGAAGGAAGGTCGAGTGCGTCTTGGAAAAAAGCTCGTTCTTTGCGGGATTATCTGCCAGAAAAACCTATTGATATAACTAAAATTGATAATTTGGTTGAGTTTATTCGTGAGCGAAATCCTTCGGTTGTTGTTGCTTGTGGTGGTGACGGGACAATTAATAGTGTTTGTACTGCTGTTTATAAACTGGGAAGTAAAATCCCTGTCGCTGTTTTTCCACTTGGTTTTGGAAATGCTTTGGCATATTGCCTCGGGGTTGAGACAATTGAGAAGGCTTTGTATGTACTCGAGAATCAAGACCGAATTGAAAACTGTGATCTTTTTAGTACAAATATACCAGAGTTTCCGATTGCTGTATTTACTGTTGGGATTGGTTTTGATGCCAAAATTGTTCATGCAAGGATGAATGATCGATATATTGGTTTTAGGTCATATGTTTTGTCTGCGATTAAAAGTATTTTTATGCACGGGACTAGTAAACTTTCGGTCAAAATTGACGAGTGTGTTTCACTTGAAGCGGTTGCTTCTGCTTTGGTTGTGACCAATGCGCCGATTATCGGGCAAAATTATGTGATTAATGAAAATGCTAGGTTGAATGACCATATTTTGGATTGTATTTTGTTTTCAACAAAATATGCGTATATTACTAATTTGAGATTTAAAGGGTTTAAGCATCCGCTTTATAACGAGTTGAATAAAGTTAGATTTAGTGCTCAGAAGATTTTGGTAAATGGTGAAACGTATGTTCAAGTCGACGGTGATCCGATTATTTATTCTAAAGATGTAGAGATAAAAGTAATTCCAAAAGCGATAAAGTTTGTCTGTAATCAAAAATCTGAGATAATTACTTCAGTTACTCCTTTTTATGATTAATAATTTATTTTTTGCAATTGTTTTTTTCTTGCCTGCTGGAATTGCGAATACTTTTCCTGTAATTGTGGCGAAGGTGCCGTATTTGAAAGATTTTAATTTTCCTTTGGATATGGGTTTATCTATCGGTGGTGTGAGAGTACTGGGTGATCATAAAACTGTTCGAGGTATGGTTTTTGGTGTTTTTTTTGGTTTATTTTGCGCATTTCTGCTGCGAGATTTGGTTTTGAGTTTTGCTGATCTTAATTTTGATTATTCGTGGTTTTGGTCTGGATTGTTTTTGTCACTTGGGGCATTGGGTGGGGATGCTTTGAAAAGTTTTTTCAAGAGGAGAGCGGGAATTGAATCGGGGAAATCTTGGATTCCATTTGACCAGATTGATTATATTGTAGGAGCTGTTTTAGCTTCGCTTTTTTTGTATCGCTTTTCGATTGATATATATGTTTATGCTTTTTTGATTTTTGTTTTGTTTCATCCAGTTTTTACTGTGATTGGATATTTTTTGAAACTGAAGAAGGATATGATTTAGGGTTAATATATTAAAAGATAGACTAGGATGAAAAATCTAACGGCTAGAATGTAATGGATTTTGTATTTGATAGAGACGAATTGTAATAGGACGTTTAAGAAAACTAATCCCATAAATATTTTACCGATTAACGTATCAATATATGCTATCGCGCAGAGGAAATCAGAGATTTTGTCTGATGCTGTGTCGATCAAATAGCCTGATTTTGAATCTGTTTTTTGTTGTCTTGATGCTACTCCGTCAAGAAAATCTAAAATTAATATTATTAGTAAAATTATTATACTGATTGGTTTTGCGTGAGCAAATATTGGGAAGATTGCGGAAATTACCAACATAGCAGCTGTAATTGAGTTTGCTGAAAATGGCAGTTTTGGCAATCTTTGCTCAAACTTTTTTGTAACTTGGCGGTAACTTGCTAAATACTGATTCCTTAAAGGTATTTGGTCCATAAAAATATACTAATTATTAAAACTGATAATTCGATAAGTACTTTTTGATTAAATGTAAAATTAAAAAATTTGATCTGGTCTTTGTTTAAAGGATAGTATGGTCTGCTGATTCCCATTATCATGTCTTCTAAAATATGGACTGAGATTGAAATTCCTATAGCGATTGCTAGTGTTGGATTCCAGAATGAAATAATTAGTGAAGTAATTGAAATAATTCCGATGCCTGCGACTTCGTGTAATGGCGACCTTGCTTCGTGAAGAGTGCCGATTGGTTTTTTGAATTTTTTGTAATCTTTAAGAATGTAATAAAGATGATCTAAGTCAAGTAGGGCTGCGGGTAGAAGACAGGCCCAAATCAATCCGGGAACTGGATTTACAGAAGTGACTGCGTAGGCAATTAGGCCAGCGCTAATTGAATGGGTGAAAAAAGTCATAATAAATAATTGTTGCTTTTTAGCTTTAGTACCGCTACATTATACCTATGTCTACTGATACACCACAAGTAACGCCAAAATCTTCTGTCGGCTCTCTTGATTATCTCGAGGAGCATATTGTCCAGCATCCCAAAAAAGAGTCGTTTATGAATACGCCTGTTTTTTTGGTTTTGTATTTTGTGTTGGTTTTGATTTTTGGTGGATTTTTGGGTGTATATTTGGCTTTGTGACGATCTTTTGTAATTGTGTGTGATTTTTGTTAAAATACCCCGTAATGTTAAAAGTTTTACTTTACTATAAATATGTAGATATTTCAGATCCGCAAGTTTTGCGGGATAGTCAGTTCGAACTTTGTTCAAAACTGAATTTGAAGGGGCGAATTTTGATTGCAGAGGAAGGGATAAACGGGACGGTTTGTGGGAGTATTGATGATTGTGATGAATATATTAAAGTGACTTGTTCAGATCCTCAATTTGTTGATATGGAATTTAAAGAGAGTGTTTCAGATGAGCAGGTTTTTCCAAAATTGCGCATTGTTGTTCGTGACGAGATTGTAACTTTGGGTGTTGGTAATGAGGTGAGTGCCGAGGATCACGCCGAATATATTTCGCCTGAGGAGCTGAATATGCTGATGCATAGTGGTGAGGAGTATTATTTGGTTGATGCGCGGAATAACTACGAGTCGATGGTTGGAAAGTTTAGAAATGCAATTACGCCGAATATTAGTAATTTTCGTGATTTTCCCGCAACACTTGAGAAAATGGCTGATTTGAAAAATAAAAAAATTGTAACTTATTGTACCGGCGGAGTGAGGTGCGAGAAGGCTTCTGCTTTGATGAAAAAAATGGGTTTTGAGAATGTGAAGCAGCTTCATGGTGGGATTGTGACTTATGGTAATCAATTTCCTGATGATGGGTGGGAAGGGAAATGCTATGTGTTTGATAAACGGATTGCTTTGGATATAAACTCGGCGGAGAAGGAAATATTAGTTTCAAAATGCATACATTGCGCTCAAAAATCTGCTAGAGTTGTGAATTGTTCTAATGTTTTGTGTAATATTCAGATGGTTTGTTGTGAGATTTGTGATTTGAAGTTTAATGGTGGATGCAGTGCGGAGTGTGGAA
>Ga0163144_10030146_pt1 | contig 10384 bp, 13 predicted proteins | sample OliLak19BULKMAT1_FD_123175 | JGI IMG/M metagenome (GOLD analysis project Ga0163144, IMG submission 123175) | Freshwater microbial mat bacterial communities from Lake Vanda, McMurdo Dry Valleys, Antarctica - Oligotrophic Lake LV.19.BULKMAT1 | ecosystem: Environmental > Aquatic > Freshwater >...
ATACAGTCCTCGTAAATTCGCTAAATAGAAAGTTAGAGCCCTCAAAGTTAAAATTTCTAATTGTTGGTATATCAGCAAACTTTGTATGCGACAGATCGCAATCTGAGAAATTTATATGTTTCCTTATTAGATAAGCGTCTACAAGTTCTTCTGGAAAAGAGTTATTGAATTTAAAGTCTTGTATAATAACTTTCTTTGGTACACTAGTCTTCATCTAATTCTACTGCCTCTGTAATTAAGTCTAGTGGGTTTAAATCCTTTAGCGAGTCAACCTCTGATAATCCACCAACAGTTTGGTTAGGCTCTTCATCATTAGGTATTAGTAAAGAACTAGCTTGCGACGAGTCAATAAACGCTTCAACAAAGGCTTGAAAAGTTCGATCATCGTCTTCGGCTGCTTTCTTTTCTTCGGTCTCAGCTTGCTCTGCTTCTTGTTTGATATTGCTTTGAGCTTCTGAAGTTATCGTGTAAAAGGCATAAACATTTTCGGAGAGTTCTTTTAAAATTACAGCATCACTATTAAGCAGGTCTGAACTTATTATAAGTGCCTTACCTTGCCTATTGGTGTCATCTTTGGTAGAGGTATCTATTGAAGTTGCCCCCAAGCGATCTGCATTCGATTGAGCGAGTTTTTGGTAGGCATTCAAAGTATCGCTATATGGACTTAGACTAGGTACATTAGCTTTTAGTGTACCTATAGCAGAGGCAGAATCTTCGTTTGTGGCTTTAGCAGTAGTAACCGCACTATTCACTGTACTGATGTCTACATCAGGATCGTTATCAGACACTGTGCCCCCAAGGTCGGACTCACTAAACCAAAACACTTGGCTACTTTGAATATTTGGCTCCTCTCCAAAAGTTACAACTTCTGATAAGTTTACCTGGTAAGAATACAATGGGGTTTCATCGTCTATTTGTCCGATTTTTTGGCGGCTAGATACAACCCCAGGTACGCCAGTTGTAGGCGCTAAAGTGCCGTTGAAATTTATATCGGCTACGGGTGTTACTACTTCTCCAACTTCAAATGCCATATTAGATTATGTTAAGGAACTAAACATCTCCTGAAATATTGCATCTTTTCTTAAAAGTCTGATGCACTTTTTTACTGCCTCTATTACTTCCAGCTTCTTTACATTGCAGTCTCTTGCCACTTCATCATAGTTTTTATCTAACATCTTGTTTTGCACAAAAATAAAAAACTCTTTTTCCCCGCAAACTTTTACACCTTGTTCCATAAGCTGTCTTCTATTTACCTCTTGATCTCCAGTATTGAAAGTGGTGGAGTGCATATTAGGTGTAAACTCTACTTTAGAAGATCTAGCAGATAAAATCAAACTCATTACTCTAGCAAAGTCCATGTTATTGCTGGTGGCGGTAAAAACCAACTTCTCTTTAATATGTAAGCACTTACCTACATCTGTTAAATTATTCTTTACATAGCTATGCCTACTACCTAACTCGTGATTTAAAACTCCAGATAAGATTTGCTTAAATTCTGGGGATTTTGGATCTTTTTTGATTTGGTCTCTTATAAATTTCATTGGCTTTAGGGGAAGTCGTTCGTCGGCATCATATAAAAATTTAATAATGTCTGCTTCATTAACTGGTCCCCTTCTACCTAGTAGTTTTTCAGCCGTAGATTGATTAGACATTAGCTTAAAAATTTGGCCTACATGCATACACCCTCTTTGTATATAATAGGGCGTTTTAATTTGATTAGCGTTTCTTAAACAATATTGAAAAATTGATTGTCTAATTTTGTAGAGGCAATATTGTTGAAAGTTATAAGTTCTTTTCTTCTTGGTCGGCTTATTAAAGTCTCTAATGGCCTCCACAATCCCTCTATTACCCTCTGCAATGAGGTCTTCTAGTTCTACCCCTTCTCTTACACAGTTTGAGGCGGAGACGCTGATAAGCCTTGCATAGGCTTTAATTATAGCTTCTGGGTCTGTCTCGTGGGTTACATCTTTTAGATGTGTTTCAGATTCAAAATAGTTTTTGAATTGGTAGTTGTCTTTTTTACTTGTAATTACCTCTATAACTAGAGGAGGTTTTACATCCGGTACTTTAGCCGGTGCTTTAGCCGGTGCTTTAGCCGGTGCTTTGGCCGGTGCTTTGGCCGGTGCTTTGGCTTCTTTTTTGTTTAATTTGGGGGGAGACTTTTTTGCTTTACTTTTAACTTCCTTGTTAATTTTTTTAGTAACAGTGTTACTCTTTTTGATTACGGGGTTTTCTTTTTTTGCCAAGCGAGAATATAATTAGCTCCAGTTGTATATACCATATCAATCTCTAAGATCTTCATATTTTACCTTTACAAGATTTAGGTATTCAAGGCCAGGTTGTGTGACCTCTCTTCCTCTTCCGCCAGAACAAATCATACCAAGTGAAACTAGCCGTGGCTCAATTTCATCAGAGAACCTTTGTTCGTCTATTCCGGTAGCACTGCAAATTCGGCTAATTCCTGCCCCTTTAACTTTCCCATCTTTAGCAAGTGTGGAAAGAAATTTAATCACTTTAACTTGATCATAACTTAAACCTTCTTCAGTGAACTGTTGAATCTTTAAGTAGTATAATGCTACCTCTCTAGTTATAGCATGTTTGTCTACCTCTTGTCCAGAGTTAAGTAGGTGAATCCACGAGCAGAAAGTATTGGTAAGTAAATTTTCTGCATTTCTAGCTCCGCCCTGTGATGCTCTTGCTAATAATTCCTTAGCCTCATCAGTTATTTTCCAACCCCTTTGATCAGCCATCACCCCCAGAATACCTACCATCTCTTTGTCAGTATACCGACTAACACTAAACTTATTACCAAATCGGCTGCGAAGCGGTAAGATCAAGTCTCCCATAACTGTTGTCGCACCAAATACAGTGAACTTAGGGAAGAAGTAGTTTTTAAGTCCTAGTGGCGTGGCTATTTGATATCTAAAGTCTAACATAATTAGTCCAAGCTTCTCTTGAACATCTGGTGCTAGTACATGAATCTCATCAATAAATATTGCTACTTGTTTTACGGGTGCTCTAGGGGTATTTACATCGACAATATAATGATCACTGCAGTTACAAGCTTCGTGGGAAGTATTGCCTTGATTGCAGAGATAGCCTTCCCAGCTAAGGTGCTTATTAAGAACTGCGATAAAATCTTCAATGTTTTTAACGCAATCGGGACTAACTCTTACAAAAGTTCCGGCTTCCTCTGAACATCCCATAATCTTGACAGCTTGCTCTACTCTGGAAGTTTTACCTGTTCCGGCTGGTCCAAAAAAGATCGAGTGGGGTAAGGTAATAGGCAGCTTCGGAGTAATCTTACCATACTTAGAGAGTAACTTGTTAGTATTCTTTACGGCAGATACCCCAATCTGAATTAACTGCATTGCTTTATCTGTCTCTGGAAATATATCTTTCATACTTATATCCAATGGTTATTTGGTTGTATATAAGTATACGGCAGGATCTTGCTAAAACTTTAGCTATTTAGTATCTTATGGCCCGCAAACATTTTAGTTGCATTTTCAGCAAACGCATCACTCCAGTCTCTCAGCATATTTACATCGTGGGAGTCATCAGAGTAGTATATTGCCATAGCTTCAGTCTTACCGATAGCATACCTTTGTATTCTACCCATAACTTGTGTAAGCATAGTGGTATTAGACCCTGAGAAGGGCGAAGATAACAATAGAGCGGAAAGAGTCTTACAGTCAAATCCAGTTTGGAATAAGCTATAAGTACCTATAAGTACATCAATATTACCCGTTAGAATTTCTGATACTTCCTTATTTAGAGTCTTATGATCTACCTTCTGGTCCGTCTCTTTGTTCTTTCTTTCTACTATTTTATACGGAAAAGAGGTCCTGATGCCCTTGTCTTTTAATAGTTCGTTTAGTACTCTACCGTGCTCTACTCTACTTACTGTAATTAAAACCTTGTGATCTAATTCAACTAGTTTTAAACAGTCTTCAATAATCATAGCGTTTCTTTTCGAGTCTGCCGCTATTGCATTGTATAGGTTGTTTCTTTCTTTGTGTTGCCTCCAAGCAGGATCGCTTGAGTCTGCGTTATATTTAAAAACTTTGCCCGTTTCTCTAGTGAAGGTCTGAGGAGAGATTCTTTCTGGGATTTGAGACTCTTTTATTACAACTGAAATAGGTCCTAGTAGCCCATTCATCAAATTGTTCAGCTCTTTATTTGCATAGTGTTCTGGGGTTGCGCTTAAGCCGTATAGTCTATAGGGGGCAAGTCCTAGAATAACTTTACGATAGCTTAGTGCCGAGCTGATATGGCACTCGTCAAAAAACACGACATGAAAGGCTTTTTTTAGTGCATCCAAGTCGAAGGTATCTCTACACATTGTCTGAAGAGAACCTACAGTAACATCTTTAATTGAGAATTTTTTTGCTTTTATTATTCCAATTTCTTCTTTTGCTAACTGAAGTACAGTAATTGCTGTATCTACAAACTGCTGTAGTAGTCTATCTTTATTAACTAAGAATAAAGTAGGGCCTTTATTTAGTTTGGCCATTATGAGACAGCTTATTAAAGTTTTTCCGCTACCCGTAGGGGCCATTATTCTTATGTGATTATGTTGTAGGGCCTGTTTTACAGTTGAGTCTTGGTAGCTAAATACACCAGTCTTATAGTTAATCTTTGGGTTAATTTTAAATTTTGTTTCTGTATACGGTGCTGTGTCGTATACTACCTCTAATTCTTGGCCAGACCTTTTAGCTTCTTGCTCAACAATAGATAAGTACCCCCTAGGTATTCTTATAGCCCCAGAATCAGTTCTCTCAAAAAGGTGAAGATTGGTAGGTATCTCATCTGATGAAAAACCTGAGACATTGAAATTACAATATCCGCTAACCCAATCTTCAAACTCTTTTGAAAGACCTGTAACTTCTAAGAAATTAGAAACTACACATTTTATCATTTAACTTACTAAACGGGGGACTCTGTAGACTTGCCAAACATTGGAGCGTCTTCTACAACTCCATCTGTTTCTAGCATGGACATTACAGAACTTTGAGTAGGCTTCTTTGCCATCGTATTGCCCGCAAAAGGGTTTGCTTTTTGGGCTCCAAACGGATTAGCGGCTACTTTTTTTTCTGGCGTAGCCACTGGTGATACTGGTGCATCCCCTTCTGAGTCAACTACGGCCCAACAAGACATGTTCTTTGGATCTCCGCCTAGAAACTCGTATACAACACCTCCGTGTTCTGTTCGACTTCCGACTTCTACTGCTGACTTGGAGGAGGTGGCTGCCGCCTGTGGTCTAGCAACTTGTCCACTTGGTTTAGCTGCTGCTGGTCGCGCACTAGGAGCTACATTAGGTTGAGAGAAAGAAGAAGGTGCAGGTGCTGAAGTCTCTTCGCCTGAAGCTGCCTCAGAGTTATCTCCCTTCGCCAGTCTCACCAAGTTTTTATCTAAAATCTGCACACTAGAATACTCTAAGCTCTTGTAATATACTCCAGACAAGTTCTGGCCGTTAGCATCGAATGCGGCCACTTCTGCAAGCTTCTCTGAACCTTCTACCCAAACTTCTACTGACTTGTATGTATGTCCGCCGAGTCCTCCCTGCCCTGTCTTTGAGTCAATAATATTGCATAGAATAACTGCAACAGGATCGTTCTCATTTTGAATTGAGTAGGAGCAATAGATTTTGCCTGAGGTCCTTTCCTTTCTATCTTCGGCTTTTGTAGCCAATCGGTCTACAAATACTGCAAAGGAGAGGTAGGGCTTAGAATTATTGTGCCCATCGTGAAACTTTGCTGGTGCGATTACTCGCCCTAAATAACTTTGTTTAGCTGCTCTACCTGACATAAATATTTACTCCTAATGTAAAAACTTAAATAGAATTTACCATACACCGAGATTATTGTCTACGCTGTTGAATAAATATAGCTAAAGTATTCTGCGGGTATGTCGATAATAAATATATGAAGAAAAGCAAAATCAAGTCAATTCAAGAGATGTGGAATTTAATGCAAGAGCTTAATACTAAGAGAGAACTTACCACAGTGGAGTCTCTAGCTTTACAAGTCTGTACCAACTTTTTTGTTTGTTCTAATGATTTCATAGACTTATTTGATAACTGTATAGATACTTTGGCATCTGGTACTGAAGTTACTGCTATAACAAGTGATGTTTCTGCTCCCCCACGGAATCCTCCTAAGGGTTATGACAAGGATGAGGAAACTCTAGCTATGATGACTAATATGTATACCACCCCTATTACCCCCGTTCCGCCTGTTCTTTTTGAGCCAGTACATATTAGTCCTGAATTAGAAGCCTCTCAAATGTCGGAATTTCATCAAATGATGGCTCACCTAGACGAAAAGTAAAGATACTCTGCTGAATCTCTTAGTACCGCCAAACATCTTTGGAATGAGGTTTTATTTTGCGCCCGAGTAAATGTTACTAATTCTTTTACTAAAGCCGATATACCTATCAACCCCGATCTGTACGAAACCGTCTCTAAGTTTTGTAGTAAGGAAAGCATTTGAGAGTAGTCAAGGCAAATATAACAAGCCTCTATTTCCACAACTCTTCTCACTATGCTATTTTTAATTTCAGAGAATCCCTGCTGATTTGAAGAGGTGAGTTTAATAGTAGAACTTAAATTTTTGTAGTATGTCTGCAGTAAATCTTCTATATCTATTTTTGATATACAGATGCCGGTGTTTTTACGGAAGCTCAAGCCGCTAGGCGATAAATAAGCTATTTCTATTATACTAGTGGCATTTTCTTTCGCCATCGCTCTTTGTAACATATACCTTATCTTACCATTCTGGTACTCTTATTGACAGGGACATTTTAATTAAATTTAGGTTTAACTTGAGATGCGACTTCAACAGTCTGGTAAATAAACTATTTAGATCTTATGGTCATTGCAAAAACCCCCGATTCCCACATCACTAAACTTTTACCCATTGGCTCCCATCTATCTTTAAATCCTTTAAACTTAGAAATGGATGGCTTCTTCTTAGGGGCCCTCTCAGCAAACGGCGATTCAATAGTTAACTTTGAGTATAATAATAAGGTTGCATATGCAAATGTTGAGGTGCAGGGCGTTATAGTTTCATACGACTATGACTCGTCGGACGATGATGTCCTTTACATGGGAATTATTCCAGATAAAAAGACCAATACTCTTTTGTTTGTTAGGATGTCAACTGAGTTCAAGGGTAAAATTCAATCTATGATATTAATAGACGATATCTAGACATGAACTAAACCATGCTCTTCTGGTTTTGGTAGCCCCAAACATATTCATCCACTTGAGCCGCTGGTATAGAGTGTATATTTAGCTAAAGTTATTTAAAATGAAGTCGATAGTATCTAATACAGGATATTTATTGTTAAAGGCAATTATTAATATGGTACTTGACCAAGAAATAACTCAAAAGCTTTTACGAGACTACAAATTCTCTAATGTACCTTTGGAGTCTGTAGTAAAACAGCTATTCGTTGTCTTCGGAATAGGAACTTCTTGTCTCGGTAGAAAAGATTGTATTGATATAATAGCAGAATTAAGTTTTTTACTAGTAGATTATAAATTTAACAAATTAAACTATTCTCAAAGTACTTTAGTTTCTAAAGTAGACAGCTGGCTTACTTTAAATAAGCCTAAACTGCTATCTAGTAATTGGTCTAGCTGGGGCTTGTAATTTCTACAGTCCTGTGGCCTGGTTTTCTTTTAACCGTGGCCTTAACCTCTGAGATAACCTGAGTCGCTTCTTTTTCTAGTTGGTTAGATACTTTTAAGTCTTCATTAACTTGTATTGACGCTTCTCTAACCATTTTTCCCTCTTTGACTGCATCTGCCGCTGCTCTTATAAAGAGAGTAACTGAGGCTGTACCGTCATCGTTTGCTGGAATAGGAAAGGCTATCTCTTCTGGGTTTGCGTCTGCATCTACAAGTGCAATAACTGGGATTTGTGCTCGCATTGCCTCTGCAACGGCATTATGTTCTTTTACTGCATCGAAGACAAATACTGCGGCTGGTAACTTCTTCATATTTCTTAAACCGCCGAGTCTAGAAACAAGTTTATCTGTTCTTTTAGTTAAACTTAAGATTTCTTTCTTTGAAAGAGATATCTCTCCCTTCTCTGCTAGATCAATTCTCTTCTCTAGGCTCTCTAGGTGGGTTATAGATGCCCTAATAACTTTAAGGTTGGTCAGAGTACCTCCAAGCCACTTCTCGTTCACAAAGTGTGCTCCAGAGGCTAGGGCCTCGTCTTTTAGGATACTCTTGGTCTGGTCTTTAGTTCCAACGAAGAGAATATCTTGCCCCCTAGAAGTAAGTTCAACAATAAAGTTTGCTGCCTCATCCCACATTCCAATAGTTTTCTCTAAATTGAGGATATAGACATCATTTCTGATCCCATATATGTACGGCTTCATCTTGGGATTCCAGTTGCCTGTAGGTGTGCCAAAATGTGCTCCAGCTTCTAGCAAAGTCTGTAATGTAATTGATACAGGTCTCTGTGCTGGTTGAACTTTTAAATTTGTAATTGGTGCGGCCATAGTGTCCTATTAAATAATAATGTATCGTTATTCTAGCTTGCAACCTCTAAGTTAGTCAAGGTCTCCAGATCTATTTTTGGATACAAAGATAAGCAACTATCTAAGATGTCCTTTGGGGGGATTAAATAGAAATGTGTATAGTCTGCTCGAAAGTAGCCTAAGTAAGTACTGGCCAAAGTAAAAGCCATAAAAGTATGTAATTTTTGAGTACATCTCTTTACTTTTACTGGGGAGAAGGAAGTACTTGAGATTTTAATTTTGAATACCTCTTGGAGTACTGAAAGAGGTTCGTCAGTCTCTAGTCTCGGTTTTATTATCTTTGGATAAATCTTTGCCCATATTTTTTCTTCTTTCCAATTAGTCTTTTGTATCCAAAAAGGCTTGTTAAGATGGATATGCAAGAGTAATAAGTGGTTAGGTATTTTTACGCCCTCTGCCCAATTATCTTCGTGACTAAGCCCACTAAAAGTCTTTAAATAAAGACAATGTAAGATTTTGTGGGGCAAGACAGGTACTTTCATACTATTTTAAATCAATGGCAAAAACTATAGAGGATCCTAAAGTTGAAATAATAAAGAAAGAGATTTCTAGACTTCTCTCTGCCTGTGCCTATACTGGTCTCGGACCCTCGGGCAAGTTAAAAATATTTATCAAGTTTCTTACTAAGTTTATTAAAAAGAAAGACAGGTAGCTTTGCTACGATACAGCTTGTCCATCATCAAGGATGGCTTTTGCTATATCTTTTTGTCTTTTTTCTTCTACTCTATCTTTTCTAGACTTAAGGTGCTCCCTGGCTTCCTTTAACTTTTTGAGGGCCTTCTCTATCTCTCCTTGTTTGAAGGTAATTATAATGGCTTTGGTAGCTACAGTTGATTGCAGCAAAGAGACTTCTTCTTGTAACCTATCTTTAAGATGTGTGGCTGAGCTAATTGCTCTGGAGTCTATGTAAGCTTTTTGAGAATTAAGCAGTAATTCTAGACTACGAGCTTCGTTTGACCTAACCGTCAAAAGTCTCTTATTGTGGCTATGGCTGTGTACTAACTCTTTTTGGGCACTTTTCCTGTCCCTAAGCTCATCCTTTAAGCGGTAAAACTTTCTCTTTAAAGAGCCAATCGAAATAAGTGACATAAATTCTCCGTTAAACTATTTGATTTTATTTTTCAGATGGTGTGGGAGTTGTCCGGCTAAAGCTTTTAGCAAGTCATCGTAGGACTGAGAAACTAATGAACCAAGTACTCCTGACTCTTCCAACAAAATCCACCTGGTCCCAAATTCTAAGGTCTTGTAGCTATAGACTTCACTATCCTTATCTGCAAAAGATATTGAGTCCAAGCCTTCGCCTACGAATTTAACCTTATTGACATCTAGATCCACCGTTGGATCCGTAAGAGATACTCCTTCAGTAGAGATTGTTACATACTTACTTAAAGAGCTAAGCTGCGGGGTAGAATCTTTTGGGTGCAGTTCAATAGCTTTTTTAGCTAACTGCATTAAGTCTAAATTTAAAAAATTATCCATAATTTTAATTATCTAAAAACTCTGATAAAATAGTTTCAATATTGAAGGGCTTTTTTTCTAGTACGGCCTCGTTATCTAGTAGAAACTCAAATCCTGTAAAAGAATCCTGCACTTTTCTTCCTAGCACCTTTAGTTCGCCAGAGCCTAGTCCCTCTAGTTGAGTCTTCAATACTAGACTATTTTTTAGATCAAGTCTATTAATGAGGATACCAAGCTTGAATAGCGTCTGGTTGGTAACAAAGAACCCTCTCTTGGTGTATTTATTCACTCTACAAAGAGTATGCATAGGTGCATCTAGTCTTTTACCCAAGTTTAATTCTTTTTTGGCTAGATCGATAAAAAAGCTCTC
>Ga0163144_10030147_pt1 | contig 10384 bp, 13 predicted proteins | sample OliLak19BULKMAT1_FD_123175 | JGI IMG/M metagenome (GOLD analysis project Ga0163144, IMG submission 123175) | Freshwater microbial mat bacterial communities from Lake Vanda, McMurdo Dry Valleys, Antarctica - Oligotrophic Lake LV.19.BULKMAT1 | ecosystem: Environmental > Aquatic > Freshwater >...
AAAGGAATACCTGTCGCATCGTGTATAGCTTTCACTCTATCTATGTGAATATGAGGGTTCTTGGTATCCCGAAACATTCCGTGCACATTTCCTACCGCAGGAGCAAATAAATCAATTCCTGTTGCTTCTACGAATGCTTTAGCTTGTTCTGGTGAAGTGAGCTGAGAGTCGTCCTGTGCAGCACCTTCAGGAAGTGCATCAAGGATTTTTGAGCTGGCTCCAATAAAACCAAACTCCGCTTCAACAAGAATGTCTGGGTTTACGCTTCGTGCATAATCTACACACTGTTTGGTGACTGCCACATTTTCTTCGTATGGAAGCTTTGCACAGTCGATAATCACAGAGTCATACCCAGCATCCACCACTTCTTTCACTCGTTCAAAAGAATACGTGTGGTCAGCATTAAGGAACACTTTCACGCCATCTGCTTTTGCTTGGTCGACAAGAAGCTTTACTTCCTTTACTCCAATCCAATCACGTTCACCTTCTGATACTCCAATAATCACAGGAACATCGAGCTTCTTTGAAGCGTTGATTACTGCCCAAAAACCTTCAATGTTTGAAATGTTGAAATGTCCGATTGATACTCCTCGTGCAAGTGCGTCTTGAATTGTTTCTTTGTATGTCATGCGAATTAGTATATCAAAAAATAGGGGTCAGGAGCTATTTTTGGGTCGAAAATTAAATTAACTTGAGAAAAGAAATAGCTCCTGACCCCTATTAAATTTCCTTTGCTTCAAATTCTGCTGGCTTATTTATAAGAAGTTCTTCAATCTTACTTTGTGTGAGAAGACCTTCTTGAGCTCCGACGTACTGTACTACAGACATTGAGTTGATTGCTCCCCAAGCCATAGCTTCAGGAATACTTTTTCCAAGAGTTATCGCACCAGTGAACGTCGAAGAGAAAGCGTCTCCTGCACCCGTACGTTCATATGGTGGTTTGGGATCTGGGTATGTTGGCATAAACCAGGCTTTATCACTCGCCTTGTCGTACGCGTATGCCCCTTTTGGACCATCAGTAATAACAACTATCTGAGGACCAAGTTCACCAAAGGCTTTCAACAGATCCTTTACCTCACCATCCTTCTTCAAAATACGCTTCGCCTCTTCAACATTACAGAAGAAAATATGCGCATGTTTGTAAATTCCAGCGAGGGCTTCTGATCCGAGAGATATTTGGAATGTTCCTGGTTGGAAAACTAATTTTACTTCAGGGTGTGATGAAAGATATTCCTCAAGAGTTTTATGGAAAGGAAGTGAATTCTTCGAAAGAGAACTAAGATAAATCCATTTTGGAGAACCTACATCAGGAAGCTCGTAAGCATACTCTTCATGCTTAATGAGGATTGTGCGCTCATTATGGTACCAAAGTACATAATGGTAGTTGGTTTTTTTTCCTTGGTGAATCTTTATAAATTCGGTATCAACATTATCTTTGTGGAGCGCATCGAGACAGTCTTTTCCATAATCATCATCACCTAAATTTGAAAGAAGTGAAGAAGAGAGACCAAGACGTGAAGCAGAAACAGCAGCGTTTGCACTGTTCCCCACTCCTGCAAGCACTGTAGCAAATTCAAAAGGAATCTTGTCGCCAAAAGTCATGCAGAGCTTGCGAGTGTCGTGGTTTGCGTCAAAAACTTCTTCGGCGTTTGATAAACGAATAAAGGCGTCGACAACCGTGTCTCCGATTGCCAGAAAATCAGTTTGTTTAGTCATGTTTTGATTATAGCACAAGAGAAAACCGTTGTACTGTATCACCTTTCTTGTTCTGTACCTCTTCTATCCATTCATGATAAGGGCGTGTCCATACACGTGAAAGTGGGTTCGGGTAGAGTGCTTCGTACACCACAATATCTTGTAAAGTCTCGCTGTCTTTAGCAAGAGCGATTACTTTGTAAAGATTATTATTTTTATAGTGCTTGTAGTTTACTCCTATTTTTATTTTCATAGATATATTTTAGCGTACAATGGCAGTCATTGTACACTTATCAAACTAAGAACCGCTTCCTTAATACTTTTCTCTCCCATTCCATAATGCTCAATTAGTTCCTCGGGGGTTCCTGACTGCCCGAACAAGTTATTCACTCCGATACGCTTCACGGGAACAGGAAAATGTTCGGTAACAGTTTCGGCAATAAGACTACCGAGTCCTCCTGCAATCTGGTGCTCTTCCACAGTTATAAGCTTCCCCGCTTTCTTCGCGAGGGCAATCACAGCATCTACATCAAGAGGCTTAATAGTAACAACAACAAGTACTTCAACTTCAATTCCTTCTTTAGATAATTCATCTGCAACTTTAAGTGCCTTGTAAGTGAGTGCGCCTGTCGCAATGATCCCCACTTGTGGTTTGTCATCTTTGGCTTGCCAGTAAGTATAAGCTTTTCCGATTTCAAAAGGAGAATCTTCGGTGGTTATGATAGGTGTCTTGTCACGAGCGAGGCGGAGATAGCTTGGGGATTTTGTCTTTGCAATTGCTTGAGTAACTTTCTTAGCTTGAACAGCATCACAAGGCGAGAAAACTTCCATATTGGGAATAACACGAGTAATAGCAATGTCTTCAATAGCTTGATGAGTTCCTCCGTCAGGACCTACTGACACACCAGCATGAGAGCCAACAACTTTTACAGGAACATCGTTGTAACAAATCGTGGTACGGATTTGTTCCCAGTTACGTCCTGGTGAGAACATTGCGTATGACGCAATGAAAGGAATTTTCCCCATGTGTGCCATACCTGATGCAACACTCGCCATATTCTGTTCACCAATACCTATTTCAAAAAAGCGCTGCGGGAATTCTTTTTTGAACAAATCTACTTTTGCTGATTCGGTGAGGTCGGCAACGAGTGCAACCACTTGCTCATTATTCTTTCCCGCCTCAACAAGTCCTTCACCAAATCCTTGACGAATAGCCACCATCTTCACATCTGGTGAGAAAATTTCTGGATTTAGTTTTAAGTTTGAATTTATCATTTTATTTTAAATGTGTAGATGAGCATCTTCTACACTTTACTCATGCTCGCTTGCAATTTGTCCCCCGAGAGTACGAAGCTCTTTGAGAGCCATGTCTGCTTCTTCTTTTGACGGGGGTTTACCATGCCACTCTGGCTTTCGTTCAAACTCTTTTACTCCTTTACCTGGGACGGTATGAGCAATGATTACAATAGGACGGTTTTGAATTGACTTAGCTTCTTCAACGGTAGAAATAATCTCATTGAAGTCGTGTCCGTTTATCTCAAAAACTTTCCAATTAAATGAGGACCACTTCTCATACAAAGACTCGAGAGGCATGACATCCTCAGTGAAGCCGTCGATTTGAATGTTGTTACGGTCAACGATGGCAATAAGGTTGCCGAGTTTCTCTTTGCCAGCGAGCATCATAGCTTCCCAGTTCTGTCCTTCATTGAGTTCCCCATCACCAAGAAAACAGTACACAAAACGGTCTCGGTTACGATCGAGACGAAGAGCGAGTGCCATACCAACAGCCTGCGAAAGACCTGAGCCAAGCGGACCTGAGCTTGTTTCAAGCGAAGGCAGGAATTCACGATGGGGGTGACCCTGCAGAATTGAACCAAACTTACGCAAAGTTTTGAGTTCTTCAAGAGGAAAATATCCTGCGTGTGCCATAGTGGCGTAGAGCACAGGGCAGATGTGTCCGTTTGAAAGAACGACGAGGTCGCGCTCTTCCCAATTTGGATTCTTTGGATCATGTTTGAGAAGGTTGAAATAAAAAGCAGTAAAAATATCGGACATTCCGAGAGGTCCAGCAGTGTGACCAGACTTTGCTTCAAGGAGCATTTCGATTATTGATTGTCGAATAGTATTTGCTTTCTCTTCAAAATTCATACAAAAATTATATCATAAATGGGGTCAGGAGCTATTTCTTTTCTCAAGCTAAATTAACTTATTCAGACACTCTCATTTTCTTACTAGAAAACTCAGTCCACGATTTCGTCGTCGCTCATCGTGAGGTCTGTCTATACTAAATTAGTTTGAGAAAAGAAATAGCTCCTGACCCCATTAAAAAGAAGTAAAGTAATTGTAGATTTCGCGGATGTCACCTTGTCCATACAAAGCAGATCCGATAATGAGACGATTTGCTCCTGCTTCTGCAATCATATCAACAGTGTCGGTATTTACTCCCCCATCAACACTCACGTCAAACTGCGGATACTGCGAACGAATGTCGCGAATTAGTTCGAGGGCGTCTTCATCAAAAGGTTCGCCTTGAAGACCAATATGCTTAATTCCCATTACCTGTACAACATCAAGTAATTCAACAAAGTCAGCAAGTACGGTAGGAGCGTCACCAATATGTAGAGCAAGTCCAACCTCCACACCACGATCTTTTGTTTTTTGCATCACTTCAATAAGTGTATCTTTCAAACTTTCTTTGTAGTGGAAAATAATTCGAGAAGCACCTGCGTCAATCCAACGTTCATATTCTTGATCTGGTTTCTGTACCATCAAGTCAATTTCAAAATCAAAGTCTTCCCAAAAAGGAAACCCTTTTTGTTGGTCGAGTATTTCTTGAAAATCACCATAGTCTTCAGTGTACGGCCACGAGGGAGAAGGAGTGAGTCGCCCATCGCACACATCAATCTGAACCCACTTTGCCATTCGGCGCACTTGGAGCAAATGGCTTTCGAGGTCGTCTATGTTTTCTGGAATTATAGCGGGAAGTACAATCATATATTTAAATTATGCAGGAAAATTATCAATAGCATCGTTGCGACGAGCATGTCGTTCTTCATTAGTAAATGAGAGAGCGAGCCATTCAGTCACTACTTCTTTCGCTTCTTCGGCGGAGATAAAACGTGCACCAATAGAAAGAACGTTTGCATCGTTGTGCTCACGAGAAAGCTCAATAATCTTCCTCTCACTTCCATAGTAGACGGTAGCTCGCACATGCTTAAAACGATTAGCCACCATTGCTTCCCCTTCTCCTGAGCCACCAAAAATAATTGCTCGCGAGTTCTCAGGATCTGAAGCCACTTGCTCCACCGCTTTTGGAATCCAAGTCGTGTAGTCGTCGGTCTCGTCATACGTAAGAGCTCCACAATCAACAACCTCAAATTTTTTTAATTTTAGAAATTCAAAAACCTCTTCCTTAAGAGAGAACCCTGCGTGATCTGTAGCTAGGTATATTTTCATTATTTTATAAACTTACCCGTCTTCACCACATGGGCTACAAGTGTGTTGGTATACCCCATTTCATTGTCATACCAAGCAAGTACTTTTACTAAATTGCCTCCAACAACTCGCGTCATAGAAAGATCGGCAATTGAAGCATGAGTGTTTCCTTTGATATCTGAAGATACAAGTTCTTCGTTGGTAACAGCAAAGATGTTTTTCCATCCTTGTTCCTGCGCTGCCTTGGTGAGGATTTCGTTCACTTCTTCTACAGTAGTGTCGCGCTTGGCGATGAAAGTAATGTCGGCAAGAGAACCTGCAACTACTGGCACTCGCACTGAGATACCATCGAAACTTCCTGATAGGTCAGTTATCACTTCTCCCACGGCTTTGGCTGCACCGGTAGACGAAGGCACCATGTTCATAGCCGCTGCTCTTCCCTCTCGCATATCTTTTTTAGAAGGGCCATCAACGAGCGACTGAGATGCGGTGTATGCGTGAGTAGTGTTGAGAATTGCTTTCTCGATTCCGATAGTATCTTTCAAAATAGCTATTACGGGGCTCGAAGCGTTGGTAGTACATGAAGCGTTTGAAGTAACTATTTTCTCAGAAAGAGAATCACAGTTAATATTCATGAGAACCATACCCTCAGTAGCATCTGCAGGTACTCCCTTAGCAGGAGCAGAGATCACCACTTTCTTGGCGCCCGCAGTGATGTGTGCACGTGCAGCAGAGTAGTCAGTAAAGAAACCTGTAGACTCCACCACCACATCAATATTCAAATCTTTCCAAGGTAAATTAGTAGGATCCTTCTCGCTCAAGTAAGCGACTTCGCGTCCTTTGATGAATAGTTTTCCTGCTTCTGCTTTTATCTCATACGGAGTAGTACCGTATGTGGTATCGTATTTTAAAAGGTAAGCGATATTATCAATTGAGGTAAGGTCGTTGAGCGCTACCACCTCCAACTCTTCCCTCTCTTCTGCTAATTTAAGAAATGCCCGACCGATTCTTCCTGCGCCATTGATGGCTACACGTATTTTTGTCATGCAAAAATTATATCATAAATAGGGTCAGGAGCTATTTCTTTTCTCAAACTAAATTAGTTTTCGACCCAGAAATAGCTCCTGACCCCATTTATTCAATAATATTACGGACATAAAGACCACGTTCTACTCGGCGAGGGTTATTGGGGTTACAGGTATTGTAACCTCGAGTGCGGATGTTTACTATATTTCCCACAGGAATTCCATCCTTTAATATACTAGTCTTATTAACTTCAATTTGAAAAGCTGGGTCTTTAGGTTCACAGGCTACTGGTGAAAGGTTGAACGTGTAAACGGTGGTAGTGGTAGTACCTACCGTACTTACTCTAGCATTATCGGAAGATATTTTTTCATTATCTAAAGTAGCACATTTCATTGGTAATGCGTCCTCTTCAACCTCATCAGGTTCAGGAAAAAACGGACTTCCGTCTTCTTGAGAAAACTTTTTGTATTGATAGTAAAGCGCACACTCAAGTGCGGTGTCGGCATTATACAAAGCAATTTGTGACTCGCGACCAGCGGTGGAAAGTGTAAGTTGGGCAAGTGTGATGTTTGCAATTGCAATTCCCACAGACAAAACTAGTGAGACAATGAGAGAAGCAAATAATAATGTAAATCCTTTGTTATTCATATCCATATAAATTTCTTATGTTTTCGCTAAGTACCACCTTCTTGGTAGCAACACCCGTCTTCCACTCGACTGTCGCTTCGACACGGATCTCGTTATTGTCTTCACCAACATTTGAAACTTTCACAGTGCGAGTGAAGGGAGATAAAGGGTCTTGAGTGTTATATGTATACAAACCAGTCTGCTGGTCTATATAAAGTGGTCCACACTCTGGTACACATGAAGTAATAGCCGAAGAAGGATCAAATGAATTAATATCAAAATAACTAGCTGTATCTATAATACACCCCCTATTATAGCAATCACCAAGCCCCTTAAGCCACTCTTTATTGTCTGTACTAGCAGGATTCAACAGATAATTCGTATCACGAGTATATCGCACAAACTCCAAACCTTCTTGTGCGAGATAAAAAGCAGTTACCTGGTCACGAGCAATACGAGCATTTATCAAACCAGAACTTGCAATACTAAGTGGACCAAGTACAGCAAACATAAGTACTGAAATAGCAACCATTGTCTCAACGAGCGTGAATCCTTTATTATTTTGATTAAAATTATTTTTCATGTTTATATTTATAAATCTTCTGAATCAAGAGCTCGGGGTGCAATTAAAGTTTGAATATTAAAACTTGACTGTGTGTTGTTGATAGGGTTTCCTGTTTCTCCCTGAAGGTGAATACGTAGTAAATGCTGTCCGTTATTAGGACCTGCTCCCTTCAAACTAAAAGACATGTTAGTTATTCTAACTTCTGGGTCAGTGATCGCTCCTTGTGCTAATCCAGGATTATCCGGATAACTTTTAGAAATAACATAATTACCGTCATCGTCAATTTCTTGAAAATACCAAACTAATCTTCCATTTCTATCTTTAAAGGTAACCTTCTTGCAGTCGGTGGTATTGTTTCCATCACAATCACTCACTTTATAGTCAGTTCCTGTTCGTAAATCTCGAATCATACTTTCGAAAGCGAAATTAAGGTTGTTAACCACCACATTAAGACTTTGTGATTTTCTGTTTGCATTAACCACACTAAACACCGCTCCCATAGCTACCATCATCACAATAGTAAAAAGTGCAACTGACACAATAAGCTCTATGAGAGTGAATCCTTTGTTAGTGTAGTGAGTTGTTTTTTTCATTTAGTTTATTGTACCCCAACTTGCTCTACATTTGTTACAGAAATTTGCCCAGTGTTACGAACGGTTATTTTCTTCTGTCTGTCTCGGAGTGCTGAGGTGACTATGATTTCGGCACGCTGGGCATCAACGATACTACCTCCTGAAATAATTGCATCGGGCTCGGGGCGACGAAACACAATATCTACTTGACCACTCTCATCAGCACTATTCATACAAGAACTATCCCCTGCTCCCGAATTAGGAAATACACACACTTCAGTAATAGTATTTCCTTCAGAAAGATTGAAGGTACTGATGTTTACATCCACACCTCCATCGTCGTATTTACCATTTCCAGATATACCACCGGCCGGCACATTAGAGTCTGCATCAGCAAAAATACTGAAACCAATAGAACTATCGGTATTCTTGAAAAAATTTACCCCATACCCAAGATCGAAATCAGTAGGAACACTTTGCTCACCACCAATATCACGCACCAACGTCCCAAACACCTGAGCTTGTCGAATCTGTAGTGCTATTTGATATGAGATGTTTGAAATAGAAATGTCGCTAGAAAAGCGGTTTTGATTGAATACCACTACCATCGTAATAACAAGAAAGATGGCTATCACAATGATAAGTTCTACAAGAGAGAATCCTTTGTGCGTAATGTGCTTCAGGTACTTCATACGTGTAATTTTACACTAAAAAGTAAAGAAATGTATTAATACCAAAGAAATCAAAGTAAATGAGGAAAATTACCAACGTAGCAAAGATAAGAAAAGGACCAAATGGAACCTCGCTTTTCCAAGTAAAACGATGTTTCTTTGGAAGAATTTGAGGGGCGTACATAAGAACCAGACTTACTACAGCACCAATCCAAAAAGCGAGGGCAAGTGCTGACAACCCGGAAGAAAAACCAAGAAACCATCCGATACCAATCACAAGTTTGGCATCCCCGAGACCAATCCATCTTCCTCCTGAAACTTTCCAAAGAATATAAAAAGGGAGAGCAAAGAGTGGGCCTGCGATAAGATCAAGATAATAAGGAAAGCTTAAAAGGGCTGACTGGTGTGTAAAAACAAGACTGAGGAAAGCTGCAATACTAAACATCAAAGAAAACTTGTCAGGAATAATCTTGTGATATAAATCATACACAAAGATGACAACCAGTATAGAAAAAATGAAAAGAGTAATGAGTAATAAAAAAATATCAACCAAACTATATACAACATAAAAAGGAGCAAGAAGCTTCCAGGAAACTAAAGCAAATACTATTGCTGTAGCTCCTTCTATGATTGGGTACTGAGCAGATATAGTACTTTCACAACTTCGACACTTTCCTTTCTGAATCAAGTAGGAAACAACAGGGATAAGTTCAAACCATTTGAGATTGCGGTCACAGGTAAAACAACCCGAACGCCCCTGTAGTCCTCGTCCTGTGTTGTGTCGCAAAATAACAACATTAAGAAAACTTCCAATGATAGCACCGAGAATTGCAAAGAAAACAAGTGTAATTATTTCCATATTATTTTAATGCTCCACCAACAACATCGAAGACTTTGGTATTGGTTCCATTGCACGGATCATCAGAACCGATCGGATCTTTGCCTGCCTTACCCTTATTATTACCAAAATCAAATTCAAGATCGGCACACAAGTGGAAACCGTACGGGATATCAGATACAAAATACTTGTACTTTTCCCCTTGTGGGTCTTTTGGTACTTCAGACAAGTAAATATTACCTTTGCAGTCTGGCACTAATCCTTCTGAAGGACTCGAACTGTAAATATCTGTGGGAAACTTGTAACAAGAGTCGAAGTAGTTCTCAATAGCTCCATTGAGTTGCTTAATGTCGGCAATGCGTGTGGCGTCTCTTGCTTTTGAACGTATAAGACCAAGACCCGCAAGAACAATAGTGATGAGTAGTCCGATAATAGCGATAGTGATGAGTAGCTCAACGAGAGTAAATCCTTTTTTTCTATTCATACACATATTGTAACGTACAATGACTGCTATTGTACACACAAAACAAAACCACCTTGCGGTGGTTTTGTTTACGTCGTCAAACTAAACCTAAGCCATATTAGTTACAAAGATTGGTTGTTACGTTTGCTGTTGAAGAAGCAGCTTTTCCAGTGCTATCTACACACCAATTACCTCCAGTCTTAAGAGATGAAGAAAGTACCCAACTTGAACCATTAGTGGCTACAGAACAAGTTGGTGCTGTTCCTGCTTTTGCTGTAACACCAACTACCATAGGCTGAATTCCTGTAGGAGAAGTACAAACACCCGTGTACGACTGAGGTGTCTGTGAATCATAGAAGTTCTCAGCTGCTGCACGAGCGTTGGCTAGGTCTGCTTTGATAGCAGCGTCAGCTCCCTTGTTACGAGCAGTGTTAAGAGAAGCGAGTACAACTGAAGAAAGAATACCGATGATTGCAATAACTACCAAAAGTT
>Ga0163144_10030148_pt1 | contig 10384 bp, 5 predicted proteins | sample OliLak19BULKMAT1_FD_123175 | JGI IMG/M metagenome (GOLD analysis project Ga0163144, IMG submission 123175) | Freshwater microbial mat bacterial communities from Lake Vanda, McMurdo Dry Valleys, Antarctica - Oligotrophic Lake LV.19.BULKMAT1 | ecosystem: Environmental > Aquatic > Freshwater > Lake...
TGCCCGGCTTTATTCACAAAAAAGGAACAGTAGGTATCATCTCTCGCTCTGGCACACTTACTTACGAAGCCGTTGACCAAATCACCAAAGCAGGACTTGGGCAATCTACTTGCATAGGCATTGGCGGCGACCCTATCATCGGAACAACTACATTGGAGGCGGTGAAGTTACTCATGGCTGACCCCGAAACAGAAGGCATAATTATGATTGGCGAAATTGGCGGTAGCATGGAAGCAGAAGCGGCTTACTGGATTAAAGAAAACGGCACAAAGCCTGTAGTAGGATTCATAGCAGGGCAAACTGCACCTCCGGGACGCAGAATGGGACACGCAGGAGCTATCATCGGCGGAGCAGATGACACCGCAGAAGCAAAAATGAAGATTATGAGAGATTGCGGCTTGCACGTAGTCGATTCGCCCGCTAACATAGGCGAAACAATGGCGAAAGCACTCAAAAAATAAAAATAACTCTACAAAAAAACCCTGTTAGTGGTCGAAGACCCTAACAGTGGTTTTCAAATTGACTGTGGCAGATATTCTCAAAACATACCAAAAACGCTTAACTAACCTCTCCAACCGCAATAAATCATTGCTATTGCTTGCCCTATCTCAAAAAAACTTCTTAGACATACATTCGCTTGACTTTCTGAACAACAAGCCTTCTTTCGCTATTATTGAAAACCTCATCAAAGGCATAAAGAAAACCCTCCTCTGTCCGCAAATAGATAGCAGAGATAAGTTTGCCAACCAAGTAAGCCCGATACTGAAAAATATTCAACGCACCGACCTTTTTATTCAAGAGGAAAATGGGGCAAAAAACCTGTTTGTAGGCTATCCAATTGTTGAGGGAAAACTCTTAGACAATACATTAATACGTTGCCCCTTGCTCTTTTTTCCCGTAGAAATTCTCTTAGAAAATGGCAATTGGTTTTTACAAATGCGTGAAAATGAAAGCATGACTTTTAATAAAACTTTTTTATTAGGCTATAATTTTTTCAATAAAATTCAATTCAAAGAAGATTTTTTAGACCAAAATTTTGAAGATGAGCATTGGACAAAATCCCGAAAAGACAGCCGACAATTTAGGACAGAGCTATACAAATATTTGGAAAACAATGATTTAGAAATTAATTTTAACTCAGCTAATTTTACAGATACCTTACATTATTTTACCAAACAGACCAAAACCGAGTTTGACCTTTTCCAGCAAACAGGCAAGCTAAAAATGCAAGCTCAAGCCGTTTTGGGTATTTTCCCGCAAGCAGATTCTTATCTTGCACCTGATTACAATTTTTTGCTGGGGCAGGAAGAAAGCACCCTCTCCGAAGGTCTTTTGCCCTTGTTTGCCTCTTCGCAGACAGCATCTATCACCGAAAATACCGTTTATCCGTATGCTTTGGACGCTTCCCAAGAAAAAGCACTACAGACTATCAAAAGTGGGCAATCTATCGTGGTGCAGGGTCCGCCGGGTACAGGTAAGTCGCAGTTAATCTGTAACTTAGTTGCTGATGGAATAGCGAACGGAAAAACTGTATTAGTCGTATGCCAGAAAAAAGCCGCCTTAGACGTAGTAAATCAGCGATTGAGCGAAAAGCAAGTGCAGCATTTTACCGCCTTAGTCCATGATTTTCAATATGATAGAAAAAATATTTATAGGCAACTTAATGAGCAAATAGAAAAAATATATGAGAAATCAGCGCAAAAAATTAGCTTAGAAGCACTACATTACGAGGAAAAATTCCTACAAGCAAATCGCCAAATAGAGCAGAATGTCAGGCTATTAGAGGAGTTTAAAACCGCACTTTTTGATGCCGCCGAATGCGGCTTGTCTATCAAAGAGCTTTACCTAACTTCTGACAGAAATGCACCCCATATCGCCCTGCCAACGGTGGAAGAGCTTGGAAGTAGCTTTTATTTTGATAATGCTTATCACGTTTTTCTACAAAAATTAGACTTGTATGAAAAATATGCAGAAAACTTAGAAAATACTGACTATCAGTGGCTTGACCGAGTTTCTTTTGCACGATTTGAAGGAGAAAGTCTGGAAAAAATACAAACAGTTTTGCAGGAAGTAAGAGTGTACAGTTTGGCTACAGCCTTCTCTCCGCAAGACACAGAAAGTTTTTGCAATCATTGGAAGGCGCTACACCAAATAATAGAAGAATTGGAAAATCCCTCTATTTTTAAGTTTTTTCAACTAAGCCTAAAGTATGATAAAAATAAGCTGGAGTGGCTAAATCAGATGGAGAAAAAAATAAATAATACCTTCCAATCTGGCGAGTTAGAAAAAACACTAAACAATTTATTATTAAGTTTTTATAGGGACGAATTGGAAAAATATAAGGCAATACAAACTTCTTTTTTAAAAAAAATAAAATATTACTTTTCTAAAGAACGTAAACTACTGAAAATTTTAGCAAAAAACAATAACCTTACTTTAAGTAGTGCTGATGTTTTTACGCTATTGCAGAAAATTCACAAAAGAATACATTTGGAAAGCCTTAGAAATGAACTCATTATAGGGGAAAGCATCATAGATAAGCCAATAGAAGAATTGGAAAGTAGGATTATCCTGAATGATTGGACGTTGGAAGTGCCGCAAACACTTGAAAAAGAGGACTTTGATGCTTGGTTTGCTGACTACCGAGCAGCAGTGAAGATTTATAAAAAACTCCATAAAATTCTAAAAAGTTTTGAGATAGCTGGTAAGAAAAGCCTATATAAAAGTGATTTCATACTGTCTGATTTTACACGAAATTTATTTTTATCAAGTTATGCTACTTTGAAGAAAGAATTTGAAAGTTTCAGTACAACTAATTTAGCCATCTTTGAAAAGTACAAAGTTTGGAGAAAATATTTGACAGAAAAACAAATTGCAGCACTCTGGCAAAAACCACATTTATTAGAGGAGTGGGAAAATATTTTGCAGCGTGATTTTGACCTAATTGTTGAGTTTGATAGATTGAAAAAATCAATGAGCGAGGCACAATTAAAGGTGATTAAACCCCTCAAAAATTTAGAAGGCTCTGGAAAGTTTGGATTGAGAAATGTTTTTGATAACAGCCTTCGCCTTGCGTGGATAGCGCACATCGAAAAGCAGCACCCTGTCCTCAAAGCTGTTTCTACGCCAAAGTTTGAGCAGATAGAGCAAAGCCTACAAAAAGCGGTAGCAGAAATGGGAAAAATAAGCGAGGAAATATTATTGGTTCGTGCGTATGAATCTGCGTGTAAAGACTTGGAATACAATCGTTTGAAAAATATAGTTTCTTATAGGGAACTCAAGCATCAAGTCAATAAAAAACGTAATACTTGGGCGTTGCGAAAGCTCCTTCTGAATTTTAGGGAAGAGATTTTCAAAATTATTCCTTGTTGGCTTTGCTCACCCGAAACGGTGTCTGCCATCTTCCCTATGGAAGCACAACTCTTTGATTTAGTGATTTTTGACGAGGCATCTCAATGTTTTGCAGAAAAAGGTATTCCCGCTATTTACCGGGGCAAGCAGATAGTAATAGTTGGTGATGACAAGCAGTTAGCTCCCAATGATTTGTACCAAATTAGATGGGGGGAAGACCTCGACGAAGATGACAGCAATATAGCTTTGGAAACGGAATCTTTGCTTGATTTGGGTAAGCATTTCTTGCCAATCACTTCGCTTACAGGGCATTATCGCAGCAAATCTTTGGATTTGATAGATTTTTCTAATCAGCATTTTTATAATAATAAACTGAAATTACTGCCAGATTATGGGGAATTTATCAAAAATGAACCCGCTATTTCTTACCTTAAAGTAGATGGCGTTTGGGAGAAAAATACCAATCTGATAGAGGCGCAAGAAGTCGTGAAAGTAATTAAGCAATTCTTAGAAAAACACAAAAATAATATTGGTGTAATTACCTTTAATTACAAGCAGCAGCTATTGATTCAAGACCTTTTGGAAGAAGAAAAAATAGCCTTGCCACCTTCGCTTTTCATCAAAAACATCGAAAATGTGCAAGGCGATGAAAGAGATATTATTATTTTTTCTACTACCTATGCACCCGATTCGATGGGAAGGCTAAAAATGCAGTTTGGCAGCCTTAATTTTCAGGGAGGAGAAAACCGTATGAATGTGGCAGTTACAAGGGCGAAAGAAAAAATAGTAGTGATAAGTAGCATTTTTCCGCATCAATTAAATGTGGAGAATTTGACCAATGAAGGGGCAAAAATCTTGAAGAAATACTTAGAATATGCCTTACAAGTGTCACAGGGGAAGTACAAAGCAAATTTGCCAGTGCTACCCAAGCAAAATTTGGAGTGGTATCTGAAGGAGAAAATCAAGTTGGCATTGGAGTCGCCTGTGAGGACACAGACAGCAGCAGCAATAAATATTCCCTTTGCAGATTTGGCAGTAATCTCAACTGCGCAAAAGCTCGAAACTATAGAAATGAAACTCATTTTGACAGACGACAACCTATATTACGAGGCACTTTCTGTCAAAGAAAGCCATGTTTATCTGCCCCGCTTATTGGCTCAAAAAGGTTGGACATTCCAGCAATTCTATAGTCGCAATTTTTGGCTTTCAAAAGATATTTTTTTAAACTTATTTCAAAAATAACATTTTTTTGCCCTGCACGGAAATTGATTTTGAGGAGGCATTTTTTAGTTAAGTTTGATTTGAATGTGTAAGGAAAATAGCAGCGAACTTTTGCGGGTTCATTGTCTAAAAAAAGAGTTCACCATTGCTGACAAACTCTTTTTTCAAATTTGTATCACTGTATTATATCAGTTAAAAAAACCTATCTTTATGTTACCACGCATACGCACCGCTCTCAATCAATACCTCTGCCACAGCCCTACGAGCCTCTTTGGTATTATAAGGATTCATTTTTGTATAACGCTTCACGCCCATAAGCAATACTTTCATTTTATCGCTTTTGGCATAGCCGTTAATCGCTTCTTTGGCAGCTACTTCCAATTTATTCACAGCCTCTACCAAGTAAACTTTTGCCATATCAATTTGTGATTCGCAAGCCTTTTCGCCACGCACACCTACCAACTTTTCTGTACGCAAAATAGTGGATTCGGCGGCATACGTTTCTATAATCATATCGGCAATATTCATCATAATTTCTTGCTCACTTTCAAAGTTTGCGCCTAAGGTCTGTAACGCATCGCCCGCAACCATGAGTACCGCTTTTTTCATATTTTTAACAACTTCTTTTTCTTCTGCAAAAAATACAGAGTTATCTATAGAAGTCATATTTGGCACAGAGGTCAATTCTTTGGCTACTGCCATTGCAGGCTGCATAAAGTCCAGCTCGCCCTTCATCGCCCGCTTCACTATCATACCCACCAAAAGCATACGATTTATTTCGTTTGTGCCTTCGTAAATTCTTGAAATTCTGGCATCTCTGTATGCTCTTGCCATCGGTGCTTCCTCTGAAAAGCCCATACCGCCATATACTTGGATGCCTTCATCTACTATATAATCAAGCACTTCCGAGCCATGTACTTTCATAATAGCGCACTCAATCGCAAACTGCTCCAATGCCTTTAACTTTGCTTCGGCATCGGGCATACCCTCTGCTATAAAAGCATTTATTTTGTCTTCGATGCTTTGCCCTGCACGATACGCTGCCGACTCTGTGGCATATATTTTCAAAGCCATCTCACCCAATTTGTGTTTGATAGCCCCAAAAGTAGCTATAGAAACGCCAAATTGTTTTCTTTCTTTGGCATAGCTTACTGAAAGAGAAACGACTTCCTTGCAGCCACCTATTACGCCTGCACCTAATTTGATACGACCAATGTTTAGAATATTTACAGCGATTTTGAATCCATTTTGACGAGCAGAAAGCAAGTTTGCCACAGGCACTTTGCAGTCATTAAAAAATACTTGGCGAGTAGATGAGCCTTTGATTCCCAATTTTTTCTCCTCATCACCCATTGTGATTCCTTCATGCGTTCTTTCTACAATGAAGGCAGAAAGGTTTTTATCGTCCTCTATTTTTGCAAAAACAATCAGTAAATCGGCAAAACCAGCATTAGAAATCCACATTTTCTGACCTGTAATAAGGTAGTGTGTACCTTCTGCGTTGAGAACGGCTTTGGTTTTGCCAGAGTTAGCGTCAGAGCCTGCATTAGGCTCGGTGAGGCAGTAGCAACCAATCCACTCGCCTGTAGCAAGTTTTGGTAAGTATTTTTTCTTTTGTTCTTCATTGCCGTAGTAAAGGATTGGCAAAGTACCAATGCCTGTGTGCGCACCGTAAGCAGTTGAAAATGAGCCACTTTCGCCAAACATATCTGCTATGAGCATCGAGGTATTGAAGCTCATGCCCAGGCCGCCATACTCTTCGGGAATAGAAACACCAAGCAAGCCAAGTTCGCCCGCTTTTTGCATAAGGCTGCGCATAAAGCCATCTTCCATGCTATCCATGCGATGAACATGAGGGGTTATCTCCTTGCGAATGAAGTCTTGGCAGGCTTCTGCCATTGCTTTTTGTTCTTCAGAGAATTCTTCTGGGATAAAAATATCTTGTACTTCTGATTCTTTGATGAGGAACTCGCCACCTTTGAGTGCCTCTCTTGTTGCTTCTGCTACCATGTTGTTATAGTTTAATATTTCAAAGTTTGATGTTCTTTATTAGCAAAAATGTTATGCACGCATACTATTACAACGCAAATATAATAAAAATGTTATGCGTGCATAACATTTTTATTATATTTTTTTTACGATTTAAAATTTATTTTCATTCATCACTTCCGCCCTTCCATCTACGCATATTTTCCTTGTTGCGGCTTGCAATATCTGTGTGGCAATGATGGCTTTGTGCCTTTTGGCATCTACCTCTTTGACAGTAAAAACTGCTTCATATTCTACATCTACAAACATGGGGCGCAGAAATCTTACTTCCTGACCCAAGTAGATAGTTCCTTCCGCAGGGAAAACAGTCCCTAAGACTTTTGAAAAGATGCTACTACCCAGAACACCATGAATAATTGGCTTCTTGAAAGGCGTTTGGGCGGCATATTCCTTGTCCCAATGAATAGGGTTGCTATCGCCAGAGAGTTTAATGAATAAATTTACCTCATCTTGGGTAAATGAAAAGGTTTGTTTGAACACACTTCCTACTTGATTGGAGATATTATTGAGCATATTTTTTAAGATTTTGACTTACTTAACTGCCAAAGTTTCATTAATTATACCACATTTGAGCATTTGGTTGCCAAAATATGGATTCCTGATTTCACTTTTATCACTAAGCCAATACGCTCCTTGGTTATCAAAAGCCATAGGGCAGTATTGTTGGTGTAGTTCTTGGGTATTGCCACCAAAATTCTTGACAAGAACAAATAACTTTGCAGAAAGTTGGTAAAAAACAAGCCTTTGTGCCTCTATATCTGCTGCCTGCTTTATTTGTTCGGCATCGGCTTTTAGGCTTTGTAAGGCATCACTACTGATAGCACTTGCCAGCTCACCTGCCAATTTTTGAGTTTCTGCAAAGTTAGATGCTACAAAGGCATCTTTGAGTGGCAGGTATGCCTTGATAATTGGGGCTATTTTTGCCTTTTCTACTTTGCTGCTGTCAAAAGTTGGCATTTCTACTTTGACTTTTGCCTTTGGTTTTTCCTGCTCGCTGTTGCTTGCTTGTGTTTCTTGGCTGCTATTGTCTTGCTTGCGGTTTTCGCAGGCTGAGAATAAAAAAATGATGAAAATAAAAATTATATTTTTCATAGATTTTGAGTAATTATTTTGTCTCAAAATTAAGCATATTTTTGGCTCTTATAACTTTTCTGCAAAATCAAAATTGGTTTTGTTATAAAATTACTTTTCAAAGATGCCATCTTTAAAAGAAGTAAGCAAAATCGTGAATATGTGGGATTGAGGATAAAAATTGTTAATTTGTATATTTAGGTCTTGAATTTGTAATTATGCTGTAAAAAATGATTGAAAAATTAAAAATAATTTAATATTTCCAATTTCTTACTTGTTTTTTTTATAAAATTTTAACTTTGCATATTAATTATAAATTATTTATTCAACAAAAAATTAGAAACAATCCATGACGGCAAGAAAATTAGTATTAAGCGTATTCGCTATTTTATTGGTTGGGTTTAGCTATGCCCAAACACAAACGCCAGAGCAAAAAGCAAAGGCAAAAGGTGATGGCATTATCAAGGCAATCGATGTAATGGTAAAAAATAAGGCGTTGGTTGTAGATAAAAAACCTACGGTAGATCCTAAATCATTACTTTCTGCGGCGCAGAAAAAGGCGATTGCGGCAGCATACACCAATTTTTATATGGGGCAGGACAGCTCGAAAGTACGAAGAGAAGCCTTAGTGAAAGGGCAAGGGGAAATGAAAGCCAAGGCAGAAGAAATCAATGCTAAAGTAGCCGCTATCAATGCCTTAGCTGGTAAAACAGTGGAAACAGAAGAAGAGGGAGCAAAGGTAAAAGCCGAAATGGACAAAGGCAATGAGGAAGTAAGCAAGATGAAAACAGAAGTTACTCAAATGCAAGCTAACTTAGGCAAAGATGCAGAAGCGTTGAAAGCCTACCCTGACGAACTTGATAGCCGCTTAGATGGGGAGATTAAGCAAGCCCTCAATGCAGAGCAAAATAAGCATTATGATGACATAAAAAAAGCAAAGCAAAAAACAAAAAAAGGCAGCTAATTTTATCCACATAATTGTCTGAATAAAAAAACAGAGATACATTAAAAAGTATGTCTGTTTTTTTATTTAACCGCCAACTCTAAACCCCATTACTAATATATCATCAATTTGCGGGCTACTTCCTTCATTCATCCAGTTTTCTAAGGTTTCACTAAGGTTTTGCTTTTGTATTTCCATCGGCTTGCTGTGTAGCTCAAAGAGTAATTCTCTGAACCGCTTGGTCATAAATTTGCGCTTTTCTACGCCACCGAATTGGTCTTGAAAACCATCGGAAAAGATGTAGAAAGTAGTTGGTATAGAAATATCTATCAAATGTTTTTTGAAAACGTGTGATGTATTCTTATTGAAGCCCCCGATAGGATATATATCGGCTTTGACATAGTGCATTTGAGGATTTCCCTCCTCGTCATTTTGGATATAAATAAGTGGGTTACCTGCTCCCGCATATTCCATTATTTTTGCATCCTTATCTATCACACAAAGAGCCATATCCATACCATCTCTATTATTTGTTTCCTCCTGCTTGAGCGAAGCCTTTATGCCTGTATTTAGTTCATTAAGAATCTTATCGGCGGCGGTAATACCGTTCATATTGACCACTTCGTTGAGCTTTGCCTCGCTAATGAGCGACATAAATGCCCCAGGTACGCCATGCCCAGTACAATCTACGGCTGCTACGATAATTTTTCCATTTTTTTCATTTAACCAATAGAAATCTCCACTTACAATATCTCTTGGGCGGAAAAACACGAAATGTTCTTCAAAATACTTTTTGAAATCTTCTTCTAAAGGCAGCATAGCCGACTGAATACGCTGTGCGTAGTTAATACTTGATGTAATAGCTTGATTTTTAGTATCTAACTCTTTATTGGTAAGGGTTAATGTTTCCGCTTGTGCTTTTACTTCCTCATTTCTTTCATTTAGTTTCCTTGTTCGCTCTCTTACTTTTTCCTCTAAGTTTTCGTATAAAAGTGCATTTTCTAAGGAAATAGAAATTTGGGAGGAAAGCAGCTTGAGTATCTCTAAGCGGTCTGCGGTAAATACGCCTTCTGCCAAATTGTTTTCTAAGTAAAAAATACCAGCAATACGACCTTTGTAGCTAAAAGGGAAGCACAGCACAGATTTTGGCTGATTTACTTTGATGTAGGTGTCTGTGCTATATTTTTTATCTTCGGCGGCATTATTTAGTACTACAGGCTCTTTGGTACGAATCACATAGTTGATAATGGAGAGTGCTGCTCTTTCGTATTTTTCTAAAGCAATTGGTGTCAAAAACTGGTAATTACCTACGCCATGCGACTCTGCAATTACTTGGAAATTACTTGTTTCTCCTCTTTGCAATAATACTGCAAACTCTGCACCTGCATTTTCCATAACAATTTGCAACATTTTCTCTACCAATTTGCTCAACACCACTTCTCCTGAAAGTGTCTGCGAGGCTTTGATGATGCTTCTCATGTCTAAAATAGAACTCATAGCCACTGTTCCTTGCGAACTTCTGCCAATTGTTGCAGAGGAAATAGTTGCCCCTCTGGAAAGGCTAATGGTTTTATTTACTGCCGCATGAGTTTTGACAATGAGTTGGCGAATCTGAGGGTATTTTGACTCTAATTGCCTTGCTTTGGCGAACGCTCCCCACTTTTCGTAAGAGCGGACAGCATTTTGCAAATAAAAATTAGCCAAATAGTTTTCTTTGAGATTAATATAGAATTTACCTGCCAACTCCCA
>Ga0163144_10030149_pt1 | contig 10383 bp, 10 predicted proteins | sample OliLak19BULKMAT1_FD_123175 | JGI IMG/M metagenome (GOLD analysis project Ga0163144, IMG submission 123175) | Freshwater microbial mat bacterial communities from Lake Vanda, McMurdo Dry Valleys, Antarctica - Oligotrophic Lake LV.19.BULKMAT1 | ecosystem: Environmental > Aquatic > Freshwater >...
ACAGAATAAGTAATTGGTCTTCTACATGGAAAATAATGGGTGTATGATTGCACCCAAACATTCTCTACAGTTTCTCTGTATATAAAACCAGAAACGACTACTGCTATCAAAAAAATAATATTGAAGATTTTATTCATCTAGAACATTATAACATCAAAAAACGATTCCAAATTCTGGCCGAAACGGGGAGATTCGAAACTTACAGTTTCAGTACCCCAATTGGATATTTTATTTCGCAATAAAAAACATTGCTCATAAAATATCTCAATCGGGCTTCGAATCCCCACGAAAGCTCTCCCAGAGCTTTCTCCTAAATTTAACTTCGTTAAATTTTTCCTGCGGAAACGGGGAGATTCGAACTCCCGATACCTTGCGGTATGCCACCTTTCCAAGGTGGTGGAATAAACCACTATCCGACGTTTCCTTCTATTTTATCTGGATTTTAAAATTTCATCCACCTGACGGATTTCGTCCCAAATTCCATCTATCAAATCATAATTTTTTGCTTTCTCCAAAGTAACCCATGCAAACTCAGTAGCATCTTCATCTAGTTTAACTTCTCCTGAAACAAACGGGGCAAAATAAGATAAACAAAGTACAGGCACTCCATCTGGACGAATAAATGTTAAATCTAGTAAAAATTCTGGCTTTCCTATTTCTAGATTTACTTCTTCTTTTATTTCTCGTCTTAAAGACAGCTCCAAAGATCCGTACCACTGCATACCTCCGTGTGTACTTGGTGGAGTATTTACGTAATCATCTGTCGATAAGCCACCTCCAGGAATGGTCCATTTACCGGGCATAACTTTTTTATGCATTGCCCGTTTGGTGATAAGATAAACAAAATCTGACTTGTACACAAGTGTGGTGGTAGTAATTCTATGAAGTTCTTTGTCATTTATTTCTGGTATTGTCATATATTTATATATTACTCCCCCAATTCAGAATATGCCACTGTCCTATTTCGTCCAGTTTGTTTTGCCCTGTATAAGGCCTTGTCTGCATGCTTTATAAGTTCTTCAAAAGTTAAATCCCCTTTGAACTCGGACAAACCAATACTTATTGTTACTTTCAAATCACTCGGTTCATCGAAAGTTAGACTTTCCACCTCGGCTCTTATTTCTTCGGCTTTTATTTTTGCCTGCTCTTCGTTTGCACCAAGTAAGATACCCACAAACTCTTCACCACCCCAACGTGCGACTATATCACCTAATCTTAGATCTTTTTTAAGAGTTTCGGCAACAACTTTCAATACTTTGTCTCCAACATCATGACCGTAAGTGTCATTTATATTCTTAAAATAGTCTATGTCAAAAAATAAAAAACAAATATCGTAAAAGCCCATCCAGTCTCTTCTTTTGTTTTCTTTTGTTTTATGTATGTTGTTTAAATAAGCTTTAGATTTCTCTTCAAAGAACGCTCTATTTTTAAGAGATGTTAGTTTGTCGTGCACTAAATCTCTTTCAAGTTTGTGAACTTTTTCTTCTAGTTCATTTATTCTACTCAATAGTTCTTTGTTAGTTAGTTCTTCCATAAATCTACATTAACACAAAAACAAATGTTTTTAGAGCCCCACGCAAGCAATTAGAAAACAACGACGAATGAAAAGAAGACTGGAGCACTGTTTGAGGGTAATCCCGAGTTTGCGGGAAGGCTCTGGAATGAGAACGATTGTTTTCTTAATTGCTCAGTGAGAGCAAAATCGAACCTTCGATTTATGCGTGCTCTAAAAACATTAGTTTTGAAGTTTCTACCACGAACCACTTGAACCTCCTCCACCGGAGCCACCCCCTCCAAATCCCCCGAAACCTCCTCCGCTTCCACCACCGGATCCGCCTCCGCCAATAAACCATGGATAATGACCTGTAGCTTGTCCTTTCTGATATCCCTTGGAAACAATATAGTCAAACAAAAGTCCCAGCAAAACTGGAAAGACTATAAGTAATGCCCCTGACACAAGAGAAATTATAGCGAAATACCAAATAATTCCCCCTCCCACCAGTCCGCCCAAAACACCACCATGCCACCAAGATTTTGATTTACCTAAAACAGCTGCAACAAATTGCAAGATTATAAACCCAATAATAAAAATAAATTCATAATTTATTTTTGATTTAGGCTTTTCAGAATAATTTTCTGGGACAATATTGTTTCCTCCAAGTGCTATTATCATTTTATCTACTGCACCATTTAAACCGCCAAAATAATCTTCATCTCTAAATGCCGGAGTAATGACCTCTCTTTGTATATACGAAGTACCTATGTCAGTCAGGTCTCCTTCTACTCCATAGCCTGTGTGTATTCTAGTTTTTCTATCAGATAGGGATACTAGCAATAATACTCCGTTATTCTTATCTTTTTTACCTATTCCCCATTTAGTAAAAATTTCTTGAGCAACATTTTCTATAGCATCTCCGTCTAAACTCTGTATTGTGACAACGGCAATTTCGTTTGTAGTATTTTTCTCAAAAAATTGGAGAGTTGTTTCGAGTTGTGTGACTTGTTCGTCCGTAAGGATTTTAGCAAAATCCTGTACAAAACCTGTTGGTCTTTCTGGCACAACAAAAGCATGAACTACAAAAGGCACTAGTATGAAAGAAAGTAATACTGAAAAAATACGCATTCGATTTAGACTACAAGGTTTGATTCTTGTTTGTTTTTAATATTGATAATAGCGACCCCAAGTAGAACAAGAGTAAACATAAAATTAAATGTGTTCAGAGAAAGAAAAACTGCCACAAGACTAAGTATTATACTGAGTGTGGATGCATACACAGCGATTTTATACGAGTCTTTGTATGTAAGGCTCATTTTTGCAATCTTTGTGATAACAAAAATTATAAGTGCAACAAAGAACAAATAAACCAATATGAATGTGTGATAAATAAACAAACCTGCAAAAATCATAAAAGGAACAGTGTATTTTATATAATCTAAGGTTCTCCCATATTTTTGAATCCAGTTTATAATATTTTCCTTGTTGATTGTTAAGTTAGGTATATCTTTCAAAGACTGCACTGTTATTTTTCCGTTACTTTCATACACAAAAGAATCTTTTGTTATCAAAATTAAAGTTTTATATCCACTGAGATCTTCTAAAATAAAATCTTTTTTTGTATTAATAACAACAAAATTCTCTACGTCTTTAGTTTGGTTATTTTTGTTTATATCTTCTTTTAAGCTATCTGTAGCTTTAAAAAAATATGGTTCCTCTACATTAGTAGAAACAACTCCTTTATCAAGTTTTACTTCCAATCCTACGGGATATTGTTCTACAGCTTTAACTTTAGATTCGTCTATGAACCTTGTTATATAAGGCATAGCTACAAAAGAAAGTATGATACTAGAAACTAATGAAACCAAAAATATAAAACGGAAAAAATACTTTAATGCTGATCCGACAGTTTGATTTATTACTTCTTGGTAAAAAGAAGGATTATAAATACTGTCCTTTATTTTATTTACGAAGTTCATTTACTTATTCTTAATTAGAAAAATCTACTTTTGGAGCTACTTGGTTGGCCTCTGGAACTTCAAAGTAAGTTTTTTCTGGGATTCTAAGGACCATAGCTAAAACTGATGTTGGAAATGTCTTTACATTTGTATTGTAAGCACGTACCAAATCGTTATATTTCATTCTCTCAACTGAAATTCGGTTTTCTGTGCCTTCTAGAGAAACAATAAGGTCTCTGTAAGCTTGTGAAGATTGCAAAACTGGATAGTTTTCTACAATAACGAGTAGTCTACCTAGAGCACTTTCAACTTGTGTAGCAGCCTCTGCTCTAGAGTCTGGAGTTGTAGCTCCTGCATACCTTGTTCTAGCTTCTGCTATAGCTCCGAAAACTTCTTTTTCTTGTGCAGCAACGCCTTTAACTGTCTCTATTATATTTGGTATCAAATCAAAGCGTCTCTGGTATTGGTTTTCTACCTGTGCCCATTGAGATGTGATTCCTTCCCCCATTCTGACAAAGCCATTAAATTTTGAAACTCCCCACACCACTATTAATACCAAAACTCCTAAAACAACTACCCATTTCATATTTCTCTGTAAAAACGACTTTTGTGTTACTTGTGGTTCCATATTTTTAAGTTATTTATAACCAAAGTATTATATCACATGATAGATAATCTAGTAGTTGCTTATTTTTCTATTTCTGGTAACATAATCCTGTCATGAGTATTACTGAAGTCATACCTTACGTTCAGATTATATTATCTGTACTCCTCGTTTTAGGCATACTACTACAACAGTCTGAGGCTGGTTTGGGTGGAGCGTTTGGCGGAGGAGACGGTTTCTCATCTGGATATCATACAAAAAGAGGCGCTGAAAGATTTATCTTTATATCTACCATTGTAGTAGCATTTTTATTTGTACTCGTATCTTTCTTTATATTCGCGAAAGGACTATAAAATTCACGAAACTCGCATTTTGTGGTTTCGTTTGAAAACTCACATTATTCTTTATTCAATCTATTATTCATATAAATTTTTATCGTGAACACAGAAAAAATTCAGGAACTAGTTAAAAAAGAATGGCACATACGTTTTCTAGACAGACTTATGAGTATCGTAAGATCTTTTTCGGTAACTGAGAAATTCTTATTTTTGATATTTTCAATAGTTTTCATTATAAGCAGTCTTTCTTTATTGTATAGTGTAAATAAATCATTTCTAACAGAAATCCCTGACTACGGAGGCTCTCTTATAGAAGGAGTTATCGGTTCACCTAGATTTATTAACCCGATACTTTCTTCCAGTGAAATTGATAGAGACCTAACGACACTTGTTTACTCTGGGCTAATGAAAGCTGATTTAAATGGTGATCTAATACCAGATATAGCAGAAAGTTATACTGTTTCAAATGATGGACTTGAATATATATTTAAAATAAAAAATAATATTACTTTTCATGATGGAGTTAAACTAACTGTTGACGACATTGTTTTTACAATTGAAAAAGCCCAAGACCCTCTTCTAAAAAGTCCGAGAGGAATTAACTGGATTGGGGTAATTGCTGAAAAAATAGATAACTATACTGTGATTTTTTCACTTAAACAGCCGTACGCACCTTTTATACAAAACACCACAATAGGAATCCTCCCTAAACATATATGGAAGGACGCAACAATTGAAGAATTCCCCTTTAGTAAATATAATACTGACCCGATTGGAACAGGACCTTACAAAGTGGAATCGATTTCATACACAGATAGCGGGTTACCACGATTTTACAATCTAGTTTCTTTTAATAAATACTCTCTCGGAAAACCTTATATAAAAAAAATAAACATCAAATCTTACCAAAATGAAAAAGAAATAATAGATGCTTATAAAAATGGTGAAATAGAAAGTCTTCATAGTATTTCACCAAAACAACTTCCTAGTTTAAAAAATGGGCGTGAGGAAGTTTTATTGTCTCCTCTCCCTAGAATATTCGGAGTTTTCTTCAATCAGAATGTAGCCCCTGTTTTGGTATATAAAGAAGTGAGACAAGCACTAGATGTCGGCGCTGACAAACAATTTATTGTTGATCAAATACTAGATGGTTATGGACAAACAATAGATAGTCCTGTTCCTGTTAAAAATATGACTGAATCTAGCACTAGCACACCAACTAAAAAAACAGAAGATGCAAAAAATATTCTAATTAAAGCAGGATGGAAACAAAATGATTCGGGAATTTTTGAAAAAAAAGAGAAGAAAGGAACAACTAAACTTTCTTTCTCAATTTCTACTGGTAACGCACCGGAACTAAAAGAAGCAGCTTTTTTACTACAGAAACAATGGCAAATGATAGGTGCAGAAGTAGAGGTAAAAATATTTGAAATTGGTGACTTAAACCAAAACGTTATAAAGACAAGGAAATACGATGCTCTACTCTTTGGAACAATAATAGGAAGAGACTTAGATTTATATCCTTTCTGGCACTCATCCAACAGAAACAGCCCAGGATTGAACATCGCAATGTATGCAAACGTCAAAGCAGATAAAATCCTAGAAAGTATCAGAAAAACTTCTGATAAAACAGAAAGAAAAAATCTATTAGAAAGTTTTAACAAAGAAATCAAAAACGATATACCTGCAGTGTTTACATACTCTCCATATTTTATTTACATTGTTCCAGACAAAGTAAAGAATGTGAATTTGGGTTCACTTACAAATCCGGGAGAGAGATTTGTAGATGTATCAAAGTGGTATATAGAAACGAGTGATGTATGGCAGATATTCAATCGCTGAAGGCGAGCGGTAGTCGCATGACTATAAAAAATCATAAAAATTAATAATTAATATTAAAAATAACATAACCGTGCGAAGCAAAGAAATGGTCGCATGACCAAAAAACAAAATGGATAAAAACGAACCAACAACAGATTTAGATAGAAGTATTGAAAAAGTTACGGCAAGTACACAAAGCCCATCTCCTCACACACCAAAACCTAGATCTTTTGGGAAGAGATCTTTTGGTAGAAGAGATATGCCACTTAGAATGGCCCGAAAAACTGAAGATGTTATTCCGCCTATTGGTGACAGTATAAGAATAATTCCACTTGGAGGAGTTGAGGAGGTTGGTAAAAACATGACAGCAGTAGAATACAAAGACGATATCATTGTTATTGATATGGGCTTCATGTTCAAAGATGACGACACACCGGGAATAGACTACATTCTTCCAAACACAAAATACCTTGAGGACAGAAAAAGTAAAATCCGAGGTGTTTTTATAACTCACGGACACTTGGACCACATCGGGGGCATACCTTACATAATGGACCGAATCGGAAACCCTCCCCTATATACCAGAGCACTGACTAGCATAATGGTGAAAAAGCGACAGGAAGAATTTCCTCATCTACCTCCAATAGATATAAGGGTTGTGGAAAAAGAAGATACAATACTTCTAGGAAATATGAAGATAAAATTCTTTGCTGTAACTCACACTATTCCGGACTCTATGGGAATCATTATACAAACTCCTTATGGATCTATCGTGACGCCAGGAGATATAAAATTGGATCATAATGATGGCATACCCACAGAAGCAGAGGAAAAAGAATTTGGAAGATTTAAAAATGAAAAAGTTCTTCTTCTAATGATGGACTCAACCAACGTTGATAACCCAGGATTTTCTACACCAGAAAGACTTGTTCATGAGAGTTTGGATAATATAATAAAAAACACTAAGGGTCGCTTGATTATCGGTACTTTTGCTTCACAACTAGAAAGAGTGATGAAAATCATAATGATTGCTGAAAAATATGGCAAGAAAGTTGTAGTAGAAGGTAGAAGTATGAAAACAAACATAGAAATTGTTCTTGCTATGGGTATGCTGAAAGTTAAGCCAGACACAATTATTACTAATACTGATATGGAAAACTTCCCCCCAGATAGAATTATTGTATTAGCAACTGGAGCACAAGGAGATGAATTTGCTGCACTTATGCGAATGTCTAACAAAACCCACAAGTACTTCCGAATAACTCCGAGAGACACTGTTCTGCTTTCTTCATCTATTATTCCTGGAAATGAAAGATCAGTTCAAAAATTAAAGGACAACCTTGCAAGACAAGGTGCAAAAATAATCCACTACAGAACTTCAGATGTTTACATTCACTCAACAGGACACGGAAACAGAGGTGAACTAGAATGGATACACAAAAAAGTTGGTGCAAAATACTTTATGCCAATGCACGGTAACCACTATATGCTTCGTGTACACGAAGATCTAGCAGAATCTATTATCGGGATGCCGAAAGAGAACATAATAGTACCTGATGATGGATCAATCTTGGAAATACAAGATCAGGGACAAAAATTTGTCCGACTAAAAGAATCTGCACCTAGCAATGTGATGACTGTAGATGGATTCTCTGTTGGAGATGTTCAAGAAATGGTTATTCGTGATAGAAAAATGTTAGCTCAAGATGGAATTTTCGTTGTAATTGTAAGTCTAAACACAAAAACTGGAAAACTTAAAAAATCTCCGGACATTATTGCAAGAGGTTTCGTTTACTTGCGTGAATCACAAGATCTTTTGGCATCAACAAGAATGATAATTAAGAAAACCGTAGAAGATACAACTCGAGGAATGAACCCTATAGATTTTGATTTGATAAAATCAACACTTACAGACGACATCGGTAGATACCTCTTCCAACAAACAGCAAAAAAACCTATTGTCATTCCAGTTATTCTTGGGGTCTAAAATCCACTCAAACTTAATTTTTCAGAGCACACATAAATCTCTGGTGAGATTTTGTTCTCACTCAGCAATCAAGAAAATAATCAGTAATATGAACTGAGCCCTTTCGCAAACTCGGGATTACCCTCAAACAGTGCTTCGGGCTATTCATATTACTGTTATTTTCTAATTGCTTCCGTGGAACTCTGAAAAATTAAGTTTTCGTTTTAATGCTAAGTATCTTTTTAATCACCGTATTTAAAACTAGCAGAAAGAGATTTTTTATAGAAAATAATTTATAATGTATAAATAATGGACAAGTTCCTTTTACCTTTCAGATTAAATAAGCTACTGAATACTCTTTTTCTATCTAATATTTTTGTTTCTTATCATTATGCATTGGTGATATATATAAACTCTTCTCTTTTAGGAAAGTTTTTTGATGACTTACAAATTTCTGCACTATACATAATAGGATCAATAATAAATGTGATTTTGCTTTTAAATGCATCCAAAATACTGGAAAAAATTAGTAACTATAAACTTACTGTATACACAATATTAATTGAGTTTTTTGCTGTTTTTGGACTATTCGCTTCTACAACACCATTTCTGACTGGCTTATATTTCATAATTCACCTTTCAAGCATCTCCCTACTCTTGTTTAATATGGATATTTTTGTCGAAAGTGTATCGTGTGATGAATCTGTAACTGGTAGTATTCGTGGAACTTATCTAACATTAACAAACATAATGATTGTTATTGCCCCTTTGACCATATCATTTTTAGCGAAAAACAATGACTACTCTCTAATATACATAATCTCCGCCTTACTAATGATTCCTCTTTATTTAACTATAAAAAAATTCAAATATGTAGAGCAAGTAAAGGTTCATCATATAAAAGTTCGAGAAACAATAAGTCAATATATTAAAAATAAGGATTTATATAATATATTTATTTCTCATACACTACTTCAACTGTTTTACGGTTTTATGGTAATCTATACACCTCTTTATTTAAGCAAATACATAGGATTTACTTGGGCAGAAATGGGAATTATTTTTACAATAATGCTCCTGCCGTTTGTTATTTTTGAAGCCCCAGTTGGAGAGCTAGAAGACGAAATATATGGTGAGAAAGAATTTCTAACTATTGGTTTCCTGATTATGGGTGTAGCCACTCTAATCATAAGCTTTGTCACGGCAAAAAGTTTTTGGATTTGGGCGATAATTCTTTTTATCACAAGAATTGGTGCAAGTTTAGTTGAAGTAAGTACCGAAAGTTATTTTTTTAAACAAGTGGGAAAGGAGCAGACAGACATTGTTGGCCTCTTTCGTATCAGTAGACCCCTAGCTTTGATACTCTCCCCTATAATAGCCACGGTAGCTCTTCAGTTTATTCCATTTCAATATATGTTTATTATAGTTGGAGCACTTATGGTATTGGGGACACGCTACTCTCTCGCATTAAAGGATACTAAATAAATTTAGAAATGCTTAACTAGTTTAGGAAATTCAGATTCAATCATTTTGGCCCATTCTGATTGTTCGTTTAGTACTGCTATTTTATGAGCTTCAATAACAAACTTGTTCGCTTTTTCTGATTCGTTGCCAGCCGTATACAGCTCTGAGAGATTTAGATTAAAACGAATAGTAGCAATTACCTGCCCTTCTTTATTTACTTCTGATGTAAATACTCTTTTATATTGCAATTCCCATTCCCGTATTAATTCAGTCGCAAAATCATTTATACCGTATTTTATAACATAAGTTCTAATTCTCTCCATCCTAACAAACAGCTGTTCTTCATTTAAAATTGCTTCATTCACCCCCTTGCCCATTGTCTCAGCATGCTTCCTTTCTACTAAATCTGCAACGGCCATCAAATCAGTTTTATCTTTAATATCGAGCATGGGAAGTAACTCGTTTAATCTACTTATTGAAATATGAACACCCCTTAAATCTAAAATGCTGTCCTTTCTTCCTACCATCCAATATTTTTCCTCAAGGGTCAGTTCAGTGGACTCGTTACTTTCTATATCATCTGGGGGTGGGGGGTTATTGAATCCTTCTGCACTCATTTTATTTTGTTGTTAGTACGTTTAGTAATTTTTTAAGAGATATTGAAGCCACATCTACCACATCATCTGCTCCTCCATAATACATATAGATATAACTGTTTCTAACTATAGCACCACAAG
>Ga0163144_10030153_pt1 | contig 10382 bp, 5 predicted proteins | sample OliLak19BULKMAT1_FD_123175 | JGI IMG/M metagenome (GOLD analysis project Ga0163144, IMG submission 123175) | Freshwater microbial mat bacterial communities from Lake Vanda, McMurdo Dry Valleys, Antarctica - Oligotrophic Lake LV.19.BULKMAT1 | ecosystem: Environmental > Aquatic > Freshwater > Lake...
CGGCCGGGAAATGTGACACGACCGGAAAAGGCGTCTTTGTCACTTGCTTTGCTTCGGGAACAGGATTGGCCGGTGTCTTTGGATTCTTGTGGAAATTTACACTGAATGAATTTCTGGGATATAGCATGGCCACAACACTGAGCATGGCCCAAATCATTGCGGTCTTGTATTTGGGCATTTTTTGGAAATGTTTGCATCCTCACTTGCAACAACAGGCTCTGGCCAGTAGAGGATACGAAACGGTGGCCGCCGTGGAAATAGAACAACCGCTCCCAGAAGATCCCATGGAATTGACTACAAGTACCTACCACGATCAAGTGCCAACTACAACAACTACAAACAATTCAACGTCGGCCGACCACAATACATCGGATATAGTCCCAGAAGAATTTATGGATGAGAACGATCATGTCGATGCCATCATGACAGCCAATAACAACAACAACCACAAGCAACCCATTCACGAAATGACCTTTTTGGAACGCACCCAATTCATTGGCACGGCCCTCTGGCCTTACATTATTCCATTGTTTGTCGTGTACGCGACGGAATATTCCTTACAGGCGGGAACCTGGACGGCCATTGGCTTTCCGGTCGAATCTCAAAAAGCGCGCGACGACTTTTATGAATTTAGCAATTGGATGTATCAAGCCGGTGTCTTTGTCTCGCGAAGTTCCGGGGCCTTGGGGACGGCTCCCATGAGTTTGCTGTGGCTCATGCCCACTCTGCAGGCCGTCAATGTCGTCTTTTTTGCTTATGTGGCGGCCTATCATTTTTGGTATACTTATAGTCTTCTCATGCCCGTGTGCTTTTTTGTTGGTCTACTGGGAGGAGGTATGTATTGTTTATGTCTCCATATGTTGATGTGAAACGCACAGGCGATGAGGTGTTGGGTTTTGCATTGTTTCTTTTCTCACTACTAAGAGTTTGATCCGCGATTGTCCTACTACCCGAACTACAAACAAACATACATACAATATTCGCCTACAGCTGTCTACTGCCACGGATACAAGCGGATATGTGCCGACTTTGATGCGGTCGATCGACGAGAATTTGCTTTGGCAACAACCAGTGTTGCAGAATCATTGGGAATTGTGGTGGCCGACATTTTAGGGTTGTTTATTCAATCCTGTTTGTATCGGACCAATGGAATCTCGGGAGCCATTGTCACGTGCCCTCTTCCAGCTACACGACGACAAAGATGACAAAGACTATGGCACTGATATTTCTGGACGATTAATTCTCTTGACATGAATGAATCGCTATCTGTACACTATGTGGCAGCACTCTGCCAAAATGACGATTTTGCTTTTAGACTCAGAAACATGATTTTGAATGCCGTGTGAATAATTAAATGAATAGTCCAAACGTCTCTTGTAAAAATCTCTCTTCGAAAAGAGAAGCGCATGCAGAAAATGGTCAAGACCATTCAAATGTCTGTGGGATTGGGTGATGCGGAACGGTAAACAGCTCCAGCTTGCTCGGATAAAGGTTCTCTAGACACCGTCTAGCTACCTGGCTAGACCTAAATTACTCTACTAGTAGCTACCTATCAACTCGGAGTACTGTACCATTGGAGAGTGATATCTAGCTAGTAGTTAAGATCAGCTTTGAAAGCTCTTCCGCGAACAGATTCGAAGATCTTGCTCGGTGATGGCTCCTGTGTAGATATCGGTACTCAAAGTACGCAAAAATACCCCTTGACCGGAACCAAGAAAATTGAGCCGGCCGTGCTCGCTGGAGTGGTGGGGGAATGTTCAAGATATTCATTAAAAATTCGCAACCATTATTACCCCATCTCCTGCGTCTTCACCGACGAACATTCTAGATCACCGAAACCATTCACATCCTACACCCGAGTCTCGGCGATGCACAGAACAAACAATCCATCAGCCAAAACAAACTAAAAACCGACCACACCAAAGGCTCACAAAACAAAAATTGAAACAACACGAAAGCAAATACTTCAAAGCAAACAAAAACAAAAAGTCAAGATGTCTTCCCTTCCTAAAATCATTGTTGTTGGAGCCAGTGGCTACATTGGTAAGGCAACTCTCTCCGCCCTTGTATCTCGCCATGGAAAAGACGTTCAGGTCTACGCTGGCGTTCGCGACCCCGTCAAGTTTGGCGACATGGAAGGTGTGACAGCCGTCAAGGCCGACATGAGCGACAAGGATGCCTTGTCCAAAGCACTCAAGGACGGTGTCTACGATCGCGCCTTCCTTGTCATCCCCGGCCACGCGGACCGCACAAAGCTGGGCTTGAACGGCCTCGAAGCGGCGAAAGAAGCTGGTATCAAGCACGTTCTCCTTCTTTCCGTCCTCACAGCAGAGACGGACACCATCTTTGGTCATCAGTTTAAGCCTTTGGAAGATGCAGTGAAGAATCTTGGAATTGGTTATACGATTGTTCGTTTGCCCCTTTTCATGGATAACAACTACGCCCATGTTGGGTCCATCAAGGAACAGAATACGTTTTACAGCCCCCAAGATCCGGAACAGAAGCACACTCCTGTTGCAGTCGCCGATGTTGGCAAGGCATCTGCGGACATTCTCGCGACACCCAACAAGCATGAAGGGAAGACGTACAAGCTTGTGTCGCCCTCTTTCACCTTGAACGATCTTTCCGTTGAGTTCACCAAGGCGCTCAAGAAAGAAATCACAGTTACGACAGTCCCCTATGATGCTGCCAAAGAGGCTTTTATGGGTCTGGGCTTCCCAGAGTGGCAGACGGATGGAATCCTCGAGCTCTACAAGCTCATTGATTCTAAAAGCGACATCACGAACGAAGTTGAGGACGCGGGAGACATTGAGAAAATTACCGGTGAGAAACCCACCACAGTGCAGGCCTGGTGCGAGATGAACGCAGCCGGATTCCAGTAAACAGGATTTCTGTGAGTTGGATATCCCTAAATTAATTAAACGAGTAATGTATTGTGATAGATGCCACTGAAACCATGCATCAGCCTGTCGTAAAGTGCTTGCTTTCCCACTAGAGATGCTCCTTAACAAGCGAGCAAGCTTCTACTTGTAGTGCTTGTAGCAGCTATCTATTATGCAGCACTAGATAATGGAAGTTGCCTGACTGCTACCGCCAAAAGTCAGATGCAATGCGCATCGAGACGACATGGCAGAAAAGTACAGTACGTACTGTATCGAACAGCAGTATAGTCTCCCCGCCGATAAATGATGACGGCTGCGGAACTCGGAAGACAAATAAATGACGATTTCGGAACTCGTTCTCCTTGTTGCGTGCTGTACAGCCCCTAGGTTTTGCTCCCTCGGCTGAAGTAATTGAGAAACTTCGAGGAGAACAACATTGTTGGGTTGGACTGGAAGATGGAACTGAGTTCTACAGAAAAAACTCCACGTTGAAATAGTAGTCTGTGCCTCGGAGGCGACATGAAGGTGTGGCTTCACTTGTTCGCACGACTTGACTCTCAGTAACTCTCAGTTGCTGCCGGGAGGGAGCACAGCACCCCTCCATAATGTCGGGAGAGAACATTAATCTCTCCGCACCTTGCTGCTGACATTGGCAAACATTTTGCCATGTGTGTTTTGCCTGCACCTGCCATCATGCGAGGGGGGAATTCCAGTCACCAAGGACTCTGTGTGCCTGGAGACTGTTTCCATTGGATGTTGCTTCTTGCTCATGATCCCCATCAGTGAGATTCAAAGCCCCCTTTGATGTTTCCTGCATCAAGTTGGCTAAGCGTGAAGGTGTGTCCTACCTTGTCCCCTGCTCTGAACTGAATCATCGCCAGCAGTGTACCTTGACATGGCAGCCTGAAATCAATCGAATGAAGAGACATTCTTCCTGCCCCAGCAGTGGGGTGGGGCACCTACGGATCCCAACGACACAGCAGTCACTAAGGTGCATGCATAAGTTTAAACAAGTCCAGTGTGATTCCAAGCATGCCATTAGCCCTGATGCTATCAAACCTGCACCCTGGCAACACATACTGGAGTGTTTTCTATCTGTTTTGTTCCGTTTTGGCACAGAAGCCTGTTCAAGATGTCAAACAAAGAAGTCTGAACTCATAGTGGTTACAGAAGTCGAAAACTGCTCCTATATCTCCAAAGGGAAACGTCATATGCATTCTTCAGAGTGCTTTGCATTGGGACTTCGACTTTCTACTGCAAATGACTAAATTAGGCTTGTTTTTTGTCTTGCTGGTTCTTTTTCTGTAATCCAGCAGCTATCCCAGCATATGTACGAAGGAAGTTCCAAAAAAGAGAAGCAAAGCGTCAAGTGTTGAATGACGTTTGTTATCTGACGTGGAAAGCAAAATGGGAAGGGCATGGTGAAATAAGAGCTCTTTGGAAAGCATTATTTAAAACAGAAAGTCGTATTGGACGTGTTTCCGATTCTAGGTCACCGAAGTTCCAGTGGGAACTGGGAAGAAATTCGTTTCCCCGAATGATTCGTAAAATGTACTCCGGTACCGTACCATGACACACGGGTACTAAAACTAGCTAGTAAAAATAGCACAAGGGCTTTTTGTGTTGGTTCTCGTCTTCTCCGTCCACTATCTTCATTTTTGACCTTCGGCACTTCTATTTACACCTTTCACAATTCTTCCGACTGGCAGCAAAACAGTTAAAACACCCTTTATTTTGTTTTTGGACCGATATCCACAACCATGACATCTAGCAAGACTACCACTTCTACTGATGGTAATGCACGTTCTCGAACGAGCAGCAGCAGCAACAACGAGGACCATGACTCCATCATGTCCATTCTCCGTGACACCACCAGGAGCAACAGGAATGGGTCATCATCATCAAGACGTACGTCATCTCCCATGACAGGCTCACCTTCTTCGGGCCCTCCCCGGGTAAGGACACGCTTCTCTGACAACTTGGTGGGTTACAACAGTATCTTTGGAGGGTACACGAACATGTCCACCTTGGACATTTTGGATGCAGCTCTGCAGTTGGACGAGTCGCCTGTTGTTGGCAGGACCGAAAGACTGCGAAACCATGTTCGAGACGACGAGGGCCGTCCTACGAATTGAGCAAGATGGAGTCGAATGGATGAGAAGATAGACCTCCTCTATGGCGAAGGAAGGCGCCAGAAGCGGGGAGGAGGAACCAAGTATATGATTCAAACAGTCGATGAAGAGAGCTCACACACTTGGAGCGTCCTGGCTTGCCCGTCTGGCGGACAAGCCAGTGACGGCGGTTTTTTTACATACACCCTGAATATACAGATTATGCAAGGACGAAAGGAAGGGACCATGACGATTTTGCTAGCATACGCAAAGTCTCCCTCGTCGCTTGCTGGCACACGACCATATAAATTTAGATGATACATTAAAGACCACACACTTTACTACAGTGCCTACTCTAGCTACTTGGTCAACTGTAGCCACCCTCAAATCGTTGTCTTGTTTTCATGTTCGGCGCCTCTGCTACTAGCTAGCAATCTGGCCAAGTATGATTCGTCGCCTTGCACCTAAATTGTCTGATGCTGCTAACTCTAACACAGCAGAACCATCCATGGCAAGTTGATATCGCCACTGGTCACATACTAGCTAGTACAGCCAGCTGGCTAGCGACAGCCAACTGGACTGTTTGCACGCAATTGGACGGCCTACAGGCTCAGTCATTGTGTCGGCTAGTTGTGCTGCCGGTCGTTGACAGCACCTAATAAAAAGTTAGCCGTTAATTTTACAGAGTAAAATCCATATTTACCCCGAGGTGCAGCCGTGCAGGGCTGTTGAAGCAAACCCACAAATATAATAGAACTACTAGCTAGTAGTAGTATCTTCCATGTTGACTGTTTGGTTTCTTGACTGGTATTTGCCGGACTGTTCGTACGATTTCGAAGCCTCGGCTGCTGGCTTTGCTTTGAAGTAGTATAGTAGTCTTTTACCGTGCTACACTCGTCTACGGTAGAACCGAAAGGGGACTATCTTTACACGACCCTTTTCCCGGCGGTGGCCAGCAATCATAATTATTTTGTCGACATCAGAAGTCATCCAATAGCCAAATACCCTACAGACTAGTAGCTACTGTAGCTAGTAGCTAGCTGAGACCAAATACGACCACAAAAACTTTCTGGACAGTGGTGCATCTTCCCAATAAGATGGAAATCAATGACATATGCCTACGACTTCCTTTAGTTCCTTCGCAATAATTCCTTCGCTCGATCCGAAACGGCAACGTTTTTAGAGTTAAGATTTTAAAAAAGAAGGCGCACACTTCATGCGCATAGGTTCAAACTATTCTAAAGGGCGGCGCGCCTTTACTCGCACATACGCACGTACTTTTGGTCATGCCGACGAAAGATCCATCAGATCTATCACTCTGACTGTTTCGTGAACATTGATTCATCCACCTAATCCGACAAGAATAATTATTATTTTCCTCTCAGAATATGACGGCTGCATGATAGTATTAACTTCATTAATTTTGGCGACCACCCGAACACTAGCCCACCAATCTAGCTAGCCAAGCCATCACTAGACTACAATCAAGAAATGATCCTTCGAGACGCTGCCACAACAAGCTTCCTCTCTTGGTGTGCTACCAAGGGAATTGAAACGCCCTTGCAGCTTCAGGGATCTCATCCCTACCGCTTCATGACATGTGAAACCCATCTTGCACCCAACGAAAATAATCGACTTCCTCTCGTCACTGTTCCTTTGGAGGCGTGTTTGATTGGTGATTCCCCCACAGCCTTGGCGGATCGTCTCTTGTTGGAAACCATGTTGGGAGAAGATTCTGATTTTTATCCTATCTCCAAATGCTACCTTTGCCTTTGGAAGATCCCATGTCGAGTTTGTTGCAAATGCCACGATTTTGGAAAGATTCTACCAATTACAAAGCGCGACTAGACAGTATCTCGACCTGGGATGGAGGACAACTTCAGGATAGATTACGGGCGGCAGAAGAAGATCCGGACAAGGAAGAAGAAAAATTGGTAGATCCTTGGGCTTTGGCGGTGGTCAAATCGAGATCTAATTTTTTAGAAGATGGTCGCTATGCCATGACCCCTATTTTGGATATGCTCAATCATGATGCCAGTATTACAACCAAAGCTCGCATCCTTAAAGAACCATCCAAAGGATTCCAAAAGGATAATAATTCCGAAACCACAACACTGCAACATAATGGTCCTGCCTTGGAACTTTCCGTACTGAATCATTCCTTCAAGGCGGGGGATGAAATCTTCATGTCCTATGGAGACTTGACCAATCTCGATACCCTTTGTGATTATGGATTTGTTTCCGAAAACAATCCCGCCAATGTCGAATGCTTGTCAGTGCGCTTAATTTTATCCCCGGATCCCATTTTGGTAGCAGTATTGGCAGATGGGACGATTGCTCCGGAATCCTTGGCGTCATTGCGACGTGTCTTGGCCAGTGCTAGTGACTTAGAAGGCAAAGACAAACAGCAATTGTCCGATTTTATGACGCCACTATCCGACAGTAATGAATTGGAAGTCGTGTCCTTTTTGGCATCAGAATTTGATGTCAGTGCCAAAGATGCTCGACGAGGGGCATTGGAAGCAGCGACCGTACGACAAGACAAATTAGTAACAACCTACTTGTCCTCCAGAGCTGTCGTTTTCGAAAAGGGCATTGAAACCATTTTGCAAAAATATCCCGATTTGGAATATTGTTAATTATACAAATTTGATTCGCCATGGCAGGAATCCGTCGCACGAGCGAGCTTTCAAAACATGCATTTTCAACTTGAACTCATCCTCGCGATCGAGATTTCCCGCACTGAACAAGGTGACAACCGGTATGGCACAGTACACAACAACAAAATATGCTAACACTTACAGTATAGCTATGCATAAGTCTAATTTATATAAGTCCTTATTGTTGTTGTATGAAAAGTTTCCCCAATTGTTGGGGCGATTGTATCAAGAGAACGACGAATCTATAGCTCCACGAGCAGCTGCCTTGGTGCTGTTTGTAGCAGGTGTAGACGTTTTGTTTTCTTTATGAATACTTGGTCCTCGCTTAGTCTTCATCGCATACCATTGCTGTGCTTCCAGAAAGTGGTGCGGGTAAATTTGTTCCTATGCCTGTAGGGTGGCTGCAGATCCTGCTGCCGGTACTGTTGCAGTGACTAGTTTTTGTTTTTTTCGTGACTGGTTCCATCAAGACATCCGTATCCCTGCATGTCACAGCGCATGGTTTGGTTTGAGACACGCCTCCCGCCCAAGCGGGATTTTCTCGCAACAGACCGTAGATGATTTTTACAGGGTGGCGAACTTTCCCTTTGCCGCTGCAAAGTAAACTGACCAAGGCGCCTCTCGTTGTGTCCGGGCTACACGCTTTTTTTCGCCCGAACAAATTCAGCTGCGTCAGGTACGAAATCTTGCTCCACGTTGGGCTTTCCTTTTCGTCCTGATATAGAAAGGTCTCGAACTTTTGCAAGGTCGTATTTGTCTCCATCACTTTGGCGAGGCTCGCGTATGGATGCCCACTTGCCTTTTGGTTGCCGTTGTCGCCTCGAGCAGCCGAAAGCTCCAGAGAGCGCAGGATGGAATTTCCTTTCAGGACTTCGCACACCACAAGTAGATTAGCTTGTAAGTGATATGATGAAAGGGAAAGATGAAGGAGGTTATTGGAGAGCAGTTCAACAACCTGCTGTGTGACATTCACCATAAGTCTGCAATTCACAGTCGACATTTTGAGGCGTTTCAAAGACGATATATGAGACGCATAAGACAGCAACGACTTGCTGATCTCTGGTGAGATGTCAGCCATCTCAATCTCCAACTCCTCCAGACACGACACCTGCTGATTTTCGACCTCATCTTGCGCAACAAAAGCACCAAAGGGGGCGTACAAAGTAAAGTTTTTCAAGCAGACGCGGTTTGCAATATTCCCGCTCTCGAGTACTTGCGCCAGAGAAAAAGAACACCCCAGCACGAAATCTTTCAACTCCAAAACAGATAGGGGTCTTTCTCTCGAAGAAAGACCATCCACAATGGACGGAAAATAGTCATGGACTGAAAAACTGAAATCAACATTCAGTGTTTGCAAATTGCTGCATTTGCAAATTGCACTCTTCAGCACGTCTGCAGGACAGGAAACACGAGAAGCGGCAGCCCCCATGGTAAGACTCAATTTCCTCAATTGTCGAGTGTTAGCTCGGGTAAAGAAATGCAATAGAGAGGAAATGCTAAACCCGTGCAATGCGCAAGGGCCACAAACCAGCTCGGAAAGGTGAGGAAGCATTTTCGCTAATATTTTGGATCTCGTGTGTCTAGTAGTAGGAGTGGCATCGATGCTGAACTCGTCGTTGGGATGGCTTTTTGTTTGGAACTTGAAAATCTCGGTTGGGGGTAAGGCGTTGATGATTGTATTCATAGTCTCTTCGGAGCAATCGGCAAAATAGCTTGTTTTTACCAGGTCCTCATTGCACGAGGAAGGTGACATTTCCACCATCAGACGGATCAGTTCATCAACTCTACTAGCATCATTGTCCACGAGCTTAGCTGTTAGATCGGATCTCCTTCGGACCAACCAATTTACCGCATAAAGCCCTCCCTTGTCTCTCTCCATTAGCAAATGTGGGAACTTTTTTACCAGAAAAGTAATGTTGTCGAGAAAGTATCGAGCAAAGGAAAAGCGCATTGAAGTCTTGGAAATGGCTATGATAATTTCGGGACTATAGGAAGATTCGTCTGCCTGTATAGCGACTGCGTTTACCCGTGCACGTCGAAGGGAATTGGCGCTAATAGCGGGAGCTTTTGGATTGACAGCATAAACTGCCTTGATTTGTTCCGGTCGTGCCCCACGAGAAATGAAGGCATATATGGGAGAAACGTAGCACTCGCAAAAACGTGAAAAGTAGAGAGGCTCAGTGGCAAGTTTTGGATGCCGGCATAGCAAAGAAATCACGACATCAAATACTTCGCTTCTGCGATGGTTGCTCTCTAGAGCATGGACGATGTTGCTTCGTGCGGTTGATTCGTCAATCGCATTGAAGGAAGCCCCACCATGAGCATTCATTGCCCAAACATCCTCAGCTTGTACAGGCTCCATCACTACTGTTTCATGCCGCCACTGATTGTGTGTCTTTCTTCACTCCTTGGTAGACATGTATTGTGGCTTGCTCTTCAGGACCAGCTTCCGTGGAATGATTGATGTATTCAATTTTATTACAGGACTTGTGTTGTCGGCCTTGGTTTCTTTCGTTGAATTATTAGTAAATAGCTATTACTGGTACTCTACTAGCTGCTAGCTAGTAGTAGCAGGAGGATTCACGTGAGCCATACATTGGACGCACATTTGTACCATAGCTAACCTACGTGCGCACTTGGCTCATTCTTGCTTACTTGGCTCACTGCTGGGCTCACTTAGGAAAGTGAGCCGAGAGTGAGCCGAGAGTGAGCCGAGAGTGAGCCGAGAA
>Ga0163144_10030154_pt1 | contig 10382 bp, 9 predicted proteins | sample OliLak19BULKMAT1_FD_123175 | JGI IMG/M metagenome (GOLD analysis project Ga0163144, IMG submission 123175) | Freshwater microbial mat bacterial communities from Lake Vanda, McMurdo Dry Valleys, Antarctica - Oligotrophic Lake LV.19.BULKMAT1 | ecosystem: Environmental > Aquatic > Freshwater > Lake...
GCCCGCCGTGACCGCGATTTTGCGCTGGCCTTAAAAACCTGGTTTGCCGGCTCCATCACCGAATCGGAAAACCCGTATGCCCTGGTACTGGAATCGGTGTTCCCCAAAACCGTGAACGCGAAGGGCGCTTATCGCGACCCTGATTTTCGCCGCATCCGCAAAGCCCTGGATGGCCTGGAGGTGCAATTAAATATGGCGGCTGACGACGGCAATTTTCGCGGCATATTCCAGATTTCGGCGGCAATATTGATGAAAACCCTGCCCGCTTTGGAGCGCTTGGAAGGCAACCGCCGGGAAGCATTGCTGCATTTTTGCCAGCTTTCCCTGGGAAAAATAACGGAAATCTCCGAGCGCCACCTCTCCATAGAATTACGGGAATCCGCCTGGCAACTGGTTTTTGACATGGGTACAACAGGATTGTTCCCGGCCGAATTGCAGCGTGTGGCGATAGCGTTTTTGAGCGAATCTGCCAAAGACAGTGAAAAAAACGAATTGATACGCAACTTGTTTGATACAACCCCGCATCCAGCCCCTTCCTTTGTGTTGGAATTGTTCTTAGCCACGCTGGCTGTGCGTAAAATGCCGGAAGCTGTGCCAAAAGTCCTGGAAGATTTTGTGGAAACGCCCGACGTGATTCGAGCGGCAATACTTCAACTGTACTACCTCAAGCATTGGGATGCCGTGTTGCAGGCAGGTTCGTTCTTTTTAGCCAGGCAAATATTCATTCCCAAGCACCAGCGCGAAGTGGAAGACATACTGCTTTTTGTCGCGGAACAAAAAGGTGATCAAAAACTTCAAATTGAGCTGCTGCGCCAGCGTTTCATGAAATCGGGCAATTTTGAGGCTTTCCGAAAACTGAAAGAAGCCTCCGATAAAAAGTGGCCCAAGGTGCGGGAAAAGCTGGTACAGGATCTCGCCTTGCGCGGAGAAATGAACTTCCTGGCAGCGGCCCTTGCGGCGGACGGACAACTGGAGGAGTTAGCGCAATTGCTTGAAAAAGAAGGTACTATGGTGATGTTGCAGCGGTATGAATCCTACTTTTTTATAGACAAAAAGGCTTTCCTGCGCGAGCGTTACGTGACCTTGTTATCCACTTACCTGGACGTTCATTTTGGCGCACCTGCCGCAAAGCATGTGCGGCAGCAGTTGGCGGAGCTGAGCCAAAAAGGGCAACCAGAATTGATGCTCAAAATCGCCAAAGATATTTTGGGAAAGTATTCAGACAGGCCCTCCCTGCCGGAGGAATTGGCGGAATTGTTGCCGAAAGCCAAACGTAAATACTTATTTGCCTAGTGCGGCACCAACCATGAAAATAGAACTTTGGGCCATCGGAAAAACCAACGAGAAATACCTGGAAGCGGGCATTGCCATTTTTGAAAAAAGGCTGCGGAACTATCTCCCTTTTACCCTCGTTATTTTCCCGGATGTAAAAACAAAATTTGCCGACCCGACGCTGCTCAAAGCCGAAGAAGGGAAGGCACTGCTCGCCAAACTTTCACCCGACGACTACCTTGTATTGCTGGATGAAAACGGGCTGGAATTCACCTCAACCGGACTGGCAACATGGCTGGAACGCAGATTATCGGGCCCGGGCAGAAAAATGGTATTCCTCATTGGTGGTGCATTCGGTTTTTCGCCCGATGTTTACGCCCGCGCCGATGAAAAGCTCGCATTGTCCAAACTGACATTCAGCCATCAAATGGTGCGCCTTTTTTTCCTGGAGCAACTGTACCGGGCAATGACGATTTTGAAAAATGAACCGTATCATAACGGTTGACGGTTGACGGGGTGCGTTGTGCTTGGTTTGTCTGGGTTGCCGTAATCGGAATAGCACTGTTTTATTTTTCTTGAAATTGAGTGGCCAAGTCCCCGTCGAGCGAATGTGAACGAACAACTATCAACGAACAACGATTTCAGCGAACGAACAACCATCAGCACAACTACCTTGAAACTGAGCGGCCAAACGTCAATTGAGTGAATGTGAACGAACAACTATCAACGAGCAACTAACAACGAAAAATGATTACATATTTGATCATCGCCTTCACCACCCTCATTTCTTTCCTTGGGTTCAACAACCAGCATTTGTTTGTGAAGTTGAAACACTGGCCTTATGAAGAGAAGCGGAAAGGCGAGCACTACCGCTGGCTTACGGGCGGGCTGTTGCATGCCAATTGGATGCACTTGATATTCAACATGATTACCCTTTATTTCTTTGGGCCGTATGTGGAGGACTGGTTTATGGAAACGTTTGCGGATTTGGGGGTGATGTTGTATTTGTTGTTTTACCTGGCGGCCATCGTGGCGGCTTCGTCGGCCACCTATTTCAAGTACCGCGATTCGCCAGGTTTTGCCAGCATAGGCGCTTCGGGTGCAGTGGCCGCGGTGTTGTTCGCCTCCATTTTGATCAACCCGATGAGCCAGATCATGTTCATTTTCCTGCCCATTCCCATCAGGGCATTTATTTTCGGCATTCTGTATTTGTGGTACAGTGCCTACGAAGCCAAGCAAGGGCGGGACAATATTGACCATACAGCCCACTATTACGGCGCTTTGTTCGGTTTTTTCTGCCCAATTTTCCTCGCACCGAGCTTGCTTACCGACTTTATGGATCAGATAACTGCCTGGGTTCAGAGTTTTTAATGGATAAATGCGCTTAGGGTTGTAAGTTTGCGCCCGCTTTTGGCCCTGTAGTTCAACGGATAGAATAGAGGTTTCCTAAACCTTCGATATGGGTTCGATTCCCGTCGGGGCTACTTTTAAGAACGTAAGTAACTGATTATCAGTACTTACGTTTTTGTTTGGTAGTGTAGTGGGTAGATTTTTTAGGCTTACATCAAAAATCGCCGCAATCCTATCCGCCTACGACGACCTGATTGAAAACAACCTGCGGCGCATCCGGCTATTGGAAGAAGCGGCGCAGCACTTGTATCGGGAGTGGTTTGTAAGGTTTCGGTTTCCGGGTTGGGGAGGGGTGAAGGTGGTGGATGGGTTGCCGGAGGGGTGGGAAAGGAGAAAAGTTGGTGAAGTGTGTGAGACTATTGGAGGCGGAACTCCTTCGACAAAGGAGCCCATATTTTGGGAAGGTGGTGAAATTATTTGGTTTTCTCCAACAGATTTGAGTAAAAACGATTCACTTGTTTTACTTGATAGCGCCTCAAAAATAACAGAAGAAGGACTTCTAAGAAGTTCTGCAAAGCTGGTGCCACCCCGGACGATATTAATGTCAAGCCGTGCTACTATCGGATTGTTTGGCATTATTAGCAAGCCTTGTTCTACCAATTAGGGCTTCATAAGTATCATTCCGAATGAGGAGCATTTCAGGTATTTTATCCTGTTCAACCTTATCAGCCGAAAGCAAGAAATAATTAACAATGCTAATGACTCAACCTTCAAAGAAATTTCAAAAAAGAACTTTCGAGAAATGGAAATGATAATGTCTACTGTTGAATTGGCACAAAGGTTTCAGGGGCTTTCTGAAATTCTTCTCAACCAAATTGAGAATTTTGAAACTCAAAACCAAAAACTCAAAGAGGCGCGGGATATTCTTTTGCCTCGATTGATGAACCAAACAATTACCGTGTAGCCCCAGCGGGGCGATGATGTCTGTAGCCCAAGGAAGCAGCAATGATACTAGTAGCAGCGGGGCGGCAATGTCTGTAGCCCAGGAGGCAGCGCAGATACCAGCCCCAGCGGGGCGGCAATGTGATTACGTGGCTGGGGACACAAAATAAACGCCCATTAGGATTATCGCCCCGCTGGGGCTACAGACATTGCCGCCCCGCTGGGGCTGGGATCCGCGCTGCCCCTTGGGCTTGCGGTGGATTTGATTATGGTGTATCTTTGTATAAAATCAAACATACACATCTTATGGCCAACACGTATACACAACTGCACATTCAACTGGTTTTTGCCGTCAAGGGGAGGGCAAGCCTGATTCACTCGAGCTGGAGGGAGGAATTATTCAAATACATTACTGGTATTGTGCAAAACCATGACCATAAGATGCTGCAAATCAATGGAATGCCAGATCATATCCATATTTTTATCGGGCAAAATCCGAAGGAGTCCATTTCAGGGTTAGTGGAGACTATTAAAACGGATAGCAACCATTTTATTAAGCGGCAGGGATTTTGTCCGCAAAAATTCAGTTGGCAAGATGGGTTTGGCGCTTTCTCCTATGGGCGGTTGCCCGCGATCACGTTGTTCGCCGTCTGCACGTAACCACGGCCCTTCAGACACGGAGAATGCGGTTTGACCAACTTGGTCGTGTCGCTCGTGAAGGCATAATAGGGTGTACCGGTAGACAGGCGACGCGGCGGCAAAAAAAACGGCTTCAACAAAACCATTAGCGCAGCACTTAGTACCTTTGAGGAATTATCCGCCGGCAAGCGATCGCCCATATCATCCAATATCTTGTTGATATTGCTATAGTGGTAGTGAAAAAACTCACTCTCGCTCAACTCAACCGGACATCGTGCCCCTTCGTGCGCCGAAAGACCCATCACCAAATTGGTCGTCGCCCGACGACGATGGATGCCAAAACCTAAAAGAGATTCGCAGAACCTGGCTGTTTTATTTTCATGCAAACAAAGTTAAGCACTGGGTTCTGCTTTTTTCAATAAACTTTTTTTTATTGGTTTGCAGGGGGTAGATGTCCAAAGTCTAAAAAGATTAAGACATCTATTTTGCCAAAAAAGGCAAGAAATCATTCAATTCAGTTTTGCCGAGCGTCGATGGGCGCAATTTATCCACCGGGAGATAGAATCGCACATTTTGAAAATTTATGTTGTGGCAAATACCCCTTGGTGTTGCATGGTGAAAATTCTCTTCTAAAAATGGCATCCTAGTAATGAGGAACCCAAGGTCTATTTCATTTCAAATCTGCCGGCAAAAAAAAATTCCAAATACCCTGGTTGTTTTTGCAATATTTGGTCATTTCTTACAATAATAGTTATCGAATCGTTCTGTAGAATCAATTCTTCATCTGATGAGTGTTTCCATTTCCCATAAATGATTGTTGGGTCATTGTCAAAAAATTGAACTCTATCAGGCCAAATGTAAATGTAAATTGTCTCAACACTTTTAAAAGTTTCTTGACCAAAGCCTGAAGGCTTAATGAGTGTCATTGTTTTGCCCTAAATACATGATTTGGAGGCATTTGGCTGTCACAGTTGGAAAATATTAATACAAAAATCACAAGCCCTAATATTCTTGTTAGAATATCATAGATTTTATTATTGAACGATTCAACCTTTTTTTCTGTCCTCAAAACATTGGAATCGAGTATTACTTAAAAGAACGATCCTAAAAGGATTTGGCTTCGCGATCTTCGCTTGTTCCGTGTTCCCATTCTTTAGAAAGGGCAAGGGCACGGATTTTGATTTCGTTCCAACTTAGGTGCATAGGGTCTTTATTTTATTTCCTTGGTGGCAAATATATTTCATTTAAGAAACAAGGTGTTGCTGGCAGCATCAGGTTTTAATCAACCATGGCATTCTGGTGCTATTATGACAACTGTGGCCCTAGAATTCGCAGTGCACTATTCTAATCCATAGGGAAGATTACGCCTTAGGATTTTTTTTAACACTTTGAGACAACTCCGATTTAATATGCCCATTCTGATTGATGCTTTACAATGCTTATTATTCACTTTCTCCAGTATTGACAATCTGTTCATCCTGAAAAATCACTTGTTCGATTCTTTTTCGTTGCTTCTCTGCCGTGATCATGATATAAATGAGCATTGCAAGGAAAGGCAAAGGTATTACAGCATTCCAAAAATCGCATAAAATAAGGCCGGAATACATTGCAATTAAAATCACTGTGGTGGCCCCAATCGCAATCCTTGTCCCAAATCTATCTTCTTTTATCCACCCCATCATTTCCCGCCCCAAGTCTTGAACTTCGGGTGAAAAGTCTTCAGATATATTTGTAATTTCAAGCCTATTATTTGTTATTCGTTCAGCGCAAATCATAATTCCTAACATGGCAAGAAACCACCATTTATAAGGTCCATCAGTAATTTTATTGTCTGGAGAGAGCACAGCAAAGAGAAGGAATTCAAATACTCCTAATAATAATGGAAGAATAGTATCCCATAAATTCCCACGCGAGTTAGCAAGTAAGGTTCCACGTCCCCATGTAATAGAGCTAACTAATAATGCAAATAATGAGGTAACCCAATACGGTATTAGGGCCCAAGAACCTGGCATTTTCATAATTATTTGAAGGAGAATGATGGTGCCACCGGCTAAAGTTACACCCATCATCACACTATTAATATTGTGATAATTATCTCGTTGGGAACTCATGAGCCGTTCAGAAATTGATTTACGATCTAATTGTTTTGACATAACCAAAGAGTTTAGAAAATAATGTCCACTGAATATTTGCAGATAAATGTATCGATTTTTTATTAATAAGTCAGGGCTAAAACGACAGAAGTAGGTAATCTGCCGACACGCTACTATGAGTAAATAACAATAATACCCTCTTTGAGCTCCACGCCCCATTATTCACTTACAAGATTGAGCGAAAAAGGATTTTTGCCATCGCCTTGCCTTTGCCGGGTTTTATCCAAAATTTCACCCCAACCCCCTAAATACTAAGTACTAATATTGTCGGATAAATAGCATTTCATATTCCAGAAAAACACCTTCTCAGAAATAAAAATACACTACTTTCGCCCAATATGACCGGACAACAACTCAAAGAACTCGAAACCCGCCTCTGGCAAGCTGCCGACCAGCTCCGGGCGAATTCCAAACTTACTGCCACCGAATATTCCTTCCCTGTATTGGGGATGCTGTTCCTGCGCCATGCTTTTCGGCGCTTCTCTGATGCCAGGGTTGCCATTGAAGCCAACCTGCCCGTACACCCGCAGCGCGGGCGCAGGGCACTCACCAAAGACGATTTCCAGGAAGCCAAAGCCTTGTACCTGCCCGAAAAAGCGCGTTGGGATTACCTCGCCCAATTGCCCGAAGCAGCCGACACCGGCCAAGCCATTAACGAGGCCATGCGCCTGATTGAAGCAGATTATGAGGCGCTTTCCGGGGTGCTGCCCAAGGATTACCAGCAATTTGAAAAAGACCTGCTGCAACGCCTCGTCCGCATTTTCAACGCCGAAGAACTCGACCGGATGCCAGGCGATGTGTTCGGGCGCATTTATGAATACTTCCTCAACGAATTTGCCAAAAGCGGGGCGCAGGAAGGCGGGGAGTTTTTCACGCCGCCCTCTTTGGTCAATACCATTGTCGCCATTATTGAACCCGACCACGGTATTGTGTTCGATCCCGCCTGCGGTTCGGCGGGCATGTTTGTGCAGACGGGACATTTTATTGAGGAGGAAGGAGGAAACCCTGCCTCGAAGGTTTCCTTTTTTGGACAGGAAAAAGCCGACACCAACACCCGCCTCGCCAAAATGAACGTGGCGGTGCATGGCCTCGAAGCCAGCATCCTGCAAGGCAATACCTTTTATGAAGACCACCACAACTTAGCGGGCAAATGCGATTTTGTGATGGCCAACCCGCCCTTCAACGTGGACGGCGTGGACAAAAGTAAGGACAGCGTAAAAAATGACCGCCGCCTGCCCTTCGGCCTGCCCAAAACCGACAACGCGAACTACCTCTGGATTTCCTATTTCTACGCCTACCTGAACACCACCGGACGGGCGGGCTTTGTGATGGCTTCCTCTGCCAGCGATGCCGGACACTCTGAAAAGGACATGCGGGAAAAGCTGGTGCAAACGGGTGCCGTGGATGTAATGGTAAGCATCGGCACCAAGTTCTTTTACACGCGTGGCTTGCCTTGTACGCTTTGGTTTTTTGACCGAGCCAAAGAAACCCACCCCGAACGCAAAGACAAAACCCTGATGCTCGACCTTCGGGACGTGTTTCGCAAGGTTTCTTCCAACTTGCATGACTTCACACCAGAACACCTGAGAAATATCAAAGCCATTGTGGGGCTCTATCGCGGGGATGACCAGGAATTTGTGGCGGCCATAGAGGCATACTATAATGAAGTGACGGGCTCCGTAGAAGATGTCGCCATGCACTGGGAAAAATTGATGCATACGCAGGCTCCGGAAAACTTAAGGTTGCCCCTGGCGCGAGAAGATGCCGGTATTTATGGAAAAGGAACATTGGAAGTCCTGGCCGGGCTTAAGGCGGTGAAAAAACGCCTCAGCCATGCCCTCAAGGAATTACAGACTGCTGCCAAAACCTTGCTTCAAAATGACGACTTGCGCAAAGACAAAACCCGCCGCGAACACCTGCAACAATATGTGGCTGCTATGGAAAACCATGTTGCCGGGTTCCAGGAAGCTGCTGACAGCGCCTTGTATTTTGAAAAAGAAATGAAATGGCTAAGTGAGCGCTTTCCCGAGGGCCAATACCGCGATGTGCCGGGCTTGTGCAAAGTGGTGACGCAGGCAGAAATTGCCGCCAATGATTTCAGCCTGACCGCCGGGCGCTATGTGGGCGTGGCCGTGCAAGAAGACGATGGCTTCGATTTTGAGGCGCGGATGGGAGAAATAAAATTGGAACTTGCCGACCTTGACCGCGAAGCGGCGGTGCTGGCAGGGACGATTCAGGGGCATTTAAATGAGTTGGGGATATGAAATGGGAAGAAGTCAAATTAGGAACAATTGCCGATTTTAAAAACGGTGTAAACTATGACCAAAGCAACTTTGGTAAGGGAATAAAAGTTATCAGTGTATCAGATTTTAAGGACTACCGGGTTCCTCACTATGATAATTTAAGTGAAATTAACCCTGATGGCATAGTAAATGAGAATGTCCTTTTGAAAGAAGAAGACGTTCTTTTTGTGCGTTCAAACGGTAACAAGGCTTTAGTTGGACGTTCAGTATTTGTAGAGAACCTTTCTGAAGAAATTACATTTTCTGCATTTTGCATTAGGTGCCGATTCAATTCAGAAGGAATTTTTCCTAAATTTTATGCTCATGTTTTCAAAAGTGATTTGATAAGAAGTAGTCTTTCCAATTCATCAGGTGGCACAAACATTAATAACTTAAATCAGACATTATTAGGGAATTTAAAAGTGCCAATCCCACCGCTCCCCATCCAACAAAAAATTGCCGCCATCCTATCCGCCTACGACGACTTGATTGAAAACAACCTGCGGCGCATCCGGCTATTGGAAGAAGCGGCGCAGCACTTGTATCGGGAGTGGTTTGTGGCGTTGAGGTTTCCGGGTTGGGAAGGGGAGAAGGTTGTGGATGGGTTGCCGGAGGGGTGGGAAAGGAAAAAAATTGGTGAAGTGTGTGAAACTATTGGAGGCGGAACTCCTTCGACGAAAGAGCAAAAATTTTGGGAAGGAGGTGAAATTATTTGGTTTTCTCCAACAGATTTAAGCAAAAATAATTCACTTGTTTTACTTGATAGCGCCTCAAAAATAACAGAAGAAGGACTTCTAAGAAGCTCCGCAAAGCTGTTGCCACCACGGACGATATTAATGTCAAGCCGTGCTACTATTGGATTGTTTGGTATTATTAGTAAACCTTGTTCTACCAATCAGGGCTTCATAAGTATCATTCCGAATGAGGAGCATTTCAGGTATTATATCCTGTTCAATCTTATCAGCAGAAAGCAAGAAATAATTAATAATGCTAATGGCTCAACCTTCAAAGAAATTTCAAAAAAGAACTTTCGAGAAATGGAAATGATAAAGCCTACTGTTGAATTGGCACAAAGATTTCATAGGCTTTCTGAAATTTTTCTCAATCAAATTGAGAATTTTGAAACTCAAAACGAAAAACTCAAAGAGGCGCGGGATATTCTTTTGCCGCGCCTGATGAACCAAACGATTGAAGTATGAACTCTAACGCACTTGAAATCAAACAGGAACTTGAAACGCATCAAGAATTCTTAAAAGCCAATTTTTTCGCCGTTTTGTGGGACACTTTCGCGGTCAAAGTTGATACCATGCGCGGGAACACAGCAAGGGCGTATAAAAGGGGCAAGTGCTACCAGAACCACACACCTACCTCTATTTTCAAGCATTGGCTTCAAAACTACTATTTCAACGATACTGAAACCCTTAGGCAACTAAAGGAGGGCACAAATTTTGAATTAATCCATTCTACTGCTGTTGAAGGTTTGAAATGTTTTTGGGAGGAGAAGGAAGCTGGAATAGAGGGTATGGCGTATTACCATTATGCAAAACTAATTGATCTGCTATTCAAATCAGTTGCCCGTTGGGATAAATTGTCAGAAGAAAGAAGGCTATGGTTTTTTGAACATGTGAATGTTCCTTTGGATAAGTACTCACTTTTAATTTTAAGAGAATTCAACCCTAATTACCATATCCCGGCACCTTCCATGAACTTTGTCAAAGACAAAGAGCATTACGATAAAATTCAA
>Ga0163144_10030156_pt1 | contig 10382 bp, 10 predicted proteins | sample OliLak19BULKMAT1_FD_123175 | JGI IMG/M metagenome (GOLD analysis project Ga0163144, IMG submission 123175) | Freshwater microbial mat bacterial communities from Lake Vanda, McMurdo Dry Valleys, Antarctica - Oligotrophic Lake LV.19.BULKMAT1 | ecosystem: Environmental > Aquatic > Freshwater >...
CGCGCGAAGATGTGCGCAACGAGTTCCTTCTGCGGCTGGCTGAACCGCTTGAGGTCCGGCCGGCTCGCGAGGTACTCCCGGAACTTCTCCTCCGGGGATTGCGACACTTCCACCGCTTGCAACGCCACGCATCATCCTCTGAGTTTGAATCGCTTCGACACCGGTTGCTGAAGCAACCGGCTCGCCTCGCCCATCATTCTACGCCGAAGCCGAGCCCGACTCCGTTCAGGATCGACGTGTTCATCGTGCCGTCCTGGATGGTGAAGACGCCGGGGAAGCGGTCGTCCCACCCGGCGTTCGCCGCCGGGCAGTACTGGCGGCCGTTGCTCTCGATGGCTGCGACGCCGGGGATGTGGGCGGCGATGCTCGCGGAGTGGATCAGCGACGGCCCGACGCAGGTGAGGTCCTGCACGCAGCGGAACAAGCCGTACTTCTGGGCCGCGGCCGCGAGCAGGAGCGTCTGCGACTGCCCCTTGCACGCCTTGAACGCGACGCCCGTGTACCCCATCTCGCGGGCCAGTTGCAGGCTTTCGAGGTCCACGAGCGATTCGTCGATCACGACGGGCTTCAGTTTCGCGGCCTCGTGCATGACGTTCTGCCGGTTCGCCTTCAGATCGCGGGCGGTGGGCTGCTCGATGTACTGCACGCGGTCGAACGCCAGCGGCGCCTTCTCCCGCAGGTGCTCCAAAAAGCCCAACAGGTACTGCACGTCTTGGCAGCGTTCGTTGAAGTCCAGCGAGTACCACCACTCGCGGACGCCGCGTTTGTGCTGGGCCTCCTCCGCGACGAGGTTCACGCTGATGACGCGGTCCACGTCCCACAGGAGATCGTCGCCGTTGAGTTTCACCTTGAGGTGCGTGAGACCGTCGCGGAGGATCCAATCGCCGAGGTGCTCTGGGATGCCGTCCGCCACGGGCTTCTTCACATCGGCGGGGGTGAGCGGATCGAGTGCCCCGACGAGGTGATAGAGCGGCATCCGCGCTTTGGGTTCTCTCAGCACGTACGATTCGAGCGATTCCCCGGCGAACTCCGCGCCGAGGTAGTGGCCGAGGTCGTGCTTGAGGAACTCCGGGCCGTACGTGTGGAAGCAGTTGAGCCCGAGCGCTTTGCCGTAAGCGTCGTGGGTGGCGGCGTCGAACGGGCTGGCGGCGACGAGCGCGGCAAGCACCGGGATCGGCTCGCCGAGTTTGAGTTCCTCGCCGACGGACGCGAGGTGCGAGAGGAAGCGCGGTTCGAGGGCGTGTCCGAGGTCGATCGGGTGGCCCTTCTCGGTACACTCCTGCACCGTCTCCCAAAACACCGCGACGAGTTCCTTCATCGCGCCGAGCGTCTGGTCGTAGTTCAGCTTCTTGGAGGGGAACGACCAGACGTTCGAGAGCGGCATCGATCCGAAGCCGGTCGCTGTCTTGCCGTTCGCCAGTTCCACCGTCACCTTCGCGTTCAGGATCGTGGCCTTGTCCAAGGCCACGCCGCCGAACTTGATCGGGGTGCGGTAATGGAAGTCTTCGTACTCGTAGGTCGATTCGACGATGCGGATGTCGGTGCTCATGCAGATAGGATAGCAGTCAGAAGTGCTTCCCCTTGTCGCGGCTGGCACTGCGCTTTCGGCGGGCGTTGTCTGCCGCGTTCCGCTGGAGCGCGCTCACCGCTCGCGAAACTTCGCCCAGGATGCCGCGGCACTCCTGGTACACGGTGTTGCCTTGGGCGAGCAGAACCTGGCGATCCTTCTGAAGGTGCTCGAGCCGCGTGCGCACGCGATCCGACCCGGCGAACGGCACCCGCGGCTCGATGTTCCGCTTGTGGATCTCCTCCAGTTCCTTTCGTTCGGACTGCGCCAACGACCACGTGGCGCGGTGGATGAACTCGCGCGCCTTCGGCACGGCGTGGTGAACGCGGCTCTTGGCTTTGGTCCACTGCGCCACGTCGCTCTGCAGTGCGTGCAGCTTCTCCTCGACAGCGAGCGGCCGCTTGAACGCCGCTTCGAGTTCCAGCCGCAGCGACTCCATGCCCAACCGCGACGCGTCGATGCTGGCCTCCAACCCGAGGATCGTCTTCCAAGCCGTCTCGAGCGCCTGCCACGTTTCGGGCGGCAAATCCTCCTGCACGTGCGGCTTCAGCCGCACCCGGAGCGAAGCGGGGGCGGCCACCGTACCTTGGAGGTCGGTGCCGGCTTCCCCGTCCGCCACCAGCCACGATTCAACCTCGTCCGGAGGAACGCCGGCGGCGGTCAACAGGTCGGCGATCGTCGGTGCCTCCGAAGCGGTGACTCGCAGGTTGAGCACGACGGCATCGCCTTCGGACTCGTACCATGCCTCGGCCACCGCTTCGCCCCGCAGCTTCAGAATCGCGACGTCCATCGGGCGGCTCCGGCGGGGAATAGAACCAGAGAACAACGTCGGAGTCATTCTTCGATTTCACGCGGGTTCCGGAAATGACGAGCGAGCCGATTCCCGATTGGAAGTTGCCGGCGGGCGTGGACCGCGGCCTGTGGGATTACATGCGTTCGGACGAGATGGTGGCGGGGTACGAGGGGCAGATGGCGGCGTCGCCGCTGGCCGCGGCCGATGTCGCCTTCTGCGAACGAGCGTTCCCCGCGCCGGGGAGGCTCCTGGACATTGGCTGCGGCACCGGCCGCCTGTGCCGCTGGTTCGCCGCCAAAGGATACGACTGCGTGGGCGTCGATCTCTCCGAGGAGATGCTGGCGGCTGCCCGCCGCTTCCCCGTTCCAAACATCGAGTACCGCACCTCGAACATCGTGAACCTCACCGAGCTTCCGGATGCATCGTTCGACTATGCCGCGTGCCTGTTCAGCACTTTGGGCATGGTTCGCGGCGAGGAGAACCGCACGCAGGTGGTCGCGAACGCACACCGGCTCCTGAAGCCCGGCGGCCGGTTCGTGGTGCACGTGCACAACCGGTGGTTCCGCGGCCTCGGGGCGAACTGGCGGAAACGCGACATCACCATGCCGCAGGCCTACGCCGGCGCCCCGCTCACGCTGCACCACTTCTCGCGCAGCGAAGCGACGGGCTTGCTGCGCGCCGCGGGATTCGTTCTGGAAGACGTGCTGGCCGCGGATGTGAATGGGCGACCGGCCCGCTGGCCCCGTTCGCTTCGCGCCTACGGCTACCTCCTGCTGGCGCGTCGCAGTTGATCCTCAGGGCGAAAGCGGCACGTCGAACAGAACCGGCTTTCCGCCGGCGAACGCGGCGCGGACGCGATCGGCGAGTTTGCCCGGTTCCGAAATGCGATGCGCGTCCACACCCAACGATCGGGCGAGAGCGACGAAGTCGACCGCGGGATCGTGCAACGACAGGCCGGGAGCCGAGGCGAGGCCGGGGAGATTCATCACGTCGCCGCAGTGCTCCAGGATGCGATAGCGGCCGTTGTTGCAAACGATGAACACAACCGGGATGCGTTCGCGGGCGGCGGTCCAGAGCGCTTGGATGCCGTAGAGTGCGGCGCCGTCGCCGAGCAGTGCGAGCACCGGCCGCTGCGGCCACGCCAGTTTCACACCGAGGGCGCAGCCCGCGCCCCAGCCCAACGCCCATGCCCGATGCGCGAACCAACCCGTGGGATCCTTTAACGCTCCGAGCCGCTCGAAGAGGTTGTGGTGCGAGGTCGGCGATTCCTGCACCACGGCGACATCGGGCGGAAGCGCGGACGCGAGCGCGTCCATCATCACCAGCGACGCCATGGGCCGCACGTCGCGGAGCGAATCGATCTTCGCCCGCAGCGACGCTTGCTCTTCGGCCCGCGTCGCAGACCATTTCGCGATCCGTTCTGCGGCATCGGCTCGCGGGGGAAGCAAGGCCGCGAGTTCCGCCAAGCCCGCTTTCGGGTCGCCGATCAGGCCCACTTCCACGGGGAAGTTCTTGCCGATCTCCGCGGCCGACGAATCGAGATGAACCAACTTCAGGTGTTCGGGAAGCGGCCGCGCCGGTTCTTGGTGGATGTACAGTTTCAGCACGTTCAGCCCGACCGCGAACGCGACATCGAACGCAGCCAGTGCCGCACGCACATCCGGGGACCAGAGCGGCAGCGGGCCGCGAAGCAGCGGATGATCCGTGGGGAAGGGGAGCCGCCCGCTCGCGGCACCGCTCTCGGTGAAGACCGGCGCGCCGAGCGATTCCGCGAGTGCGACCAGTTCGGTGATGCCGCCCGATTCCGTGACGCGGCTGCCGGCGAGGATCACGGGGTTCGACGATCGCGTGAGGATGTCGGCCGCATGTTGAAGCGCATCCACGGGCGGCCGCACGCGCCGATCCGGGATCCACGGCGCGGACAGATCGAGGTTGTTCGCCTCGGCACGTTGCACATCCAATGGCAGCGCCAAGAACACCGGCCCGGTCGGCGGCGTGAGTGCGATCTGGATCGCCCGCCGCGTCGCGTTCGGCACGTCCTCCACACGATCGACCTGCACCGACCACTTCACCAGTGGCTGCGCCATCTCCACGAGCGGCGTGGCGAGCACGGGTTCGTCGAACCGCAGCCGAGCGTCCTGCTGCCCGGCCGTGACCACGAGCGGCGTGCCGGCCACGCGGGCGTTGTAGAGCATGCCCATCGCGTTCCCGAGGCCGCACGCGGTGTGCAGGTTCACGACCGCGACGCGGCCCGTGGCTTGGGCGAAGCCGTCCGCCGCGGCCATCACGGGGATTTCGTGCAGGCCGAGGATGTAGCGGAAGCGCGGGTCGCGGCCGAGCGCGTCGTTGAGGGGCAGTTCGGTGGTGCCGGGGTTGCCGAAGATGTGGGCAACGCCGGCCCGATGCAGCACTTCGAGGAATGCTTGGATGCCGGTCATCGCACACCACGAAGAGGTTGACCACGAAACACACGGAACACACGGAACGAGACAAAGTCAGAACCACGCAGATTCCGTTCAACATGTCCCGACTTGCTTGCTGTCTGTTCTTTTTTCGTGTGTTTCGTGTGTTCCGTGGTGAACGAGCGTGGTCAAGTCTTGTTCTTCAACCCGAAGGGCGTGGTGCGGCCGGCCCACACGCCGGGAAGTTGGCCGGCCGGGGCGGACATCGGCGGCGCCTTCAGGAACACGCTGCCAAGCACCACCGCGATCGCGCTCAACGTGCCGATCGACATCACGTACTGCGCGATCACCTGCATCGCGGGCGGGACGAGGAGCAGCCACAGGCACACGCCCACGAGCAGCCCGCAACTGATCGGCAGGAAGTATTGCAGGCACGTCATCATCACCTGATCGATGCGGAGCCGCGGCAGCGACCATCGCATCCAGATCATGACGAGCAGGAGCACGGTACACTTCCCGCAGAAGACGGCGAAGTTCAGCAGGTTCCCGAGCCAGAAGCCGAACTGCTCGCTCGGTTCGAAGGGCAGGAACCCGGTGTGCCAGCCGCCGAGGAAGAGCAGCGTGGCGAGGCCGCTCACGGCGAACATCGCGCCGTATTCCGCGAGGAAGAAGATGGACCAGCGGAAGCCGCTGTACTCCGTGTGGAACCCGGCGACGAGTTCGCTCTCGGCTTCGGCCAGATCGAACGGTGCCCGCTTGCAACTGGCCGTCGCGGTGATGAAGAAGATGACGAACGCCATCCAGGTGAACGGGTCGTGGAAGACGTGCCACTCCCACACGAAGCCCGTCTGTTGGCGACCGATGGTGTTCAGGTTCAAGCTTCCGGCCACGCACACGGGCACGACCACGCACATGGCGCGGGGCACCTCGTAGCTCACCACTTGGGCCGCTTCGCGCACGCCGCCGAACAGCGACCACTTGCTCGCGGAGGCGTAGCCGGCGATCACCACGCCGAACACTTCGCTCGAGAGTACGGCGAGCATGAAGAACGCGGCGACGTTCAGATCCTGAGCCACGATTCCGTTGCCGAACGGCAGTGCGAGGAAGCCGCAGAAGCTGGCGCAGAACGCGAGGTACGGGGCGAAGCGGAAGAGGAACTTGTCCGCGCCGGTGGGGGCGTGGTCTTCTTTCGAGAGGAGCTTGACGCCGTCGGCGAGGGATTGCAGCAGGCCGAAGGGGCCGACGCGGGTGGGCCCGAGCCGGTCCTGGATGCGGCCGGAGACTTTGCGTTCGGCCCAGATGGCGAAGAACGCCACGCCGCCGATGAAGCCGAAGATCACGGCCGCGGCCGTGATTCCCGCCGCGACCGTGCTCCACGGCGCATCCAGATGAATCGACCAGAACTCCGGCACGGCGGCACCCTACAATGAGGATTCGGGAAGTTTACCGAAGGGACGCGCGAGTTGCCACCGGGAGGCTCCGTATGAGCCGTCAGTACTTCGTTCGGGATCGCGGTCGCGTCATGGGTCCGTTCACGCGGGAACAACTTTTCGACATGCGCGACCGCAGGCAGTTGCACGCGTATCACGAAGTGTCGACCGACTAGGTCTCGTGGAAGGAGATCGGCGACCACGTGCCGAATCCGGTCTGGCGGAAGATCGCGAAGTGAGTTGGTGCGAAAAGAAGTCGAGCAGGTCGAGCCCGGCATCAACGCGCTCGGCCTGCTGGACCCGCGGAGTAGTGAGGGGGTTGCGTTTTCACCAACGCCGCCGACAATAACCGCGTTGGAAGCGGTGCCGCACCGCCGCACCCGAACAGGATCCTCGCATGTTCACCGCACTCGCCGCCGCCGCGGCCCTCTCGCTCGCCCCCGCCCAACCGCCGGACGCCCTGAAGCTCACCAACGTCCGCTGGACGATCGGCGAACTCGGGCCCACCCGCAAAGAATCCAAACTCATCCCCGGCGACCTGCTCTTCATCGGCTACGACATCGAGAACCTCACCATCGACGGGGACGGCAACGCGAAGTACACGATGGGCATGGAAGTGACCGACGCGGCGGGCAAGGCGATCTTCAAGCAAGACCCGCGCGAACTCACGGACTTCATCCCGCTCCGCGGCAACAAGCTCCCGGCGCGGGCCTTCCTCGTCATCGGCCTCGACCAACCCCCCGGGACGTACTCCTGCAAGCTCACCGTAATCGACCCCAAGACGAAGGGCACGAGTTCGCTGGCGGTGAAGTTCGAGGTCGCCAAGGCCGAGTTCGGCATCCTCGCCGTGAACACGAGCTACGACGAAGGCGGCAAGCTGAGCGCCCCCACCACCGGCGTCGTCGGGCAGACGCTGTACATCCACTTCAGCGTGGCCAATTTCACCCGCGACCCGAAGACGAAGCAGCCGAACATCGAGTTTCTCTTCGAGACGCTGGACGAGGCCGGGAAGCCGACTCGCGAGAAGCCGACCCGGTACGTGCAGGACGGCGGCATCGAGGAGAAGGACGGCGCGTTCAGCCTGCGCTTCCCGGTGTTCATGAGCCGCACCGGCAAGTTCACCGCGCGGATCACGGCCACGGACAAGGTCGGGAACAAGAAGTCCGTGTACGAATTGCCCATCACGATTCTCGGTTCAAACTGACAACACGCTTGCGTGTTCGCGAAGGAATCACCATGAGCCAGCTTGCCGAGCGGATCGCCCAGTTCAAGAAAATGGCCACCGACGATCCGGACAACGAACTCGGGCACTTCCGCCTCGGTCAGTTGCACATGGAGGACAACCAGCCCGCGGAAGCGGTCGCGTCCTTCGAACGCACCCTCGAACTGAGCCCGCAGTTCTCCAAGGTCTTCCAACTGCTCGGCGAATGCCACATCAAGCTGGGGCAGAACGAGAAAGCGGTCGAGGTGCTGACCAAGGGTTGGCACAACGCCGACGAGAAAGGCGATCGCTTGCCGAAGGAGGCAATGGCGAAGCTGCTCACGAGCCTCGGCGCTCCCGTGCCGCAGCCCGCGGCCCCGGTGGACGACGGCATCCCCGGCACCGGCTTCCGCTGCACGCGACCCGGCTGCACCGAAGGCAAACGCGCCCGCGAACTGCCCGCACCGCCGATCCCGGATGAAGTCGGCGCCCGTATACACGAAGTGATCTGCGCCGGCTGCTGGAACCTCTGGTTCAAAGATCTCAGCATCAAGGTGATCAACGAACTGCGGCTCGACCTGAGTTCCGAGTTCGGGCAGAACGAGTACGACAAGCACATGAAAGAGTTTCTCGGGTTCGAATGATGCACCTCGTCCAATACGGCAAATTGGGGTTCCTCGCCATCGCGCAACACGCTTGCGTGTTCGCGACTGCGCGCAACCAGAAAGTGGCGATACAGACCGCCCGCGGTCTGGAACTGGGGACCGTGCTGAACGCCGACTGTCGGGTCGCGCACGATGAACGATGCGACATCGTCCGCCTCGCGACTCACGCCGACATCGCGGCCGGGGAAATCAACGACGCCTTCGGCCTCGACATCCTCGCCGCCGCGGACGCCGCATCGCTGCCGATCGGATTCATCGACATCGAGGTGTCGCTGGATCGCACCGGGGCCGTGCTGCACGCCTTGCCCTTCGCCGAGTGCGATGCTTCACCACTGCTCGCGGAACTCTCCGACCGCTTCGGCCTCGCCGTCCGCCTGCTCGACCTCTCTCGCTCGAAGGGCTTCACCGACCCGCCGGACCCCGAGAAGATGACGTGCGGCCAGCCGGACTGCGGGACCGGTTCCGGCTGCACGTCGTGCTCCACCGGCGGCTGCAGCACCGGTTCCTGCTCGAAGGGCTCTGTGAAGACCGCGGCCGAACTCACCGAGTACTTCACCGAGCTGCGCGAGAAACTGCACGCCCGCACGCCGCTCGTATAACATCGACGCCGCCCATTCATTCGGAGATCACTCCATGCATCGCTTTCTCGGGGTCGCACTCGCGGCCCTGCTGCCGAGCGCGTCCTTCGCCGCGGACGAGGCCGTCGCCAAGCCGATCGCCGCGCTCAAGGCCGTGGACCGCGAAGGGAAGAACAACGACACCGTGAGCCTCGCGTGGTCCGGGCTCGTGAGCCAGGGCGCGGCCGCGCTGCTGCCGACGCTCGAAGCCGTGGACGACGCCAATCCCACGGCCGCGAACTGGCTGCTCACCGCGGCCGGGGCCATTGCCGAAGCGGAAACGAAAGCCAAACGCAAGCTGCCGGTCGAGAAGCTCGCGGCGTTCGTGAAGGACGTGAAGTTCGCCGGCACCGCCCGCGTGCTCGCCTTCGACCTGCTTCCCGAAGCCGAACGCGGCACGTTGCTCCCCGGCTTCCTCAACGATCCGAGCGCGGACCTCCGCCGGGCCGCCATCGCGGACCAACTCGAATCGCTGACCAAGCAGAAGCCCGCCCCGAAGGCCGCGCTCGAGAAGCTGCTCTCCGCCGCCCGCGACCCGGATCAAGTCGAGACGATCGCGAAGAAACTGGAGACGGACCACCAGACGAAGGTGAGCCTGCCGGAGCACTTCGGGTTCGTCGCGCAGTGGAACATCATCGGGCCGTTCCCGTCCGCCCGCGGCAAGGCCTTGGCCGTGAAGTACGCCCCCGAGGAGAAGGTGACGCCGGGCGAGAAGCTGAAGGGCAAGGACGACGCCGAGGTGGCGTGGAGTCCGATCGCAAGCCGGGACAAGGCCGGCATCGTGGACTTCAACAAGCTCATCGGGAAGCACTACGACGCGGCGGCGTACGCCACGGCGGTGCTGATGGCCGAGAAGGCCGTCCCGGTCGAGATCCGCGTCACGAGCCCGAACGCCTTGCAGGTGTTCCTCAACGGCAAGAAACTCTTCGAGCGGGAGGAGTACCACCACGGCGACACCATGGACTACCACGTGGGCAAGGGGCAACTCGCGGCCGGCCCGAACGTGCTGGTCGTAAAGATCTGCCAGAACAACCAGAAGGAGACGTGGGCGCAGCGGTGGCAGTTCTCCGCCCGCGCCTGCGACGCCACCGGCGCCCCGATACCCGGTGTGACGCAACTCGTCGGCGATGCGAAGCTCAAACTCGGATCCGTCGCCCCGGACGGGAAGTGAACCGGCTTCCGTCCGGATCGGATGGCCGGTATCGTGAAGTCATTCGGAGCGAAGCGATGCTGCAATTCACGTTCGACTTTCCGAAAGCGTTTCAGGCGGCAGGAGTCGTGCTGCGCGAACACCGCGGCACGATGAACTTCATCCGCCTTCTCAAGCTCCTGTACGTCGCTGACCGGGAGTTGCTCGCCCGCACCGGGCGCCCGCTGACCGGCGACGAGGCTCTGGCACTCGCAAAGGGGCCCGCTCCGCGGACGATCCACAACCTCATCAACGGCCGCGGCGGCGATGCCGTGCAAGCGCGGTGGAATGAGGCGTTCCTTCGCGACGGCGACGATGTGTCGCTACTCGCTCCCGTTCCCGCGGGCCGGCTCACGCGGGCCGAAGAGATGAAATTGATTGAGGTCTGCGAACGGTACCGCGAGACGAGTACGGAAGAGTTGTGCGACCGGACGCACGACTTCGGCGAGTGGCGCGAAGCGTTCGTCCCGGACGAGGCGAACCCGATCAATTGGGAAGTCGCCCTCGAAGACCAAGGC
>Ga0163144_10030157_pt1 | contig 10381 bp, 9 predicted proteins | sample OliLak19BULKMAT1_FD_123175 | JGI IMG/M metagenome (GOLD analysis project Ga0163144, IMG submission 123175) | Freshwater microbial mat bacterial communities from Lake Vanda, McMurdo Dry Valleys, Antarctica - Oligotrophic Lake LV.19.BULKMAT1 | ecosystem: Environmental > Aquatic > Freshwater > Lake...
ACGCAGCTCATGATCAGCCCCACCACGCCGGCGACGTGATAGCAGTATTTCTCCAGTTCGTTCCACGTCTGATATCGCGAGATCGTCAGATCCATCCGGCAGCCGTGCGCGAGATCGAGGAAAAGCTGTTTGGGGATGGAATACTCGGCCGCGGTCTGGGCGAAAGCCTGCATCGCCAGCGTCTGAGCGGCGGTCTTTTGTGTGGGAACAGATCCGGTGCAGATTGATTCAAGGGTGTGCTCAAACCGCGCGATCTCGGCCGCCTCATGCCCGGGATTTTCGTCCACCGCGTCATCGAGCAGTCGGCAGAAGGCGTACACGGCGTATGCGGCGAACCGCTTTTTGGCGGGAAGAAAGAACGATGCGAAGTAGAAACTCTTGGCGTGAATTCTGCAGATATCACGCGCGGCCAGGAAGCGGGGATCGTTCACAGGCGCTCACCCTGCACGATCCGCCGAGCGAGACCGGGATTGATCTGAATTTTTTTGTGCAGCCGGTCGCACCTCATGCCCCCATTGTATTGATCCGGTGAAATGAAAAAAGGACGAGGGAAAAATGCCGTGAAGAATGATTCCTCATTCTTCCGCATTCAACCTTCATCCTTCTTTACACAAATGCATCTGCTCCCGCCCTTGGGTCCCGACCATCTGAAACTCATTTGTACCTGCGGGTGAATTCCCGCGACAAGTCGCGGGGCTCCTGCTTTTCAACGCAAGTCTGGCAGCTTGTCGCATGGTTGACCGCAGGATCGACCGCGCTGGAGCATCAGCTTACAAGCACATTTTCAAGATGCGTAAGCTGTTTGTTAATGTCGCGATTGGTTTTCACATCATCGTTAATCGCGCGGACCGCGTGCAGCACCGTCGTGTGATCGCGCCCGCCGAAGTATCCACCGATTTCCTCAAGTGAATAATGCGTGTGACGACGCGCCAGATACATGCACACCTGACGAGGAAACGCGATGCTCTTGTGGCGCTTTTTGCATTGAAGATCGCTCAAACGCACGTTGTAATACTTGGTCACGATGTCGAGGATCTGCTGAATGGTGATGCGCTTCTGCTCTGCCGATCCGCATTCGCCCAGCGCGGCTTTGGCGAGTTCCATGTCAATGGGGCCCTGATTCAGCATCGCCATGCTCTGCAGTTTGATGATCGAGCCTTCAAGCTCGCGGGTGTTGTTCTCGACCTTGCCCGCGACATAGCAGAACACATCATCCGGCATCGTCAGATTGCGCATCGCGGCCTTCTTCTTGAGGATCGCGATCCGCGTTTCATAGCACGGCTTGTCCACCCGCGCGACCAGTCCCCAGTTGAAACGGGAGATCAACCGCTCTTCCATCTGCGGAATCTCACTCGGCGGGCAATCAGCGCTGAGGATGATCTGCTTGTGTCCGTGATACAGCGTGTTGAACGTGTGGAAAAACTCCTCCTGCGTCCGCTCATGTTTTGCAAGGAAATGGATGTCGTCAATCACCAGCACATCCGAGTTGCGATAGCGATAGCGGAACTGATTCATGTCGCCCTGGCCCACGGCGTTGATGAATTGATTGACAAAGCTGTCGCAAGACAAGTAGAGAATCCGCAGATTCGACGAGCGTTCGAGAATCTTCTGACAGATCGCCTGCAGCAAATGCGTTTTGCCAAGTCCAACTCCGCCGTGAATGAACAGCGGGTTGTAGGCGGTGCCGGGCTGATCCGCGACCGCGCCGCTTGCGGCGTGTGGAAGCCGGTTGCACGGACCGGTGACGAAATTTTCGAACGTGTAATCGGGGTTCAACGGCAGCGGTTGATCGTTCTCGCTGAACACCCCGCCAGACGGCATGTTCTCACAGATGAACTTCACCACGCAGGTGATTCGGCTGGTGATCTGCTGGGCGGCGGAGGTGAATGCATGCTGGCAGACGCTCTGACAGAAGTTGTGCTGCGCCTGCGTCTGAACCAGCACCTGAATGGTACCGTTTTGTTCCTGCCGCGGAACCATCTGATCGAACCAGTTGCGGACCATCCCGGGATGCTGAGAGCGGAAGATTCCGAGAATCTGCTGCCAGATGACCGGGTCAAGCGGTGCGACATCTGACGCGCGGCGGGGCAGGGCCTCGCGCGGTGGTGGCGTGTGGGTCGTCAACATGTGTCTTTCAACGGCGAAAAAATTTCACTTGAACTTCAACAGCGGACGCCAAAACCCCGAGATGAATCCTCGGTCCAATGTGCTTCGTTATTCTCAGCGCACTCTACTCATTCATGACATGCGCCAAAACTATTTCCCGGCACGCGACAGACAACGCACGGGCTGTCCACGCATCGTCCACTTTTCATTCGCGAGCCGGTTGCATTTCTTTTGCCGTCGATTCCGTTCGACTTGCAAAAGACTGTATGCATTTCAAACTAAAACCTCTTTGACTTGGGTAGACCCACTTCCTCCATCACCTGCTGAAGGTCTGCCCACACCTGTCCTCGTACCGCGTCGGTGTAGTTCCGCAAGATGTAGGCCGGATGAAACGTCGGCATGAGTCTGATGCCGCGCCACTCGTGCCACATCCCGCGCATCTTGCTGATCGGCGTCTTCACCTGCAGCATGTGATGCGCCGCCGGCTTTCCAAGCGTCACGATCACGCGTGGACGGATGATCTCCAACTGTCGCTCAAGATAAGGCGTGCATGCCGCCACTTCATCCGCCGCCGGTTCACGGTTCAGAGGCGGGCGACATTTCACGATGTTCGCGATGAACACATGTTCCCGCTTGAGACCCATGCCAACAATCATTCTTGTCAGAAGATCACCCGAACGCCCGCAGAACGGACGTCCCTGCAGATCCTCATTCTCTCCCGGACCTTCGCCGATGAAAAAGATCCTGGCATCGACGTCCCCTTCACCGAAAACAGTTTGCGTGCGCGTTTCACACAGACGGCACTTCGGACAGACCGAGACCTCATCACGATCCATCACCGAGAGTCGGAGGCGCTTGTCCTCAGTCGCAGACACCGGCGAAGTAAACGGCCCGGCGGTTGGTAAAACTGCCGGGACGAGCGATGCGTCTGGCTTCCCCGGCGAAGACGCAATCCTTGCAATTTTTAAGGGCATCGCAGAAACCGCAGTCGGCCACCCTCCCGGTATCGCGCTTCGCATGCTGCGTGATACATCTGACGGTGCCGGTAACACTGCCGCGTGAGTGTATGCTGCGCGTTGGGGTTGGGACACCGGTGCAACTGCAACCTGCCGCTCCTCTATCGGCGCATTCGCGGTGAACGATTCACTGTGAATCCGCAGCGGTACAATGCCCAAACCAAACGCGCGTTCAGCTCGCAATGCAAGCCTCAAACGTGCCTTCAAACTCTCACCCACTGATGCCACGGGGGGCGGATATTACGCGCGCTTGCATCCGATTCAAGCGTTGACTTTTCAGATTCTCCATTTCCAACACCACGCATTTCTCATAACCATCGCGTGCATCAACAACACCAAGCGATTGAAATATTTTTTGATTAAGCGATCGTGAAATTTCCGTTCCGCTGGTTCGAACACGCGCGCGGATTGATCGTACATTCCTCTTGACGCGCCGACAAAACGCGGCACAATTTGTTTCGTGAAAGCCACCACGTCAGGCAATGGCGGGTGATCGGAATTCTCCGATCTCTCCGTAGCCGGAAGCGGTGGCTTTTTTTGTTTTCACGAGAACGCGAAGTCGCGAAAGAGCGAGGACATTCGAAGAAGAGTTTTGTATTCTCTTCTTTTTTTCTTCGCGAACATCGCTCCTTCGCGACTTCTCGTTTTCTTTGTCTTTTCGCCTTTTACTTATGAGGAGGTTCGCAATGTCGCTCAATAAAAAACCCTTGAAAGCCAAGGGAAACAAAGGCCGTAAGAAACAGCTTTTAGCCCAGGAAATCGTGCATATCGATATCACCAAGCTGCAGGGCATCGTCCCGACAGTCACGGCGATGAGCACGATGGCGTTCAGCGCACGCGATTTGGCGCGGGCGGCGGACATCTATGACCGGATGCTCAAGGACAAGTCCTGCGGCGTGATTCTCACACTCGCGGGATCGCTGATCTCCGCCGGTTTGAAGAAGGTCATCGTTGACATGATTCGCAACAACATGGTGGATGCAATCGTTTCCACGGGCGCGAACATCGTGGATCAGGATTTCTTCGAAGCCCTTGGCTTCCGACATTATGTCGCGGGCGATGAGTTCAAGAGCGGCATGTTCGACGGCGAACTGCGCGAGCTGGCGATTGACCGCATTTACGACACCTTCATTGATGAAGAAGATCTCCGCATCTGCGACGAAGTGACGCAGAAGATTTTTGATTCGATCGAGCCGGGGCAGTACAGCTCGCGCGAGTTGATCGAGTCGTTCGGACAGTATCTCGAAGACAACGACGGGCCGAAGTGCGAAGACTCGATCGTCTACGAATGTTTCAAGCGCGGCGTGCCGATCTTCTGCCCGGCGTTCAGTGATTGCTCGGCCGGTTTTGGATTGGTGCATCATCTGCACTCGCGTCAAACCGCCGGCGAAGCGCACGTCTCCTGGGACGGCGGGAAGGATTTCTATGAACTCACGCAACTGAAGATCGCCAACCCCAACACCGGCATCTTCATGATCGGCGGCGGTGTGCCGAAGAACTTCACGCAGGACATCGTCGTTGCGGCTGAGGTGCTGGGCCACGATGCGCCGATGCACAAATACGCCGTGCAGATCACGGTTGCCGATGTGCGCGATGGCGCCCTTTCAAGCAGCACACTCAAAGAAGCCAGCAGTTGGGGCAAGGTCGATACCGCGCTCGAACAGATGGTCTTCTCCGAAGCCACGCTCGCGGTGCCGCTGATCGTCGGATACGCCTATCACAAGGGCTCGTGGAAATCCCGCAAGCCCAAGAAGTGGGCGAATATCCTGCAGTCCGCGGTTGCGGTGTAAGATATGAGTTGATTCGATTGCAACACAAAGCCCGGCGAGCTTGCTCGCCGGGTTTTTGCTTTTCATAGTCGCTGCCATCGCTAGAATTCCGACGAATGCTTCAAGCCATTCCTCGAACTCGAATTCATCGAATTGGTCCGCGCGATCATGGTCGCAAAATGTCGTTGGATCAATTTGATAAAGCACAGGGCGTCGAGGGCTATATTTATGAACTCCATCAGGGGGTGATCGAAGTGACCGACGTCCCAAGACCTGAACATTTCGAACAGGTGCAAGAGCTCCGCGATCAGTTGACATCACATCGACTGAAAAACGCCGGAAAGATTCATGCGATTGCCGGATCAAATGAATGCAAGCTGCTGATCGGCACGACAGGATCGGAACGCCATCCGGATCTTTCAATTTACCTGACGGCACGCCCGCGCACGCCCGACGTTTGGTCACTCTGGGTTCCAGAGATTGTCATTGAAGTGGTTTCAAGAAGCTCTGCCAAGCGGGACTATGAGGAAAAGCCGCAGGAGTACCTCAATCTTGGAATTACGGAATACTGGATCGTTGATTCTTTCAAGAATCAGATGACCGCCAATGTACGAAATCGCGGGCTGTGGAAGCCGCAGATCGTCAAAACAGCCCAGAAATACAAGACTCTTCGATTACCCGGATTTTCGCTCGATCTCAAAAAGGTTTTCGCCGCCGCCAAGTGAATGCGCGTGATCTCAACCCGCCCGCGAAAGTGACTCAACTCGTTTCTGTTTGAAGAACTCCCTCACCTGCGCTTCAGTCAGATGGCCGTAATCCTTCGTGCTGTGGATAACGCTAAAGCCGCGCTCGATCAACCGCGGGAGGATGTCGGGCAGTCCTTTGTGTCGCACGCCGAAGGCTTCATCATCGGCGACGTAACCTTTCATCTGCATCCCGGCGGCCTTGGTGTACATGCCCATCATCACGTCTTCAGGGCAGTCGATGGACAGCCAGAGTGATTCATCGTTCAGATACCCGTACACCAGCATGCGTTTAAGCAGTTCGATGTTGACTGCGTAGGCCCCGCCCAGGCAGTGTTCACCGAAGACATAGCCGTGGTCGATCGCCATGTGGATGTGTTCGCGGATCGTGCTTCGGTCATCATTCACAAACCAGCTTTTCACGCGCGACGTGACGTTCGGAAAGCAATACAGCGCTTCGACAGTCGCGCCGTTCTTGCTGATGTCGCGCGGATCACCATTGGGTGTGAACTCATACGCACCAATATTTCCGACGGCCGGATGTTCATCGAAGAACTTTGTGATCTTATCGGCGAAGGGCGCGATCACCAAGGCGTCGGTGTCGAGTTTCAGGACGAACTTCACATCCTGCTGCGCGTGCTGCGCGATCCACTGCATCGCCGTCTGAACGGCGGCGCAGATGCCCTTGCCCTTGCGCGACCGCGCGCTTTTCTCCGGCCAGCGATGCTTGGGATGTTGAACGCTCACGGGCCTGCAACCATCGGGGAATTTCAAGGTCGTTTCCAGCGATCGCATCTGTTTGCAATCATCCACCATCACAAAATAGCGCGGGAGATCATAGGAATGCAGGGAGTCGATCAGATCGCGCATGCGATCAAGCTCGGCGGGTTCGGGTCCGACACAGATGGCTACGGCAAATGGAGTCACTGGTTATTCTCTGGCTGATGGAAAGGACATAAAATTTTTTGATCAGCCCCGTATCGTGGGCATCCTGCCCACGGCTTTGAATGCGAACGTGGGCGGGACGCCCACGCTACGGAGTCCCTCGGAAATCATACACACTCATTTATCGGTATCTCTGATTGCGATCATAAGTTTGAAAACACAGTTGTCAGAATCAGAAGGCGGCTACCGATAGTGCTTAAAGTGCCAGATTTCAATCGGCCGCCACTACCGGACGCTTCGGCGGATTCAGAAACTCAACCCGATCTGATCTTCTCTGACAGCACAATCATCTCAACCGCAGCCTCGGCCGCATTCTCACCGGCGTGACTGTGCGAGCCGCCGGTGCGGTCGAGCGCCTGTTGTTCGGTGTTGGTTGTCAGGACGCCGAAAATGATCGGCACACCCGTGTCGATCGCAACCTGTTGAATTCCGCGGGCCGTTTCACCGGCGACATACTCAAAGTGCGGCGTATCACCGCGCACCACACATCCGATGCAGATGACCGCGGCAAATAAACTCGTGTCCGCCAGCATCTTCGCCGCGACGGGCAGTTCAAACGCGCCGGGCACCCGATGCGTTGTGATCCGATCGAGTCCGATTCCCATCGCCTGCAGTTTTTTCACGCATCCGGCGAACAGTTCATCTGTAATGTGCGCATTGAACCGCGCTGCGACGATTGCGATGCGAGCATCAGCAGGGATGTCGGCAGTCTCAAATACCGGTGCATGCGTGCTCATTCGCCCAACGATATGCGCACATCCGGATCAACGCAAAAAAACACAGGCGACATCGGGTTAAGGAAAGGAGAAGCAACCCGGGTCGCCTGCGTAGTTTGGTCGCAATTTTGTCAGGCGGCTTTGCAGGCCTGTTTCTGGTGAGATTCCGCCGGGCTTGAAAGCCCCGCCTTGCTCACCGATGCATTCCCCAGGCGAATAATCACGCCGCCAGCGGTTGTGTCGAGAGATAAAGCCCAAGCATTCCCCGATCAATCTCATCCATGTCCACCAGGCGCCCGGCGACATCCACATGGTCGCCGATCCGCATGACACGGGTGACGGCCATCCATCCCACCCACTCGCGTTTGGGCCGAAGACCGTTGTTGGCATCGACGAACGGCGCGATGCCGGCATATTCCGGAAGTTCCAGCCGCAGACGAATCTGGGTATCGGGTTTCACATTCGCCGACTCGGTGCGGATTCGCACCCCGCCGGCTGACAGATCCATGAGTTTCCCGAAAACTTCACCCTCCCGACGCGTGCCGTCCCAACGCTCAACCCCGATCGACAACTGATCCAGTTCGTGCCGACGATGTGAGCGACGATCGGCGTTCTGTCGAATCTTCATTGGGTTCTCGGTGAGCGTGGTCATGGGACTCTCCTGTTAAGATAGGTAATCTATTTCCCTTACAATTGAAGTATCGGCACGCCAATCATCCCACTTTTGTTAATCTGGGTAAAATATACTGCGATTGCTGCGGCTCTGGTTATCAGACGCGTGGATTGCTATCATCCCAACCGCCGAAGGGATTGACCCTGTCCTGCACGGATGCGGAAGCGCTGTTTCAGGTGGTTGATTTCGACACTGTTAAAGAAGCGGGCGGGAGTTTGCCGCTTCGGGTGCGCGCCGGACGAGGTTGAGCGGGCGGAAAACTGGTTTCGACGTCCATCGTGTTGACAATAGTCGTTTCAACGGCTAATCTCTCGATCACCTATGGTCAAACTCAGGGATGAAAAGGCGGTTCTCAAGCCCGCGTCCACGCTTGAAGGTCAGGTGTTCGAGTACGCCCAGCGGGCGGCTGATTTCCTGATGCGGGCCTTGGAGGAACTGCTCGATGAACATGAGCTTTCCCCCACGCAATTCAACGTTCTGCGGATTCTCCGCAGGAACACCAAGGGGCTTGCCTGTCATGAAATCGGCGAGCACATGATCACGCGTGATCCGGATCTCACACGGCTGCTGGACCGTCTCGAAGACCGCCACCTGGTCTCCCGCACCCGCGAAAAGGAGGACCGCCGCGTCATCCGTGCCAAGATTACGGCGGCGGGGCAGCGCCTGCTGAAGGATCTCGACGAGCCGGTGCGCTCGCTTCAGCGAAAGCAACTCGGCCATCTCAGCGACCGGAAGCTCAAACTGCTGGCATCGCTTCTCGAAGAAACCCGCGAGAGTTAAGCGCAGGCCTCCAGTCATTCAGGTCATCCGAAACTTCCGAGCCAGCCGCGAACCACATTCGCGGCTGCCTTCGTTTTCCCATCGCCGCCCCATCGCCGAAGGTCGTCGCCCCTCCGCTTGACACCCGCCATATACCTGTTACAACAGTCATTGTCGCGACGCCCATTGCAGACCACGTTGGTCTGGGCAGGGCATCAATATCCTTTCGGAGACGCTCATGAAATTCGCACGATCCCTCGTTCTCGCCGCATCCGTGTTTCTGGGCTCGCAGGCTTTGGCGGCGGACACCTATCAGGTCGATCCGGTTCATTCGTTTGTCAGTTTCCGCATTCAGCATCTCGAAGTCAGCTACACCTACGGCCGCTTCAACGAGCCAACCGGCACGCTGGTGATTGACGAATCCGATCCTTCCAAGAGCACGCTTGAATTCAGCGTCGAAACCGAGAAGGTGGACACCGGAAACGCCGGACGCGATGCCCATCTGAAGAAGGCCGATTTCTTCTCCGCCGCCGAGTTCCCGCAGATCGCGTTCAAGAGCAACAGTGTCAAAAAGATCGATGACAAAACCTGGGAAGTCACCGGCGATCTCACCCTGCACGGCGTGACCAAGCCGCTGACCCTCAAGGTCAACCGCACCGGCACCGGCCCGGGGATGAAGCCCGGCACCACCCTCACCGGACTGGAAACCAGTTTCACCATCAAACGATCCGACTTCGGCATGAACTACATGGTCCCGAAGATCGGCGATGAAGTGACGCTGTGGGTCGCGATTGAAGCGGGCAAGCAGTGAGTCCGTGGCGAGAAGCAGCAGCGGTACGGCAGAGGACAGAGGATAGCATCAGAGAGGAGAGGGATTCGACTCTCCGCTCTATCCTCCATCTTCTCTCTCGGCTATCCTTTGGCAACACCGCCCGTCACCCCAAAAACACGTGACAATTCAAGAACTACTCATTCCGACTTCCATCTCCGCTGGCATCATGCTCGGGTTGCTGCTGATCTTCCGGCGCGATTGGATCGTCCCGGCGGCAACGTTTATTGCCCTGTCTGTAGGTGCGTACATGGTTCTCAAACCACAGTTGCGGTATCCCACACAGTATTCTGAGATCGCCTTCCTGTGGAAACTTGCCCCGATCTGTCTGCTTACCCTTCCGCTGCTGTTTGCTCCACTGTGGGTGAGAGTGCTTGTGATGATGGTGATCGCAGCGGAAAGCTTCGCACAGACGTTTTTCAACTTCATCGGGCGCTGGCCGATGATGGATTCGATCTACTGGGTTTGCGGTTTCAGCATGGGGACGACGTTGATCTGGTTTCTGCTTGAGCGACTGGCTATGCGGACCAAAGACTGGTCAGTGCAGTTCGGTCTGATCGCGATCTTCACCGCCGCCGCCGTGCTGATCGGAATGGAAGCCTCGACCAAACTCCCGCGCATCGGCGGAATTCTGGCGGCGATTGTCAGCGTGACGATTGTCTTCTCACTGATCTTTCGCAACCCTGCAATCTATCTTGCCGGCCTGATGTGCTGGACTGTGCTTCTCACGATGCTTCTGGCGATCTGTTATTTCCTGAACAAGACCAGCCCGATCCATCCGCTGCTGATCCTCGCGGCGGTGCCGATGCTGTGGATTGGCCAGCT
>Ga0163144_10030159_pt1 | contig 10381 bp, 8 predicted proteins | sample OliLak19BULKMAT1_FD_123175 | JGI IMG/M metagenome (GOLD analysis project Ga0163144, IMG submission 123175) | Freshwater microbial mat bacterial communities from Lake Vanda, McMurdo Dry Valleys, Antarctica - Oligotrophic Lake LV.19.BULKMAT1 | ecosystem: Environmental > Aquatic > Freshwater > Lake...
ACATACCCACACACCCTCATTGAGGCATCGGGCCTTGCAGTAGGTCTTCCTGAGGGTCAGATGGGCAACAGTGAAATCGGCCATACTACCATAGGTGCAGGTAAGGCTATTGATACAGATTTAGTGCGCATAAAGAAGGCGATTAATAATAACGATTTTCAAAAAAACGCAGCTTTTCTTTCGCTATTTGAACATGTGCAGAAAAATAATTCTACGCTCCACGTTGTTGGATTGTTGGGGGACGGGGGTGTTCATGCACATAGCGAGCATTTGTATGCTTTTTTACGCACGGCAAAATCCCATAATATCTCAAAAGTTGCCATACATATTTTTACCGATGGAAGAGATACAGCACCGCAAAGTGCTGCAAAATACATAAGAGATCTTGAAGAAAAACTTTTAGAAATAGGTGTTGGCTTCATTGCAACGATATCAGGGCGATTTTTTGCAATGGATCGTGATAATAACTGGGATCGTTTGCAAAAGGTCGAGAAAGCACTTTTTGATTCAGAAGGTACAGCGGTGCATCTTAAAAAAACAAAGGCGTCTGATTATATTGAAACATTGTATAAAAAAAATAAGCTCGATGAGCATCTCGAGCCCCTTGTTTGTTTTGATCATAATGGAGAAAGTAGCAATGTAAAAAACAATGACGCTGTTTTTTTCTTTAATTTTAGGGCGGATCGCGCGCGTATGCTTTCTAGAAAATTTATTGAAAAGACTGAAACCTGCAACATCTGTTTTGCAACAATGACTTCATATGGAAGTGAATTTAAAACCCTTATTGCATTTCCTGCAATAAATATTGAAACTACGCTCGCTGCCGAAGTATCAAAGGCTGGTTTCACTCAGGCGCATATTGCCGAAACAGAAAAATTTCCACATGCTACATATTTTCTCAATGGTGGTAAAGAAGATCCGCATAGTGGTGAAGAGCATGTGCTTCTTGCATCGCGCAAAGATGTTGCCACACATGATCTCGCGCCAAAAATGCGTGCCGAGGCAATTGCTGATGAGGCGATTAAGCGTATTGAACAAGGAATTGATTTTATTTTTATAAATTTTGCTAATCCAGATATGGTTGGACACACAGCCAATGTTAAAGCACTTATAGAAGCAGTTGAAGAAGTAGATCTTCAGCTTGGTCGGGTTGTAGAGGTGCTTGAGAAAAGACAAGGTGTAGCTTTTGTGACTGCTGATCACGGCAATGCCGAAGTGAACGTTGATGCGCACACGGGTGCAAAACACACTTCCCACACCACTAACCCCGTTCCTGTTATCGTTACTAACGAAACTTTTGAGCTTCGAAATGCGGGAACTATTGCTGATGTGGCACCTACAATCCTTGGTATCATGGGTTTGGTGGTGCCTAAAAGTATGACAGGCATAAGTCTTATTATTTGATATACTATATTTATAATTTACATCCATGATTACCAATCGATATCAACATATCTATTTCTTTGTTATTTTTATCGCATCGTTTTTCTTACTATATAAAGTTATAGCACCTTTTGTTATTGCAATTTTTGTCGCACTTGTGTGTTCGATAGTGCTTAGGGGTTTTCATATTCAGCTTGAAAAGCGTTTTAAAAGTAAAAATATTGCAGCGACATTGGCAGTAGCCACCGTAATTATTGTGGTAGTAGTTCCATTACTTATACTAAGTGTTCTTATTTTTTTTGAAGCTCGAGATCTTTATACCAAACTATCTTTAAACGATACTCCAACAGGGATTTTTAGTTCAGGAATATTAAAAGTTGAAGAAAGTATTAGAACGTATATTCCTGGTATAAATGTAGATTTACAGGCATATATCAAATCAGCACTTAACTGGATCATATCTCATACGAGTCTAATTTTTACGAGTTTTTTTAAATTTCTTATTGGTCTTGTGATAATGATTTTTGCACTTTTCTACCTCTTTAGAGACGGACACATTCTCAGGACATATTTTATAAAACTATCTCCGTTAGATGAAGAGGATGATTCTAGTATTCTTAAAAAACTTGAATTAACTATAAATTCCGTAGTTCGTGGTTCCCTTATTATTGGCTGTATACAGGGTGTGTTGGTTGCGACTGGCTTTGCTATTTTTGGTATCGGACAACCTGTTTTGTGGGGTGTAGTTGCTGCATTCGCAGCTCTTATTCCTGGAGTAGGTACTGCACTTGTCAATCTTCCAACAATCTTATTTCTTGTTATTGGAGGAGATATCTTTAGTGCTATAGGATATGGAATTTGGTCAGCGGTAGTAATCGGAAGTGTCGATAATTTACTCGCACCTGCACTGTTAGAGAGAAAGGTAAAGATACACCCTTTCTTGATTCTTTTGTCGGTTTTGGGCGGTATTTCATTTTTCGGTCCAATAGGTTTTCTTGCTGGTCCTATAATCCTTGCATTTGCAACTGAATTATTAAAACTCTACCCCAAGTTTACCAATCATGAACGCATTTCTTAATTCAAATGAACATTGTCACTCACAACGCTCGTTTTCATGCTGATGATGTATTTGCAGCTGCAACCATTCTTGAGGTGTATCCACAAGCAAAATTTGTCCGTACTCGAGATGAAAAAACAATTAGTGCAGCAGATGTTGTGCTTGATGTGGGGGGAATTTACGATTCGACGACACTTCGTTTTGATCATCACCAGATAGGTGGCGCTGGTAAGCGAGTAAATGATATTCCATATGCAACATTTGGTCTTGTGTGGAAAAAATACGGCGAAAAAATCTCTGATAATAAGGCAGTAGCAGACGCTGTAGATACTAAACTCGTTCAGGTAATTGATGCTATGGACAACGGTATCGATATTTCAGAATCAAAAATCAAGGGTCTTTACCCGTATACATTTCAAACTATTGTCGGCTCATTTAGCCCAACATGGAAAGAAGACCCATCAACTTACGATGTTTCGTTTATTGAGCTTGTACATTTCGCTCAAAAAATTCTTCGTAGAGAAATCATACAAACGAGGGATTTTCTTGAGGCTGAAAAATTCGTAAACGCTGCATATGAAAGTGCAAAAGATAAGAGAATAATAACCATTGACAATAATTATCCGTGGCAGTCCGTACTCATGTCATTTCCCGAACCGCTCTATGTGGTAAGGCCCAACGTCCAGACTGCTGATTGGAAAGTAGAATCTGTAATGCTAAAGCCAATGAACTATGAAATAAGAAAGAAAATGCCTGAGTCCTGGGCGGGTAAAAAAGATCAAGAGTTAGCAGACGTTTCTGGTGTGAGCGACGCGACTTTTTGTCACAACAATCGTTTTCTTGCAGTTGCTCGAAGTAAAGATGGAGCTTTGAAATTAGCTAAAATTGCTGTAGAGTCAATCTAATATGGCATTTATAGACGAACTTACAATACGAATGAGGGCAGGCAAGGGCGGCAATGGTGTCGTTCGCTGGAGACATGAAAAGGGAAAAGAGTTTTCGGGTGCGTCAGGCGGCAATGGAGGTACTGGTGGCAACGTTATTATCCGAGCGGTGCGTGATATTGGTATTCTTGCTCGTTATCGAAATACGAAGGAATTTGAGGCAGGCAAGGGCGCAGACGGCATGCGCGATAGTAAACACGGTAAAAATGGCAATAATATTGTCGTTGAAATGCCTCTTGGTGCACTCATCACTAATATTTCTATCGACAAAACAATTTCACTTGAAAAAGATGGAGAAGAGGTTGTTATTTTGAAGGGTGGCAGGGGAGGCTTGGGCAACGAACATTTTAAGGCATCTACCAACACTACTCCAAAAGAATGGACTCCTGGGAAAGAGGGTGAAGAGGCAGATTTTGAAATAGAACTTCAGCTTTTTGCAGACGCAGGACTTATTGGTTTTCCCAATGCTGGAAAATCGAGCCTTCTCAATGAACTTTCAAATGCACGTGCTAAAGTAGCAAGCTATCAGTTTACGACACTGGAGCCAAATCTTGCTGATATGGAAGGCTTTATTCTTGCCGACATCCCAGGACTTATTGAGGGTGCTGCTGAAGGAAAGGGGCTTGGTCATAAATTTTTAAGGCATATCAAACGGACAAAAGCACTCTTGCATTGCATTTCTCTTGAAAATGAAGATATTGAAGGGGCGTATAAAACTATTCGCAATGAACTTGGGCTTTATAGTAATGAACTTACTGATAAGCCAGAAATTATTATTCTTACCAAAACAGATCTTATTGATAGTTCTACTAAGATTCTCGCAAAAAAAATAAAGGAGGCAAAAAAGATAGCTAAGCACGTTCTTACGGTGACTATTCTCGATGACGAACAAGTAAAAAAACTTAAAGATGATCTGATAAAAATTTTGAGAAAATATGAGTGATACATATATTCTAACTGTGGGTCTTGAAATACATGCTGAGCTTAAGACGAAGACGAAAATGTTTTGCGGGTGCAAGAATGACCCAGAAGAAAAACGTCCCAACCACAATGTCTGTCCGGTTTGTATGGGTCATCCAGGAACACTTCCCACTATCAACAAACAGGCAGTCAAAAACGTTTTAAAAGTAGGAATGGCATTGGACGCGAAACTTGCCGATTATACTGAATTTGACCGAAAGAACTATTTCTACCCGGATATTCCAAAAGGCTATCAGATCAGTCAGTATGCTTACCCGCTTGTATCTGGAGGCGCTCTTTCTGGTGTTCATATTACACGCATTCATCTCGAAGAAGATACTGCCAAATCAAGTCACGAAACAGAAGGAGCTAGTCTCATTGATTTCAATCGTTCGAGTGTCCCGCTTATGGAACTTGTTACTGAACCTGTTATACATAGCGCGCAGCAGGCGGGAGACTTTGCTCGCGAGCTTCAGCTCGTCCTTCAGTATATGGATGTTGCAGGGGCCAATATGGAAAAAGGCGAAATGCGTGTGGAGGCCAATATTTCAGTTTCAAAGGATCCGGCAAAATTTGGTACAAAGGTTGAGGTAAAAAACCTCAATTCATTTAAAGCTCTTGAAAAAGCAATAGCCTATGAAATGAAGCGTCATATCGTTCTCTTAGAGAAAGGCGAAACAGTGACACAGGAAACAAGGGGATGGGATGAAAAAAAAAGTACTACTTTTAGTCAGAGAAAAAAAGAAAATTCGCACGATTATCGATATTTTCCCGATCCCGATCTACCAAAGATTTGGATTTCAAAAATTTCTGGATTTTCAGATGAAAATCTCAAAAAAGAAATACCTGAACTTCCTGCGCAAAAACGAATGCGGTACACAGAAAGTTATAACCTAAAAACAGGTGACATCGACTTTTTCGTAAACGATAAAAAATGGGCTGATTTTTTCGAGTCGGTAGTTGGTCAGAATTCCGATAAAGCATTTATTAAAAATTCCGCAAACTATATCGTGTCTGATTTTGCTGGACTCGTTAAAAGTCTCGGCAACGATCACAAGGTTACACCCCAGTCATTTACAGAACTCATGAATTTACTTACTTTTGGAGAAATATCATCTCGAGGCGCAAAGGATACGTTGAAACTGCTGTTTGAACAGGGCGGCAATGCAAAAACCGTTGCAGAACAAAACGGTCTTATTCAAAAAAGCGATGAAGAAGAATTAAAGAGAGTAATCAATATAATTATTTCTGAAAATCCTTCAGTCGTTGCAGAATACAAGGCTGGGAAGCAATCGGCATTACAGTTTTTTGTTGGTCAGGCAATGAAGGTGACTAAGGGCTCTGCGAACCCAATGGTGCTTAAAAATATACTCGAAAAGATTCTGCAATAATCTGATATTATGTATCGATGGTACGCCAATTTTCTAAGCAAGCCGCCTTCGCTACTTTTATTCTAATTGCAGGTATCATTCTGTATACGTCTGAAAATGTTAAAGATGTTTTTTTTAATATCGTAGCAGTTGTAAACATAAATGCACATTCGGTTGCCAATTCTTTTTTGGCAAGTACTAACGCTGCTATAGTAATTGATACTCTCGCGATCCGTTTTTATAGTTTATTTTGTACTAATAGTGGAGCTTGCTGAAGATGACGCGTTGGTATTACTCAAGTCTTTAATATTAGGGACATGCTTTTCAACGTTTTCAATAGATGTAAAGCCATAAAGTACGTTATCGGGTAATACGAGTGCGGGGAAGCGTCTCTCTACTTTATTGAGTTTTATTAATGTATCTATAGCTGACAAGTTGAGGTCGTAATCAAATGCGTATACGCGCAGACGCGGATATTTTTCTCGTAGATACGATAGTACGTACGCCTGCTTTACGCAGTCAGGACACTCTTCTTTGTTCGAATAAAAATAAATAATAGACGTTGGTTTTATGCTACAGCGCTCAGAGAGCTGATGCATAAGAATGTAATCCTTGATCTGGAGAAGTGAATAGTAACGTTTAAGGTGTAGCACTTCATCGTTTTCAGTACCCAGATCGCGCTCCATGAAATCAAGTTTTTGTGCGAGAGTATTAAGCTCTTGAGAAAGGATAGAATCAGAGAACTGCTTACACGAAGAGTCGCGCAACAGGGCAAATTGAGTTTCAGATGAAAGAATATCAATAGAGATCCTGTCTTCTACAGAGCGTATATTTTCCATACGATTGGCGCTCAGTCTATCACTCAAAAGAAATGCTGTAATAAAAATAGTTCCTGTAATAACAAATGCTAAAATATATTTAATGATATCATTTTTTTTCATATATTTTTCAGTTTAAAATTATCTCCAGCTGGTACTCTTCATAAAAACGAGGTTGTAGAATGATCTAACAATCCATGTGGCCGCAATAAAAGGATAGAGAGCCATATAGAAAGTAAAGTCTCGCAAACAAATATTGCCTTGGGCAATACGCTGTGCTCCAATGAGCATCGATATGGCAATGACGAGTGATAGTGTTGTTATAAGCGTAAACCCATTGATTGGAGCAAAAAAGAAATCAAAATTAAAGCTAGGTAGGCGGGGATGGAAACCAACAACGCTCCAACGCTGTATTGAGGCACTAAGATTTTGAGCACCTATGAAAATCGACAAAATCAGTGCAATTACAACACCTACGAGCGAAATGACCGAAAACGGAAGTGTAAGAAAGCCAATATTGCCATTTTTTTTATTAAAAAATAAATCTTTGTAGTCAATTGAATTACGTAAAAATCCGTATGTCCAGCGTAGTCGCTGAGTGTGAAGTTTTCGAAATGTATCAGGTCCTACAGTGTATACAAATGCATCGTGGCAGTTTTCTATTTTCTTAGAGTGGCGATGCATGCGAAGGGCAATTTCCATATCCTCGGTATTGTGAGCGTGCTTAAAAAGTCCTATTTCAGCAAATACTTTTCTTCGGAAAATTGAAAAAGGTCCCGGAGTCACGTGTATGGCGCCAAGCATACTAAAGATTTTTTTGATAAAAATACCATAGGTGTATTCTACGTACTGCACACTTCTAATCATGTTATTGGGCTTCCAGATTTTTACTGCAGGGGCAATAGCCATTACTTCTGTATTGTCCTGAAATTTTTGCACCATTTTTCTCAATGCATCTGAGGACACAAAAGAATCAGCATCCAAACATCCAACAAGGTCAGTTGTTGCTTTGGTGATTCCATAGTTGAGAGCCGTATATTTTCCACCATTTTCTTTTTTAAAGATTTCTATCTGAGGGTTGTTTTGTAGCGTCTGGATTTTTTCCCAAGTACTGTCAGTTGATCCGTCATCAACGATTGATATAGAAAGTTTATTTTTTGGATAATCTAGTTGTAGTAGTGAAGTAACAGTTCTTTGTATCGTGTTCTGCTCGTTGAAACAAGGAACTACGATAGTGACTGTAGGCAAGCTCTTGTCTTGAGTATTTACCAATGGAGTAGGACTCAAACTTTTTCTGTGCTCAAAAAGCGTAAGAAGCATAAAAACCTCGAAATAGACTGCTGAGAAGAGGAAAAAAGAGACAATGATCTCTTGCAACATAAACATAGTATTGTTCTGGATTATAGCTCAAAAGTGGCTTATAATCAATCCATAATGGAAAAAGGTCATATTCATCCGATCACTGGAGTTATCCGCGAAATTTCACAGATTTTTAGTAAAATAGGCTTTGCGGTGGCAGAAGGGCCCGAACTTGAAACAGAGTTTTACAATTTTGACGCACTCAATGTTCCACCCGATCATCCTGCGCGAGACATGCAAGACACGTTTTGGATAAAGACAGAAAAAGGTGCAGAAAAAAAGGTGCTGCGCACCCACACATCATCGGTACAGGTTCGTTTTATGGAATCAATCAAAGATAATCCGCATCCGTTTAAAATTATTATTCCTGGCAAGGTCTATCGCAACGAAGCAACTGATGCTACTCATGAAGCACAGTTTCACCAGATAGAAGGATTGTATTTAAATAAAAAAGTCTCAATGTCAGAGCTCAAGGGAACACTAGAATTTTTCTTCAAAGAATTTCTAGGAACCGAAGCAAAAATACGCTTCAGGCCAAGCTTCTTCGGTTTTGTGGAGCCAGGTGTGGAAGTCGATGTATGGTGGAAAAATCGATGGCTTGAGATATTTGGCGCTGGTATCGTGCATCCAAACGTTATCGCTGCTGCTGGTCTTGATCCTAAAACGTGGAAAGGCTTTGCTTTTGGTGGTGGTATTGATCGTCTAGTGCTTTTGCGTTACGGCGTCGATGATGTGCGTCACCTATATACGGGAGATCTTAGGTTAATCAATCAATTTTAGGTGGGGGATGAAAATTTATGAAAATTTCACACAATTGGCTACAAAAATACTTTAAAGAAAATATTCCTTCCCCCGAAACACTGGCCGATCTTTTCAATGTGCACGCATTTGAAGTGGAGGGTGCTGAGACTGTAAAAGAAGACACCGCACTCGATATCAAGGTCTTGCCCGACCGCGCACACTATGCACTTTGTCATCGTGGTATTGCAAAGGAAATTCAAGCAATTACTCAACTAAAAATTGCACCTATTATTTCGCAAAAAAGTATTACTAATAAAAATGTATCTATACCCAAGGTCGTAATTAAAAATACTGACTTATGTAACAGATATGTTGCAAGAAAAATAGAAAATATTACTGTCAAAACATCGCCCGAGCATATAAAAGAAAGTTTAGAAGTAGTGGGTCAGCGCTCGATCAACACTATCGTAGATGCTACCAATTTTGTCATGCTCGATGTCGGTCAGCCGTTGCATGCATTTGACACAGATAAAGTAAAAGGAACTATTGTGGTTCGCTTTGCATTGTCAGACGAAACAATAGAATTGCTAGATGGTAAAACCGTACCCTTGCTTCCAACCGATCTAGTCATTGCCGATGATGCGGGGCCGCTTGCTATTGCTGGAGTCAAAGGCGGCAAACGCGCGGAAGTAAATAGTGAAACAAAGTCTATTATCCTAGAATCTGCTAATTTCAATGCGAGTGCTGTTCGTAAGACATCTACAAGGCTTGGACTGCGCAATGAATCATCAAAACGTTTTGAAAATGAAATTACTCCCGATCTTTGTGCAGAAGCTATGGAACACGTTACTACACTTATTGTTGAATTGTCTCCTGAAGCAATCGCAAGTGATATTTTAGATATATATCCAAAGCCCGCAATGCCTTGGTCGGTGAGCGTATCGCCTGAAGACATTTCATCGGTGATTGGCGTTTCTGTCTCTGCTGTGCAGATACAACAAATTTTAGAAAGAATGTTCTGTGCTGTCGACACGTCAGACGCTCGTTTTATAAAGATAACGCCGCCGCTCGATCGGCTCGATATGAAAATTCCGGAAGATATTGCTGATGAAGTGGGACGTATTTACGGATATGACAAAATTCCGTCGGTGTTACCACCAAAACTTGTGGACAATACTCCTGTCAGTAAAAAATTCTACTATGCTGAGAAAATAAAGAATATTTTGTATGCACACGGATTTAGTGAGACGCTTTTATACAGCCTCGTTCATGAAGATGACGGATATTTTCAAATTGCTTATCCGCTTGCCAGTGACAAATCGGCGCTCCGAAAATCAATCGCACCAAAATTGCATGATGCACTTTTATTAAATACCCGAAACGCAGATTTACTACAACTTAATAATGTTAAAATATTTGAAATAGGCAAAGTTTTTCCTGTAAATGGCGAACAAACTTCGTTATGTCCCGGGGTCACTATTACTCAAAAGAAAAAGGGAATTACTGCTGAAAGTATTTTAAAAGAAGTAATTAGTGCAATAGAAAAAGAGCTATCTGTAACGATTCTAATTTCGAATACTAGTGCTAATAAAAACACTACATTCGGATACATTTTTGAAAAAATTAATTTAGAAGAACTTATTTTAAATCTGCCTGAACCAAAAGATATTTCAGATCTGCACTTTACTGCCTTTGATAAAAATAAAAAATACGTGCCATTTTCGGCATATCCCTTTGCTTCTCGCGATA
>Ga0163144_10030160_pt1 | contig 10381 bp, 8 predicted proteins | sample OliLak19BULKMAT1_FD_123175 | JGI IMG/M metagenome (GOLD analysis project Ga0163144, IMG submission 123175) | Freshwater microbial mat bacterial communities from Lake Vanda, McMurdo Dry Valleys, Antarctica - Oligotrophic Lake LV.19.BULKMAT1 | ecosystem: Environmental > Aquatic > Freshwater > Lake...
TCGCGATGGAAGTCCACGCCTGCTTTTTGCTGTAAGGGCGCGTACTCCGCCTCGGCTTGGGCGATACGGACACCGAGAAAATGATCGATGGCGTTCTGCGCCGGGAATCCGTTGGGCAGCGCCAGCACGGGTTCGGCGTTGGTGGCTTTGAGATAAGCGGCGGCGACATCCCGGCGGCGATTCCAATAGGCAGCGTGCTCGTTGCGGCGGGCGAGCCGCGCGGCGGCGTTCATGGCATTGAGCCGGCTTTGGCGTTCCGCCTCGTAGGCAGTCCATTCCGCGTCAGTGTAACGCACGGTGCGTTTCCCGGGCGAAAGCAGGAACCAATCCGTCGAGCCCTCGAGGGAAACGGCGACGACGGTTTCACCGAGTTCGGGGCGGAAGGGGCGTTTGCTCTTGGGGTCCTTTGCGCCGATCAGGGTTTCCAGCACGACGTTTGTCGCTGCGCCGGAAAACTCTATTGCCGTCATCTTTTCTCGGTTGCCGGGAGGTGCGAAACGATGGCCGTGACCGAGGTCGAGGAACCCTGCTTGATCCTCGACTGGAAGCTCGCCGGCGTTGCCGACGGCGTGTTGGCGCGGCTGATCGAAGGGCGTATCGAGAACTTGCATACCATCAAGCCAGAGGCGGGCCTGACCGCGGGAACGCAGCAGCACACGATACTGGCCGGCCGGCAATTGCACGCTGGCGGAAGCGCGGACCAGCGTGGGAAAGGCGCGGTCGGCGCGGACGCCGGTCGAGATGTACTTTTGCGGCAGCGCGAACAAGCCGAACACATCTTCGGTGTACGTTTCGGTCGCGGTGGCCTCCGTGGGCCAGGTGCCATCCGCCGGCAAACCCTCTTCGCAGATCTCCACGGTAACGACGCCCGCCGTCGGGGCAGCGCCGAGTGAAACGGCCAGGGTAGAGACGATGAAGGCGAGAAAAAAGTGCAGGGGACGAACCATGAGCATGGGTAACTCCTCCAGCTAAACCCAGATCGCGCGAAGTTTCACGCGTCATGACATCACACTTTAGTGTGGAGGGCCTTAACCCGTCTACGTCGCCCGGGCAGACTGCGGCGTCGTCTGCGCTGGATCGACCGTTCCGCGGGGCCGGCGAATTTAGGCACGAAAAAGCCGCTGGAGGTTATCCAGCGGCTTTCGTAAAGAGGAGCGGTCGAAGAGACTCGAACTCAAAGCCCAGAGGCGGACGGGGTGGCGGCACCGACGACAATCGGAGCGGCCGGCTATCCCATCGCGGCGGCGATTTGGTCGGCGGCCTGTTCGCGGGGGTGCGGTTGAACGGCGCGGCGCGGGAGCGAGGTGAGAATCACGCAGATGGTTTTCGTTTTGCGATCGGCCCAGGCGAGCGTGCCGGTCGAACCGGTATGGCCGAAGGTTTGATCCGAGCAACCTTTGCTCCCCGACTCGGTGCCGAGGTCGAAACCCAGGCCGCGGGCCTTGAGACCGGCGGGGTTGTGATTAGTGAGCATCAAGCGGGCGGTCTCCGGTTTGACGGCAGCGCCTATTTCGTTCATGAAATCTGCGATAAACCGGGCCACATCGCCGGCCGAGCAATGTGTGCCGCCCCAGGGAGCGCCGAGCTTTCGCCAATAGGGACTGTTCCAGTCCCAGTCTTTCGAGGTGGGATCGCCGGCGCCGGATTCGGGAGCGGCTCCTTCCATCTGGCAGCGGACCAGGTCGGTCAGTTTGAATTTGCCGATGCCTTGAGCGGAATGCTTCATGCCGAGCGGCTGCAGCACGGCGCGGTCGACGAGCGTGAGGATGTCCGTGCCGCTCAGTTTCTCAGCAATGTGCGTCGCGAGCAGAATGCCCATGCTCGAATACTGATACTTCGTGCCGGGCTTGAAGCTGAGCGGTGCGCGCTGCGCATGTTCCGCGAACCGGGTGAGCGTGGCGTGTTGCTTGCGGAGTTCGCCGTTGTTCGCCAATTGATCGGAGAGGCCGGAAACGTGCGTCATCAGATGCCGGATCGTAACGTCGTCGCGCCCCTGGCCCGTGAATGGGGGGAGATACTTCTTGACGCGATCGTCGAGTTGAAATTTGCCTTGATCAAATAAGGTCATGACTGCGGCGATGTTGATCGGCTTCGAAATGCTGCCCAGCAGAAACATCGCATCGTTCGTGGTCGCTTCGCCGAAGTGGCGGGCGAATACCTCGTCGCGCTGGCCGACATGCAGCGTGGCCGCGGCGACTTGCTTCGAATGCGTCGCCCGCTCGAGGATTTCGACGGCTGTATCCCAACGACCTTTTTGCACGGCAGCGAAGAGGGGTGCGGTCAACAATGTGGCAGCGGCAGACTGGAGGAATGTTCGTCGTTGCATGATGAGCCTCGGTGAATGGTCACGCGACTGACTGACTGATAACTGACTGATAGGAAACTGGATTTTGCTGAGCCTCGCGCTTTGGCTGGTGACGGAGCAGCGCGCGGCGGCGAGTGGCGGTCGCAGTGCGCGGACGCCAAGAAAGGTCAGAAGTTGAACCGCATCCGCAAGGTCGCCATCAGCGGCCGGCCGGCGTTATATTCACCGTCGTAGTAATACTTGTTCAGCAGGTTCTCGACGTTCAACTGCAGCGCCGTGCGCTGGCCGAAGAGTCGGGTTTCGTAGCCGAGCAGCAGATCGAGCCGATACCAGCCCGGATTGATGATCTTGAACCAGTCGAGGTTGGCCAGCGCCTCATGCTTGCCGTTGTAGCGAAACCCGCCGCCGACGGTGATGTGCTTGAGCGGGCCCTGCGTGAAGGTGTATCGGTTCCAGAACGAGACGGTTTGCTTCGGCGTGAACTGGAGCCCACGGCCGACGAGATTCGGATTGTCGCGGTTGGCGATGGTCTCGGCGGTCCAGAGATGGGTGTAGCCGAGGACGGCCTGATAGTTGCGGACCGGAGCGTAGAAGATCTCCAGTTCCGTCCCTTCGGCCGCCTCGCCGCCGCCGGGAATGAACCACGGCTGCGTGCCGGTCGTGATCTCGCGGCCGAAGTCGCGATTGGCGATGCCGGTGCGCTCGGAACGGAAGACCGAGAGCGACATGGCGACACGCCCTTCCATCAGCTCGGCTTTCGTGCCCGCTTCCCAGTTAGCCCACAAATTTAGCTGACGAGGCATAAAGGCTCCGGGTTTTGCTGCGCGCGGCCAAAAAGACTGACGCAGACGTAAACGATGACCGTAAAAGTGCGCCGTGGAAACTGGAGATCGGCGCACAGATGAAGGCGCCTATACCGCAACTAACCGCAGCTTGTCGGAAGATCTAAAAATGGGTAGCCCGCATGAAGTGAGCCGAAATGTCTGTGCTTGGTCACGCGATTTTGGCGCAATCGGTGGCGGAGAGTCACGCATCATGCTCCGTCACCCAAATTTATCACAGCCGGCAAAGAATCTGATTTGGTCAGCGCAGCTTACGCTTCCAATCTTGAAAACGACGTCGCCGCGCAAGGGCCAGCGCTGTGTATCCACGGCCACATCCACGAGACCCGCGATTATGTACCGGGTAGTACGCGGATTTTGAACAACTCGCTCGGATATCAGACGACACGAGACCCGGAGAAAACCGGCTTTCGTCCAAATCTCGTCGTCCATCAATAACGCTTTAGCCGGAATTTCGGACCGCAGCGCTCCTGCTGATACACGCATCGAATCAAGACGCTTTGCAACCGAGAGCCACGGTCTCTCAGCTCAAACGAAGCGCTCAACTAACCGTTGCACACCTTCGCGATTACGCGTGGCAATTGCCCGGAACGAGTCCGAGACCCGTTCATCGGACGCGACGCGCGCCCAGAACGCCAATCCCGCTGCAGCGGCGTCGTTCCAGACATCAGCTACTGCCGCAAACGGCGGGCGCGGCGCAAAAGGCCGCTCGGCCAACTCACCTTGTGCGCCGGGCGCGTAGAGCATCGGCAGCATATCGTAGAACGGAGTGAGCTGATAAGGACGGTCGTCGCCGAACCAAAAACTCGCGTTGGCCCGGTGCATGTCGCTGTTGGCAATCAGATCGCCAAAGCACCATGTCCAACGCAGCAAGCGCGCGCCTTCCGCTGAAATCCAGCCCTCCTCCTGGAGCATCCCTGCGGCTACCGCCCAATCCGAAGACGGGCGCGACAGAAACGCATCCTCCACCGTGCCCAGCGAGAGCAATCCGCGGCGGCCAAGATTTCCAATCCGATCAAATCGCTCGACCTCGAGAAAGCGACGGCCCCCGGAATCCATCACCTCCGTCTGAACGCTCTGAATCTGGCGCGACCGCATAATCTCAGCCGCGAGATGCTCGCAGAGAAGGAGGTCAGCCCACCGTTGAGAAACGGGAGAAGGTTGCGCAGCTGAGAACTTGACCAGCACGGATTGAACACCTCCAGACGGTCGCAAGACCGTCGCGAGGAACTTGGGTTGCTCACCGCCAGCGGATGACCCGACGAGTTCACCGCGCTGAGCGGCGTCGGCACGACCCGGATAGACGGTGGCTCGGTTTGCGTCAGCGATGCCAGTGGTCTGGAAATCTTCTCCCGCGCGAATCGCATGTTCTAACGCGCGGTCACCCACGACCAAGTCTCCAGGCAAATCCCCGCCGTCGGTTAACAAATACGTGAGCACGTCATCATCGCTCCACAACCGAAGATCAGCCGGCGCGCCAAGGCGTGACGCGACGTCACGTGCGATTGCACGCCCGAGATATCCTTGCGGCCGCACCTCCTGCAAAAAAAAGGGGAGTCCCGAGAACAAGCCTCCCGGGTAATCGCGTCCCATCCATGCCGGAGCCGTCGAGGTGGGAACGAAGCGAAAGCCGCCATGGAAAGCGCGAAGCTCACCCCACACTCGCGGCCGGCCGCCATCGCCTATCCGGTAGATGGGCCACTGACTGCCTAGATTCCGCACCGGACGCCGAAGCGCATAACGAACGTTTCGCGCCGCTCCGATGCGCTCTACCGACGCACCAAGTCGGCCAATTAAACGTGCCATAGTCGGCGTGCTGATCCCCAACTCTTCCGTAAGATCACGGCCAGCCAGCACTCCCCTCGCCTGAAGGAGAAGAGTCAAACGGTTGGGATCAGGTAGCGGTCGGGCCATTTTAGTGAAACGATTTGTGAAATGATCATTTCTTTTCTTCTGGTTGTCCAACAAGTAATAATGTTATCTGATAATAGCTTAGTGAAACGATTCATAGTTAGATATCTAAAAACAAGGGCTGCCTCAAGAGCCATCATAGGTCGACGCCGATGTCGCCAGTCGACATCACGATCCAGACGCTACAAAGCGCTGGCGGATTGATCCATTGACAGGCGCATTATGCTACTTAAAACACGCAATAGCCGTATTTTTAAAGCAGCGCCCCTCCTTCGCTAATCAATCACGCCGTGCCAAAATCGCCGACCAACTCTAGCCGGCAACTCCGCGAGGCGCTGCTCGATTTGCTCCGGCAGCAGTGGGCGGCGCTCGGCGTGGCTGGCGCGCCCAAGCCCGACGCGGAATGGGAAGGGGCGGACGGGGCCGAAACTTGAAACACGGAGGCCTGAGAGGCCGACTTGTTAAAGGTTTCGGCCTTTTACTTTTTCTATCCCGCGCTGCATCACCGGCGTGGCAATGGGTAAGGTCTGAGGTCTTCGGCTCACCCCTGCGCGTACCAATCGAAAGCCCCCTCAAACTCCCGCGCGGCGGGATGGAGGAACTCAAATGTCATTTCCGGCCTCGGTACCGCGGCACCTGCTCGTTTCCCGTGGAGCACACGTTCTTGCGCCTTTAGTCACACCGATCCCGCTTGACGCCGGCGTTGGTCTCTCGGCCGGGTTGTTCTGTTTGGTGCGCGTCGTTGACAGCGGGACCACGGCCGAAAACAAGGGCGCGTGCCATTCTCGCTTTCACCGCACGGGCGGCTCCATTTCGATGATCCGCGCTCGGCGGCGATTGATCCGCGGGTGGCGGATATATTGCGGCAGGCCGCAGCGATTTCGTCCGCACATGTCCTGCTGAGTTTGGCCACCCGTACACTTGATGCCGCGCTTCTGCGTGCGGGTGTTTTCTGGCGCGAGTTCGGGCGGCGGTATTTAACCCGGCTTTGCCACACGCCGGATCTGCCCGCAACCAGCGTGGGAATTGAAGCGCCGCCCGCTGACGAACTCGCCGCCCTCGTCGAATCCGCGCCGCCGATGACCGGAGCGGAGTACCTGAGCGTCGACACGCTGACCGTTCTCTGGCGCGAACTCGATGCGCTGGTCCTCTCCGAAATCCGCGCCTCGGCAGGCGGGCCACAGACCTGGCTGAAAACACAGAGTCCGGTCTGGCACCTGGTCGGTCGCGTCACGTTTCACCTGGCGCGCCGCCGGGCCGGATGCTGCGCCCGCGTTGCTGGTATTGCCGGCATCATTCCTGGGAAACTGGCTGGGCGAAGCCGCGCGCTTTGCGCCGACCCTGCGCCTGTTCGCGGCGCATCCTTCGGAAACGAATGCTGCGGAAGACCTCGCCGCGGCGGCCGAGGATCCTGACCGGGCGTTGGCGCGCGTGGACGTCGTGCTCACCACCTAAGATCTGGTTTTGAAACAGGAGTGGCTGCGCCGGCGCGAGTGGAGCTTCGTCATCCTCGATGAAGCTCAGGCAATCAAGAATCCCGGCGCGCGTCAGACGCGGGCTGTGAAGGAGTTGACAGCGCCCGTTCGTATCGCACTTACGGGTACGCCGGTCGAGAACAGCCTGGGGGATCTCTGGTCACTTTTCGATTTTCTCGATCCTGGCCTGCTCGGCGGCGCGCGCGATTTCACGCGGTACACGAAGAAGCTCGCGCAAAGTACGGAGCCCGGGGCGTTTGCGCCGCTGCGCCAGCTTGTGCGCCCGTACATCCTGCGGCGGCTGAAGTCCGACCGCAGCGTCATCGCCGATCTGCCGGACAAGACCGAGATGCGCGCGCTCTGCGGCCTCACCAAACGACAGGCCGTCCTCTACGAACAGGCGGTGCACGAACTTGCGGACAAACTCGCGACCGCGGAGGGCATCGAGCGCCGCGGGGTCGTACTCGCAACGCTGATACGCCTCAAACAGCTCTGCAATCATCCCGCCCAGTGGCTCGGCGGGGGCGACTACAATCCGGCGGAAAGCGGCAAGTTCGAACGACTCGGCGAACTCATCACCGAAATCGCGTCGCGCCAGGAGAAAGTGCTCGTTTTTACCCAGTTCCGTGAAATGACCGGGCCACTCCAGCATTTTCTCACGGGAATTTTCCAGCGCCCGGGGTGGGTGCTGCATGGCGGGACAAAGGTGAAAGACCGGCGCAGTCTGGTGGATCAATTTCAACGTGAAGACGGGCCGCCTTTTTTCGTTCTTTCGCTCAAGGCCGGCGGCACAGGACTGACGCTGACCGAGGCCGGGCATGTCATCCATTTCGATCGCTGGTGGAATCCAGCCGTGGAGAACCAGGCGACGGATCGCGCTTACCGGATCGGCCAGAAGAAAAATGTGCTGGTGTATAAGTTTGTCTGTCGCGGCACCGTGGAGGAGAAGGTCGATCGCCTCATCGCCGACAAACAAAAGCTGGCCGCGGACGTACTGGCCGATGGCGGCGAAGTTCCGCTGACCGAGATGAGCAATGATGATTTATTGAAATTCGTCTCGCTCGATTTGCGGGCGGCAGCGCAGGATGGGTAAAACCATGAGCTGGGGCTGGAACCATCGACCCTACGTCAGCGCGGCCCAGCGCCGCGCCAACGCCACAAAACACGCGCAGAAGCTTGCCCAAAAAGGAGTGAAACTCGCGCCCGTGACGATCAACGGTCGCATCATTGCGAATACGTTTTGGGGCAAGGCATGGTGTCAGCACCTCGAGTCATTCAGTGACTTTGCAAACCGGCTTCCGCGCGGGCGCACCTACGTGCGGAATGGCTCGGTCATCGATCTGCAGATCTCGCCGGGGAAAATAACGACGCAGGTAATGGGCTCCTCGCTTTATAACGGCACGATCACGGTTGCACCGCTAAAAGCGGACCGCTGGAAGACGATCAAGGCCGAGTGCGCAGGAAAGATCGATTCGCTGGTCGGGTTGCTCCAGGGCCGTCTCTCGGACGCGGTCATGCGCGTCATAACGGATCGTGAATGCGGTCTCTTTCCGCTACCGTCGGAGATCAAGTTGGAGTGCAGCTGCCCGGACTGGGCGGGCCTGTGCAAGCACCTTGCCGCCGTGCTCTACGGAGTCGGTGCGCGACTCGATATGCAGCCGGAGTTGCTCTTCGTGCTGCGCAACGTCGATCACCTCGAGCTCATTGATGCAGCCGCTGACGCACCGGCGCTCGGACAGGCCGCCGATGCCAGTGCGCTCGACGTGGCACAGCTCTCGGATGTATTCGGCATCGAGATCGAATCCACGGCAACGCCCGCCCCTGCCCCGAAGCCAGCAGGAGTTTCGAAGACAAAAGCGAAGGCCAAGCCGCGATCGACACCTGCGCGCAAGACCAGGAAACCAAGCGCGGCCCGTGGCGGTTCGCTCACGCCACCGAAGGCGGCGGCAAAGAAGAAAACGACGCGAGCCAGGAAGACGGCATAAACCCAAGGGAGTGGACCGATGGGGGCGCATCTGCCGGCTGGCGGTTCCGGCTCCGGCGCGGAGCGGAGTCCGCGCCCTACCTTTTCAAAGGTCTCGATGGGTAGGGCGGCAAGTCCCTTCGCCGCCGCGGTGGCTGCCACCGCCAACCGGCAGATCAGCCCGATCGACAGGGTCAGCCTGTTGCGGGTTGCGTCGACGTTGTGAGCCATTCGCCTGACGGCGTAGACTTGATTCGCCGTCGTTGTCGCTGAGTTCTGTCAGGGACGATCCAGCCAGCAGATTGTCGAGGTAGGTAATGGGCAGCGCGCTTCCATCCGGATCCTGCCACTCGGGAAAGGTATGAACCAAATCCACCAGCGCCCACCGGTTCATGTCGCCGAAGCGTTTGAACACATCGTCGATCAGGGATCGTTCCGCGTCGGACAATTCGTCTTCGCCTGCGGGGCTCATCAGCCGCACGTCGTAGTTTTCCGGTCGCGAGATGTGTTCCGCCCACGCCGAGGGCGTGTCAGGCGAAGGCCCTTCGTTGATCAGGTTCAGCGTCTGGCTGAGGATCGGTCCCTTTGGCACGACACGCAGCGATCAGCGGTGACGGGGCGACCCCACGTGAGTAGCGCCTCGCGCTCCACGATACAGAGGAGCTTGATCAGCTCATGTAGTTCATGCGCCCGCCGCGGAGCGTGAGGAGGCGGGCGGCGGCCTGGGTGGTCTTGGTTTCGCGGAAACGGAGATTCATGGGCGCAGTGAGTCTAGGGAAATACACAACGGCCGGCGCGAGGCGTTACCTTACACCCCGCGTCAAGCCCTCACGCGCCGAACCTAAAATCTGTAGGGGATTTCGCTGCCAACCTTGCCCTCCCGTTGCCGCTAGTTTTTGGAAAAAACTACGAATCCATCAGCGGTCATTTTCCAACGTGCGCAGTTCGTAAGTCGGACGGCTCAGGCGACCGAGGGTGCGATAGCGGGTCACCGACAGCGTGGCGCGGCACCGCTTGCCGTAGTGTGGCACCATGGCTTCCGCTATGGTGGCTGACGGCGCCCTGATGGGTGCCGAGGAGCCATCGCTTCAACAACGCGGCGACCCATTGAACGTGGGGCAGGAGATTTTTTCCGATCTCGGGAGTATGGCGAGAAATTGTGTGGTTGTAGCGGCTCTTGGTCAGTCCGGCGTAGCTTGCGAGCCCATCCGAAACGACATTGCTGCCGCGCTCCACCAAGTGCTCAACGGCAGAATAACGGCCAGTCGAATCCGAGCGATGCGCACTCCGTGGATTTTGGCTGCGATCAACACGAGCGGTTTGCCTGCCGCGCCGAGGCCGCGTTTCCCGGTTTTGACTCCACCGCCGAAGGTCTCGTCAACCTCCACTTCTCCATTGAGTTGAGGCCGGGACGGCAGCACCACGGCGCGCCGCATCCGATTCAGCCATTCCATTCAAGGCGAACCCGGCATACCGCTGGGTTTTTGTGGTTGTCCCATAAAGTGGATATTGTGAGTAGATTATGCCTGCTTTAACACGATAATCTGCCTGATTCTTAATTTCTTGACGCTTCAAGAATTCGGTGGTCGATTGCGTGCATGTTGTCGCATCTCCTTTCTCCCCGTCCCGAAGTTACCTCTGGTCGTATTCAAGGTGTTATCGATCCCGACCGCATCACCGACCCCAAAAGGAAATCCCTTGAAGCCAAGCCCATCGAGTTTGCCCGTGCGACATTTGTCTCCGCCGATGTTCGACGTGTCGTCAAAACTCTCCAGACCCGCCTCCACTCCACCGACGCCGAAGTCGGCAGCATTCTCTTTGAGGGCCCAAAAGGGCAGGGTAAGAGTCATCTAATCACGCTGGCTTACCACCTCGTTAATCACAA
>Ga0163144_10030162_pt1 | contig 10380 bp, 4 predicted proteins | sample OliLak19BULKMAT1_FD_123175 | JGI IMG/M metagenome (GOLD analysis project Ga0163144, IMG submission 123175) | Freshwater microbial mat bacterial communities from Lake Vanda, McMurdo Dry Valleys, Antarctica - Oligotrophic Lake LV.19.BULKMAT1 | ecosystem: Environmental > Aquatic > Freshwater > Lake...
TGTCGACGACATTCGAGCGGTCCGTGAATCATATGGATTTGCCGCAAATTCCAGGGTTTCAAGTGAGCGCGCCAGTATTGCTCTCAATGACAGCTTGAAAGGGCTGGGGCTTGCCCTGACAACGACGCGGGCTGTGGTTCTGTCAGGGCGAGCCCTGACCTACCGGGTATATTCCTCCGTGCAACCTCAAGATCGCGTTTTCCGTACATTATGATGATGGCTGCTGGGGGCCATAGTCACTGGGCCGCGAGGGCGTAGCGCGAACGGGCCGCGAATTCATCTGATCTTCGCACGAGGGAGCGCTTGAAATGAAATACGGCAAAGGCCTCGACGCACATCGGCGGACACGAGTTCGCTTCTCGCTCGCATGGCTGAGCGTAGCCGCCGTTGTTTCAACGGCCGCGGCAGCGCCAACCGTCAATCGCGCAACGCCGCGCGGCTTGCAGACCGGCGCGACGACCACGCTGGTCATCGATGGCACGGATCTGCTGCCCGAGCCGCGCGTGCTGCTTTCGCTGCCCATTGCCCGGCAAAGCGTGAAGGCCGGCGCCACGGCCACGCACGCCGAAATCGATGTCACGCTCGATGCCGCCGCGGCGCCGGGCATTTATCAATTGCGCCTGGTCAACGCCGGTGGAGTCTCCAATCCTGTGGCCGTGGGTGTCGACCAGTTGCCCGAGCTTCCCTTCGCGACGCAGGTTGCCGCACTTCCGGCGGCCCTCAATGGAGAGGTTCTCGGCGGTACGATTCTCCGCACGTCGTTTCCCGGCCATGCGGGAGACCAGTTGGTGATCGAGGTCGAGAGCCGGCGGCTGGGGGCGAAGTTGAATCCCGTGATTCATTTGTACGACGCGAAGAACGTACAAATGGCCTGGTCGCAGATGCTGGCCTCGATCGGCGGCGACGCGCGGATCACGGCCAAATTGCCGGCCGATGGCGTCTACACCGTCGAACTGCACGATGGCCTTTATCGCGGCGAGGCGCCCGGGCAATTTCGCTTGAAGATCGGCCAGTTGCACTATGCCGATATGGTGTTTCCCTTGGGCGCCAAGCGGGGCACGAAGACGCCGCTCGAGTTTGTCTCGTCAAACTTGCCGGCCGCGTCCCACGTCGAGGCCGATCCCAGCGCCGCCGCCGCCGATTTCCCCGCTGCCTGGCCGGCGGCGCCCGGGCTCACCGGAGCGCGGCCACGCGTCGTGGTGAGCGACTTGCCCGAACTGAGTGAGTCGGGCAGCACGGCAAAGCTCGAATCGCCCGTGCCCGTCGCGATCAATGGCCGCCTCGCGGCCGCTCGCGAAACCGACCGCTGCGTGCTCACCGTCACGCCGGGCCAAACGCTGCGGTTCGATTTACTGGCCGCGCGTGCGGGTTCCCCGCTCGACGGCGTACTCGTGCTTCAAAACGAGGCCGGCGCTCCATTGGCCACCAGCGACGATCGCGAAACGACGACCGATCCGGCCTTGGATTTCAAAGTGCCCGATGGCGTGAACAAGATCGTCGCCGTGGTTAGCGACTTGCTGGGGCGCGGCGGAAACGACTACGTCTATCGGCTCACGGTCGACACCGTGGGTCGGCCCGATTTCACACTCGCATTGTTCGAGAATCGCCATCACGTTCCGCGCGGCGGCGCGGAGCTGGTGCGGGTGCGTGCCGATCGCTCGGGCTATAACGGACCGATCAAGCTATCGGTCGCCGGCTTGCCGGCGGGCGTGGCGCTCGTCGGCGATGAGATCCCGGCCGGAGCCAACGAAGCGCTGCTTTCGCTAGCCGCTACCGACACCGGTCCGGATCCAACGCTGGTTTTCATATCGGGCGCAAGCACCGACCCCGCCCAACCGTTGCGCCGCGTGGCGCTGTTCGCGGAGGTGCAAGAGACAAAACAGCAACCGTGGTTGCGAAGCGAGTTGGCCGTGGCCGTGACCGCGGCGTCCCCCTTGTCGGTGGCATGGGAAGCCGATTCGGCCGGCGCGCAATTGCCGCTGTCGGTGAGCCTGCCGGCGCGGATCAAGGTTGCTCGAGCCGCCGGCGCGGCCGGGCCCGTGCGTCTGTCGCTCATCACGAGCCAGATCGTGCCCAAGAAAAAAGAAAAAGACGCCTCGGTCGACGATCTGGCGAAGGCCCTGCGATTGGCCGAAGCGCCTTCGATCGCCGCGAACGAGAATGAAGCGACCGCAAGAATTCTCGTCCCGGCCGACTTGCCCAATATCCCCTACGACTTGGCGTTCAAGGCCGAGATGCTCTCGGGTGATGGCAAGCAGGTGCTGGCCACGGCGGTCACACCGGTGCGACGGATGACGTCGGCCCAACCGTTTTCGATTGAATTGGTCGGCGAACCGAAAGTTCAAGCCATCGCCGGCAGCGGTGAAACTGGCAAGCTGGTCGGCAAGATCCGCCGGCTGCCGAGCTTCGACCGCGGCATGACGATCACGCTCGCCGGTCTGCCGGCCGATCTGCCCGCGCCGACCGTGGAAGTGGCGGCCAACGAAGGCGAGTTTTCGCTGCCCGTCGCGTTTCCCTTTGGCACCACGCCGACGGACCTTTCCAAGGTCGTGCTGGTCGCGAACAGCCATCCCGGATTGGGTTCGTCGGTCAAATCCAACGAAGTTCCCGTGGCGGTGAAGATCGTCACCGGTGGACCGCCGCCGGCCTTGTATCGATTGTTCGAGGATGAGCCGAGCTTCGTGGCCCAATTGACCGAGGGGAGCGGCAAGGCGTCGCTCGAACCTGCCGATCGCTACGCGGGACTGGCCGCGCTGCGCGTCACGCCCGATCAGCGCTTTCGCACGAAGCTGCCGGGCTTGGGCGTAAAGATCGTCGAGAAACCGGGCGAGGGAGAATATCGCTACCTGCGATTCGCCTGGAAGAAGAAGGGGGGCGGCAACGTACTACTGCAACTCAACGCCAACGGTGCTTGGGGACCCAAACGCGGCGAGAAGAAGCCCAGCTTCCGTTACGAAGCCGGTCCGGCGAACAACCCGTTTGATGCCGACGCGATCAAGATCGACGCCAAACTGCCCGAGGGCTGGACGGTCGTTACGCGGGACCTTTTTGCGGACTTCGGCGCATTCGAGCTCGACGGATTGGCCTTCACGGCCAGCGACGGTGAGTTTGCCCTCTTCGATCACGTCTACCTGGCCCGCGGCGAGGACGACCTGAAGGGTTGCACGATGCCGCTGGCGATCGAGAAGCCGCTGAGCATTTTTGAGGATGAGCCTGCTTTCGTGCGCAATCTGAAGAGGGGCAAAGGCAAGGCCAGCCTGCTCGAGTCCGACAAGTACTCGGGCAACGCCAGCGTGCAAGTTGACGGCCAAGGGCGGGTCAATCCCACGTTGCCTGGATTGCACGTGAAGATCTGTGAGAATCCCGCACCTGGGGAATACCGCTACTTGCGGTTTGCTTGGAAAAAGACGGGCGGCAAGGCGATTTGCCTGCAACTGGCCCACGAGGGCGTGTTTGGACCCACGCCCGAGAAGCCCGCCAAGTTCCGCTACGACGCCGGCAGCACGCGCGACCAGAGCTTTGGCGCGGCATTGCGGCTCGCCAAGGAAGTTCCCGCGGAATGGGTCCTCGTCACCCGCGACGCGTACGCGGACTTCGGCGAATTCACGCTCACGGGCTTGGGACTGTCGCCTCAGGACGGCCGCTACGGCCTTTTCGATCACATCTACCTGGGACGGACGGCACGCGATTTTGAGCTGATTGCGCCGTGAGTTGCAGGGCGTCGGGGCTACGTTGACCGCATGACGGCACGAGGTGCTGGCCGATTGCCGCTACGTATCGTCGCCGCATCCTGGTCACAAGGTGTGCGCCGTGTCCTGAATGTCGATTCGAGTTTTTTGATATCGTAAGCAAAACGTGCGACTGACTGCGACTCTTGTCTCGTCGAAAGGTGTGGTGGGAGCGGGCTATGAAAGACGATGCGTTATGCGCGCTTCTCGCGGACTTGATCCTGCTGCCACAGGAAACCGAATGGGTTGAGTTCAAACTCAATAACGACAATCCACAAGAAATCGGCGAGTACATTTCGGCCATATCTAACGCGTCGGCATTGCACAAGAAGCCTTTCGGATACGTCGTCTGGGGTGTTCAGGACGGTACGCACGAAGTCGTTGGCACGACATTTCGTCCGCGTACCGCAAAAGAACATGGGCAGGAGCTTGAAAACTGGCTCGGGGTGAAACTTCACCCGCGAATCGATTTTCGGATTCACGAGTTCTTGTTCAAAAATTTGCCCATTGCGTTGATCGAGATTCCTCCGGCGGACTCAACCCCCATACGATTCGGAGATGCCGAATTCATTCGGGTTGGCAGTTACAAAAAGCGGCTTCGGGAGCATCCAGAAAAAGAAGCCGCACTTTGGAGGGTTCTGTCGCGCACCGAGTTTGAGCATGGTTGCGCAATGCATGGTGTGCCGTCAGACACGGTTCTCGGGGTAATCGATTATCCCGGCTATTTTGAAATGGCGAAGTTGCCTTTACCGGATGATCGCGCAGCAATCTTGGAGCGGTTGTCGTCGGAAAGGATCGTTCAACGAATAGGCGACAATCGGTATGACGTGACGAATCTCGGGGCGGTATTGTTCGCCAAGAATTTGAATGACTTTGACCGCATTCGGAGAAAGGCGCTTTGAATCGTGGTCTACAGGGGCAACAATCGAATTGAGTCGCTTCGAGAACAAAGCGGTGTGCGGGGTTACGCAATCGGCTTCGCAAATGCAGTTCAGTTTATCCTCGACAAGATCCCACAGAACGAAGAGATTCGTGAGGCACTACGGCGCGAAGTGCCCATGTATCCGAAACTCGCCGTGCGCGAATTGCTTGCGAATGCGCTGGTTCATCAAGACCTTTCGATGACCGGTACAGGGCCCATGGTTGAGATTTTTTCGGATCGGCTCGAAATCACGAACCCAGGAATTCCGCTGATTGACACCGAACGTTTTTTGGACCTTCCACCGCTGTCGAGAAACGAGACGCTTACGCATTTCATGCGGCGATTGAATATCTGCGAGGAGCGCGGAAGCGGAATTGACAAGGTTATTTTTGAGATCGAGTTTAATCAGCTACCTCCCCCTGAGTTCTCGGTAACCGATAGCCATACTAAGGTGGCATTGTTCGCGTTTCGCACGCTATCGGAAATGGAGTCGCACGAGCGAATTCGTGCGTGTTACCAGCATGCCTGTCTCCGATACGTCTCTGGCTCAAAAATGACCAACGAATCATTGCGGCGGAGGCTGGCGATCGAGGACCAGAACTATTCAATGGCATCTCGCATCATCAGTGACGCAATCGACGTAAACCTAATAAAACCATTTAGTAAGACGACCTCGCGACGATACGCAAAGTACGTCCCCTTCTGGGCTTAGGACTCAATGTGACGGCAATGTGATTGTCGCTGCTAGCACTCTCTACTGGCGTTTTCGCAAGTCATTGTAATACCAAGACTTGCAGCAATTTCGTCATGTGATGGCCAATAATCTGCCTCTGCTGTCGCCCCGGGCAACCGACCAACCGGCAACTGACTTATTCAGGTGTTTGCGAGCGGGGCAGATCCATCACACTGCTGCGACCAAAGGTGATTCTCCCACCTGGGGCATCCCATGCGGCGGCCGTCCGGATTCTGGCGTCTTGGTTCCATGCCGCCGCCGGAGCAAATCACACGATTGAACTTCACAGCCGCATATGAAATGCACGTTGCGTGACTGACACTCTCAGACTCGCCCCGACTTCTCGCCAAATCGGCCGTCGCAACCCTGTGATCTGTCACTGCGCCGATACGCCAGCCTGCCCGCGGGGTTAAACGTATTGGTCCGGCTGACTTTGCGCGCGTTTCTTGGTCCAAAACCGGCTTATCGGGCCAGGTTTTGCGGACGAATTCCGGTCGCAGGCTGCCGGAATTGTGACTACCATAAAGACTTACGGCGGCGTCAGATCCACTAATCTGGGCCCACTAATCTGGGGTGTCCGCCGCAGGACCCGTTCGCCGACTTGTAGGGAGTCCCACCTTGGGTAAATCGGTGCTTTTCTGTACAGGTCAGAGACTGCGGCTTGCCGTGCCAGCGGCCTTGTTTGTGGCCCTATTGATCGGCATTTGGCCGGCCACGGACCTTGCTCAGACCACGATGGCCGCGGAGCCGGAATTCGTCGGCGTGCTGGCGCTGGCCGTGGAGGATGCAACGGCTAAAGAGTTGGCGCTCACCCCCCGGCAGCGGGCCGATCTTTTAGACCTGATCGACCGCCGCGAGAGCGAGGCGGTCTCGCAGGCCGTGGCGCTCAAAGACCTGCCCCCCGATCAGCGCCGCGAGAAGCTGGCGCCGTTTCGCAAGGAGTCAGAAGATCGCGGGCTCGCGCTTTTGGATGAAAAACAGCGGACGGCCCTCACGGCCCTGCGGCTGAAGCGCGAGGGGCTGGCCGCGATGGCCGAGCCCGAGACGGCCCAGCGGTTGAAACTCTCGCCTTCGCAACAGACCCAAGTCGCGGAGCTCGTCAAACAGCGCGACGCGGGGTTGCGCTCGGCCGACGCCAAGGCGGCCGGCGAACTGCGCCAGCGCATCGAGCGCGATCTGGCGGCTGTCCTCGACGCCGAGCAGCGCAAAGTCTGGGAAGAGATCACCGCCAAACCAGCGACTGCCGTAGCGGCAAATCAAACAACGCCAGGCACGGGCGGTGCTGATGCGCCAGCGGGCAAAGACGATGAGCCGGCAGCGAAGGTTTCCTCCGTTACAAAAGGCGCCACTCCGGCAAAGGACGCTTCGGCAAACGGACCTCCTGGCGAGAAACCCGCAGTCGATAGTTCGGGTGGCCCCAGCCGTCGCAACCGATTCGGCTCTGGGGGTCGGCCCGGAACGCCGGAAAACGGCGCGGGCGACAAGAACGCCGATGCCAAACTTGCCGACGTCAAATCCACCGACGGCAAGTTGCTGTTCAACTTCCGCTTTCAGCCCTGGGCCGAGGTGATTCCCTGGTTCGCCAAGCAGGCCGATCTGTCGCTGGTGATGGATGCGCCGCCGCCGGGCACCTTCAACTACACCGACACGCGCCGCTATTCGCCGGCCGAAGCACTCGATGTGCTCAACGGCGTGCTCCTGACCAAGGGCTTCACGCTGGTCCGGCGCGAGCGGATGCTGATGGTCGTCAACCTCGAAGACGGTCCAATTCCGCCCAATCTCGTTCCGGCTGTCGACTTGAAAGACCTGGACACCAAGGGCGAGTTCGAGGTCATGAGCGTGCTCTTCACGCTGCACCGCATCACGCCCGATGAAGCAGAAGCCGAGATCGGCAAGCTGATTGGACCGCAAGGCGCCATCGTCAAGCTTCCCAAAGCGCGGCAGATTCAAATCACCGAGACGGGTGGACGCCTGCGACGCATCCGCACCGTGCTCGAAGCCATCGAAGGTCCGCAGAGCGCGATCGGCGCGGCCACCGACGCGCCGCAGCTCGAGGTGTACAGCATCGCTTCGGCCGATCCGCAGTCGGTGTTCGATGTCCTGCAGACACTGCTTTCGGGAGTGCCCGACGTGCGGCTGGCCATCGAGCCCAAGAGCGGCAACCTGGTGGCTTTCGCGCGGCCGGCTCAACACGCCACGATCCGGGCCACGATCGACCAGATGCAGCGCGACGCCCGCAAGATCGAGGTGATCCACCTCACGCGCGTCGATCCGCAACTGGCCGTGCTGGCCATCAATAAGCTCTTCGGCGGCGACGGCAAAGACGGCAGCACAACCGCGCCCAAGGTCGACGCCGAGCCGACGTCGCGGCAACTGCTTATCCGCGGCTCCGATGCACAGATCGCGCAGATCCGCCAGTTGCTCAACCAGATGGGCGAATCGGCCTCGACGGAAACGGCCCAAAACAAGAGCAACGTGCGGATGATTCCTCTCAAGGGGCGCGCTGCACAGATGGCCTTGGAACAAGCCGAGCAATTGTGGCCGACCTTGCGCAAGAACAAAGTTCGCGTGGTGTCCCCTGCGAGCGTCGCTCCTTCCGTGCGCGGCGCGAACAGCCCGGCGACCAGTCGAGCAATGCCTACCGACCGTTTAGGGCCGACGGATCGAATGATGCCAACCGATCGCGCGGACCCGCTGGACCGCGCGTTTCCGGCAGGCCAGTTCGCACCCGGCGATGAGGTCCGTCCCGAGCGGCGGCGCGAAGCGGCCCCCGCCGCCGGCCGCTTGCATCCGCCTGTCGTTCCTGCGCCACAACCGGCGACCAAGGCCTCGCGTCCGAACGCCGCAGAACCCGCGCCGCTGGCCCCCCCCAGCGATCCGATCACGCATCGCTTGCCGCGCGATCCGCGGTTTCGATTTGCCGCGGATCCAGGTCCAGCCAGCATTCCTGAATCCGGAATTCCTGAAAGTAGCGATCCTCCGAGCGCTATCGCCGATCGTGTTGCGGTGGATCTAGCGGCGCCGAATGTCGCTGGCTCCCCCGTCGCACCGCCAGTGACCACTCCGGCCGAACAGGCCGCTCCCGAGACGGACGAAGCGCACGCGGCGGCCAAGACACCGCGCGGCGAGCCGGCGCCCATCGTCGTCGCGCCCAGTGCGGGGGGCGTTGTCATTGCCTCGGAAGACACCGAAGCCCTCGATCAGTTCGAGGCCCTCTTGCAAACGTTGGCCACGCGCGCTGCCACCAGCGACCGCGAGTTCACCATCTTTTACTTGAAAAGCTCCAGCGCCACGGTCATCGCCGAAACGCTGGGCCATATCCTCGGCGGCACGACCTCCTCGGCTCGCACGGGCGGCGGCGGCGGCTCGCTCTTGGGCGACATCGCCGGCGCTGCGTTGGGCGAAGGCGGGGGCGGCATCATGGGCAGCCTGTTGGGCATTGGTCGCGGCGGTGGCGGCGGTGGAGAAGAAACCAGCGTCATCACCAGCGGCACGATGCGCATCGTGCCCGACGCCCGCCTCAACGCCTTAATCGTGCAAGGCAGCCCCGCGGACCTGGACTCGATCGAGCAGTTATTAGAGGTGCTCGATCAGCAAGACGCGCCGGAAACGCTGGTGTCGCCCAAGCCGCGGATGATTCCCGTGATGAACACCAAGGCCGCGGACGTCGCCGAAGTCGTGAAGCAAGTTTACCAGGACCGCATCGCGGGCGGCGCCGGCGGTCAGCAGCAACGGCAACCCTCGCCCGAGGACTTCATCCGCGCCATGCGGGGCGGCGGCGGACGGGGCGAACGCGGCGGAGCGCGCGGCGCGGCAGAGGAAGCATCAAAGATGTCGATCGGCGTCGATGCGCGCACCAACTCGCTGGTCGTTTCGGCCTCGCAGCCACTGTTCGAGGAAGTGGAGCAACTCGTCAAAACGCTGGACCAGGCCACGGAATCCACCGCGCAGTCGATGCGCGTCGTGACGCTGAAGCGGTCCAACCCACAGTCGGTGCATCAGGCCCTCTCGGCCATGATGGGCAGCTCGGTCACCACTAGCCGCGCGCCCAGCGATGGACAGCAAGACTCGCGCTCGCGCGACGGACGTGGGAATTCGGGGGGCGACGAGAACCGCTCGCGCGACGACATGGAACGCATCCGCGCCCGCATGGAGTTCTTCAACAACATGCAACGCTTCGGAGGCGGCGGTGGTCGTGGTGGAGACTCAGGGGGAGGTCGCGGGGGCGATTCCGGAGGCGGCCGCGGGGGCTTTGGCCGCGGGGGCGGCGGAGACTTCGGCGGTCGCGGCGGAGGTGGCGACCGAGGTGGCCGCGGCGGCGACGGCCGGTAAGGATCCGCGCAAGAATAACTTGGTCAATTAGCCACGGATTGAACGCTGATTGAACACGGACGACAAATACAATCACGAAAATAGGAAAGCTCGAGATCCCGAAAACAACGCTTGTTCTCGCCGTTTTCCCTGGTTCATTTTTTTCGTGGTCCTTTTCATCCGTACTACAAACGTTGACTTTGCACGCGGCTTGCGCGGATTCTTGTCGCCCTGTGCAGTCGGAGGACGAGATTGGGTTGGTAGGCAACTCACGCAAGCATCGCGAAAACCCGAAAGAGCGAAAATGCGAAACTACTTCTGGTTTTCGCTCTTTCGGGCTTTCGCGGTTCTCGTGGTTTATAAGGCAACATCGAGCAGACGATGTGGCGCTTGGTGGTAATAACGCTCAATACCCCTCGATTCCCTTTCGTATTTGGTTCCGGCTAGGCCGGGCTGGGTTTCATTCGTCCTACAAACGTTGAATTTGCACGCGTGCTGCGCAGATTTTGACACCCGGTTTTTCCCTAGCCCAGGCATTTTTGCCTGGGAAATCGTCGGTAAACGATCTCGTTTTTCACGCCCTTCAGGGCGGAATGGCCTCAAGGGGTTTTGGCCCGCTGAAGCGGGCGGACGACGACTTTCAGGGGGCAACGAAAACCCAGGCATGAATGCCTGGGCTAGGGAAA
>Ga0163144_10030163_pt1 | contig 10380 bp, 8 predicted proteins | sample OliLak19BULKMAT1_FD_123175 | JGI IMG/M metagenome (GOLD analysis project Ga0163144, IMG submission 123175) | Freshwater microbial mat bacterial communities from Lake Vanda, McMurdo Dry Valleys, Antarctica - Oligotrophic Lake LV.19.BULKMAT1 | ecosystem: Environmental > Aquatic > Freshwater > Lake...
ACACGCCAGTAATATACGGTTGAAGCGGTCAAATTGGTGACCGAGATCGAGGTGTCGCTAACGGTTTGTGTAGAAATAATTGAGCCAGCTACAAAAGAAGGATTGGTCGCTATTTGTATCAAGGAGTTTGTGGCAAAATTCGTGGTCCATTGCAAGGATGCAATGGTAGCCAGTCCGGTAGCGCCATTGGCAGGGCTGTCCAAATTAGCGCTGACAAGTATGCCGGGCAATACTGTCAAGGTGACAACGCCATTTCGGGTAACAGCGCCTGCAACCACTTGGATATCAAGAGTGTAAACTCCTGCCATCGCAGCCGTAATATTGCTGATGGTCACTGCTGCAGAACCCGCTGGTATTACAGGATTGGGGCTGATACCTACCATAGCACCTACAGGAGCACCAGTGATGCTAATGTTAGCAGGCGTATTAAAGCCCAGAACTTCTGCCAAATCCACACTGAAAGCAGCCGCATCGCCCGCACAAACAGCGACAGCGGAAACATTGGTATTCAGAAAAAAGGTTGGCACCACAGGTGGTTCAATCCTGAAATTGGTATTGGAAATATCAAAGAAGATATTCCCCATGCCTTCCACCTTTACCCGGCAGGTAGTACTGACGTTATTTGGTACCGAAATAGTCGCCATGCCGTCATTTGGCTCATTGTCGGCCAAAACGACCGGATAGGTAAAGCCTCCATCGGTAGAAAGTGAAATCCGCACATTGGAACAAGAAACTGGTGCCGCAGTAGTATTGGCAACATCCCAGGTGACGGTTTGTGGGGTGCCGACATTCCACAACACGTTTGTATTAGGGACGGTGACCAGAAACGGACCGGAGGCGGCAGCTACTGTTACGTCCATGTCGTCTTCTGCAGTACATCCTGCAAACCAATCATTATCGCGCACAACGACCCGGAATTTCATGTTTCGAGCAACACCAGGGAGTTCTTCCCAGGTAGGATTGACGTTGTTGACAATATCAACCAAACGTGGGAAAACCCGGGTTGGCGAAGTCGTGCCCTTGAAAGAGCGAAACAGTGGCCCAACCGCATTGGTCGCTTGTGGAGGAGAGGAGGCTGCGCCGTTGTCCATCTGTTCCCAGGTGTACGTCAGCGTATCGCCGTTCACATCACTGCCCACTGCTGTCAACGCGAAAGGGGTGGATTTTGGAATGGTATAGTTCAGGCCAGCTTCAACAACTGGATTGTTGTTTGAAGTCGTAATCTTTACCGGACAGTTATTGCCAGATCCAGTATAGATAAAAGCACCCATTTCCGTGATATTGTATCCATGGAAAAAGTCTTCGCATTGGGCAGCCACATTATTGGTGACACCGCAGATACCTGCGTAAGCCATGATGGTCGTTCCACTTCCTGTTTCAACTGCGGAAGCTTGATTGTTGGTGCCACTACAATTATTAAACGTGTGGCTGCCAGCGAACTGGTGGCCTAATTCATGTGCCACATAGTCAATATCAAAAGGGTCGCCAACTGGTGTGCCACTTCCAGTAACACCGCCTGCTTTTGAGTTGCCACAAACGACACCCAGGTTAGCGACGCCACCACCACCAGTGCTAAATACGTGACCAATGTCATAATTCGCTGATCCAATGACGTTGTTGCAGGTCGTGATGTTTTGGCCCAGCATGGTACCACTGTTGCCATTGGTATAAGGGTCTGTTCCTGCAGTTAGGTAAATAATCAGGTCATTATTAGCAATAATTTGCATGGTGACGGCAAAATCATTCTCATACACCCCATTCACACGGTTCATTGTTGTGACCATGGCGGCAAGCGCCAGGGGTTTTGTGCCACCATGAAAAGCAGCATATTCCCCCGTACAAGCCAGAGCCAAACGGTAACGACGCAACTTGGTATCTCCCTGAAAATCAGGGCTTGCTGAAGTTGCTGGCGCATGTCCAAGTTCTAATTCTTTTGCCCCATCTGGCGAAGGTGTTTCGCAAGCCCAAGCCGCATCCGACTTTTTGGGTAGGTAGTCTTTTTTGAAGTAAACAACATAGTAATCGCTGTTGCCTTGGATCATTGGGTCAATGAAATAAGAGCCGGATTTACTGGATGTCACCATGGCGTGTAGACCCATGGGCGTAAGATCAAGTTTGATTTTAATGGAGCGATCGTCTATACCACGGCCAGTATAGCAGCGGATATTCGGATACTTCGCCTGAATTTCAGGGGCCAATACCGGGGTTTCAGCAATTTGAAAGCGAACCATTTTACCGTCCGGAGAAGGGAGTTCAATCACAGGAAGATTGTCAGCTGCTGAAAAGGATGAAAATAGCTCCGGTGCACTCGCCAAGACAGGCTGCAGCACACTGAGGTTGAGACGCATAGCACGGAATTTCTCCGGGTTAATGCGGCGCTCGCCGACGAGCGGTGCTGCGCTTGCTGGCACGTCAAGCCACATAGATTGGGCATTGAGCAAACCAGTGCCTACAAGTATGCAGAGCAGGGTAAGGAAATTTCTAATCATTAGTAAAAGCAAGGATTTGGATTTGTTAAGAACGAGGAAACACGCGGCGAATGTAACAATACTCATTTTGGCCAGAAAAAATATTGACAGTTTAGCAAGTAGCGGGCTAATTTAAGGAGTGTGTGAAAGATAACTTGGTCGTTTGAGGCAGGTTGATTTTTACACACCCCTCAAATACCAATGAGCTTTTTCAGCAGAATGTCATCTACCGCCCCGCCTGCAAAATCATCAAAAGCACGCTCTGTGACCTTAATAATATGATCACTGATAAACGGGGCGCCTTCTTGCGCTCCCTGCTCAGCATCTTTTATGCAGCATTCCCATTCCAAAACAGCCCATCCCTTGAAATTATATTGGGCAAGTTTAGAAAAAATGGAAGCGAAATCAACCTGGCCATCGCCCAAGGAACGGAATCTGCCCGGCCGATCTATCCAATCCTGATACCCGCCGTACACACCACTTTTTCCGCTCGGGTTAAACTCAGCATCTTTTACGTGAAACATTTTGATCCGCTCGTGGTAAAAATCTATATATTGCAGATAGTCAAGTTGTTGTAGCACAAAATGGGAAGGGTCATAAAGGATATTGCAGCGCTTGTGATTGCCTACAGCGCCTAAAAACCGCTCAAACGTGACGCCATCGTGCAGGTCTTCACCCGGATGAATTTCATAACACAAATCAACCCCAGCGTCCTCAAAAGCATCCAAAATTGGAAGCCAGCGGTTCGCCAACTCCCGGAACCCCGCTTCCACCAATCCCTTTGGCCGCTGTGGCCAGGGGTACACCGTATGCCAAATCAGCGCGCCCGAAAACGTAGCATGGGCATCCAAGCCCAGGTTTTGGCTGGCTTTTGCTGCATTTTTCAACGTTTGAATCGCCCACTCCGTACGGGCTTTTGGGTTGCCGCGCAATTCCGCTGGTGCAAATGCGTCAAACATCAGGTCATAAGCTGGGTTAACAGCCACCAATTGGCCTTGTAAATGCGTAGAAAGCTCCGTAATTTGTACCCCGCAAGCCTCTACGCTCCCCCGCAGGTCGTCACAGTAAGCTTTGCTTTCAGCAGCTTTTTCCAGGTCAATCAGCCGATTGTCCCAGGTCGGGATTTGAACCCCTACATAACCGAGGGAAGCTGCCCAGCGGCAGATGCTTTCGAGCGAATTGAATGGAGCATTGTCGCCCATAAACTGGGCCAGGAAAATTGCGGGACCTTGTATCGTTGTCATATTATATATTGGCTGTTTCAATGGCAAACTTCCATTAAAAACTCCAGACGACACAATGAAAAGCAAGCAAATTGAACAAAAACAAAAATTGTTTGCCACAAAATTCACGATTGATTCACAACCATTCGGAAGCCGTTTTGCTTTTTAACAAATTTTGTAAAAACCCTAACACGTTTTAAAGGAATGGTATTAGTTAAAGCCCGCATCTTTCCGTCATATTTGATTCAATAGCATCTAAAACGAAATAATTATGAAAACCAGCTTCCAAGTGCTCGCGCCCCTTTTCCTGATTGCTTTTCTCATCACAAGTTGTCAGACGGCAAAGAAATATGTCGAAAGCGGCAACTACGATGATGCCATCGACCTTTGTCTACGCAAGTTGCGCGGCAAGGACAATAAAAAAAATGAGTACGTACAGGGTCTGGAACTGGCATTCAAAAAAGCACAATCGCGCGACCTGGCAACCATCAGTGCTCTGAAGGCTGAAAGCCGCCCCGAATTATGGGAGCGCATCCACGACATTCACCTCGATATTCGGGCCCGCCAAAACAAAGTAAATCCCCTCCTTCCTTTGGTTTCGAAAAATGGATACAAGGCGCGTTTTGAGTTTGTCGACATCGGTCGCCTTGAAATTGAAAGCCGGGGTAAAGCTGCCGAATACCTATACGACCAAGCTGTTACCAGCCTTGGCCAAGGTGAACGTGGCGACAAATTGGCTGCCCGGAAAGCATACCAATATCTTCGTGACCTTGAAACCCGCTATTACCGCGATTATCGCGACAAAAACGATATGATGGCAAAAGCCCGCGACCTGGGTACTTCTTTTGTCTTGTTGGAGGTGAAAAACGAATCTGGTAAAATACTCCCGCGCGATTTTTCTGAGCGCCTGCTGGCGATGAGCAAGCAAGAACTGGATACCGAATGGAAAGAATTTTTCTTTGATGCGAAGCCTGGTGAGCAGTTCGATTACAAAGCGGTGTTCAAAATCCGCGACATCAGTATCAGCCCAGAAAGGGTGAGTGAAAGAGCCTATACCGAAGAAAAAACGATAGAAGATGGTTGGGACTATGTTCTGGATCAACGCGGTAATGTGATGAAAGACACCTTGGGAAATGACATCAAAAAAACGCGATACACTACTATACGTGCGCATGTGCTAGAAGTCCACCAAACCAAGGCAGCAAGATTAGCTGGCTATGTGGAGATTTTCGACCTAAGTCGAAAAATCTCGGTTGACAGCCGCGATTTAGGCACAGAAATTAATTTTGAACATTTTGCAGCCACATTCAAAGGTGATGAAAGGGCATTGAGCCAGGATTCCAGAAACTGCATTGGCAGCAGCCCAGTTCCTTTTCCCCGCGATGAAGCCATGCTGGTACAAGCCGCAGAACGGCTAAAGCCTGGGCTGAGAAACGAACTGCGGGGTAGTAAAGCGATTCTTTAGTTGTTAGTTGATCGTTGTTCGTTTACACACACTCGATGGTTGACTGGCCACTCAGTTTCAAAAAGGGGATGTTTTCAATTTCAAGAAAACATCCCCTTTTCACATTACGGCAACGATATTAGGCCAAAGGCTCGGAAACGAACAACGATCAACTATTTTGAAACTGAGCGGCCATACAACATCAAGTGAATGAAACGAGCAACGAAAAACGAACAACAAACAACTATTTTGAAACCGAGTGGCCAGTCAATCATCGAGCGAATGTGAACGAACAACCATCAACAAACAACGAACAACAAAATTCCCAGGCAGCGTTTTCAAAAGTTAAACTATCTTTCGCACTGAAACCTTAACCAAAATGACATAATAGGTTTGAAATGTGCCGCGTTCTGGTCACACTTTAAATTTGTAGCGTTAAAATTTTGGGTGAAGGGTAGCAGGGAATTTGGAAAAACTTACCTTCGCCACCCAAGCCATTTATTGATCGGGCATTTTGCCTAATTTCTGTGCAGTTTTTCAACCAAACCACAACGGTTCGTCTGTCTTATGAAAAAAACTACTCTACACTTTACGCTGTGCTTTGTGATGCTAGCGACGCTTTCTGTGCAAGCTCAAGACATTCACTTTTCTCAGTTCTATCAAAGTCCCCTGAACCTTAACCCTGCGTTGACTGGTGTTATGAATTGTAACCACCGGATGGTTGTAAACTACCGCAACCAGTGGGCTTCAATCCTCAAAAACAATGCTTACAATACCTATTCTGCCAGCTATGACCAGAAAGTTGCTGTTGGCCGCTACGATTATTTCGGTGTAGGCGGTACGCTTTGGGGCGACAAAGCGGGTGCGTCTGAATTTGCAACCATCCAGGCACGGCTTTCGGGCTCTTATGCCAAGAAAATGGGTGGTTACCGCAAAAAAGCCCACTACCTCGTATTGGGTGCCGATGTAGGCGTGAGTAATCGCAGCATCAAAAGCTACAACTTGCAGTGGCCAAGCCAGAACGACGGCAATGGTCAATTCAATGGCAATTTGCCAGGTGAGGTGATCCTCGATCCAAGCTTCCTGTTCATGGACATTTCTGCGGGCGCTCTTTGGTTCAGCGTATTGAACGAAGATGCCAACTTCTATTTTGGCGGTGCGTTCAGCCACTTGAACCGTGCCAACCAGTCGTTCGAAAACGCGAACATTCCGCTGTACAGCAAATTTACTTTCCACGCAGGTGGTGAGTTCATGACGGCACAGAAGTTCGGTCTTGCTCCAGGTGTTGTTACCTTCTTCCAAGGGCCATCCTGGCAGGTGAATGTGGGTAACTCCTTTAAATTCCTGTTGGGCAACAGCCGCCGCTACAACCAATCATTCCAGTTTGGTTTGTGGGCACGTTTTGCCAATCGCCTCGCCGACAAAAAATTGATGGATGCACTTATTGTCAGCACGCGCTTCGATTACGAGCAATTTAACATCGGATTCAGCTACGACATCAACACTTCGAGCTTGTTCCCCGCTACGAACGGCAATGGTTCGTTTGAGTTTTCACTGGTGTATAAAATCTGCGGCCCAGAGCGTCGCGGTGTGTACTGCCCGAATTTTTAAGCGTCGTTTTCGTTTTCGTGCAAGACCTTCCAGGCTTTTAAAACCTGGAAAGTCTAACGTACGATCGGCATCGCCTCAAGCAATCCTCCTTCGCCAAGGCTTCGGCGGATAAAAAAGATTCCCGAATGCTTGGATGCACCGGGAATCTTTTTCATTTTTGTCTCTTTCATTGGAGTCGCCACTAATTTGGGGGGAGAATAAAAGAGGGCGGCAGGCGTTTGTTTGTTCTTATTGGTCGGATGTTGAGAAATTGTCAGACCAAAAGGCCTTCAGGGCAAATTCAGCCCCATCTAACCCATCCTGCTACATGGAAGGCGGGGCATGCTTCATAAACACATTTATGTTTAATCCCTTATCCCAAAACCCTGATACGCGTTAATTCGTTTTCAAAACCGAAAAAGTTATGTTTGGAAGTTCAAAAGAGTCTGAAGACTCCAAAAAGGGTGGCGGAACCGCAACGCCAGGTGCACTCAATGTGCTCGTAAAAGGAACCGTGGTAGAAGGATCACTTCGTTGTGAAAATGACCTTCGAGTGGATGGTACCATAAAAGGCAAACTCCGCTGCGATTCAAAAGTCATCATTGGCCCAACAGGCGTTGTCGATGGCGAAATTCACTGCCAGAATGCCGTGATTGAAGGTCGCTTCAAAGGCAAAATGAACGTTACCGAATTGCTGAATATCCGCGAAACTGCCGAAGTAGAGGGTGAAATAACCACCAATAAATTACTGGTGCAAAGTGGTGCCCGTTTCAATGTTTCCTGTAAAATGGAGGTTGGAAACGCCAACGGTGCCGTGAAACATTTTGACGGAAAACCCACGAACGATGCCGCAGCAGCAGCCGAAAAAGCCGCCGGAGGAAAACCGGAAGTCCGCAATTAGGGCTACGGCCAAATACAGCGGCATGGCGATCCAATTGTTGGGCGCTTGTTTGGCCGGGGCATTTATTGGAAGATGGCTCGATGCGAAAATGGCATTGGAGCGACCCTTATTCGCCGTATTTCTGACCATTTTTTTCATGTTCGCGGCATTCTACCTGATTTATAAACAATTATTAAGAGACTGAATGGGATGCCGACAATCCGGCATCCCATATTTTTTTATGCAAACGAAATCGTTTTTTCTCAACTTGGCCATTGTCACGCTTGGCACCGCAGCGCTCTTGGCCGGGCTTCATTTCTACGCGCCACAAGCGCAGCAGCATGGGCAGTTTGCGATGGCAACCATTGGCTTTTTTTTAGTGGTTTGTATTGGCTTGTATTTTGCCGGTGCGAGCGCTGCCAGCGCGAAAAACAAACATGCCTTTACCAACTTGGTTTCGGTGTCCGTATTTGGGAAAATGGTGCTGGCGATTGGCTGGTTGTTGTTGTATCAAAAGGTTTCCAATCCCACAAACGAGTGGTTTGTGGCTATTTTCTTGCTTTGCTACGTTGTTTATACTGCTTTTGAGGTTTGGTTTATGACCAAGTTGGCGCGGCGATAATTAGGCTCAACTTCGTGTTTTTGCCGCAATATCAAATAACTGCACCGTAATATTGGAAGCCCGTTGCATGGAACCGGAAGTATTCGCAAGCACGATAATGCTTGTTTTTACGTCAGGCAAAATCATCAAATGGGCTGACGCACCCGTTTGTGCATCGTTTTGGCCAAATACATTGCCGTATTTAGGGTTTTGTCCATAAAGGTACCAGCCCAGGCCATAAATGTTTCCCACAGTTTTCAACCCTGTATCCTGGAGCATCATCTTGCGCGTGCTTTCCGTTATCAGGGTATTGTTGACAATAGCATTTCCAAAGAGCATGATGGCAATAGCGGCCATGGGCTTGGTAATGGAGGCGATCCTGGATTTTGTTTGGGCATCAAACTCCTTTTTATTGGCTTCGTCACTGTATCCGGCTCCAGAAGACCAAGTGGATTTCCCGTCTACCATAAATCCTGCTGCGGCGCCTGTAAACGCTCCTGCCTCAATGGCTGCGTCGAGTAGTTTTTGGGCTTCCGGGTTTTGGCCAAGGTTCGACTGGTTGGCATTTTGGGCAAAGTTGAAGGTGGATAAGCAACAAATAATGAGCGTAATAAATAGACCTTTCATTGTCGCGTGTTTTAGGTGGAAATGTAAATTTGGATTTTGCTAAAGGTAGTTTCCTCCGTAGCGATCATAGGTTTTGGAAAGGTTAAACATGCTTAAGGAAATTATATGTTTGACATCCCAAGCTACAAGGGGATATCCTGCAGGTGCTTCCACCCCAGCACCTGCGCTGCGCTCCTTGTTTGCACTTCGTCTCCACCATATACTAGGAAGCTTTCCGAGGGCAAAGCGCCAGACAGGCCTTGAAAATAGCGCAACCCGTCAAAAAAATGGGCACCAACGGTACGTGCTGATTTAATTTCAATGGGAAACAAGCGCCCACCCTGGTCGAGTAAGAGATCAACCTCATGCGCCCCGGCAGCATTCCAAAAGTAATGCTTGGGGTACAGGTTGCGGTTAAGGCGGCTTTTAAGCACCTCATTGATGACAAAATTTTCAAACAATGCCCCTTTCGCAAAATGGCGATTCAGATCGTCTTTGGAACGCAGGTTGAGCAAGGCGCATGCCAGCCCTGTGTCGTAGAAGTACAGTTTGGGCGTCTTGACGATGCGTTTGTTATAATTTTGATGATAAGGGCGCAATGTATGCAAGATGAAACTGGTCTGCAATACGCTGATCCATTTGTTAGCCGTCTGGTACGACACCCCAACCATACTCCCCATCTCGGAAAAGTTAACCAATTGACCAATACGCCCGGCGCAAATCTCCAGAAATTGCCGAAAAGCGCCTAAATCACCGACGTTGATGACCTGTCGCAGGTCGCGTTCCACGTATGTTTGGATATAATCGAGCAACCAATTTGTGGGGCTTAAATCCTGGTCATAAATGCGTGGATAAAAGCCTTTCAACAGGTAATCTTCATAGTCAGGCAGGGCATAAGGCGTGCCTTGAATTTCTTCCAGCGACAAAGGCAGTAGGTTAAAAATGGCTACCCGGCCAGCCAGGCTTTGAGAAACACTTTCCATCAGCAAAAGATTCTGGGAACCAGAAATAATATACTGCCCGGCTTTTTTTTCTCGGTCAACGATTACCTGAATATAGGAGAGCAGGTCGGGCGCGTACTGTACTTCGTCAATGGCTGCCTGAGCGCCAAGGTTGCGCAAAAAGCCTTTGGGATCATCCAGCGCAAACCTGCGATGTTCGATATCTTCCAGGTTGACATAAGCGTAATTAGGAAAAACTTGTTGGACGAGGGTAGATTTTCCGCTTTGCCGGGGCCCGGTTATGGCAACTACTGGCATTTTTTCTGCCGCTGCCTTTACATGCTGGTTCAATAATCTTGGAATCATTTTTTTGCAAATTAGAAGTTCAAGTTCTAGTCTGCAAATATAGTCTTTATTCGTAAATGGGTGCCATAAAAAAGCACAAACGGATTGTGCTTGCGTTCATTCCACAAAATACAGCTCAATTTCCTAAGCCATCCAAATCAACAAAAAATTCATCAAAACATACACCGAAACAATCCAACGATAAGCCCACTTATCAAAGCGCACAGACTGCTTCTCCCGATCCGTTTTCCAAAGCCGCAGCGAGATCACCGAAAGGATGAT
>Ga0163144_10030164_pt1 | contig 10380 bp, 11 predicted proteins | sample OliLak19BULKMAT1_FD_123175 | JGI IMG/M metagenome (GOLD analysis project Ga0163144, IMG submission 123175) | Freshwater microbial mat bacterial communities from Lake Vanda, McMurdo Dry Valleys, Antarctica - Oligotrophic Lake LV.19.BULKMAT1 | ecosystem: Environmental > Aquatic > Freshwater >...
GAATTAATCTGAATTCTCAAGTTTTAATCAATCACTTCAGAAATGAAGAATTGGATGAAAGTAACAAATTTGACGAGTAAAGATATTGGCGTCTTAGCGACTTGGTGTGAGATTTGTTTTATTTTTTCTCGCAAAGACGCAGAGGCGCAAAGATTCGCTCAGAGTTGTTTGAAGTAGGATTTTATTTCCTCGTCAAATAAAGCAAAACACCTTTATACGGAATTGCCAATCTGCCATCACCAATTTCAACAATACCATAACAATTTGTATTGTCTGTTTTATGTACATTAAAACTTTCAGGTAAATCTGGTTCTGGTGCTTTTATTTCTCGACCAAAAACACGGTAAATATAATCGTCTCGGCGTAGGCGTTCTATTTCAAAAATGGTAAATACCAAAGAGTCAATTAATGTTCCTGTAATACTTTCTGTCTGGATGTTTACGGAAGAGCCTATAAGTGCGTTTAATTCCTCAGCACTTGTTGTATTGCGACTTAAAACAGAATAACCCGAAATAGAATAATTACCAAAAATGAGTGTGCGAGTTTCAATTCTTGTCTGCACTTTTTCTGCTCTCATAATAGTTTGACTATTACCACGAGGTGTTACTGCGCGAGTTGTTTTTACCGTGTCAATTGTTTGTGCATTGCTTACGGAAATTCCGATAAAAAAAATACTTGTGATAAATAAGCTTTTCATAACATTCAAAATTTAAGTCATTCAAAAATTAAAAGAACAACAAATTGATTTGTTGAATTCAAATTCTATGCCATTCAATAAATTAGTTACCAGCGACTGCCTGCGCCACCGCCACGCGAGCTTCCACCGCCATAAGATGAGCCACCGGATGAACTGCTGCCACCTCCGCCACTGCTACTTGAACTTGATCGTGTTTTGCGCGGAATAGTATATGTGGTTACTTTTGTGTGTCCGCAATTTTCGCATTTATAACAACGTTCGCCGGTGCCTGATGAATCATAAGTTGCAGCGGAGATGGTTTTGTCATAAAGTTTGAAGTACGTTTTAAATTTGCACTTTGGACATTTGTTGTATTTGCTAAACCATTTTCGATAACCAAGAATTAGAATGTCTGTTGCACCAGTTGTAATCCAAACATCGTAATCTATCGACTTCACTTTTTCTTCTGTGATTTGCCCTTTTGCTAAATGTTTATCTTCTTCGTTGTCGTCTAATTTGTGCATTAATTCGCCCGTTTTTTGGCTAAACCGTTCTGTGTTCCGCCACTTGATCATTAACGCTTTGGTAGCAAAATAAAGTCCTAAGAATGGAATTGGATAAATAAAAATCCAAATCAATAAGGAGAAAAACTTCATTAAATAAAAACGTTTGTGCAAGTCTGCTGTGAAAAGAGAAATGACCAACATAACTATCCAACCAAAAGTTAGAAGAATGCCAATAACGCAATACCAAAAGAAAAATGATGATTCGAAAAAATTACCACTTGTTGCATTTTGATCTTCTTCTTGCACATAATCTGAATATTCTCCTGATGTATAGAGTGGAGGAGAACCATAGAAAAAATCGCAAACGGCTTGTGTTCCTCTAATCATTCCTGTTATATAATCATTCTGTTTAAAGTGAGGCAACATTTCGTTTTGCTGAATATTGTAACAATCAACGTCAGTTAAAATTCCTTCTGTACCTCTACCTGTAACAAATTCAATAGCGTGCACGTCGTGAATGAGTAACAGTAATAATCCGTTTTCGGTTTCTTTTTGACCAATTCCCCACAAGTTAAAAAGATCGGTTACCCAACTGTGTGGATCATTTTCACCAATTGAATTTAAACAAACAATAGCTACTTGATAACCTAATGAATCTTCTAAGTTTTTTAAAAGCCCATCAATCAAATCAATTCCAAAATCATTCAAAAGATTGTGTTGATCGGTGACATGACTTCCATTTATTTCGCGCGTATTTTTTACATCTTGAATGGTTGTAATTTTTCCATTTGTATTTATCCTAGCAAAATTTTTGTCGATTTCAGATTGAAGTAAACCACCAAAATAATTTTTTACGCCAGAAACTTCATTCGACATAGGAGCTCCGTATGATTCATAAATAGCTTGATCGCGCTCGAACATTGAAGTTTTCATTGGAGTAGGTTCGCCCCATGCTCTTTCAATTCCACCGGGATATGCATCATGTATTCCGGTGTTGTTGGCATACGTTGTTATAGCAGCATCGTAAGCTACTTCTCGATAAATTTGCTCACCTAATTGCGCTAGAGAAGTATATTCGACTTTTACATTGGTGATTGTTTTCTCGCAAGTTTTTGTTAAATCCTCAATAAATTCTTTATAGAAAAATTCAGTTACAAACGACCCAAATCTATAAACGACAGTTTTTTTTGAAGTGCAAAAAAGTTGTAAAACAAATCTACCTGCAGAACGTGATTCAAGATTCCAAAGCTCAACTAATTTGTCGGCATATTTCTCAATGTCGTCAGGGTCTTTGATGTTACCAACATGAACGCAAATGGGCTCTACATAAGTTGGAAAAAAATAGGTTTCTCGTAAATCGTAAAGTCCTTGCTTGTGTTCGTCAATAATTACATTGTCTGGATCAATAACAAAATCAGTTTTATTAAATACAGGATTTGTTAAATCTTCAGGCGCATAAATTTTGTCCTGTTTTGAAAAAAGTGGAGCTGAAAATATTGAAAAAGCAAATAAAAAAACTCCTTGTAGAATGAAATTTTTAGTGTTCATTGTAGTACGATTTTACTTCGTATTCTGGGAATTGATCCGCGTGTTGTTTAACTAAAATGTTGTAATTTTTTACGGCAGAATTATAATTTTTTTTCTCAAATGCTATTCGATTTTCTGAGCCTTCAATTTGCACCAATAGTTTTTCAACAGCAGATGCATCACCATATTTTTGAACTAAATTTTTTGCGTCTGTAATTCTTAAATCAAGTGTTGTTTCAAGTTCCATACGTTCGTCGCCACTTGATGATGAAAGTCGATTTTGTATTGATTGAATAGTAGAGTCCAACGCAGAAATTTCTGGTGATGGACTTTGAACTGCTTTGAATAAATCAGGAACCATGCTGTTACGCTGGTCAATTGCAACTTGAACTAAATCGAATTTAGATGCAACATCTTCTTCCGCTACAATCAACTCATTTTTAATTTGTGTTAACTCAGATTTATCATTTTGTTCCTGTTCATTTTTGTTGGAATTAGAACTCCAGCTAACTAACAAAAAAATTAATAGAATCAATGCGACAAGCGAAACACCTATAATGATTAATATTTTTTTTCTTGATTTGGTATCTTGTTCTAATACGTCTGTTTTTTTATTGATGGCACTTAGAATCATGATGGCTTGTTGATCTCGCGGATCAACGACCAATTCTTTTTTTGCATAATAAGTTGCACGTTCTCTTGTCTCCGCTAAATTATCTGTCAACCACATTGTAAAATACGCCTTTGCTAAAATTGCGTTGCAATTTGATAAATAGGGATTGATGGCAATTGCTTGTTCACCTTCAGAAATCGAGTCTTTATAGTTTTTTGCTTTTAGATGATCATCTGCTAAGCGTAAATGTTTTTGTGCTTTGATTAATAGTGCTTGCCACTGCTCTTCCGTAACACCCATGCTTACGGCAAGTTCTTTTAATTCGTCAAGAGTAAGCGCTCTTTCAGGAATTGTATCGTCTATTTCTCCAGCTTCTACAATCGCTTTTATTTGCGCTGCTAATTGTTCTTCTTTATAATCCATTCAGGTTTGTTTTATGCCATGAAATTACGAAACAATTTCAATTTGAATTAAATCCACGGCTACAATATCTCCTTTGTAAAGTTTTCTGCGTTTTCTGAATTCCTCTTCGCCGTTGACGTTTATTCCACCATCTTCAATCAATATTTTTCCGTGGCCCCCACTTTGAGATATTTCTTCAATTTTCAATAATTTTATTAATTCGATAAAAGGTGAATCAGGCTTTAGTTTGAATGTTCTTTTTTCCATTAGTTAGTATTTAATGTTATGTAAAATGTAAGTGGTCATCCCAATAGCAATCGGGAGACAGATGGATGAAATCATACTGCTAAGTTTAGATGTAAAGAGGTAATAACTTATTAAATTATTTTCCATTTATAGTTTTACATTTTTATAAAATGAAACGATTTTCGATGCTGCTTCTTTTGAAGTGATTTTATCTTGATTCAACAAGGTTGTTAAGGCTGATATTTTTTTTGTAATTGATTTCTCTGCATAAAAATTTGTCATCAATTGATCTTTGATGGATTCATGCATCCAATACAGTTGTTGATTCTTACGGTTTAAATCAAAATGGCCGTTTGCCTTTGTCAATTTCATAAAGGCCAAAATAATTTTCCAGATTTTTTCTATGCCAATATTTTCTGTTGAACTCACCGTTTCAACTTGTGGCGACCATTTATTTGCATTCATTGGAAACAAATGCAAAGCACTTTTATATTGAGATCGGGCTAAATTTGCGGATTTTATATTTTTTCCATCTGACTTTGTAATGACGATGGAATCAGCCATCTCCATAATTCCTCGTTTAATTCCTTGCAATTCATCACCTGCACCGGCAAGCATTAATAACAAGAAGAAATCAGACATGGAATGAACAGCAATTTCTGATTGGCCCACACCAACGGTTTCAATTAAAATAACATCGTAACCGGCAGCTTCACACACTAAAATACTTTCACGTGTGCGTTGCGCAACACCGCCTAATGAGCCTTTGCTAGGCGTTGGTCGAATAAACGCTTTTGGATGAACAGACAAATTCACCATGCGCGTTTTATCTCCTAAAATACTTCCTTTTGATTTTTCACTGCTTGGGTCAATTGCTAAAACTGCTACTTTTTTTCCTTGAGAAATTAAGTACAATCCAAAAGTTTCAATGAATGTACTTTTGCCAACGCCAGGAACACCTGTAATCCCTATTCGAATTGATTTGCCAGAAAAAGGTAAACAGTTTTGAACAACCTCTTGCGCTTTTTTTTGATCATCCAACTTGGAACTTTCAAGCAAAGTAATCGATTCACTCAAGGCAGTTTTATTTCCTTTTTTTAGTCGTGCAAAAATAGTTTCTGGGTCGCGCGTTTTTTGATGCTTTTTATGCGTTGCAATGAATGCTGCAATTTTTTTCTTGTCTGGATTTTTACTATAAGCCATCTTTCTTCGGCAAATTTATTTGTTAGCGCTGTCGGTTGTATCTGGCGTCATAAAATGATAATTGTAAATCCAATCAGGATTTTGAACGTCGCGTAAAATTTTAAATAAACTATCGCCATAAAAATAGTCAAGTAACACATTTGTTACACCATATTCTTCATACAAATATTCGCGTTGCCATCTGGATGGTGTGTATTGACCTTGGCTCCAGCCGTCAGAATCATAGGCAGATGGATGCGTAAAAAATCGAATTTTCCATAATTCCTGAAAAGGTTTACAATAATACCCTGAGATTTTATTTAAATCATTCTTCAATAAAAAACACGAATCAACACCGTTTTTTTCAAATAGATTTTCTTTGTTGAGATTAGCAATACTAGGATAATAGCCCATTGCCTCATACATAAAACGTGCTTCAGACATGATGACTGCCCCAGCAAAAGCGCCATCACGAAAAGTAACCATTGCATAGGTAATTAAACTGGAATGTGCACTAGCAAATAAGCCCACGGCAAAATAATTTCGTTTTCCCGTTGCTTGGGAAAAAACGGAAAACGTAAAAAGAACTATCAGTACAAATCCTAAAAGCTGTTTCACTTCTATTTTATTGGATGATAAAGTTAACAAAATCCATGCTAGTCTGCAAAAATTCAGTTCCTTAAAGGTTTTACGAGGAAATTAGGGATATGTTTAGAGATTATGCCTTAATTAACTTTCACTTTCCAGAATTAATTGTTTTTTCAATATTTTAATCAAGAACATATCAATTCTGGATTAGTTATCCCACAGGAATTTTAATTCCAATTTGCCCACCAATCATTAGTGGCATGTTTATGGCAAACGTCACATTAAAAAATTGATTGGCTGGAACATTTGAAAAAATTTCTGCATAAATATTTCCGAAATTGAAACTATGCTCGTAACCACCGCCTAATCTAAGTACAGGTTGAAAAACACGTTGCTTGTCTTCTAATTCTGATGTTGGTTCATATAAATCTTTATCATAGTCTAATTTGTGAACTAAGGATGCAATTGTTAATCCGCCTCCGCCAAAAAAATACAATCCGCCAAATTCTGTATCACCTTCACCTAAAAAATATTTAAAATCAACATAGATATTGAAAAAATTATATCGTTCAAACCCTGTAATGGTGGTGTCGTACATGCCGGTACTCAACAAATTTAAGTCATAATTTCTTTCAACTTTTGCAGGCAAACCAAAATTAATTGAAGGGCGAATTCCATTACCACCTATATCAAATTCACCCGTTAAAGCCATTCCTAAATACCCAAATCCTATTCCGGTATTGCTTAATTGAATGTATTGATTGTAGTTGATGTGACTACCTACAAATGCTTGAGAATTGGCATGCGTCGAATAAATAAAAAGACCTACCGTCAACGTAAATTTTGCGACTAAATTTTTCATAATTTGGGGAGAATGAAGTGATATATCATCGAATAAAGATAATGAAACTTTCAGTCGTTTTTTCTATACAATTATTATGCCTTTGTTGGGATTGATGGATGGGCTGTATTTTGACAGGTTTAATATACGCCAATTTGCAAAAAAAAATCTTCTTATACCATTACTTAGATCAAATTAGTCCAAAGGACAATTTGGACTAAGTAATGTAAATGCCGATACCTGCCTGACTGCCCGTCAGGCAGACAGTAGCTGTTTGATTTCAATATCCATTTTGATATTGGACGAATACAGATACCGTATCGGTATTATATAAAAATCGCTTCAGCATTGGACGAGGTATGCCCGACCACTACATCATGATGTTGGGCAAAAAAAAATCCCTCCGAATGGAAGGATTTTTTTATCAGCAATCAATTTTTTTTAAATGCGAATAATCGTAACTGTCAAAACGCCTTGAATAAAAGGATTTGTACCGCTCACATTTCCGTCGGCAGTTCCTGCACCAGAGTCTTTATAACGAACATCAATTGTGTGCGAACCTGCAGAAAGCGTATAGGTTTTAGTCATACCCCAATAAACTAACATTTGACCAACAGCGTCAGTATTTGATGCAATAATTTGTTGTTGGCCTGATTGTGCGGATGCAACACCATCAACATGAATACCTATATCAACAGCCGCAAAAACTGCACCAACTGCTGCGCATTGAACACCGCCAGATGTTGAAATAATCACTTTACAATTTGCAGGAATTACTAATGTTTGCGACAATCCCGGAATCAATGTATAAGTTGTAGTTGTAATAAGCGCAACCGCTTGGGCTGTTCCATAAGCATCAAAACTATTCTGTCCTGTAACACTTGAGTAAGTTGTGCACACCCAAGTTGTTCCATTGTACAATGCAATTTCATTAGTAGCGCACGTTAATCCAGCCAATAAATCGGAGTCATCACTATCAGCAAATTCTGACGGAACACCAGTTAAATCAGCCCATGCAATAGAACCACCAGTGTCATCTCCATCAGCAATGTCAGTCGGAATATTGTTGACATCACTCCAATCAATCGACTCAACTGTTTTTGCATTTAAGGCATAAGGCACAGAAAGTAATTGTGAGCTTCCCATCAACACATAAGCGGTTCCACCTGTAGCATCTAATTTTACTTGAATAAAATAAATTGCAGCGCCCCAATCAATTGTACTAAAGTTTCCGCTTACAACTGCACCGCCACCAATGTTTAAGTTAGCAAGACCAAATGCATTTGTTGTTACGGCATGTGTTTCTGTATAGACTGAGGTACCGCTTGTGCTGTTTTGCAAAATGCTAATTTCAAATCCAACACTTTGATTCGCTAAAATAGCTCCAGCAGTATTTCGGGCAACTGCTTGGTATTTGAATTGATTCGGTGCTTGCGCAATCGATAGTCCGAGAGACAAAATAAAAAGTAAAGAAAGTCCGAGTTTTTTCATGATTAGAATTTTTGAATTTTGAATGTTTTTAAAAGTCCGTTTTCAGGACTTGATACTTGCAATAAATAAAGCCCATCAGGATACGAACTGAAATCGATTTTTTTGATGGCGTTTCCAGAATAACTATCAGAAAAAATTAATTTTCCGTGTACATCTAAAATTTGAATCTGAAGCATTTCTGAATTATCATCAATCTGCAAATTAATTTCGGAAGTAGTTGGATTAGGATAAACACTCAATAAAATTTCTGGTGCAAAATTTTCAATCTCAGAAAAACTTAATTGAGGTTGTTGAAATCCTTGAGTTAGTGTATTGCTTGTTCCGTAATAAGTGTCAATTGCAATTTCGCCTAAGGTCCAACTCAGTGTGCTACTTGATCCTACAAAATAATCACCAGTTGAGGCGATGACTTGAGGTGTAACCTGTTGAGAAAAAGCTGTGGCAGAACTGCAAAAAATGAGTAGCGCAATTTGTTTTTTCATGTAGTAAATTTTCTGTGTTATCAAATATAACGAAAATTGGAAGGGATAGGTTGAAGTTTAGGTGAAATTTAAGTTCTGAATTTTTCCAAGATTTTTGTTTTAAGAAAATTCAAGTTTCCCTCTTCAAAGAGGGAAGGGCAGATTGCGGAGTTCAGAGTATCGAGGGAATTAGAATTTAGTTTTAGCACATCTGCCATTTCCCTTTTTTCCTCTGTCCTCATAACTCTGTCCTCTTTTTTACTCTTTCTTCTTCCGCTCAATATACTCATCCATTCTGCTAAGCAATCTCCACCATTCATCAGTTTCTCCGCCATCTCGGTAAGTTCTAATGGCGCCAGCGCGAACTAAAATTTTTCGCAATTCGTTGTCTTCAAAACCACCCAAATGTTTTTTTAGTGTTTCAAAAGATCGGTCGATATGCGTTTTGTGATTTAAAAAATAACGAGCAGTATTTTCTGCCATGAACTCTGTTTTATTTGACTCAAACAACCTTTGCATTTCTTGTTTGTGTTTGATGTTTTGTAGAAAAAAAGAAATGAGGCCCCCAACAATGGCAGAAGTTCCGGAGATTAAAACTGTTTCGAACATAAGTGATAATTTTTATTGAATTTATGAATTATTTGGGAGATGGTTATATTATTTTCAGTCATTCCATTTGTTTAATTAAATTAATGACCTATACAAAAGGGCAGAAGTTAAAATGAAAAGTAACAAAAAATAAATCTAATTTAGTACAAACAAATAGTTATTAGTATGATCGAAAAAGCCGTTGAATTAGGAGAGCGAAATAAACGTATACCAGCATGGATCAGGGCCGTTATAATTCTTCCGTGTATTGGTTTGGCAGTGTGGCTCATCATTTATTTGGATGGTGTTTACGGCTACGTTATTGATTTACAAGTTTCGTGGTTTGATGGTTATTATTTGATTCTTACTGGACTTATGACCCTTCTAGTTTATCTATTCATTCTATTTGTTTGTTTATTGCCAGGAGCATTATTGGTAAACATTACGGCACGGCTTTTTTTCAAAGAGAAGAAAACGGAGCCTACCGATTTACCGATGTCAGAACGATCAACTTATAAATAGAAAATAAAAAAACAATACCTGCATGCAAGGCACTATTATCATTTTTTTTATTTCATTAGGTATATTCTTTACTTTGTTTATTGCTTGATTAATTTAACCGTGCTTGATGTCTCTCCGTTAAATAAAATAACAAAATAAATTCCTGCTTCAAACTGTGATGTGTTTAGTAAAAGTCCGCTGGCTAGTTCATCTGAATTTGCATCAGTTTCGAAAATAATTTTTCCAGAAAGATCGGTGATCATTACTTTATAATTGGATAATTCTTTTTCGTTCAAAACAATATTTGCATTACCATTTGTAGGATTTGGAAAAAGTGAAAAATTGAATTCTGAGATGGTTAAATTTTTAAGGTCAATAAATTGTGGAGTACCGCATGAATCTTCATTAACTTTCGCATAATAACTGAGTTGAGAAGTATAAAAATAAGCGAATCCTGGTTCACTGCCATAAGGAGTAATTGTTCCATTGCCTTCTATAAAAGGTTGAGTTGATGTGTACAATGATAAGGATTGCCCAGCAACACAATTTGAAGCAGGCCAGTTAAATAAGTTAATGGAAGTTGAAAAGTTTGTTTCTTGCAAACGGCCGCAATCATTTAAGCCTAAATAGTTCCATGAATTTTCTGTTGTGAAATTAAATTCTTCGGGTAACAATGAATCTTTCATGCTCAAAAGATTTTTGTAAACAACAGAAGTAGTGTATCCAAGATAGAGTGCAGGAGGACCAAAACCATTGTC
>Ga0163144_10030165_pt1 | contig 10380 bp, 3 predicted proteins | sample OliLak19BULKMAT1_FD_123175 | JGI IMG/M metagenome (GOLD analysis project Ga0163144, IMG submission 123175) | Freshwater microbial mat bacterial communities from Lake Vanda, McMurdo Dry Valleys, Antarctica - Oligotrophic Lake LV.19.BULKMAT1 | ecosystem: Environmental > Aquatic > Freshwater > Lake...
TGTTGAATGCGGCCAATCGGCGGCCCGTTGCACGTAGCCGTGCTTAACCGGGTTGTAGTGGCAGTAATCGACGTGGTGTGCGTAATCCCGTTCATCGCGGATCGGGTGCTCCCAATACCGGCGCTGCCAGATACCGCGTTCGCCCTTGGCCAGCCGACTGCGGCTGCGCCGCTCGTCAGCGGGCAGGCGACGCGAGAAACCGGCCTTGATGAGCGCCCAGCCCGTCGGGTAGTCCGCGTCGCCCGCCGGCAGCGTCCACACCGCGTGCAGGTTCCCCGGCAGGATCACCATGGCGTCAATCTCGAATGGATGCATTGCTTTCACCTTTCGTACCGCCTCGCGTAACAAATCGATGTGTTCCACCAGCAATCGCCGCTTCCGGTCGTACAGATTCACCGTGAAGAAATAAGTCCCACCCGCCACCTCCGCCCGCCGATAGCGCATGCATCACCCCCACCCCACGCAATGCAAGGCGGTCACGTGTAGTCACGCGTAGGTTGGGGTGAGGCACGAACCCCAACATCCAAACACCGTGATTCCACCGAGTTGTTTCGTTCATCGCGTGTGGCCCCGTTCTTGTTTTCGCCGTTGTTCATTGCGACCATGCCTCCGAGTTACCGTTGGTGTTGGGGTTCATTGCATTCACCCCAACCTACGCTTGCTACGCTTGCTAGCGATCTGACCCAGAATGACCGCCCGCGGCTTCTAATGACCATTTAAGCGCCTGGGCGGCTGCTGTCCTTCTCAACGCGGCGGCGGCCTCCTCTTCCAATCGCTGGTCTCGCCGGTGGGGCGGCTCGCTACGTGCTCCAATGTCGTAATCGAAGTCTGCCTGATCCGTGTCGTACGAATATGTGTGAGGCGAATTTTGCGTTGCACCTTCAATCAACATGAACGGGCCAAGAGGCTGAAGCATACGACTTAAACCGGATCCTCCTGTCCTTAGCAAAGGCTTGGTGGGAACCTCGTTCGGTGCTGGCCCCTTGAAATTCAGATCAAGTTGAACTTGTTTTGCAGAAGCTTGGCGTACTGGAGCTGATCCATTCTCGAAATCAAGGCTAATGTTGGAATTGGCAGGTGATACTCCTGGCTTGACTGATTGCGTTGGTCCCCGCAGGTTCAAATCCAGCTGGACTGGCTGTCCTGGGATTGGGTCCGCGATTGTTAATGCAAATGAAACCGATCGCCCAGTGGCGGGCGTCGCATTCACTACTGGCATCTGCCGTGTAGCCAGTTCCCGAACTTCATTAGGAAGCGTCGCAGGCTTGGGATTAGGTATGGTCGGGCCAGTGTGTTTTCTAGCGGTCCTTGCATACTGCCCCGCGTTTACAGCCGCCCTTCTATCAGCCCCTTCCTGCATGGCCTGTATATTATTTGCTACCCAATGCTGCGGTCCAATTCGTTGCGGGTCTCCCGGAGAAGTACTCCACTGTGGCGTGCTAGGATGATGTCCGGCCTGATAGTTTGCTGGATTTTCGAAGAACATTGTCGCCTTGTTCTGTACATATTGCCGAATAAGATTCTGTAGTGAGAAACCTGCGTTAGTTGCGACAGTGTCTATCGTGAATTGCTCAATAAGGTGTAGCTGTGGCGGAGCTTCTTGCCTGCCATCCTTATCAATCCAATTGCATGGGCTATTCAATGAATAGTTGTATAAATTTAGGCGGGACAGGATTTCATTCGGGTCACAACTCATCCACCTCCCCAACCACGCCGCGTAATACCTCGCCCCGTGATAATTCAACCCACTCTCCTCATCCCTCTCCATCCCCGTATACCGATACCGCTTCGGTGGCGCTTCAACACCGCCATTCTTCGCGCGATAGGCACTCGTGCCGTAAGGGTGGTATTCCTCATACGAAATGATCTCGGCCTGATCATCCAGTTCGAGACATGCCGAACCAAGATGGTTGCTGTACTGGTAACGAAAAAGAGTTTGCGCGGGGATTGTTAATCCGTCGGGCCTTGGATTGTTTGCGTTGCTCGCGATGATCACATCATCCACCAGCAGCACGCGCTGCTCGCCCTCGAATAAGTGCAGCGATTCGATCTCCTCAACCGGATCCGCGAAACCTGCCTTGTAGCGCCGATAAAGCTCATAGCCGCCGAGATAGATACGCTCCCAATAGCCTCCAAGCCCATTCTGGTTGTCTATTCGCTTGCGTGAGCGTTGTTTGCCGGTGTCATAGTTGTAGTAAGCCTTTCCTCCACCACCGAGATCAAGGTTTGCGATCATGTCGCGATAATCCCAGCGCAGGTAGCGTTGCGAGGCGACACGATCGAGATTACGCATGTTGCCGTGGGCGTCGTAGAGGTACTCAATCTTGGTCGCTGCGCGATTGCTGCCTTGCCAGGTGTAGCGAAGCCTATTGCTGTCCGGATGGCATTCATAATGGCGTGTCCAGGAACTCGCTGTATCGCTGGGCACGGCGTGACTTAAGGTGACAAAGTTGCCGACGGCGTCGTATCGATAGGTTTCTTCATACCTGCGTAGCGTCTGATCAGTGATAGGGAAGCCGCTGGCATAGGCCGGCTCATGACGGTCACGGTTAGCGTCGCCGCCCTGCGCGGTTTCCCGCCCTATTGCGGAGGTGAGGCGATAGAGAGCGTCGTACTCATAGAGACTTCTTGGCTCGACAATGCCGTTGTCAAAGAACACGGGCTTGTACGCCTGGTCTTCGATTTCGGTGATATTACCGACGGGGTCGTAGGTGTAGTTCAACTCCTGGACGACTAACGGGTCAGTCAAATTGGAGCGCCGGTTCGAGTAGGTTCGCGACGTGCCCGAGCGTGTAGTGAACAATTGACGAAGCCGAAAGGTCTTCAGGTCGTATTCGTATTCAGTAAGCGTGCCGTTTCCGAGCTTGAGGTATTCCTTCTGGCCCTTAACGTTGTAGCGGATTTCTTCAATAGCTTTGGTCAGTGGTTTGCCGGATTCTGTATGGCCGATTGGTTTTGTCTTAGCGCCGACATCCAGCGTCTCACGCAATAACAATCCGCGATTGTTGTAGGTGGGCACGTAGACCGCGACGCGGTTATCGGGCACGTCACGATGCCAGTTATAGAGCCGCGTCATGCGGCCCAGAGCATCGTATTCGGTAATCTGAACGAACGTTTCCTTCTCCAGCAGGATGGTGCGATCTACAACGCTCCAGTCCAGAACCGGGGCATCGTACTTGTTCGTGAGCGTGCGTTTCACTTCGAGCGGCTTGCCTTTGAAGTCCAGGCGCTCGACCTGACCCAAGCCGCTCGGGTCGTAGTGGAGGTGGGCCTGGCCACGCAGGTTGCGTTGTTTGGCGTCGGCGAGTGTTTCGCCGTATTGCGTGTAATCGACAAGGTTGCGCGGCTGGCTGTTAATAGTGAGCCACTGATGTGTTGGCCGGTGCAGCGCATCGTAGTCCGTGGAATAGAGGCGTTCTTCGCGCGTGGTTGCGGTGCCTTGCGGTGTTTCGTTGACGTCCCAAGCCAGCATGGGTTTGCCGGCGGCATCCATCAGCATCCAGCGGTCGCCCGCGTCCATGCTGTGCTGCAAAAGCAGGTTACCGGCGATGTCGTAGCAGGGGGCGCTACCAACGCGCAGGTATTCCCGTGTCGTGTCAGCAGGATTGCGCGGGTCTGGCGGCGTATCGGCCAGCCTTGTGGGTTTGGGTGGCGTGATGTACTGCATCACCAGATTGCCGCGCGCATCGCGTATCCACAGCGGTTTTCCTTCGGCATCGAGCTTAGTGTAAGTGAGGTAGAAATCATCCTGCCAGACACCGTTGCTATCCGGCGTGCGGTTATGCGCGATAGCGATGACTTCGCGGCCCAGGCTGTCGAGGATGGTGAGCGCGGGGGTGTTTTTGTGTTTTGCGGCGAGTGCCGCTGCGCGTTTGTCCTGTGTGCTTGCTGTGGCTGCGCTGTGCTCCGTGTACCAATCGCTTTCAAGAACGGTGTCGTTAGCGTCAAAAGTTTTGACATGCCAGGGGGAGAATTCGACGCGGCTTAAAGTGCCGTCCGGCAGCTCGGTGCGCATGACGCGGCCGGCGGCGTCGTAATACATGATGGGGGTCACGCCGTTGGCCTGCGGCAGCTCGCAGCCAAAATCGGGCGTAAAGCTTGGCTCGTACTGTTTAACCGGCTTGTCTTTGTTGTTGAGGATGGTTAGGCCGTTGACGATCCAGCGCAGTTTTTGTTGAGCGATGGGCAGAGTCAGGTCGGGTTCGGCCTGCACTTTTTTCATCATCACATTGCCGCTGCCGTCGGAGCATTCAAGGCTTATTTGCAGCGGACTCGCGGCGCCGCCGGGCTGGCCGGCATGAATTTCACGGGCGATGGCGCAGGCGCCTGCCGGCCGTTGTGCCCATTGCCCACTTTCGTCGCCGAAGTGATAACCGAAGCGGCTGCTCGCGCCCAGCAGCCAATCACCAGCCTTTTTCCTGTCGAGCGTTTTGCTGGTGCAGAAAGTAACGATGGCGTTTTCTGACGGGTTGGCGAGATCGAAGTCGAAACCGCTAAGGTTATCGCCCTGCCATTGATTAGCAGCGATCTCCTTGCCTTTTATAGCGGCAGCCACCACCAGCCCGCGTATGTCAAAGACAACTTCGCTGTGGTTGCCGTTGGCATCGACCATTTCGATGGGCGCGAGCACGCGGTAATCGAAGCGCGGTTTAAGCGTACTTGGGTCTACCCATATCCCGGAGGTGTTGCCCAAGGCATCCTCGCTGCGCATGATGAACAGATCGCGCGGGTCGTATTCGAGCGTGGTGACGTTGTCGAAGGGGTCGGTGTAGCGTTCGGGCAGGAAGAAATGCGCATGGGCGTCGCCAGCAAAACCGGCGATGCCGGAGCGCATCCAGTATTGATTCGCCGACAAACCGATTGCTGTGCCGGGAGAGTAGCCGCTCATCGACGGGTCTTTGAGCAAATCTCGGCACGACTTGGCGGCGTTGCCAAGGCTCGCAGGCTGGGCCACCCACGCCAATTTGTCGTCAACGTTGCCCGCTGGGTCGGTGCGTTTGAAGACCGCATTGAGCAAATCATCGGTCAGCGCTAGTTTGTAGTCTTCGTATTTGAGCCCGCGCGGGCCATGGTGACCGAACGCCAATTTAGCGGTGGGCGGCGCTGTATCGCTGGCGTCGTCGAAAAACAAGGTGCGCGCATGCTCGACGATGCGACGGTGCGCGCCTGCGGCTTGAGGTTGCTGATGATATTGCAACGGGGTCAAGGCAATGGCCGCCTGGCCAGGGGGGACGATGGGCGGATAGGCGCTGTCTTCGCACAAAGCATGACGGCGCAGTTCTGAAATATCGTAATAGCCGCCGGGAGGTATCTGAGCAAGACCGCTGATTTCGTAGGTTTTGACTTCGCACGGCAGGCGCAGGCGATGGTGACGAATCGCATTCGTTGAGGGCGGAACGCGCGTCGGCAGAACCACATCTTCGGTGTAGCGCGTCTCGCTATAGGCGACATGCAGATCACTCTGCACTGCGCGGATCAGGCTGTCGCGTCGAAAATCCGCAGGCAAGCCTAGCGGCAAGGTGGTACCCAGGCGGGGGTAGCCGATGGCGACGGATTGTTGCGGGTTGCCGTATTCATCATGCCGCAGGTTCAGCGTGTGGGCGATGCGCGGGTCGGGGGTGAGCGTTGCCGCACCCTTGGGCAAGGCGAGTTCGTATTGGTAACTGAGTGCTTCGCTTTCCGTGACCAGAAACACGGCATGGCGGTTTACGCCCCGGCGCTGCAAACGCTGGATGTGGCAGTTATGGGTGGCGGCGGAGTAGATGCGGACGGGTGTCTGCTTTGGGATCAGGGCGGCGAGATCGTCCACGTCGAGTTCATACACTTCCTGACGCAGCACCATGCCTTTGCAGGCGCGCAGGGCTTCGCGCCATTCGTCGGCGCTGAGGTCTGCGGGCAGCTCCGGCTCGGGGAGGGGATTTTCGTGGAAAGCGTCAGGATGCAGTGTCGGATCTGGCAAGCGATCGGCAAAACGCTGCGGGAAATACTCATGGGCGAACTGACCAAGGATGCGCTGCCGGTCGAGCGCGGCGCCGGTGTGATACCAGGTGATGCTTTTGACCGGGGGTTGGTAGAGCGTGTGGTCGTTGGTAATCCATGGGCTGGCAATATTGCCCTGCTGGAAGATGCCGTAGTTTTCTACATCCACCTGCTCGACCCGCCCAAAACCACGGAACTCGCGCTCGGCGCCGTCGAAGTAGCCGTGGTGATAGCTGTAGGTATTGCTGAATTGGGTGCCCCGCCATTCATCGCTCACAGTGACCCGGCTGACGCAATGCACCGGGAACGGCAGGCGCGTGATCCATGGCATGCCGACCAGTTTGTCCTGAATATAGAAGCGCGTTGAAGGCGTGTACTCGATCTCGGTGGTGCCGCCGAGATTGTTTTTCACCTTGATGAGCAAATGCGGTTTCTCGTGCTTCTTATGCTTAGCGGCATCTTCGTCGCCTGCCATCAAGTCGATGTAGCGCACCGGGTTGCGGGCATCGGCGGGCAGGTGCGAGTTCCACACCAGGCAGGCGGTGCCGTTGCCCAGCAGGTCGGCCACTTGCACGGCGGCGAGGTTTTCCGTGGCGATGGGCAGATTGATGCGCAGCGCATTGCTCAGGCTGTTGCCGCTGCGGTTGAAGTAGAGCTGCGCGCCGCTGCGCCCCAGGTAGATGATGTCGATGGGGCCGCTGCCGTCGATGTCGGCCAGGCGTATACGGCGCGGGTCGTACATGTCGGCGTGGTCGAAGCGTGGTGAATTGCCGAGCGTGACTTTGCGCCCGAAGCGGCCGTAGCCGAGGTTGGGCCAGTAGCAGACTTCGCCATTGCGGATGCGCACCAGATCGGTGAGGCCGTCGCCGCACATGTCGGCCAGAAAGATGGTCTGGGTTCCATCGGCGAAAACGAGATGCGGGCCGGTGTCTTCATCTTGCGGCTGGCGCGAGCGCTCGCTTGGGCCGAACCCGCGCTCGTCGAGCGAGGGGTACCAGGTGAAGACTTCCTGTTCGGTGATCAGGGCATCGGCATGGCCGTCACCGGTGAGGTCGACAAAGCGGAGATTGGGGTCTTGCCAGTCGATGTTAGGCCGGGATGCAAACGGAACGTGCCGCTTCCAGCCTTCGTCTGCATCCCGCTCATGAAAGCCGGGTGTGGAGCCAGAGAAATCCACCACGTCGATCGAACCGTTACCAGCTAAGTCCATGAACTGGTGCCGGCTGCCGGCGGCGAGCGCCATCGCCGGTTGTCGCGCCACCACGCGGGAGGGGCCAAAGGTGCAGTCGCCCAGATTGGATTTGTAGTACCACGCGCCGAGTTGTTCGGCGAGCACACCGGAGAGTCCTTCACCGTCAAGATCGATCCATTGGTAGCCGGGGCCCTGTGTTCCTACTGGCAAATTTTCCAGCTGGTCGTGCGCGATGGTCTTGACGGTGACGCTGACCTTGGGCTCGCTGTAGGAGAAGGAGACTGGTGGCAACGGGCGGGGAACGTAGTCTGTGCCCGCTTGAGGATTCATTTGGTAGGCGCGTTGGGTGACCGAATTGAGGACGGTGTAGCCAGCCACGTTCGGATCGGCTTCATCGCCGGGCTGGATGTACTCGAGGTCGGTTGAGCGGACCAGGTAATCTGCGGCACCCAGTTCCTCGAAGTGGTGGAACATCAGCACGCGCCGGCACAGGCGGTAAGTGCGAACTTCGAAGCCGGCACGATGGGTTGAAAACGGATCCTTGCGGACCCGCCATTTGGACGGTGCTGCGGGTGCGGCGCTTGGCGGTTCAACCGAATCGGGTGGCGAATAGTCAAAAACCACTTCGAACATCCATTGCTGGCCGGCAATATCATCGGGCCCCGGCCACACGGCACCTGTCTGTTCATAGGTGGGAAGGTAGGGTTTAAGGTTGCCGTAGCGGATGCGATCGGGCAAGCAGTTCGCGGTACGCTGGGCAAGTTTGCGTTCCGGTTCTTCGATGCGGCTACCGCCCATGCCGAGGCCAGTCTCTCGCGTGTATTGAAATACAGTGACGTTGCCCTTGTCGTCATGCACTTCACAGACATTCCATTGGAAAATATGCGCCGGGTTGTCGGGATTCATGACACGGCTGCCTGCGGACTTGCCGTACCAGGTGGTTACGTTGTCGCGGCTGATGACGCGCCAGAACATGTTGGCAGGCACTGTCTTCTCGACCCAGCGCTCGATCAATGCAAATAAGCCCTCGATCCGGGGCTTGTATTGACGAACGAGATACTGCGTGCCGTAAACCGTGTATTCCTTAAAGGGTGGAAGTTGCCACGCAGCATCCAACACCGGCACCAGGTCTTCTGCGGCCGCAAGGACGAACACATCCGACTCGTCGCTGTCGCGGTAGCGCGGCAAGCCCTTGTCGGTCTTGCGCGTGATGGAAGGCAGTGAAAGATTCCAGCCAAGACCAAACAGCCCGTTGCCCGCGCCGGAGTCGTAGGAAAGAGAAAGTTGCGGGCGGAAGCCACCGCGACCGGGCGAGGTGGCAATGGGTACCGACATGGAGCCGGTGCCGGTAACCGGGTTGGCGGCGAACTTTTCGCCGATGCCGCGGATTGCCCCGCCGCCCTTGGGCAAATTGATCGCCGGCGCCGATACGGAGAAAGAATCTTTGCCCGCCGTGCCAGCCTCACCCCTCGAGTCCTTCCGGTCTCTGGCTTCCACAAACACCCCCGTCTGCCGTTTGCGATTTCATCCGTTTACGAGAGTCGCACGTCAATCGGTATGTAACCTCAATGAGGTGGCTTGGTACCTTCCATGCGCGCGTCGCTTTCCGAGAAGCAGTTTGCGGTCATCGGCCTCGCTGGAGATGTCTCCCAGCAGATTGTACATGATTGTACATGAATCTTGTCAAGGCCTTCATCACTGCTGTCAGCGATTCCTTAAACCTGTGCCAACGGAACCGAAACCATCTAATTTTGAAAGAGTTTGGTGTGGAGTGTGAGACTGCTGGAGTTGTAAAAGGGTAAAGGGCGGTGAAACGATTGACGAACAGGCCTGTTTATGCTGATTTTGGAGCTATCGAAGATAGGGCAGCGGTGGCGTCAATGAAGAGCCGAGAAAAGGGATGGACATATCGTGGCCTGCCAGAACGAACTATCAACTTGTGTTGGGCGAAGGAGCCCGGAACCATTGGGCGAGGCGCATGGCGAAGACATGAAAGGTCTCCCATTTTCTAGCGGCATGACTTCGTACCTGACGATTGTAGAAGACCAGCGAAAGCGTATAGGCCAGCATCCGAATCATGATCAGCAGCACAAGAGCATTGCTTTGGTGGACGGCTGGATGTTTCAGATGGCAATCGACAGTGATGGTCTGAAATACTTCCACATCAATGCGCCAGCGGCTACGGCCGAGTTGATGAATGAACAGCGGCGGTATTGAGCCGAGTTCGATATTGGTAGCGTAGAAGTTGGTGCCTTTCCGCTGCGCCTCTACCTTGCTTTTGATGCGATGGCCATCCTGTTGCCGAATAACGATGTGACGTTTATGGTCGAGGCGGACAGTTTTCACAACGCGCACCAAGCGATCGGCGACGGGCCAATCAACCTCCGGCAAGTGCCACCAGTGGAGTTCCTGGTTACCCGCCGACGCACAAACCCTGATCGATCAAACATCGATGTTGCTGCCTCGTGTCAAAATCACTGAGTTGCTGCAGGAAGTCGATGCGTGGACCGGCTTCACCCGCCATTTCAGGCATCTGAAAACAGGTGAAACGGCCAAAGACAAAACGCTGCTGCTGACCGCGATCCTGGCCGACGGAATCAACATCGGCTTGACCAAGATGGCCGAGTCTTGCCCCGGCACTACATATGCCACGCTGTCGTGGCTGCAAGCCTGGCACATACGCGACACGACGTATTCGGCGGCCCTGGCCGAACTGGTCAATGCTCAGTTCCGTCAGCCGTTCGCCGGATACTGGGGCGACGGGACCGCTTCGTCATCGGACAGCGCTTCCGAGTTGGCGGCCAGGCCGAGAGCACGGGCCAACATCAACCCCAAGTACGGGGCTGAGCCGGGACGGCTCTTCTACACGCACATTTCCGATCAATACGCGCCCTACAGCGCCAAGGTGATCAACGTCGGCGTCCGCGATTCGACGTATGTGCTCGACGGGCTTCTGTATCACGAGTCCGACTTGCGGATCGAGGAGCACTACACCGACACGGCGGGGTTCACCGATCACGTCTTCGCTCTGACGCACTTGCTGGGCTTCCGTTTCGCGCCTCGTTGTCGCCCTGCACTGAATTCGTGGAATGAAGGTTGTTTAGATTCAATATATTCCAGGATTTCTATACAACAGTCGTTGCAGTGAATGTCTGGAATGGTGCATGCTTTTACAGGAATAAGTTGCCCTTCAACTTCCGTGTCGCGAA
>Ga0163144_10030166_pt1 | contig 10380 bp, 10 predicted proteins | sample OliLak19BULKMAT1_FD_123175 | JGI IMG/M metagenome (GOLD analysis project Ga0163144, IMG submission 123175) | Freshwater microbial mat bacterial communities from Lake Vanda, McMurdo Dry Valleys, Antarctica - Oligotrophic Lake LV.19.BULKMAT1 | ecosystem: Environmental > Aquatic > Freshwater >...
CTGGGGCCGCCAACGCAAGTACGAAGAAGCATATCCGGCTCATCGCATCCCCTTGCTCCATTCGCCCCACTTACCGAGACGAATATGAAGAAATCGAGTGAATTTTCGCCGTTAATATACCGAAAACATCGCTGTGTCAGTTCGAAAGCAAGCACGCGAGTCCGGATGTGCGAACAACCCATTTCACACCCGTCACGTTACTTTGAGCCTTTCACGTACTTATCAAACCAAGCCAAATCCCATTCCATCTTCGCCTTGCGATATGAGAGCTTCTGCAAGCCGTGCGGTTGATTGGGATACACGATCAACTCGGTTGGCACCTTCTTGTATTCCTTCAAGGCTCGATAGAGCATCCTGCTGTGCCCGGGCGGGCAGCGTTCGTCGTTCGCACCGACGTGGATGAGCGTCGGCGTGGTCACATTGCCCAGGCCGTAGATTGGCGAGGTTTTGCGATAGATATCGGGCTGCTCCCACGGCAGGCCTTTTTTGAAGACCATCGCGTAGGCGGGTTCATCGTTGAAGCCCCACTCGGCCACTGTGTCGAGAATGCCTGCCCCACTGCTGGCCGCTTTGAACTTCACGGGCGAATCCTTCAGCGTGATCAGGCAATTCGTGAGATAGCCGCCGTTGCTCCAGCCCATGACTCCGATTCGATCCGGGTCGGCGATGCCTTCTTTGATCAGATGCTGAATGCCGGCCAGGATGTCCTTCACTTCGATGTCGTTCTCGTGGCCGATGAGATCGGTGACGAACTTGTCGCCATAGCCCGTCGAACCGCGATAGTTCGGGAAGAACGCGGCATAGCCATGTGCGGCGAAGTAGAGCCGGCCGTTGTGGGGATCGTAACTCAACTCGGCCTTGGTCGAAGTGGTCGGCCCGCCGTGCAGGCCGACGACGAGCGGGAGTTTGTCGCCTTTCTTGTAGTCGGGAGGCAGTTCGAGAATGCCGCCGACCTCGGTGCCGTCGGGGGCTTTCCAGGTGATGTGTTCGACCTTTGGAATCTTCCACTCTTGGGTGTGAGCATTTGGATTGACAATCGGAATCGTAGACCACATCTCTCCTTGCAAATTGGGCTTTGTTGCCATGACTGAAGCTAATGAATTTGGACCTCCACGTAGGCGGATTATTCCAGTTCCAGCACCAGTGCGAGGATACCCGATCCAGCTTTCTACCACGTTCTTATCCAACGGCTCCTTCAGGTGCAATTCGCCCGCGTCTAGGTTGGCTGTTCTGAAAACAACATCCCCAGCACTTTCAACAAGGACCCCGACTGTTTGCGGAGTGAGCCAATGAATTGCGGTGCCATACCCTCGTAATTGGATGCCCTGACGATTGGGGATACTGGTTTTCCATTTTTCATCCTTCACTGCAATCGAAACCATCTCCGCTGGGTATGCATCAAATATTGCACAGAATGCCACTCGCGTGCCGTCCCAATTCCATGCCAGAGATTCGAGCCAGGCGTGCGGGCTGGCCGCTTTCGCGCGATAGACGTCCGTCGGCGGCGTGGTGATCTTGCCTGCTTCCCAGACATCGACGCGGGATTCGCCTTCGGACTTGATCACCGTGTCGTCGATGCACGAGACCATCGCAATGCGTTTGCCGTCTTGCGTCACCGCGAATTCACGCACGTAGCGATTGTCGGCGACGAGTTTTTCGGTTCGCCAAGTTTGCAGATCGAGACGATGGATCTCGGAAATCTTGCGGGTGCCGTGGCCATAGTCGGCCTTGTGTTTGCTGCGCAGGGCGGAGAAGTCGTCCTTGTCCGTTGTTTCTGAATCGATGCTGAAGTAAATTGAATCGGCTTTTGGGGCGTAGTCGAAATGGGTGATACCCCCTTCGTTCTTTGTGATCGCCAAGGCGAAGCCGCTAGCGGCGTCGATGCGCCATAGTTGGGTTTTGCCTTCGGTTACACTTTTGCGATTGCCTAGGACGTAAATGACTTTGCCGTCGGCGGACCATTTGGGATGGCGATCGTTGGCGCGATCGAAAGTCAGCCGCGTGGGCTTGCCTTTGCCATCGGTGGCGACGACCCACAGGTCGGTTTTTGACAGATCATCGGCCGTGTCCCAACGAGCCTCGGTGTAGGCGACGAACTTGCCATCGGGTGAAACGGCCAGTTCGCGAATGGTCGCGAGCGTGCCGTAATCGTCGATGGTAATCTGATGATCGCGCGGCGGGGCCTGGGCATGTGCGATGGCCGGGAGGGTGATGAGTAAAAGGAATAGGCGTTGCATATGAACCTCGATGATGGAGATGAGATCGTGCTGCCGTGACGCTTATCGTAGTAGACACGTTCCGATGTTGTGTATTATTGAACGTTCAACTCCATTGCCGCGAAATGGGGTCCTTCGTCCAATCGATGTCTTGCCGAACTTTTCAATGCCCTGCACATGAAACGAATCATCGTGTACACTGGTTGAAAAGAGGAGATGCAGCCATGACGTTATTGCTCGAAGAAGAACCTCAGATCGAACGGCTACCGGACAGCTACGAAGTAGTGAACGGAGAGATTGTGGAGTTGCCCCCCATGAGTGCAGTATCTTCGGAGGTTGCCAACCTAATAAACGACGAACTTGGCGCGTACGCGCGAGCCACAAACTATGGTCGCAATCGCGTCGAGATGCTATTTCGGATACCGTTGCCCGACGACGACTCCAGGAATCGAAAGCCGGACGTCGCCTTTATCAAGTACGATCGTTGGCCGAAAAATAAACCAATGGTCTACCGGGAAAATCCGGTCGATCTGGTTCCCGATCTTGCGGTTGAGGTGGCCAGCCCGAGCGATGAGGTGGAAGATTTGTTTTCGAGGGCGCAAGAATATCTGCAGGGTGGCGTGCGGCTCGTGTGGCTGGTGATGCCAAAACTACGCGTGATTTACGCGTTTTCGCCCGAATCGCCATCTCGTCCTCGAATATTCACTGTGACGGATACGCTGTCCGCAGGCGACGTGCTTCCAGGTTTCGAGGTGCCGATGGCCCCGCTCTTTCCGACGATTTTGGACTGAAGCCGCCCCGTGCTCACTTGCTCTAACGACCTACCTGGAACCATCGATCCGCTTTGGCGGACGTCGGATGTTCGCGGCCTGGCAATGAGTGTGTGCAACGGGCGACCCGAGATCTTGCCAATCTTGGCCGATGCACTTGAAGAAGCCGGTTGCCCCGACACGGCCCTGCTAACTCACTGTCGCCAGCAATCCAGTCACAAACCGGGCTGTTATCTCGCTTCGATTCTTCGGCAACTCTTATTCGACAAAGCAGTTGTTGACGCCTGGGTTGCGGAGAAGGCCACGTTAGCATGGTTGAAAGTCGAAGACTTTGGCAGCTTCGAGTATGTGGCCGAGGACGATGGCCAGCCTGGCCACTTGCCGCTGTTCCATCTTTCAGCCTGGCCAGATGGCAAGCTGACTTCGCTACCCGATCCAGACTCACACTTCGCTCTTGATCTTCGTCTTGTCAGAATACCGGAAGGGGAACTGCGCCAGCTTGCCCGGTTCAAGAGCCTGCACTCGCTCGGTTTGGACTTCCGCCACGACACGAAGCCCGGACTCGGACAACTCGTTGAGTTGGAGAGTCTGCAATCGCTTTATGTGTGGGGGCAAGGCGTGACAGATAGTATCTTAGGCGAGCTTGCATGTTTGGAGCGATTGCAGACATTCGGAACTTGGCGGTCAACCTTGACGGATGCGGGACTCAGTCAGCTCGCTGAACTGGAGTCGCTGCAAGAGTTGAACTTGCGGGATTATCCGTTGACCGACGAGGGGCTATCTCAGCTCGCGAGGATTTCAAACCTGCGAGCACTCGACATTCGCAACGCCAAAGTGACAGACGACGGGATGCACGATCTCGCCCAACTATCGAACCTGGAAGTGCTTCAGATCTGGGACAATAACCGATTAACCGATCGAGGGCTTATCGAACTCGCTGCACTCAGCAAATTACGAATCCTGAATCTCGGCAACTCACAAGCGACTGATGCCACGTTGGCGCAGATCTCAAGACTTCAATCGTTGCAGACTCTTTATCTTTGGCGGACTCAGGTCACCGACGTGGGGATGGAAGATATCGCGAAACTCGCGACGTTACAGACGCTTCACCTGGGCAACACCAGTGTGACCAATGAGGGTCTCAAGCCTCTTGCGGTATTGAAAGACTTGCGAGTGTTAAATTTGTGGGGCACGAAGGTGACGGATGCCGCGATCGAGGACATTGCATCGTTTCCAGCATTGTGCGAACTGGGTTACGGAGCATCGCAGATCACGGAGGATGGGGCGGCGGAACTCCAAAGACGACTGCCGAATTGCAATGTGCATGGGTAGCGGGTTGTGCCACAATTTTCGCGTCACGCCCCTCGCGAGGCATCTCGACACGGGGCATGGATGCTGTGCCTATCGCCTGCCACGCGCCGAAATCACGCCGCTGCGGCTGGTGGGTCGATCGCGGCCGAGATCCACTTCCCTGCTGCCGAGTCGCGGCATCTGGAACGCGTCCATCGATAGGCGTTCGTTCACCTTCACATTATTCAGTTCCAGAATCAATTCCGTTTCTTGGGCGGGCCATTCGAGCTTGATTGATTGCGGGCAAGTCACAACGGAAGCCTTGGCGTTCGACCCACGGTCAATCGGGATGCGAGTGACCGATTTGATCGTCGCCGTGCAGATGATCCGGTTTTTTTCGTCGAACATCGTTCGTGTTTTGACTTGTGGTTGGTCGCCCCTAGCGGTTCCCTTGTAGAAGACCGTCTCCTTGCGAATCTTTCGGCCACGAAGTGTCGTGTCCTCGATCAACACGAACGTGTTTTTGTCTTCCTCAACGCGAAACGCCCCGTTCGGATCGACCGTTCCCATGCCGAGGGCTTCGAGCACCCACTCGGGCTCGAACGGGAATGGCAAGTCGATTGCCCCTTTCTCAAAGTCCGTGTACGAGCAGTGAAAGAGTGCATCGGAAGGGTCGCGCTTGATGAAGAACCAGAAGCGTTCTTGATTCGAGCCGACCAGTACTTCTTGGGAACCGAACTTCTTACCGATCAAGCGGAAGTATCGGGGCTTCTGGCAAAGGAGCGAGCCGCCATCGAGCCCGACGTTGGCACCGGGTGCCCGAATGTCGATGTTGAGATCGCGCGATTCAATCGACTGAAGGAGCGCGGCTTGCTCGTTGAGATAGCGAGCGAGTCGTTCCGGAGTCGGCTTGCCGAAGTCCGTCGTGGGTGCAGCAGGAGCCCTGGCATCCGGCCTCTCCGGACGAGGCCCGAAGAGGCCACAACCTGTTCCCATGAAGACGAGGAAAAGACCGACGGCCATCGAAATCATCGGTCGCATGGAACGCTCCCAGAGCCAAGTGAAAAGTAAAAAGGCGAAGTGGCTTTCCACTTTGACCTTTCTACTTTTGACTTTTCACTTTCGTAATTCATTCCCAGCCCAACACTCGAAATACTTCGTCGCGAACGCTGTCCATTTCTGGTTCCGTCATCAGCGGATCGACAATCTCGTGTTTTCTTCCGGTTTTCACGTCGCGGACAACCATCAACCCGCGATCGTCTTTTTTGCTCGAATCCTCAAACTTAAATCTCTTCCGACGCATGAGCAGGAGGGCCACCACATAACGAAATCTCAATCGTCCCGGATCCGATGTCTCGGTCAGATGCTCGAAACAATCGACGAGCAAATCGTCGTTGATGATCGGCTTGACTCGCTTACCTGCTTCCGACACACGCCCGGCCCACCAGGCGACGGCATTCTCAGGCGGTCCAGGCCAGGCTTCGCTGGCGTAATCCTGGCGGACAAACTGTCCCGCCTCGTCTCGCAGAACACTAAAGACCCGTTCACCGGGCTTGAGTTCTCTGCCGGTCGCGTTACACGTTCGAGCCGGGCCGTGGATCTGGTAGTTCGTCATTTCTAACCGTTGAATCGTAGAGCCGAAGGGAGGTGCCGGACAACCGATGAGCGAGCCTTCGGGCGAATAATGTATGTCGAATGGGCGGGTTTTGACGGTTGCGAAAGCCGCACTAGTTATTTAGCCCACCGTTCGAAGTCGCGTGTGACGCTCGAAGGGGTTTCCTTGCCCCATCCCCGCCAAACGTTGCGAACTACCCCGTCGGCATCCACGAGGATGAAGACCGGTGTCGCTTCTAATCCATGCGTCTTGTACACATCCGTTCCATCGAAGATCGGCACGGCAATCTTTTCTTCGAATTGCAACTTCTTGGCTTCGGCGGCCTCGCCGATTGCCAGCGGCAGGATCGTACCTAGCTTTCGAACGTTCAACTCATCCGCGAGATGCAGGACTGAAAGTGCGCTTGATACGGTTGGTTGAAAGTAAATGACGAGCAGAGGCTTGCCCCTAGCGGAACTCAATTTGGCAGAACCTTGAGCGGTGATTCCTGGGGGAGTGATATCCGGGATCGGCTGGCCGATTGCGATCGGATCGCCTTTGATTTTTGCTGCCTCGGTCGCAGGAGTTGACGGTGGCAGTTCGCCTTTCGCGGCCGAATAAGCCCGCTTGCGAACAGCCAAGGTTGCTTCTCGATAGGGAACGTTATCATTTGCAGAACGATCCGAAATGTACGCTGACGTACGTCGAGCGAGAGCCTCGAATGGCTTGGGCCCATCGCGTCCACTTGCCGCGAGCAGTCGATCGAGCATGGCGGTGAACGCGGCAGCTTGAATGGCCTCTTCGCGGCGTTCGTCGAAGAGCCTGCCTGAATAAATAATTCGGCCTTGTTGCTCGAGTGCGAGTACGGACCGGAACGAAAGTACCTCGGCGTCCGGTTCCCGTTTTTCGATGATGCGTACCAGCTTGGCCGCGAAGCCCTTGGTGGGGAAAACCGTGAGGGTTTCTTGCTTTCGCCACTCCGCCTGTCGGATGCGATCACCGTAATAGCCTGGGGTCTTTTGCTCGGCCACCAGTTTCATGGCGGGATAGCCTTGAAAGCTTATTGTCTCCGCCATTTTCCACGAGACATCGGGCCGATCGGTTTCTTTGCGAGACCAGGTGAGCCCCCTGACCAGCGGCTTTTCCGGAAATTCGAAGAACAGTCCAGCTTCAGTTGTGGGTAGCCCTTGCAACTGTACGAGAGGCCAAGGCTTCAGTTTCGGGTCCGGGTTGTCCGGATCGGCGGGCGATGGGAGACTTTGAACTTTCCCATTCGGGCCGATCTTCACAAGATCAAGCCGAACAACACCAGTCGGAAGTTCGCGTGAGCCGCCTTCAGGCTTGAGAAACACGCGTGTAAAAAGCACCGCGTCGGCCCCAAAGTCGCCCGTATCCAGCACGAATAACCGGGTGTCCACATCGTAGGTACGGTGCGCTTGCACTCCGGGGCGAAAGCTTGCCTCGGTAAACGAGCCCGACCAACGGACTTCCAGACCTTTCTCAAGGACTGGGCCCTTGGGCTCCGGTGGCGCGCCGAGCAGGACAGTCGCGAATAACAGTGTTTGCGAAAACATGCACCCCTCGTGGCGACCCGGAATTCGGGCTCCAGAAGCGAGGGGACTATAACGCTGGGGCGAATTTGGGCAAGACGAGTTTTCAAAACGGGAGAACTTTAGGGGATGTCCTAAGTTGGAGTCCCGGCTTCAGCCGGCTAAAGCCGGAACTCCAACTTAGGACAATACCAAAATGTTTGCGACGGAGCAAAATTTGGACACTCTGAGTCTGGTCCAGAATTGAGATCGGAGAGTGAGTTCTGCAAAATCTCAATTTCCGAAGTGATTGCTGGATAACAGGCTGCGGAAGAAGAGTCGGGAATTGGACCCCCCAAGCCTTGATCCGTCGCTTCGCGATGTCTACAGTTAAGTAAGCGAGTTGACCGCGAGGTTAGCCGCTCGGCCGGCGGGTGAAGTGGGCGACACCCCCGGCCATTTTTACGCGCATCTCTAGCTTCCCACCCCATGTTTCTCGAACAAGTGATCTCGGGTGGCCAGACCGGTGCCGATCTGGCGGGACTCATTGCTGCGCGCGACTGCGCATTGAAAACCGGTGGTTGGATGCCCAAGGGTTTCTTGACGCTCGACGGTCCATGTCCGGAGTTGGCCCAGCAATTCGGTTTGCAAGAACACACCAGTTCGAATTATCCGCCACGCACTCGGCGAAACGTGCAGATGTCTGACGCGACCATCAGGTTTGCACAGTTTTGGCACACACCCGGTGAACGAGCGACGCTGAAGTTCCTTCTCTGGTATGGAAAGCCCTATCTCGACGTATCGATCGGCGCCCTGCCTTCGCCCGAAAGTGTCGCGGGCTGGCTTCGGGCGAATCGAGTTCGCATCTTAAACGTCGCTGGCAATGCGGAGCGCACGGCTCCCGGTATCGAGAGGATTGTTGTTCATTTCCTTCGAGAGGTCTTTGGTCTTCTATGAGCGATGCACGAAGATTGATCGTCCTGACGGGGGCCACGCGTGGGCTGGGCCGGGCGCTGGTTCCACATTTTGTAGCGGCCGGGCATGTGCTTGTTGGTTGTGGACGCTCTGCCGAGCATGTGGCGGAACTTTCGCAGCAGTTTCCAGCTCCTCATGCGTTCGCCGTTCTCGATGTAATAGATTCGGCTGCCCTTGAATCCTGGTCTCGAGAAGTACTGACGCAACATGGTCCACCGGACTTGTTGATCAACAACGCGGCAGTCATGAATCCGCTGGCCCCGCTTTGGGAGATCTCGGCACAGGACTTCGATCGAGTGATTGACGTAAATGTGAAAGGCCTGGTCAATGCAATTCGAGCCTTCGTGCCCGCAATGGTCGAACGAAAGCACGGTGTGATCGTCAATCTCTCGAGTGGGTGGGGCCGATCAACCGCGCCGGAAGTCGCCCCGTATTGCGCTTCCAAATATGCCGTCGAAGGATTGACGCTCGCAATGGCCCAGGAACTGCCGAAGGGGATGGCCGCCGTGCCATTGAATCCCGGCATTATCAACACGGACATGTTGCAGTCGGCTTGGGGAGACGGAGCGGATCGCTATCCATCCGCCGAGCAATGGGCTAAACGGGCCGCCCCGTTCCTGCTGAGCTTGGGAGCAAAAGATAACGGTAAGTCGCTGAGCGTCTCGTAACAGGCGGGATTACCCTGGAACCTGTTTCGCCTCGGGCTTGGCTTTCTCAACCATTGCGTCGAAATCGGGCCATTCGAGAATGGCCTTCGCCGCCCCGCCGATGCGGGGTTTTCCATTCGACTTACCTGGAATTCTTAACTCGCGAACTTCGGCGGGTGCAAACCATTCCACCGCTTGCGATTCCCACGTCGCCTGATTCTTGCCGCTCTGGTAGGTGAGCAGGTGGTAAGTTGGAACCGTCACCCAAGCGACTCGGATATTTTTTTCGACGAGTGCATCGAAGATGGCGTAACGGTGTTGATGCACTTCCTTGAGATCGATCTGAGCTTCTTTCGCCGCTTCTTCGAGCAGATGATAGGCACCGAGACTGATCTTCTCGGAGGTCCGATGTTTAGGAGGCTCCGCCCGCGATGAGCCAAAGCCGATGGGTTCGCGATACACCTTGCCTGGCCGCAATTCGAAAACGATCTTGCCCGAAAACTGCTTAGCGACCACGCCACCCGATTCTTCCTCAACTTCGCGAATCGCACCGGTGAGCGTGTCTTCACCCTCTTCGAGACCCCCCTTGGGGAAATGCCAGCCTTGATAGGCGAAGTCGGAGTAGCAGACGAGGAGACGCCCAAGGGCATCGACGACCACTCCGCCTCCGACAAGCCGTTGAGCCGGCGTGGAGGTGGAATTAATCATTTCGATGGCGTCGGCCATCTGATCGATGATCAACTGAAGGGACATCCGACCTTCGGGGACAGTGTGGGCATAAGACTATTGTGTGGAAAATGGCGTTAGGGTCAAACTGTGTGCCCAATCTGTTCCCGGCCAGTCCGATCATCACGGCGAACTCACTGGGTTTCCAGCAACTCGTCCCAGGTTCCAACGGTGTCTGAACGCTCGCTCATGCGATCGAGACGATCAAGGTCGTCGATGGAATTTATTCGTCGAACAACCGTTTCACCAGGAGAACCCAGGTATTTCTTGCCGAATCTGAGGAGTAACATTCGGGCCGCTTCTCGGCGACCTTCCTCGCGACCTTCTTGATAGATGCTCTGCTCGATTGTGATCGTCATCCGGTCGGTCTCCTGAGTATGGTTCGCCTTGGGCCAGAAAGCTGTGGGGCACCAAGATCAGAGAGTCTCCGATAAGTCCTCCCAGGAGCCTACGGAATCCAATCGCTCGCTCATGCGATCGAGACGATCGAGGTCGTCGATGCCCTCAAGTTGAAGAACAACTGCTTCAGACGGAGGCCCGAAGCGCTTCTTGCCGAATTTCAGAAGTAATCTACGCGCCTCTTCCTGACGACCTTCCTGACGACCTTCCTGACGACCTTCCTGACGACCTTCC
>Ga0163144_10030167_pt1 | contig 10380 bp, 13 predicted proteins | sample OliLak19BULKMAT1_FD_123175 | JGI IMG/M metagenome (GOLD analysis project Ga0163144, IMG submission 123175) | Freshwater microbial mat bacterial communities from Lake Vanda, McMurdo Dry Valleys, Antarctica - Oligotrophic Lake LV.19.BULKMAT1 | ecosystem: Environmental > Aquatic > Freshwater >...
AGTATGGTCTGGCGGCGGGACTGATCGGTGGCACGCAAGAATCATTCGAAGAGTTTCGTAGTTCGATTGCCGCAGGAATCGTGAACTGGAATCTGCGAGAAGCCGTGACGATCCTGTTTGACGGCATGCGCGAGCAATGGATCGGGGGTGCCTGCGATGAAGAGTTTGAAGTCGGTAATGCTTGCCAAGTTCACAAGCGTTTCCGGTGGCGTCTTTGGCATTTGGTCAATGATTTCGCCAAGCGCCAAGTACAGCTCTTTTCGCTCTCCGCCCTGCAGCAAAAACTCGCGAGCCGTGTCGTTGTAACCGTCGAACCTTTCCGGTTCGTCCAGTTCTAGCGCCTCGGCAAGCCGTGGTGCCAATTACCAATGCAAGGGAATTGGGGCGCTGCTGCCGTCGGCGGCAATGGTTACCAAACCGGGTCCGACGACCGGGATCACTTGACCGGAATGAATCTCACGCAGCAGATTCCGCCAATCACCATCTGACAAAAATGAACGCTCAGACATCTCTGCACAACATTCTTGGTAAACACCGAGACCGAAAAAATTCAAAACACAGCTATCCCAGGGATTGCTGGGAAACTGTATCATAGCCTCTCAATGAGGCGTTAGCGATCAAGCCAACCGTCGATGGAAAGTGTACTGAACAGCGCACCGTTGACTAACGCAGTGTTAAAACCCTCCCGCTTGCGGTAGGGTCGGCCTTTCAGGGTGCCTTTCAGGGTCGGGGAGGGAATGGCGAATGAAAAATAAAAAACCCTCTCCGGCCCTGAAAGACCGACTCTCCCAGAGGGAGAGTAACGCGCCACAGTTACATGAGTTGCTCAATCCAGGAAACTAAATCACCGTGATTGACACATCATCACCAGACCCGCCCTGCCCTCCCCTGCTGTTGCCAAGCCGATCGCGTGATTCTCACAAAGGAGATTTCGGTCGCGTCTTGTTGGTTGGCGGTTCTCGTGGCATGGCCGGTTCGATTTCATTGTCTGCAATGGCGGCAATGCGCAGCGGTTCTGGGCTGGTCTCGGTATTGATTCCTGATCGATGTCTCGAAACAGTCGCGGGCTTTGATCCTTGCTTGATGACGATCCCAACGCCCGAGAACGCGCTGGGGCAATTCGATACGAGCGCCATGAATGTCTTCGAGACTCATTCGCTGAACGCTAACGCCATCGGCATCGGTCCAGGCATGGGCACCAGCGCCGGTTCGATTGCGTTGGTCACGCTTGCTTGTGTGATGTCGAACGTCCCACGAGTCTTTGATGCCGATGCGCTGAACATTTTGGCGCAAGGGAGCGACGAGTATCGGATTGATGGTCCCGCTGTTTTGACACCGCATCCAGGTGAGATGAAGCGGCTTGTCGGTGTAAATGCTTCGGATCGCGATGGCCAAATCGAGGCTGCGGTAAAGCTGGCTGCGACGTTGAACGTGGTTGTGTTGCTGAAGGGCGCAAGGACGTTTGTCACCGATGGTAAAGAACGGTGGTTCAACACGACCGGAAATCCTGGCATGGCCAAGGGCGGCAGCGGTGACTGCTTGACCGGCATCATCACATCGTTGCTAGGTCAAGGCATACCGCCCTGCCCTGCCGCGAAACTTGGTGCCTATCTACACGGCCTTGCCGGAGACTTGGCCGCCAAGGAAATCGGAGAAGCTGGCATGACGCCGACGGACATGCTGCGTTTCTTGCCCGAGGCGATTCTGGGGACCTCGGCGTCAGGCCAAGCTTAATTTGGCATGCGAAATGCGGGAACAGACCTTAGATTTTCGTGGGATCGAAAATAGACCCCCGTTCTGGCCAACCTTAAACTTTGTCGATTTGCCGTTTCTGCATATGAAGTTCACTGTCATTAAACGACAATCAACGAACCGCGGAAAATTGTTTGGCGGATTGTCACGGTCAATGCGACTCCTCTTGATTGATGGAAACTAAATGGGCTTGTTCGAGAATGCCAAGGAGGAGTCACCAACAAGCGACGCCTCCGGCCATTCTTTGTTGCGCCGTTTGCAAAGCGGAAATTCAGATGCAGCGACGGCGCTCTATCTCCGCTATGCGGGGCGGTTGAACGCACTTGCTCATGCCAAGAGTTCACCGGAACTGCGCGACGTGTTGAATCGGAAGAAATCGTTCAGTCGGTGTTCGGGAGGTTTTTCAAGGGGGCGCAAGCCGGATTTTACGACATCCCTGTCGGTGAAGAGTTGTGGACGTTGTTTTTGGTAAACGCTTTAAACAAGATCCGTGCCAAAGGGGCGTTTCATCTGGCTACCAAGCGAGACAGTCGGGTTACCAAAGGCGGAGACGCCATTGACCAGCACCATGAGCTCGGTGACGAAGGCGGTCAAATTGCCTTGAAGGTCCTTGAGTTGACGATTGATGAATCGCTGGCAAGCATGCCTGAGCACTACCGGCAAATGCTGACGTTGCCAGCCTGCAAGCGATTTGTTTCGAGGAGTATCGTCAACGCTGTCACTCCGGCGAATCGGCCGACCCGGCTGAGTACCAGCAGTGTTATCACATTTCAACCACAGATTGGCCGTCGTCTTTTGGAAGCGTCAATCGAGCAGTTGGCACGAACACCGATGAAGACAGCAACGCACACGCCGTCTTTCCGAGCGTTGGTGACCGTTTTCTTGGTTTCCAATTGGAGCGTGAACTAGGTCGCGGGGCGTTTGCATAAGTGTACCTTGCTCGTCAAGGCGAGCTTTCCGAACGCCTCGTGGCGCTGAAAGTTTCACGCGCTCGATTCAGCGATTCCAATACGCTTGCTCGCTTGCAGCATACAAATATCGTCCCGATATACTCGGTACATCGGCAAGGTGTTTGGGAGGCGGTCTGCATGCCGTTTTTCGGTGCGCAAACGCTTGCCGACTTGCTTCGTTCTGTACGTCAAATGCCTTCGCCGCCCGCATCGGGGCAACTCATTTGCGACACGGTGATTGCGGCTCAGCAGCCGACTCACCGAAATAGCGATGACATGCAGTTCATCGATAACGCATTGGCCCCGATGGCCTCTACCGGCGCTTCGCTTGCGCTACAAGAGCTGTCGCAAATATCCTAAGTCGAAGCAATGCTAGTGATCGGCAAAAAGATTGCCGCAGGCCTTGAGCATGCCCATCAGCGTGGAATCATTTACCGTGATCTGAAGCCAGCAAACATTTTGTTGGCCGATGACGGTGGACCGATGCTGTTGGATTTCAATCTGTCGAAAAATAGTTTCATGGGCAGAACGACCGCGAAGGATTTTATTGGCGGCACCCTGCCCTACATGGCACCCGAGCAATTGCGAACCTATCTGGAACGTAAATCGGGCGGCGATGCCCGTGCTGATTTGTTCTCGCTCGGGATTATCCTTTACGAACTCATGACAGGCCGATCACCCTCCGCAATTCATCATGCAGGCGTTGGTGACGTCTTAGAAAAAACGCTTCAAAGTCGGCTGCAGCTTCCACTTGGGATGTGTGCCCGAGACTCACAAATCACGCTGGCCGTCGAAGCGATCGTCTTTAAGTGCTTGGCCGCCGAACCAGCGAATCGGTACCAATCGGCAGCAGAATTGATCGAAGATATCGATCGCCAATTAAACTATCTTCCGTTGCGACAAGCACAGATAGAAATCACCGAGGCACCGCTAGCCGACCGAGAACAGCTTGAAAACATCCAAGAACGCGACACGCTTCAGCGTAGGGCACGTACAGGCGGTGCTGTTCAAAGTAGTCGCAGACCGTATCAACATCGACTCGCGTCTAGGCGTCGACATCCACTGGTTCAATCACTTGCTTCTTGACCAGCAACTCGACGCTTTGCGGTCGGCAATCGCAGCCACGCGTCCGCACATGCCAAGCAGCATGGGCAAACGACATCGGGAACGCCTCATCCCGCATGTGCTCGGGTGCCATCGGAAACGTCCGATCTGCCCACTTGGGCGGCATCAGCGTCAGTTCAACGTACTCCTCGAAAGTCAATCCAATTGTCATTCGTTCATCTCATTCGTTTAGCTCGATTCCGTCGCGACAGGCCAATTTGCTTGTCTAAATGCTTATTTCCGCCCAAAGCAGTTCTCGTAAAGAATCCGGCCAACTTTAATCAACAAAATTGCTACAGAGCCCGCTTCTTAGCGTAAGTGCAATTGAACTCAAGACTTAGCTGCGTTTTCTATCAAGTGTACTGAGCAGTACTACTTCGATGTGCTAGGATCTCTGGTTTTTGAAGTCACAGTTTCCCGATTAACGTAAAGCGAAGCAGGGATGACCCTCGAAGTTGATGCTACCATCGGAACGCAAAAGAGTCAAATTCTTGACTACTTGCGTTCTCGTGCGTCTGAGCATTGTACCGAACTGGTGCGTGTATTTGGTGAAACACAAATTAAGAAGCGTTCAGCTGGCATAAACAAAGCATTGAACGCTGACAAACTGAGCCTACTTGCAATTGTGCGTCAAACGGCAGGTCGCGAGAACTGGAATCCTGATGCAGTTCTCGAAGCGACGCTAATGTTGATGCATTGCACGAACGTTGTGATGATCGAAAAGAGAAATGAGATTTGGCCTTACGAATACATGGCATTCTCACGTCGTATTGGCGAACTTTGGGAACCGTTCGTAACAACATGCTTTGACTACCCGATTCGTTCCGATGTTGCCCTCATTAATCCTCCCCTTTTTAAAGACGTAAAGAAGCGACTGAGCAAAGAAGTAAAAGACTTCATACAAAAGCTGAACCTAAACGCGACTGAAAAAGAGTCGCTAATTCGTTATTACGATCAAGTTTGGCAACTCGTCTCATCGGGCGAGATCAAACTTGAATTAGATCTGCACTTTGCGATCGCGAAAAGGCGTTACGTCGCAGACTGCAAGAGTGGTTTTGGCTCGAATGAGAAAGGGAATACTAATAGGCTATTGCTTGTTGCTAGTGTCTACAAGAATATCGAACCCGAAGATTACACGTGCATGATTCTAGTGCGGTCCTTGGAAGAGTCGAACAACCACTACTTGCAGACATTAAAGCGCTCGGGACTTTGGGAGGTCTACTGTGGCCGTGAGACGTACCCAAAAGTTGCTGAGTTCTCCGGATTTGACTTAGGCGAATGGATCATAAGGAATATTTCATGGCAGGAAGACTTGGAAAAGAAATGCGTTCGGCACTTGGCGAAAAACGATCTACTGAAGTACTTGACCTGGTAATACAGCGCCCGTCCAGACGCAAAGACACTCGACAAGCCTACTATACATCTTCAGTCGCCATAACTCGATTTATGGCGTCGAGGCTTAATGCCAATGCCGATTCCGTCGTTTGGGAGCCATGTAGCGGCAGCGGCGACCTCGTTGACGCGGTAGTCGAGTCTGCTCCGAATGCGTCAATCTTAGTGTCTGAAATTGACGTCGATGCCGTTGAAGATTTGAAACGTAAGTATGTCGGTGCCGCTAATGTAGAGGTGATGCAACTAGATGCTTTAGAAGCCACCGCAAACGGACTCTTTGGTCAAATTGGACCTTTCAGTCACATCATAAGTAATCCACCGTATGGTGCATACATGTCTATGGAACGCAGGTCGCTATTGAAAAAGCGATTTCCCGACATGTATGTCAAGGAAACTTATGGGTTGATCCTATATCACTGCCTTAGCTTGTTGAAGCCGAGCGGTAGGATCGTTTTTATCTTGCCTGACACTTTTTTGTGGCTGCATCGTCACGAGTATCTCCGCAAAGTCATTTTGACTAAACTCACCGTAGAGGAAATCGCACTTTTTCCGTCCAAGTTTTTCCCTGGCGTTAACTTCGGCTACTCAGGACTTTGCATCATTACTATTTGCAATGAGAAACCGAGAAAAGGTCACCAAATACGCATTGTTGATAGATTAGACAGTGCAGAAGTCCTAGGGAGGCTTGCTAAGGAGAATGAATGTAGTACGGGCTGTTCGATTTTGCATGTTGAACAAGAAAAGCTCTGCTCTCAACTGCATTTCGAACTCGTAAGGCCGAATGAAAGCGGCCACCAAGGTCTCAGTCAAAGATGCAAACTGTCCCTTAGTGATTTCGCGGAAGTGAAGACAGGCTTTTACTCCGGCAACGACCGGAAGTGGATTCGTAGACGCGATGAGTCTGTTCCTAGGTCCAGTAAATACATGGAAGTTGACAAAACGACTATTTTTCAAGGGCAAGACATTCCACTTGCGGGGCTAAGCGGAGAGCAGGTTTACATTCCAATAGTTCGCGGAGGAGCGGCGAGCTTCTTTCGTCCAACAAATTGGTATGTCAATTGGAGTATTGAAGCCGTTGCAGAGTATCGGAAGCCAGGGAAAAACCCAGCAAGATTCCAGAATTCGCAGTACTACTTCCGAGAGGGAATAGGTGTTCCGATGATTGCGTCTGGTAAGCTGTCGGGATCGCTGCTCAGCAATCGAGTTTTTGATCAGGGAATCGTAGGTATATTTCCTTTCGATACCGAGCTAACTTATTTCCTACTAGGATTTCTCAATTCAAATGTCGCAACTCGCTTGTTGCGACGGATAAATCCTACAGCAAACAATTCCGCTAACTATCTCAAGCGATTACCGATGGTGGAACCCTCTGAGGCTGAAAGCCGAACCGCTACCTCGCTTGTCTCTCAGGCAATGATTGAGGCGAATGGGGATGGAAGCCTTTCGGCACAAACCATTGATGAGATCAACTTGTTGTACGATTCAATCTGGTGCGGGGAATAATCGTTACGGTTCGTTACCGTTCCACCGAAATAGTTTTCACACGAGTGCTAGGCCTGTCGAAACGTCCCAAGCTTGATTGCGATTTGGTCAATCCAATTTCGTGAATCGCGTACTACGTGTCGTAGGGCTTCCAGCTTGTCGATGCTGTCATGACAAACTCCTCCCAAAATGTTTTTAGATTCCTTGGCGGATCTCACCAATGAATCCTACTTCTCTTAGTAACGGACGAGCAAAACGTTCTTCCGAAACCAAAAACCCGGTTGGGGTTGTTCTGATCATTTTGGTTGCCGGTGGGGCTCACGCGTCGCACTGTTTTGTATCAATGCCTCTGCGTTAAGCAGAAAAGGAAAATTCTATGTTCACATTAGTAAAGAAAGTATTGGGGATCAAAGCTTCCCCAAAGCACGCGACGTTGGCAGTCCAGAGCCAAGTCAAGGCCGGCCGCCGCGGTCGTGGCAAGGACATGCGCCAAATCACGGCTAATCTGCGTTTCTTAGGTGCGCGGTGCTCGCGAATTTGAGTGCCGTGCATTCTGAGTTTTTATTGTCAAAGCGGAAGGAGGGCTGTTTCTATGTCTGCGGCTTTCTCACGTACACTTCACGCAATCGACAAAGACAGAGTCCGCGTTCGCGGATTGTTTCTATTGATTGTCATTCTTCTGGCCTGGGCTGGCTGGCTAACTATGGCCAAGGTGGCCGTCTATCACTCGACCATGCGAGCCAGAATTGAAGTACAAACCGCTGCACACTCCGTGGCCTCAGAAGCCACTGGACGTGTTATCGAATCACATCTAACAGTAGGCGCACATGTTGAAGTTGGCGATGTGCTGGTCATGCTTGACGCAACGACAGAGAATCAGGCGTCTGCGGAAGCTCGAGTTCGAAGGCAAACGAATCTAGACAGTTGTGCAGCGATATCCGTCGAAGTTGAAGCGGAAAAAGCCGCCATCTTTCTTGCCAAATCCGCTCGTAAGGCAGCGATGGTCGAATCGACCTCGCGGACAAACGAAGCTGAAATCAGAAACACATTTGCTGGCGTTGAGGAAGGGATGTTGTCAACGCTGCGAACTCAGCGGGCAGCAAGTGAACTTGAGTATCAACTTGCGGCTGTGGAGTTTAAAGCCAAAGTTTCACCGGCCCAGCGTTTAGGAACCGTCATCCCAAACGACAAGCTGCGCGCGGTTGCGTTTTTTCCAACACAGTCCGTAGGTCTTCTAAAGATTGGTCAGTCTGCGGTGATTCGACTCGATGGATTTCCGTGGATGCAATTCGGTTCGGTCCCAGCCGTTGTCGAAAATGTTGGCAATGAGGCCAGCAGCGGCGTGATCCGTGTTGAGCGAGTGCTGCATCCTGCGGCTGATTGCCCGATACCGCTGGCACACGGATTGCCCGGAAGCCTTCAAGTGCAAGTCGAACGAGTGTCGCCAGCGACATTGATTCTCCGAGCTGCCGGCCAATATTTGGCCTCTCGCAAGAAGCCTAATTTAGTCGCGGACAACACTGCACTTTCCCTGCCAACAAACGATGCTTCACAAGCGTCCGGCAGTTCAGCATCTTCGCTGAGCCGAAGGGAGCAACCGTGAGACGCCCTCGTTTTGCACCCGAAGTGGTTCAAACATCGGGCATGGATTGCGGTCCCGTGGTTCTGGCTAGTCTATCGCAGGGCCTCGGAATCCAAGCCAGCTATCCACGCTTGCGTGACGCTTGTCATACTTCCATCGATGGTACGTCGATTGATGATTTAGAATCTGTCGCCAGCGACCTTGGGCTTGAAGTCTCTCAGGTCATGATGCCCGAAGAACAGGTGTCGCTTGCTAAATCGGATTCATTCCCGGTGGGTGTCGTGACTCAGCTCCCGGAGGCTTCACGCACTTCGTTTTAGCATGGCGTCGTCACGAGGCGAAGATCCAAATCATGGACCCAGCCGAGGGTCGACGATGGCTTAGTGTGCAAGAGTTTCAAGACTCTCTTTACGTTCACAGTCAAGTGATGGCTGCGTCGGTGTGGCATGAATGGGCCGCGTCTGAGAGTAGCCTTGCGATCATGAGGCTGCGATTGCGGCGACTTGGAATCGGACGCGAAGCAGACAGGTTGATTCTACAAGCAGTCGAAGACAATGGCTGGTTCGCCATCGCAAGATTAGACGCCGCCACACGAATGGCAGAATCGCTCTGCCGAGGCTGTGTTCGTCGCGGTGCAGAAATCTGCGGCGTGCTCCGTTCGTTGATGAATGAATCGCAAACGGCACCTACGATCCCTGCATCGTTTTGGTCTGTGCGAAGCATACGAAAGAGCGATCCGAACAGCGTCGAAACACTCGTCTCCGTGCGAGGCGCTGTGATGATCCGGTGTACTGGACGCCTTGCTGCGGCTTCTCCACAGATCACAGCGGAAAGCAGCGGAAGTCCAACCCCTCAATACCATAAGTTACTATAACCAGCTCCTCGACCATGGCGAGACATTTGGGGCTATGTGCCGGGCTTTCGTCTAACTTCAGCCGTCGTCTTGGGCGTCGCAGTTTCATTGGGCGCGATTGCGACTTGCGTTTCAGCAAAAAATCCTGCGTTTGTCAGGAGATTATCAAAGCACTCGATCAACGTCAGACACAGCCGAACGGCTGCACGCAATCCATGAAATTCGTTCGTTGCCTTTGATGGTAGGTGAAACGGTACGAACCGTTGTAACGCTGGCTATCACAGCACTGGCAATCGCCTGGATCGACACCGAACATGGGCAGATCGCGATTGTTGCGGCCGTCCTCGCAACGTTGATTCCTGTTTTTGCGATGAAGAAAATCCGCGAGATCGACCTACGAGTACGGACCCACAGCGGTGCGCTGAGCCTTTACTATTACGACGCACTGTTGGGACTGTCGACCATTCGAGCCCATCGCGCTGATCGTGCGATTCGTCGAGAACACGAAGCTCTATTGACCGAGTGGGCGAATTCAAGTCGCCAACTCGTGCTCGCGTCCGTTACCGCAGAAGCGATTCAAATGACGGTTGGGTATGGGCTGGCCGCTTGGTTGATGTTGTTGCACTGATGCGTCAGGTTCCGACTCATCGAAATGTCGCCATGTGGATACTTGAGCCACTATCATCGCCAGAGGACGCTCAGGCAGAACCATCGGTGGATTCCTTGCAACGTCACGAGTCTAGGAGCAAAAGCAAAGGCGTGCATCTCTCGTTTTCGGATGTTGTCGTGCGGGCGGCCGGGCGAGAACTGTTGCATGGTAACACCATCAATATTCCGGCTGGTTGTCATGTTGGCATCGCTGGTACTTCTGGAGCAGGTAAATCAACGCTCCTCGGTTGGTTGCTTGGCTGGCATTCACTCGCCGCAGGGAGTGTGGAGGTCGATGATCAATCGCTCGATCCACAGCAACTCCGTCAATTGCGGTCTGAAATAGCGTGGGTAGATCTGTCGACGCAACTTTGGAACCGAAGCCTTGTCGAAAACCTAAGCTATGCGTCTTCTCGAGATGCCCCTGTGCGAGTCGGCGACATATTGCACTCGACGGATAGGATGAGCGTGCTTGCCAGGCTTCCGCAAGGCTTGCAGACAGTACTTGGCGAAGGCGGATGCCTTCTATCAGGCGGCGAAGGCCAACGCGTTCGCTTTGCGCGTTCAGCGCTGCAAGAATCGACGCGGTTAGCCATTCTTGATGAACCGTTTCGTGG
>Ga0163144_10030168_pt1 | contig 10380 bp, 9 predicted proteins | sample OliLak19BULKMAT1_FD_123175 | JGI IMG/M metagenome (GOLD analysis project Ga0163144, IMG submission 123175) | Freshwater microbial mat bacterial communities from Lake Vanda, McMurdo Dry Valleys, Antarctica - Oligotrophic Lake LV.19.BULKMAT1 | ecosystem: Environmental > Aquatic > Freshwater > Lake...
CTCGGGCTCAGCATTGCCCGATCGATCGTCGAGGCCCATCAGGGCGATATCCGCTTCGAGGTTCGCGCCGATGGATTCACCGAGGTAACGGTTGAGCTCCCGACTCTTCCGCCGGCCTGAGTGAGGGAAAATGAAAAGACTGTCATCTTCCGCGGGCTGCCTTGACTTGACCCGTGGCCTGTCCGTGACTCGCCTGTTCAGGGCCTGCCATGAGAGTCACCGCGCATCAATTTATTCCCCTCGCCGCCGCCTTGCTCGCCGCCTGCGCTCAATTCGAGGAGAAGCCACTCTCGGCGGAGGCGACCGGGGCGGCTTTCTCCGAACGCTCGCTCAGTGATCCCGGACTCGTTTGCTTTCTGAAACAGGAAGGCGCCTCATCCGGTTCGTGGACTCTAGACCGGCTTGCTCTCGCCGCCGCGTATTTCCACGGTGATGTCGCCCTTGCCATCGCCGAAGCGGACGAGGTCTCGGCCGCGATCACGACCGCTCGCCAGCGGCCGAATCCAGTCTTCACCTTCGCCCCGCAATGGGTCAGTAGCCCCGTTGCGTTCACCCCGTGGTTTTTTGCCCCGAGCATCGCCCTCCCGATCGAAACCGCCCACAAGAGGGGCTATCGCATCGAACAGGCCGAGGCCCTCGCGGACGCCGCCCGCTGGCGGATTTCGGCCCGGGCCTGGGCAGCCCGCTCGAGAGTGCGTGCCGCCATGCTCGAATGGTATGGGGCGAAAGAAAACACTCGCCTGCTCCAGCGAGAGGAGAGTCTTAATCAGGAGGTGATCGCCAAACTGGAGGCGCAAATGGAGGCCGGAGACATCTCCCCGCCGGAGATCAGCCAGGCCCGTCTCATGCTCAATCGCACCCGCCTCTCGCTTCAGGACGCTCGCAGGCTGGGGACCATGGCCGAGGCGAGACTCGCCGCCGCCGTCGGAGTTCCCCTTTCCCAACTCGCCTCAGCTCCGCTCGATTTCTCCGCCTTTGATCGCCTCCCCGGAACCGTTTCCTCCGAAATTCGACGGGTTGCCTTGACCCAAAGGGCCGACCTGATCGCCCTGCTCGGCGAATATGTCGCGGCAGAGTCGGCGCTGAAACTGGAACTGGCGAAACAGTATCCGGACCTGACCCTGCGACCCGGTTACGACTACAACTCGGGCCAGAACCGCTGGCAACTCGGTTTTGTCTTCGAGCTTCCGCTCAATCAAAATCGCGGCCCCATTGCCCAGGCTGAAGCCAAAAGGGTCACGGCGGAAAAGCGCTTCCTCGCGCAGCAGAATCAAATCGAAGGCGAGATCGACATCGCCCTCGCCGGATACGAGGCCTCGCGCGCCAAGGCCCGCATCGCAGGCCAACTCGCCGCAGAATCCGAGGCAGCCATCGATGCGACCCGACGCGGCATTGAAGCCGGCCAACTCACCAGTATCGAACTCGCACGTCGTCAGCTCGAAGCGAGCGCGGCCGGCGCGGCGGTGATCTTGGCAAAGATCGAAGCGCAGATGGCCGCTGGTGCCCTCGAGGACGCGATTCATGCTCCCCTGCGCTGAGCTTGCCTTTGACCCCCCTCCCACGACCATGAAGACATGCTTTCTATTTCTCCTGATGACTTGGGTTCTCCTGCCAATGCCGGCCAATGCCGCAGATGCCGGAGGCAGCCCGCCCGCCACGATCACGAAGGAAGGTGACCTGGTCATTCTCACCCTCACGCCGACGGCGGAAGCCCATCTCCGCCTCAAAGTTGTCCCGGTGGAAAAACGCACCGTTCCCTCCGTTCGTCTCTTTCCCGGCGAAGTCGTCACTCCGCTCTCTTCCGGGGAGGGGACGATCGCCCCCGTGATCGGCGGAACCCTCGATGAATTGCTGCGCCTTGCGGATCTCCAGGCGACCGCCGACGGTCGCATTCTTCAGGCACAAGTGCAGGTCGATGCGGCAAAGATCCAACTTGAACGCGCAAAGAAAATGTTCGGCGCCGAGGTCGGCAGCGAACGCGGAGTCGATGAGGCGGCCACTTCCCTCGCCCTCGCCGACGCAGCCATGACCACCGCAATCGCCCAACGGGATCTCCTCGGGGCGACCATGAATCAAGCGGGAGCAAAGGGAGAGCGCTGGGTGAGAGTCGCCGTCTACAGCGGTGAAGCGCCAAAGCTGGACGACAAAGCCGAGGCCCGCATCAGTCCGCTGGGGGCCCCTGCCACGGTCTACACGGCAAAACCGGTCGAGGGCCCCTCCACCGCCAACACCCTCAACAGCACGCTCGATTGGTACTATGGATTGCCCGAAAAGGGGCAACTCCGACCCGGTGAGCGAGTCTCCGTCGAGATCCCCACCCTCGAGGGACAGCTCGAAAGGCTCGTCGTCCCTTTCAATGCCGTCCTCCACGACATCCAGGGCGGGCAATGGGTCTACGAGCAAAGCACGCCGCACACCTACACCCGGAGGCGGATTCAGGTGGAACGCCTCGCCGGCACCGATGCCGTCCTCGCGAGCGGCCCGCCCGCCGGCACCATGGTCGCCACCGACGGTTCCGCCGAACTCTTTGGAACAGAGTTCATGACCGGCAAGTAACCACCATCCTTCGCCAACCATGCTGAACTCCATCGTCAACTGGGCGCTGAACATGCGGATCCTCGTCGTGGCCGTCGCAGGTGCCCTGCTCTTCGTCGGCATCAATGCGACCCGGAACGCGCCGCTCGATGTCTTCCCCGAATTCGCCCCTCCTCTCGTCGAGGTGCAAACGGAAGCGCCGGGACTCTCGACAGAAGAAGTCGACGCCCTCGTCACGGTGCCGCTCGAAAACTCGCTCAACGGAATCCCCTTTCTCAAGACGATCCGTTCCAAATCGGTCCTCGGGCTATCCTCCGTCGTGATGATCTTCAACACGGGAACGGACATCCTCAAGGCACGCCAGCTCGTGCAGGAGCGGCTCAACCTTGCCCAGAGCCGTCTCCCCGCCGTCGTCAAGCCACCGGTCCTGATGTCCCCCTACTCGTCGCTGAGCCGCGTGCTCAAGGTGGGGCTCAGCTCGAAGACACTCGACCAGATGGCGCTGAGTGAAATCGCCCTCTGGACGATGCGTCCGCGCCTCATGTCGGTCCCCGGTGTGGCCAATGTCGCGATCTGGGGACAGCGGGACAAGCAGTATCAGGTCCTCGTCGATCCGCAAAAGCTCCGCGCCGCCGGGGTCACCCTCGACGCCATCACACGGGCTGCCGGCGATGCCGCCGTGATCAGTGCCGGCGGATTCATCGACACCCCTAACATGCGTCTCAGCGTCGCCCAGCAGGCTCTCATCGACACGCCGGAGGACCTTGCCCGGACTGTGGTTGAGTTCCGCAACGGCACCCCGATCCGGCTGGGGGACGTCGCCGAAGTCAAAATCGGTCACCCTTCCCTCATCGGCGATGCGGTCATCAACGACGGCGACGGCATTCTCCTCATCGTCGAAAAGCAACCGTGGGGAAACACCCTCGACGTCACCACGGGAGTGGAAAAGATGCTTGAGGAATTGAAACCCGGCCTCCCCGACGTTCTCATCGACAGCACCATTTTCCGGCCCGCGACATTCATCCAACTGTCCATCGATCACCTCACCGAGGCCCTCTGGCTCGGCTGTCTTCTTGTGGTCGTGGTCCTCGCTCTCTTCCTCGGAGACTGGCGCACCACCGTCATCAGCATCACTGCGATTCCGCTTTCCCTCGCCATCGCCCTGCTCCTCCTCCGCTGGCGCGGCGAAACGATCAACACGATGATCCTCGCCGGCCTCATCATCGCCCTCGGCGAGGTGGTTGATGACGCCATCATCGACGTGGAGAATATCCTCCGCCGCCTCCGCCAAAATGCCGCGCTGCCAACCCCTCGCCCGAAGCTGCAGGTCGTCCTCGATGCCTCGATCGAGGTGAGGAGCGCGGTCGTCTACGCCAGCGTCATCATCGTGCTGGTCTTCGTTCCGGTCTTTTTCCTTCCGGGACTGGCGGGGACCTTTTTCCGACCGCTCGCGCTCTCCTATATTCTCGCCATCAGCGCCTCGCTCGCGGTCGCTCTGACTCTCACCCCGGCGCTGAGCATGATGCTCCTGAAGGTCGATCCGGGAGAGCATCGGGACGCGCCGCTCTCGCGCTGGGTGAAATCGATTTACCGGAATCTCCTTCCGTTTTTCGCGAGAAGGCCATTCGCGGCCATCGCCTTCCTCGTCCTTGCCTTCGCCGCGACCGGCTGGGTCTGGCACAGTCAGTTAAAGGAGGAATTTCTCCCGAGTTTCAAAGAGCGCGACTTCCTCATGCACTGGCTTGAAAAGCCCAACACCAGCGTCGAGGCCAGCAAGCGCATCACCATCGCAGCCGCGACCGATTTGCTGAAGGTGCCTGGAGTGCGGAATCAGGGTGCCCACATCGGACGCGCCGAAGTGGCCGACGAAGTCGTCGGACCCGACTTCACCGAATTGTGGATCAGCCTCGATCCCGAGGCGGAGTATGACGAAACGATCAGGAAGGTGCAGTCGGTCGTCGATGGGTATCCCGGCCTCACCCGGGATCTCCTCACTTTCCTGCGGGAGCGGATCAAGGAAGTCCTCACCGGAGCCAGCGCCAGTATCGTCGTGCGAATCTTCGGACCCGAACTCGACCAACTCCGCGACCAGGCGACCGAGGTGGGCGATGCGCTCAAGGACATCCCCGGAGTCAGCGCCCTGAAGGTCGAGTCGCAGGTTCTCGTGCCGCAGATCACGGTCAAGCTCCGACCCGACCAGGCAGCCCTGCATGGCCTCACGGCGGGACAAGTGCGACAGGCCGTCACCACGCTCATCAGTGGACGAAAAGTCGGTGAAGTCTACCAGAACCAGCGGGTTCACGACGTCACCGTCTGGAGCGTCCCCTCGGTCCGGGCTGATTACACGACCCTTCGCGATCTCCTCATCGAGACACCATCCGGAGGTCATGTCCGCCTCGCCGACGTCGCCGAGCTCGCCATTGTTCCCACCCCGAACGCGATCAAACGCGAGGGCGCTTCCCGCCGCATCGATGTCACCTGCAACGTCAGCGGTCGCGCCCTCGGCGACGTCGCCCGGGAGGTCGAAGAACGCATTGCCGGCCTCACCTTCGCTCCCGGCTACCACCCCGAGATTCTCGGAGAATGGGCCGAGCGGCAAGCGGCCCAGAGTCGCCTCGGCTGGCTCTCGCTCGCCTCTTTCGCGGGCATCCTCGTGATCTTGTTCGCCGATTTCCAGACGCCTCGACTCGTTCTACTCATCACGCTTACTCTTCCTTTCGCCCTGATCGGAGGCGTGATGGCAGCCTGGCTCAGCGGAGGTATCCTTTCACTCGGTTCACTGGTCGGCTTTGTCACCGTGTTAGGGATCGCGGCTCGCAACGGCATCCTCCTCGTCAGTCATTACCGTCACCTCCAGATCGAAGAAGGCCAGGCCTTCGGGCTCGACCTCATCCTGCGCGGCAGCGAGGAGCGCCTCATCCCCATTCTCATGACTGCGGCCACCGCGGCGCTGGCCCTGCTCCCTCTTGTCCTCAAAGGCGACGTGCCGGGCAATGAGATCGAACGCCCCCTCGCCCTCGTCATTCTCGGCGGCCTCGTCACGAGCACTTTGTTGAATCTTTTCCTGCTTCCTTCTCTTTACGCGAGGTTCGGTTCGAGCCGGGGTTGAGGCAGGATCCGCAAGTCCAAGCGGACTAGCCGCGCGACAAGAGTGTCGCGCTTCCTTGTTTTTCCCGGCAGCGGTTAGTCGCGTCGTGTTTCGAAGCCGATCGCACATGAAACGAGATCGATGAAGAGGCTGTTGGGTAACTTTCGGGATTGGGCGGTCCCCATTTTTTTTAGACGCGAATGGGCGCGAATTCCCGCGAATTTTCACAAATGGAATTCACGGGGAAAAGCAATTTGTCAATCGGGGGAACGAGGTAGGGCGAACCGTCCCGGTGAGCCAATGGGACGGACGGACGCGGGGAATCGAACCGGCTCGGCGGGGACGCCTCGCCCTACCAGTTATCAAATGCCGGGAGCGGAACGGCGGGCCAAGGATGGCGCGCGCGATTCCCGTAGCGGAACATGCCAATGTTCCCCCGTTGCGTGCGCTACGACGGGGGATCTCTTTCGAATTCCTCTACGCCTCCATCGATCCCAAGGAGGCACGACATTCCTGTCGTGCTGTTCGGCAGTCGCTGGATCTTCGATTTTCCGACGGTCACGACAGTCGGCCAAGAATCGCGGTAAAGCGGAGAATGCATTAAATCACGTGCCGCGAAATGAGACCGAGCGCCCTCTCGCCCTCGTCATTCTCGGCGGCCTCGTCACGAGCACCCTCCTCAATCTTTTTCTGCTTCCCTCTCTTTACGCGGGTTTCGGAACGCGCCGAGGTTGATGAATCTCGTGGAACGCTGGAAACTTTACGTTTTCGCGGCTGCGATCTTTGCCGGGCTCACTGCGGGGGCGGTGAAGGCTGGATGAGAAAAGGGGAACGAATTCCGAAGATGATAAATTTTCTCCAACACGATCACCCAAACACTTACGTGCCCCGGCTTAAAAATTCGTTTCGCTTCCTGAACCCGTCTCACGACGCAAATTCTAAATTCTAGGACTGACCCGAAAATGCGAAAATGCGACTGGTAACCCGAAACTTCATGCTTGACCAGCCCCTGCCCCCTGTTGCCTCGTGAACTCACGGATTGACCAATGGTCAGTGCGATGGCAATTTCCTTCATGTCCACGTTGATTGTTCCCTTGCCCGATGAGGATCTAGCTTTCCTTGAGACGTATTCGGCGGCACAGGGCACCTCGGCAGGCGAATTGCTCGCTGTGCAAGCTCGACGCCTCCGGGAGTTCCTCCAGAGTGAGATCCACGGGGACATCGTGGATGCCGTGGGCATTATCGACCCGGGCGTGTCCGCAGAGCCGGCATTTCGTTCCCATCTCGAAGAAAAGCACTCGTGAAGGTCACGGTGGATATCAATGTGCTACTGGATGTCTTCCAGAAACGCCAGCCTTTCGAGGCGGCATCCGCGCAAGTGCTCAGTCTTGTGGCATCGTCGAAACTCGGGGCGGTCATTCCCGCGCACGGTCTTACGACGTTATATTACCTCGTGAGGAAGCACTCGAAGAAGGTGAACGCAGAACGCGCCATGGATCGGGTTCTTGCTCATTTTGAGATTGGAAACCTCGACTCGGCCGGCTGGATACGGGCGAGAGCCTTGCCAAGGTCCGACTTCGAGGACGCCGTCGTTGCCGTTGTCGCCGAGACGACCGGGTCACGGTATATCGTGACCAGGAATGTGGATGACTTTGTCCAATCACCGGTGCCCGCCATCACTCCCGCCGACCTGCTCGAATTCCTGGCGCTGACGCCATGATAGACGCGCAGACGGAGCGGGCAATCTCTGCTTCGGGGCACACCGCCCGCCAGCACTGCACCGACCACGCCACCGAACTGCTCGCGAACTTCGCGGCGATCCTGCGACAGGGGAGGATGCGCGGGATCACCGATGCTATCGCCCATCAGATCACGACCCGCCGGGCGATCAAGCAGAATGGCCAATGAAGGCGGAGGAGAAGGATGATTGGAAAGGACGGAACCAGGATCGATCGCCGGATGACTTGGATTAGGCGGTGTGCGCGGCGGAGTTCGCGATTCGGCGGAAGATTATTCGGCCGTATACCGATGCGCGGGCGGTAGCGGCGCCACGGGAGGAGGACAGTTTCTTTTCGCCGACGGGACGGAGAGCGAATTAGATGGACAGGTGAGGCGGACGGCTCGGGTGGCGGGGAGGTGAGCGGGGAACGGGGGAGTTGAGGAGTTGAGGAGTTGAGAATCCTGGCCGTGACGGATCAAGGCGATTCGAGTCACGTAAACTGGAAATTGTTTCCCTGACACCACCTCCCGTCACTGGGTCCTTGAGCTTGGCGAACGTCGTCTTCACCACTTGGAAGTTAGCGTCTCGAAAAAAACGCGAAAGCTTTTCGAGCAATTCCTCGCCGGTTCCAGATGGGGGGCGATGAGGCGCGCTCGACCGACCTTCGCCTGGTCTCCCGTCAAACGGGTCAGCTCATCGGAAGCGTTCCCGAGCCCGTCCGGGTCACGGTAGGCAGCGGTATTATTGGAAAAGTTGCAGCGCTGATAGGCTGCCCGAACCGCTTCAGAGTCACCGAGAAACCAACTCTCCAGTTCCTGACAAACAATTCGGACCTTGTAGGTCTTTCCGCCCGAGTCAGCCAAGAGCGAAAGACTATGCTTGATCTGCTGACAATCGCCTCCGTCGGCGTCCCTCATGATCACGAACTGCGGCTCGCCGTAGTTCCACTGCCTCATGCGAGTGACGATATTCCGCTCCAGATCCGACTTTCCGTTATAGGAGAAGACGAACCAATTTAGGCCCTCGGCTAGGTCGGGACGATGCTTTTCCATGAGAAAGCGGACAGTTTCCTCCATTGAGCGCTCTTCGGTTAGGACGATGATCATGGCTCGTTGGCAATTCGCAGTCCGATCCCGCGAAACATCCCTTGATCCCAGAGGTATCCGGCATGATCTCCGGCCTCCATCTGTCCGGCAACAAGAGGATCTTCAAGGGCGCGCCAGACCTGCGTCACCCCGTCTGCTTTCTCCAGCACAAAGATTGAGCCCAGTTCCACCGCGTTCAGGAACTCAGGCGAATGAGTCGAGATGAAGACCTGTCCTCCTCGGGCCGAATAGTTCTGGAACTCCTCGGCTAGAAGGACCATCAGATCAGGGTAGAGCTGATTTTCCGGTTCCTCGACACAGAGTATCTTGTGAGGTTTCGGATCGTAGAGGAGCACCAGATACGCAAACATCTTGATCGTCCCATCCGAGACGTTCAGATCGAGAAACGGCTCCTCGAAAGCACCGTCGCGGTAGCGAATGATCAGTGAACCGTTCTCCATCGGTTTCGCTTCAATCTCCTGAACGCCAGGAACGCGCTCCCGCATCTTGGTGCAGATTTGCTCGAAGATCTCGGGATGCTCCTGGTAGAGTCGTAGTGCCACGGAGGCCAGATTGTCGCCGCGTGAGGAAACGTGCTCGCCTTCGTCCGGTTGCTTCGCGCCTCTAGCGGCGTTGATGTGAATGTCTGAAATGTGCCAATTCTCGATAAGTTGGCGGAAGGCCTTGGCCGCCTTGAACCGATCAAACTGTCCGAGTCCCTTCACGGCGAGGATATCTGGCGACCCCAGAGTCTGCCCTTCCCGGTCGAGGTCCTCGTCCGGTTTGTTGAAATCCTCCTCATTACTCACGGCGGTCCCGCTGCCGTTTTCAAAATTGATGAAGTGGAAAGGTGATCCGTAGCGCCCCCTCTTGTATCGCAAAATCTCACGGCTGACGATCGGCTTACCGTTCTCCAGACCAATTTCGAGATGATAGGTTACGAGGCGCTCTCGATCGGCGATTAGGAGCCGGAACTTTATCTCAATGGAAATTTTTTCCTTCGCCGGATCACAGCCCCGGGTTATGACTTCCTTAAACCCGAGCAGCCCACCCTCTTGCTGTAGCGCAACCCGCACGTTGCTGTTCAGGCACTCTTTGAGAAAAGCGAAGACGCGGAACAGAGTGGTCTTTCCCGTTCCATTCCGTCCTACAAAGACCGCCACTGCCGGAAGGTTCCTCAGGCGAACGTCCTTCAACGCCTTGAAGTTTCGGATGTGAATTTCCTCGATGATCATAATTTCAAATTGCGGATAAAGCCAAACTTGGCGGCAGTCACCGCTAAACTATTGAGCAATCTCGCATGGTAGCGAGCGGTCATTTTTTAAACTAAATCCCCAACCCCGGCAACCCCCGCACAATCCGCATCGTCTCCAAACTCACCGTCACGACCCGCAAGAACAACTCCAGCGGATACTTGGCATCGCCCATCGTCTTGGTCGCCCAGAGGTTGGCGTCGTTGGTGAAGCCGCTCAAAATTTCACAGGGACAGGTTCACAATATTGTATCATATTTACAGAAAATCTGTAAATCGCGACTTTTTAAAAATTGCGCCTTTTCGCTCTCGCGCTGGAACCTGTCTCCCCGAACTCCTCCTTGTCGAGATGAATGTTGGGCGAACTCTTTCCGCCCGCGTTGACCAGTTCGCCATAGACGTAAAACTCCGCGTCCACCCAAATCTTCTCGTCGCGGGCGTAATGAGTCGTCCGGTCGATTCGGAGATGGCCCTCGTTCGCGCTGAGCGTCACGACGTAGTCCTTTTCGATGGCGAGTTGCTGGAGGGTCTTGATCGCGACCGCGCTGCGTTCATGGAGGAAGTCGATCTGGCTTCCCGAATCAACTTGGGCGAGGACGGCTCCGAATCCGACCACGGTCTGCATCAGAGTGCGGAAACGGTGTCTCACCGACCCTTCCTCGATCTCGTAGCTAACCAGGGGGCGTTGCCCGCGGCGGAC
>Ga0163144_10030169_pt1 | contig 10379 bp, 10 predicted proteins | sample OliLak19BULKMAT1_FD_123175 | JGI IMG/M metagenome (GOLD analysis project Ga0163144, IMG submission 123175) | Freshwater microbial mat bacterial communities from Lake Vanda, McMurdo Dry Valleys, Antarctica - Oligotrophic Lake LV.19.BULKMAT1 | ecosystem: Environmental > Aquatic > Freshwater >...
AAGGGGATTGGGGCAGGGTTGCACGAATCGTATGCAGCAATGCCTCTGCCAGTTCCACTTGCGCTGTTAGTGGCAATTGGCGGGCTTTGCGGAGAACCTCTTGATATGCCTGCAATGTCATAGTGTTCACTCTTATTCGCCAATATAGGTTACAGCGCTAACGATTTCGAAATTGTAGCATACCTTATGATATTCCACACATTATCTACGAGAAAGCTTTATGGCTAAAAAAATTATTATCGACACGGACCCAGGCATTGACGACGCGATGGCCATCCTCTTTGCCCTCAACTCGCCCGAACTGGAAGTCGTCGGGTTGACCACGATCTTTGGCAACGTGCACACGGACCTGGCTACGGAAAACGCCTTGCGCCTGCTAGAATTTGCCGGCCAGCGCACGATTCCGGTGGCACATGGGGCGACCAAACCGCTGCACATTGGATTTGAAGACGCGCCCACCTTTGTACATGGCGAGAACGGCCTGGGCGAGATTGAATTGCCGGCGGCCACCAGCAAAGCCGATCCGCGCCCGGCCGCCCAGTTTATTGTTGATATGATCATGGCACATCCGCGCGAAATTACGCTGGTACCTGTTGGACCGCTGACAAATATTGCCCTGGCGTTGGCGCTGGAACCGCGCATTGTGGCGAACGTAGCCGACGTCGTCATCATGGGCGGGGCGGGCGCGGTTAATGGCAACGTCAACCCAGCCGCCGAAGCCAACATTTGGCATGATCCACATGCCGCTGACCGCGTCTTTGGCGCCGGTTGGCCGCTGACGATGGTCGGGCTGGATGTGACCGAGAAGACCGTGATGGAGGAAAATTTTCTGACCGCGTTGCGCGCCTCACGCACCGGCACGTTGATCTACGATATCACGCGCTTCTACTGTGATTTCCACCAACAGGTGCATGGTATGTATGCCGCCTATACGCATGATCCCTCGGCGATCGCCTATCTGATCGATCCGACGCTGTTCACCATTGAGCGCGGCCCGATCCGCGTGATCTGCGAAGGGATTGCGCTGGGCCAAACGCTCTGGGATCGCCGCGGCCAGTGGGGACAACCGAATGCATGGTCGGTCCACCGTGCCGTGAATGTGTGTGTAGATGTGGAGAGTGAACGGCTGCTCGCCTTGTATAAAGAGCGTATCCTGGCCGCGGCGTGATGACATCCAAGACGATCTCACGTATAATATGTGTATCACATAATGGTTTCAACTAACCTAATTGTTCTTTATCATGGTACAGACATTGATAGTGCGCTAGATATTCTAAACAACGGTTTAGACACACAACGCTTGCTCACCCTTCAAAGTGAGCGTGTGACCCAACTCGGAATCGGTTGGTATGCGACGAATGAACCTGAAACTGCTTGGTTTTTTGCCTCACTTGCACCAGGCAATAAAGGTCATGGATACACCGTGATTGAGATGGAACTGAGTAAATATGAACTAGAGCTTTTAATCCAACGAGGCCTGGCAGTAAGACGAGAAATTGTCAATGTACCATTTCTTGCCGAGCAATACTGGTTTGCACTCGATATTTTTGAGCTTTTGAACGAACGCGCAATCTTTCGTCCGTATCAGAAACAGGAGAAACCGGATGCGCACTAAAAAATCTTATACGAAGAATGATTTACAGATCGGTTCGACGGCAAAGATATCAAAAACAGATGAAATCTTTACCCATACGCATGTTGTACAGTTTGATCGAGCCTTAACACAAGCAGAACGCACGCTGTTTATCAGTGTATTGACCGGTTTCTACCATACAGTTCATTTCTCTCAGCAGTTCGGTGGCGGTTTGGTAGCCGAACCGGTTGTGGAATTCGTTGCTCCAGATACTGCCCATTATACCTTGCGGCAAACGGTGATGAATGGGACGTGGAAAGATTTGCTGTTAGCCATTTTAACCAATTTTGGTCGCGAAGTCGTACCCATCCGTCAGCATGATGATAGCCAAGTCTTCACGCCGACTTATATACTAGCAGACGCCTAACAAAACTTGAGCCACCCACATTCACAATCATTTGCCAACGAGGTTTGGTCATCATGCAACAATTAACCGCTGAGTTACGCAACACGCAAACCCGGCCATTGAATTACCTTCTGCATGTGCCAGCCAATGCAGCGAACACGCCCGATCAAACCTGGCCGCTGATCCTCTTCCTGCATGGTCATGGCGAGTCGGGTGAGGATGTCAGCGCAGTCATGAAACATGGCCTGCCGAAAGTCGTGGCACAACAGCCCGACTTTCCTTTTATTGTGGTGGCGCCACAGTGTCCCTGGCATACTTGGTGGCCGGAACTGGCGGAGAGCCTGGACGCACTGCTGGATCAAGTGATGGCGACCTATGCCGTAGATCCGCAACGCGTCTATCTAACAGGGTTGAGTATGGGCGGTTTTGGCACATGGTATCTGGGCGCCACTCGCCCCCAGCGCTTTGCCGCCATCGCGCCGATCTGCGGCGGGGGCTATTGGTTTCACGGTTTTCCCGATCAAGTACGCACGCTCCAAGCAACCCCGGTGTGGGTCTTCCACGGCGCAAAGGATGAGATCGTGCCGCTGGCGGCTTCGGAACAATTGGTCGAAACCTTGCAGGCGTGTGGCGGCGATGTACGTTTTACCGTCTATCCCGATGCAACCCACGACTCGTGGACAGAGACGTATAACAATCCCGAACTCTATACTTGGTTTTTGCAGCATAAACGAATTTGATGGTTGAAAGTGGTACAATTCATAAATCTTTACACAATATACGAATTTAAGCTAATTTATACAAATTAGCTTATAATATTGCCCGCAAGATGAATATTAGACATTATATCGATTTAATCCCGTGATCTGACAGGATGACAAGATGACCAGGCGTTATTCATCTTGTCATCGTCCGACCGCAGGTCGGCGTCATCCTGTCACAGGTGTACAAAACAAATCGGTATAAACTCTATTCTATATGCAGGAGGGTCAAGGGTATGCTAACAGTTGCTGCTACCGATCTAAAGAATAAGCTCGGGCAAATTATGGATCAGGCGCGCCGCGAACCGCTATTGGTGCAGAGTCATGGCCGGGATATGGTTGTCATTCTAGACCACGCCGAGTTTGCTCGTTTGCAGCAGGTGGACAAAGCGTTTCAGGCCGCATTCGTTCACAGTGGTGCGGCCCAAAACCTTCATCAAGTGGCTCTGGCTGCGATTCAGGGTGGAAAGTATCGACGGCTACAAAACGAAGGCGACGTTCTGCCGTCTGCTGCATATGCCCATCGCAAAGCGGAAGACAAGCTGCTAGAAGAGCGAAAATGGAATTCTACATGAATTTTCATAGCAAAAGGAATCATCCTATGCCCCCACGCCATTTTATCATCGATACCGACACTGCCTCCGACGATGCCGTTGCCATCATCATGGCCCTGCAGTGGCCGGATGTTGCGGTGGACGCGATCACGGTCGTCTCCGGCAATATGCCGCTGGCGCAAGGCAGCATCAACGCCCGCTATGCGGTAGAAGTGTGCGGCAAAACGACGCCGGTTTATGAAGGCGCGGCCCGCCCGCTGCTGCGCGATCCGGCCCACGCCGAATGGTTCCACGGTCCCGACGGCATGGGTGACATGCGCTATCCTGCGCCCCATCGCCCGCCCGCCGGCGAAGACGCCATCCAGCAATTGATCCGCCGCTTTGGCGCCGCGCCCGGTGAGATCACACTGGTGACACTGGGGCCGCTGACCAATATTGCGCTGGCGCTGGCGGTCGAGCCGCGGCTGGCCGGTTGGGTGAAAGAGTGTTATGTCATGGGCGGCAACGCCTGTTGCGTCGGCAATGTGACCCCCGCCGCCGAATATAACATCTGGTGCGATCCAGAAGCGGCGCGCATGGTCTTTCATTCGGGCATGAAAATCCTGATGGTCGGCTGGGAGCATTGTCGCGCTGAGGCCGAACTCTTGCACGATGAATGCGAAATGATCCACGGTTTCGACAACACACGCGCCACGTTTGCCATGGATTGCAACAAACACGCGCTGATGGCGGGCCGTGATCTCCAGGGTGGCATCGGCCTGATGCTGCCCGACCCGGTGACGATGGCGATTGCGCTCGACGAAAATGTCTGCACGCAACGGCGCATGCACTACGTAGACGTAGCCTGCGACACCGAAGTGACGCGCGGCATGACGGTGGTCGATCAGTTAAACGTAACAGGCAAAACGCCCAACGTCGAAGTCTGCTGGGCGATCGATTTTGCCCGCTGGAAAGCGACGTTGTATCAGACGCTACGCTAAGCAGTAAGACAGCAGGACAGTAAATCAGTGGGACAGTAAAATCAGTAAGTCAGTGAACTACTGTTCTACTGTTCTACTGTCCCACTGTCCCACTGTCCCACTGCCTTACTATTTCCTATGCCAATCGACTTCATCACCTACTCCGTTATCATCGATGATCTCGTCTTTCCCGACGGCCGCACCGCGATGGGCGTGCTGGGCGGCAGCGGTCCGCAATCTGCTTTCGGCATGAAACTGTGGGCAGACAGCGTCGGCCTCGTCGGTGGCGTGGGGTACGACTTCCCCGCCGCCGCCCAGGCCTGGCTGGATGGGATGGGCATCGACACGGCGGGATTGCGCCGCTTTTCGCACCATGCTTCGCTGCGCGCCTGGCAGGTCTTTGATTGGGATGGCCGGCGCACTCAAGTCTGGCGCACGCAGGGGCAGGCGATCCCCGACCAGCTTGAACTGGCATTCGAGCATCTACCACCCGCCTATCAACGGGCACGCGCCTTTCACTATGGCGTCCATCCCGACAGCCCCAACCTGGCGATTGCCCATGCGCTGCGCGCCAACGACGTACTCGTTGGCATCGAGCCATTCAAGCACGCCGAACGCCCATTGCCCGCCGCTGAAGTGCAAGCTATGGTCACAGCTGGGCAGATTTTTTCGCCCAATTTGCACGAAGCCGAGACCATGCTCGGCCCTGGTACGCCCGAACAGTTGATGGAGCAAATGGTGGCAGCCGGCGCGCAAATTGTCGCCATGCGCCTGGGGGAAGCGGGTTCGTTGCTGCGGCGCGCCGATACGGGCGAGACGTGGCAGATTCCGGCTTTTGCTACGACGGTAATCGAACCGTGTGGGGCAGGCAATGCCTACTGTGGTGGCTTTATCGTCGGCTGGGTGCAGACCGGTGATCTGCGGTTGGCGGGGTTGTATGGCGCGGTGGCGGCCAGTTTTCTAGTCGAACAGGTGGGGTTGCCGCCCGTGGGCCCAGATTATCGAGCGGAAGCAAGGCGGCGGCTGGCGCTGTTGCAGCAGCTTTAGAGCCGCGGATCAACTCGTGGATAAAGAAAGCAAATTTTTAGTCGACACGGATAGGAAAAACACGGATAGAAACGGCTAAAATATCCGTGTTTTTCCTATCCGTGTCGACAGCCTTTTACGGCTAATTGCTCAAGAGGAACGTCAGCAACAATTGGGCAAATAAAATCTTACTAATCATCGCAATTGGATAGACCGTGGCATAGCCGATATTGGGCAGATCGTCGCCGGTCTGTTCGAGCGCATAACCCAACACGGCGGGTTGGGTTTGCAAACCGGCCAAGATCCCAATCAACAGCCCCATCGGAATCTTGAGCAGCTTGTAGCCGATCCACAAGATCAGCAAACTGGTGACAACCGTAATCACCACGCCGGCCCCAAAGATCGCCAGCCCACCTCCGCCCCGAATCGTAGTGACAAAGGTATAGCCAGCGCGTGTGCCCACCCCCGCCAGAAAGAGAATCAGCCCCGTCTGGCGCAAGGTTAGGTTGCTGCTATAGGGCATGCTCCAGACGAGTGGCCCCGTGCGCCGCAACGCAGCCAGCAGCATGGCGACGATCAGCGGTCCACCGGCCAAGCCTAATTTTAAGTGCAGCCCACCTGGCAGCGGCAGCGGCGTCAGGCCCACCAACAGCCCTAATGCCACGCCGATACTAAAGGTCAAGACGTCGATCTCACTCAACGCGCGATACGAATCCCCGAAAAATCCGCTCACGGCGTCCATGCGTGTGCGCGCGGTGACGACACGAATGCGATCGCCTAATTCCAACACGGTGTCGCCATGCGGCAAAAACTCAATGTCGCCGCGGCGTACGCGGGTGACTAGTGCACCAAATTGCTGAGGCAAGTTGAGATCGCGCAGGCGATGGCCAGCCACTTTCGGGTTCGAGACAAAGATGCGCCGGTAGTCGATCTGGCTGCGGTCGAGTTCCAACTGTTCATGGCTCAACTCGCCCAGGCTGGCCTGCACCTGCGCCAGAGCTTCGGGCGCGCCCACGACGCTGACCAAATCGCCCAGTTGGAAACAGGTTTCTTCGGTGGCGAGCAGCAGTTGATCGCCGCGCTTTAGGCGTCCAAAGAGCACATCCCAATCGTGCTGCTTGCGTAGGGTGTGGATTGTGGCATTGGTGGCAGCCGGTTGTGTGACAGCGATGGTATGATTTTGGAGGCGCACATTAGCCGTCACATCATACGCCGCCTTTACGCGCTGCGCTTCCACGTTGTAATCGATCTGCCACAGCCGTTGCAGCAATTGGATGACGAGGATCATCGCCACCACGCCCATCGGGTAGGCAATCGAATAACCAACCACCGGCTCGGCCAGCATCGCCTCGACCAAAGTGGGTGAGGCGTAGACTTTGACATAATCCAACACACCAGCCAAGGCCGGGGTATTGGTGAGGCTGCCGGCATAGAGACCGGCGGCCAAGGTCGGTTTCAAGTCCAGCAGATAAGCGGCTGCAATTACCAAGAGCACGGCAAAACCGAGCACACCCACGACTAGTAGATTATCGCGCAGCCCTTTGCGTTGGAAAGAGGCGACAAAACCGGGTCCACTGCTCAAGCCAATCGTGTAGACAAAGAGCACCAGCCCCAACTGGTAGATCAACTCGGGCAATTTGAGATCGGGGTGCAGCGAACCAATCGCCAGCCCGGCGAAAAGGACGGCGGCGACCCCCAGGCTACTGCCCCCAATCTTGATCCGACCGAGCAGGTAACCAATCGCGGCGACGACGAACAGGAGTAAGAGGGGATTGTCGAGCAAGAGTTGAATCATAACTTCCTTAGAAATAGTAGAGATTGGGGATGACGCCTGATTGAGTGATAAAACTTATCTAACCGCAAAGAACGCAAAGAGCGCAAAGAAAATACCAGCGTAAATCTTCGCGCTCTTTGCGTTTTTTGCGGTAAAAACTGAGATTTGTAACGACCAAGCCGCCCCACCCTAGCCTCCCGTGGGAGGGAACCGTCACGATACGTCCCCAATTTTCGGCCTTCCCGTGACGGTTCCCTCCTTTTTTTCAGGGGAGGGCTAGGGTCACTGCCATTAAGTTAAGGGAGGAGGAGGCACGCCCCGTGCCGATCTATCCAGGAGCGACCCGGCACGGGGCGTGCCTCCTCAACATAAACATAATCCTTAACTTAAGGGCAGTGAGGGCTAGGGGGGGGTTAGTAGTTACGTTTATTTATTTGACTGTAGGCCCGGCGGCAAGCACTGTCGCATCCACATCCTTGGCAAAGGTCTTGAAATTTTCGGCAAACATGCCCGCTAATTTACGCGCCTGTGCGTCATAGGCGGCAGGATCGGCCCAGGTACTGCGTGGGTTGAGCACCTCGTCCGGCACGTCGGGGCAAGTAACCGGCACCGCCAGACCGAAATTCGGATCGATCACGGTGGCGACATCCTGCAAGGCGCCGTTGAGCGCAGCGCGGATCATGGCGCGCGTGTAGGCAATTTTCATGCGCTGGCCCACGCCGTAGGGCCCGCCGCTCCAGCCCGTGTTCACCAGCCAGACGTTTACCTTGTGGTCGGTGATCTTCTCGCCCAGTAAACCGGCGTAAACCGACGGCGATAAGGCCATGAAGGGTGCGCCGAAACAGGTGCTAAAGGTGGCGGTTGGTTCGGTAACACCTTTCTCGGTACCAGCCACTTTGGCGGTGTAACCAGACAAAAAGTGATACATCGCCTGGGCGGGCGTCAGCTTGGAGATGGGCGGCAGCACGCCAAAGGCATCGGCGGTGAGCATAATAATATTGGTCGGGTGACCACCCAGACCGTCTCGCTTGGCGTTGGCGATATGGCTGATCGGGTAGGCGGCGCGTGTGTTCTCGGTCAGCGAGTCGTCGTCAAGATTTAGCCGCCCGGTAGCGCTGTCGAAGGCGACATTTTCCAAAATTGTACCAAAGCGGCGGGTCGTTTGGTAAATCTCCGGCTCGGCGGTGGGCGAGAGGCGAATCACTTTGGCGTAACAGCCGCCTTCAAAATTGAAGACACCGCGATCGCTCCAACCGTGTTCGTCGTCGCCAATCAGCGTGCGCTCTGGGTCGGCCGAGAGGGTCGTCTTGCCCGTGCCAGAAAGGCCAAAGAAGACGGCCACATCGCCCTGCGCGCCGATGTTGGCCGAGCAGTGCATGGAGAGCACGCGCTGTTGCGGCAGCAGATAATTCAAAATCGTAAAGATCGACTTCTTGATCTCGCCGGCATATTGGGTGCCGCCGATCAGTACCAACCGTTGACCAAAATCAATCACGACGAAGACTTCCGAACGTGTGCCGTCCACTTCTGGGATCGCATGAAAATTCGGCACATTGATCACGGTGAAGGCGGGCACGTGGGTGGCCAATTCTTCTGGGCTGGCTTGGATGAACATGTCGCGCGCAAACAAGCTGTGCCAGGCCGTCTCGGTGATCACACGGATCAGCAAACGATAGTTCGGATCAGCGCCGGCATAACAATCTTGGACAAAAAGATCGCGGCCTTGCAGATAGGCCAACATACGTCGATAAAGGGTTTGAAAGTTCGCCGGTTCCATTGGGCGATTGACTTTGCCCCACCAAATCTTATCCGTGCTGGATGGCTCATTGACGATAAATTTATCGTTGGGTGAACGCCCAGTATGATGACCGGTGCGCACAACCAAAGGTCCCAGATGGGCCATCCGACCTTCGCGCCGCCGGATCGCTTCTTCATAAAGCATGGGCGTAGACAAGTTCCAATAGATGCTGTTGACGTTTTGAATGCCGTGATTTTCCAAACCATACCCACTGCGGTTTGCACCTTCGATTTGCATAGCTGAAGCTCCTTCATAACCATAGAATTTCTGTGATCAATCTTTATGATAGTGCTGGCGTGTACATGCTGCCTTGCCCCTCGTACGGGTAACCTTCTCGGCGACATGGTGTAATCTAACGCAGATGGTGTAGATCAAACACTCAGCAACAGTTATTAAGATATAGCAAAGCGTCTATGGGTGCTTCCGGCAGGTAGACAGGAGATCTACTGGGAAGATAGGGAGTCTTTTACCTGGTCAAGTGGCTAGGCCAGTGCGGTGGATTGTATGACAGTCGCCGCCAAAGGCGCATACAAGCTCGTTCAAGCCGTAGAATCCGCATTCTCTAATGCGGGCTGTTCACCGGTCGCATTAGAGAATGCTCCCGCCGCGTTCAGTCTTGTATGTGCCTTTGGCGGTCACTGTTGTATGATCCGATGCGCGTCAAGGCAACGGCGTCATTCTCAAACAATGCGCTTTGCTTAAATTGTGGGTTCGGTCTATGATAGCGAATGGTCCGGTGGCGTAGACAAGACTGCACCGGGCGCCGCGTGCGCGGTTAGCTGTGCTGGGATGGTAAGCTAGTCTGGGTGATCAAGTTGTCCACCTTGTGTTGCACCTGCGAGACGGCGCGCTGGAGCGCGGCTAGGCTGGCGGGCAACGGTTGCAGGTGCTCGTTTCTGGTTTGCAAAGTTTTGATCAACTCTTCCAGCGCGCTGACTTTTTGGCGCAACGCCTGGCGCTCCGTGGCGGCGCTGGTTTGGGCTGTGTACAACTGGCTGACGTGTTGCAAGCTGTGGCCCATGGCCATTTCGACATCCATGCGGCCGTTAGCGTAATCAAGCAAGATTTTTTCAATCGGGTATGTGCTCATGGCGTTCACTTCCTTTAGTTTTGAATTGTAACAGATTGAGTAAAGAAAATAAATGGCTTTAAGCCATAGTTTATAATAACACATCCCCAAACCAGGGGCAAATTTTGTAATCAATTGTTATGAAACGACTTGGCGAAAAAATACGTATATTGCGCAAACGGCAGGGACTTACTCAAACAGCGCTTGCTGGTATGCTTGATGTTGACCAAAGCCACATTGTAAAAATGGAGAAAGGGGAAAGATTGCCCAGTTTGGAAGTCTTGGACAAACTCATGGCGATATTTAACGTATCGTGTGATCAGTTGCTCAAGGATGACCGGGAAGTGGAATAAATTTAAGGCGGACCTATACCTGAATCGTACCGAAAAATTTGCTAAAAGCAAGCTGGCTGCATCTAGGCTACAAATACGACTTGCCCAGTTAGCTTTGAAAGAAAAA
>Ga0163144_10030172_pt1 | contig 10379 bp, 6 predicted proteins | sample OliLak19BULKMAT1_FD_123175 | JGI IMG/M metagenome (GOLD analysis project Ga0163144, IMG submission 123175) | Freshwater microbial mat bacterial communities from Lake Vanda, McMurdo Dry Valleys, Antarctica - Oligotrophic Lake LV.19.BULKMAT1 | ecosystem: Environmental > Aquatic > Freshwater > Lake...
CGGATGCAAGGGGGCCGGGACTGTTTGCGTGTACAGCGTTTGCGGGAAATGGCGGATAGCGGGTGGCGGGTGGCGGGTGACAGAGAGAAGAGGCGGAGGGGAGGCGGGGGCGGGGGGAAGAGTTCAGCAAGAGGCTTTGACAGAGCAGACTGTTTTCAATCCATAGGAGATGACATGACGACGATGAGCAAGCCCGCGGTTTCACCTTCGAAGCCGGCAGCGTTGACGGCGGACAAGATCGGCACGATTGACTTCAAGGTGCGCGACCTGGCGGACTTTGAGCTTGGGCGGAAGGAGATCCGCCTCGCCGAGCACGAGATGCCGGGTCTGATGGCGCTGCGCGAGCGGTACAAGGGCCAGAACCCGCTGAAGGGCGCGCGGATCGCCGGGTCGCTGCACATGACGGTGCAGACGGCGGTGCTGATCGAGACGCTGGTGGAGCTTGGCGCGGATGTGCGCTGGGCGAGCTGCAACATCTTCAGCACGCAGGATTCGGCGGCGTCGGCGGTGGTTGTGGGGAAGGCTGGAACGCCCGCCGCGCCGCAGGGTGTGCCGGTGTTTGCGTGGAAGGGCGAGACGCTGGAGGATTATTGGTGGTGCACCGATCAGATCTTCAAGTTCGTTGATGCGGGCGGGAATGTCGTGGGGCCGAACCTGATCCTGGATGACGGCGGCGACGCGACGATGCTGGTGCACAAGGGCGCGGAGTTTGAGAAGGCGGGGAAGGTGCCCGAGTTCAACGCCAAGAGCGAGCCGGAAGAGTGGGGCGTGATCCTGAAACTGCTGCGCGACACGATGCCGACGCGGCCGGGATACTGGACAAAGATCTGCAAGGAGATCAAGGGCGTTTCCGAAGAGACGACCACCGGCGTGCACCGGCTGTATGAGATGATGAAGAAGGGCGAGCTCGCATTCCCGGCGATCAACGTCAACGACAGCGCGACCAAGAGCAAGTTTGACAATCTGTATGGTTGCAGGCACTCGCTTGTCGACGGCCTGAACCGCGCGACGGATGTGATGCTCAGCGGCAAGGTCGCGGTGGTGCTTGGGTATGGCGATGTGGGCAAGGGCTGCTGCCAGGCGCTTCGCGGGCAGGGCAGCCGCGTGATCGTCACGGAGATCGACCCGATCAACGCGCTGCAGGCGGCGATGGAGGGGTATCAGGTGACGGTGCTGGAAGACCTGGTGGAGACGGCGGACATCTTCATCACGACGACGGGCAACAAGAACGTGATCACGCTGGCGCAGATGGAGAAGATGAAGGACAAGGCGATCGTCGCGAACATCGGCCACTTTGATAACGAGATCGAGATGGCCGGGCTGTATGACGGCGTGAAGAGCGGCGTGGTGAAGCGTGTGAACATCAAGGCGCAGTATGACGAGTTCGTGTTCCCGAAGACGAACCGGAGCATTCTGGTGCTGGCCGAGGGCCGGCTGATGAACCTTGGCTGCGCGACGGGGCACCCGAGCTTTGTGATGAGCGCGAGCTTTACGAACCAGACGATCGCGCAGCTTGATCTGTGGCTGAACTCTCAGAACAAGCCGACGCTGAGCGGGTTCAAGTATGAGAGCGGCAAGGTGTATGTGCTACCGAAGAAGCTCGATGAAGAGGTGGCGCGGCTGCACCTGGCGAAGCTGGGCGTAAAGCTCACGCGGCTGAGCACGGAGCAGGCAGAGTATCTGGGCGTGTCGCCGGATGGGCCGTACAAGGCCGAGCATTACCGGTATTGAGCGACGAAGCGACGAAGCGGGCAGATTGTCCAGGGGCCGGAGCGATCCGGCCCCTTTTTCATTTCGCGAGATCGTTTGAGCCGCCGCGGAGCAGGATGCGGAGTTGGACGGTGGGAGATGGCGTGGCCTGGTTGGGGTTCCAGAAGATCACGCTCAGGGGCCAGTCTGCTGGAGAGGGGAGTCGCGAGCCGCCATCGGGGATGACTTCGATGCGGCTGGGGAACTGCTTACGCATCAGTTGATCGAACTCACCGACAACCGCTTCGGCCTTGAACCCGTCTGACTTGGGCGGTGTCTGCACGATGAGCAGGTCAGGATGGAGAGCACTTGGGCGGAGCAGCAGCCAAGAGGAAATGGAACCGCTGATACGGTCGATGGATGGACGGCTTGCGCGGAGCCAGGCCGCGCAGGACTGCTCGCAAGCCGCGGCGGATTCGGGGTCGAGCCATGCCCCGCGGACCTTCAACGCGTTGCCGAGCCATGCGCGGAAGTCGGCGCGGAAGAGACAGAGGAAGGGCGCGGCGGGCGGGCTCATCTTCAGCTGCGCGCTGGGCCAGTGGCCCGCGGCGATGTTGAGGCCGCGGATGGTTGAGGGCTCATCGGCGCGGGAGTTCCAGCTCTGGTCGAGACGGATGAGGGGCGGGCCGTTGAGCTTGGCATACTCGCCGATGCGCCGCGCGGCGGGAGCCATGGGCAGGGCGGGATCAAAGAGCGCGACCTTGTCGGGCGTGATCCAGCGACCATGAAGCATGAGCGAGCGGGCGTTTGGGGCGCCCAGGGCGTGGATGAAACGGCCGGCGCGCCCGGAGGCGAAGCTGGATTCGAAAGTGAGGCGGAGGGCGTTGATGTCCGCGAAGAGTTCGAAGACGGGAAGCCCGGCCTCAGCGCCGCGCTGCGACGCGGCCCACCGGCGGTGCGGGATGGCGGCCGCGGTTTCGGGCTGCGCGGTATCGGCGACGAACTCGATGATCGGCGAGCCGGATTCGAAACCGGAGACGTGGAGGAGGAGGGGCTTTCGACTCGAGAACGCGGCGGCGGCAAGGGCGATGTTGGTGCGGGAGGAATCCGGGACAGGGAGGAAGAGTTCGACTGCGCGAACAAGGGTTTGTTCAAAGACACGGGCTTCGGCGGCGGGGTCTGATGCCGGGGGGAGCGGCCGCGGATCAAGCCAGAGGGAAAGGAGTGCGACGGGCTCCGCCGCGGCGGAGGAGCTGGACTCGCTGAGCGCGGGCGCGTGGCCGGCGAAGGGCCAGGCGATGAGCAGAGTGAAGGCGAGCAGGGAACGAATGAGCATGCGGAGGCTCCGGTTCGTGGAGTGTACCGGTGATGGTCGATGATCGTTGTTCCCTAGGATTGCGAGAGCATGACGATTGCCGCACATGAACCCGAGCGCATACTGATCATCCGGCCGAGCGCGCTGGGGGATGTGTGCCGGACAGTGCCGGTGCTGGTCAGCCTGAAGCGAAGATGGCCGCGGGCGCGGGTGGATTGGGTGGTGCAGGATTCGTTCACGGCGGCGATCGACTGCCATCCGGACCTGGGGCGCATCGTGCCGTTTCCGCGTGCGCAGTTTGATCCGTGGTGGAGGTCCCCCACTGCCTTCGCAGCGTTGATGCGTTGGATGGGCAGCTTGCGGCGCGAACGGTATGACCTGGTGCTGGATTGCCAGGGGCTTCTGCGGTCGGGGATCTTTGCGCGAGTGACGGGGGCCGTGCGGCGGATCGGGTATGCGAACGCGGAGGAACTGGGGTGGATCGGGCTGAACGAACGCGTTGATGCGCCGATGACGGAGCACACGGTTGATCGGATGTTGAGGTTGGCGGGCGAGGCGACCGGGTTCGAGCCGGTGCAAGATTTGCGGCTGTATTCGGCCGCGGCGGAGCGGGAGGCGGTCGCGGCGGATGCGCGGCTGGCCGGGAAGCGGATTGCGGTGATTGCGCCGACCAGCCGATGGCCGGGGAAGCTGTGGCCGGCGGAGCGGTATGCGGAGGTCGCGAAGTGGCTGCTTGCAGAGCGTGATGGCGGCGCTTCGCGCTTCGATGCGGTCGCGGTTGTGGGTGCGAAGTCCGAGCGTGAACAGGTCGGGGCATTGCTGGAGCTTGCATCGCGCGATGGGCGGGTGGTGGATCTCGTCGGCGGTACAAGCATTGCGCGACTGATGGCGGTGATCGAGGCGTCATCGCTGGTTGTGGCGAACGACTCTGCCGCGGTGCACATGGCGGTGGGGTTTGATCGGCCGATCGTAGCGATTTATGGGCCGACGGAAGTGCTGCGCGTGGGGCCGTACGGGCGTTCGCATCAGGTGGTGCAGGTGGTGCGCGAGGGGGATGCGTTCGATCACAAGGATGAAGAACGCGGACGGGAGATGATGGAGCGGGTGACGGTGGGGATGGTGGTGGAACGATGTGGGATGGGGGATGTGGGAAATGGGAGTTCGAAAGAAGGAAGCGAAGGCAGAGAGGAAGTAGAAGAGATAGACAAGGCAGGAGCCCCCTCCGTCGCCTTCGGCGACACCTCCCCCTCCGGGGGAGGAGAGTCGGAGCGATGAGCGGGCGGCGGCCGGTGATGCGGTTGTTTGTCGCGGTGTATCCGCCGGTGGAGGCGGCCGCGGCGATGCTGGAGCTGCTGCGCGGGGTGGAGTTGCCGGAGCAGCGGCTGGTGCCGCCGGAGCAGGTGCACATGACGCTGCACTTTGTCGGGGACACGGATAAGCGACAGCTTGAAGATGTGATGGAGTCGGTGGAGCGGGCGGCGGCGGGCGTGGAGGCGTTTGCGTTGACGCCGCGGCGGCTGATGTGTTTGCCGGATCGCGGCGAGCCGCGGCTGGTTGCGGTGGAGACGGATGCGCCGGCGGGACTGCTGGAGATTCAGCGTCGGCTTGCGAAGAAGCTGGCGAGGCCAGCGCGGGAACGGCAGGGATTTCTGCCGCATTTGACGGTGTGCAGGTTTGCGAACGGGGCGAGGGTGTGGCGGGTGGAGGGGCGAGAGGTGGAGTTGCCGGCGTTTGAGGTGGGAGTTGTGAAGCTGATGGAGAGTGTGTTGAGGCCGGGCGGGGCGGAGCACAGGGAGGTGGGGAGGGCGGAGCTGGGGTGAAGTGGGAAGTGGGACTCGCGATCGTCCGCCCAAGGGGCGGAGCACCGGTTGGCCGGTATCCACGGGCAGGCTCGCTTCGCTCGCTGCGCCCGTGGCAACGTCGGTGCGCCCTGCGGGCGGGGAAGTGCTACCGGTTGGAGGAGTCAACGGTCGTGATTGGTCGCAAACGGAGCGTTGGTGCGGCGGAGCAACATCGAGGACTATGCATCCGGCCCATCGCTCGCTTGCGCTCGGGGCAACGTCGGTGCGCCCTGCGGGCGGGGAGAAGAGCGGCAACCGGATGTGTGACACCATCAACCCGGGGCTTCGCAGGGCCTCAGCCCCGGCGTCGGCGTCGCAAGGAAGCCGGCACGGAGAGCCGGGCCACCTGAAGACACTCAGTAGTTCGGTGTCGGGGCGCGGTAGGAGTTCATGTCGATCGACTTGAACCAGTCGATGGTCTTCTTGAGGCCGTCGCGCAGGGGGACGGTTGGTTCCCAGCCCAGGTGCTTCTTGGCAAGGGTGATGTCGGGCTGACGCTGGGTGGGGTCATCGGCGGGGAGGGGCTTGTGGACGATCTTCGATTTGCTGCCGGAGAGCTCGATGACCTGCTGGGCGAGCTCGAGCATGGTGAACTCGACGGGGTTGCCGATGTTGACGGGGCCGATGAACGTGTCCGGGCCGTTCATCATGCGGTTGATGACCTCGATGAGATCGGACACGAAGCAGAAGGAACGCGACTGGGTTCCGTCGCCGTAGATGGTGATGTCCTCGCCGGTGAGCGCCTGGCGGATGAAGTTGCTGACGACGCGGCCGTCGTATGGGTGCATGCGCGGGCCGTAGGTGTTGAAGATGCGGACGACGCGGATGTTGACCTTGTTGGAGCGGTGGTAGTCGAAGAAGAGAGTCTCGGCGGCGCGCTTGCCCTCGTCGTAGCAGGCGCGGGGGCCGATGGGGTTGACGCTGCCGCGGTAGCTCTCGGGCTGGGGGTGGATCTCGGGGTCGCCGTAGACCTCGGAGGTTGAGAACTGGAGGACTTTGGCGCGGCATCGCTTGGCCATGCCGAGGATGTTGATCGCGCCCATGACGGAGGTCTTCATGGTCTTGATGGGGTTGTACTGGTAGTGGCCGGGGGCGGCGGGGCAGGCGGCGTTGTAAATTTCATCGACCTCGAGCCAGAGGGGATGAGTGACATCGTGGCGGATGAGCTCGAAGTTGGGCTTGCCGATCAGGTGGGCGATGTTGATCTTCTGGCTGGTGAAGAAGTTGTCGACGCAGATGACGTCGTGGCCCTGGGCGACGAGGCGGTCGCAGAGGTGGGAGCCGAGAAAGCCGGCGCCGCCGGTGACCAGGATTCGCTTGCTCGTCGCCACGTCGATACCTCCGATAAGTCTCTTGCAGGGGTGCGGCCGGGGCCGGACTGTAGGGAGAGAGAGATCGGCGGAAGGAGCGGGCGGGGAAAGCTCAAAGCTCAAAGTTCCGCGGGCCGGCCTGGGCAGAGATGGGCCAGCAGGAAGCGTTGAACATGGCTGGCGCGGAGGGTGGAACCACCTGGCTCAATCCGCGGGAGGGGCCGGGGGGATCTTCAGGGTGATGCCGGCCTTGAGACGGTCGGGATCGGGGAGGACATCGGTGTTGGCCTCGGCGATGAGACTGGAGAGCGAGGGGCGGTTGTAGAGCTTCTTGGCGATGCCCCAGAGGGTGTCATTCTCCTGGACGGTGTAGGTGCGCCATGCATCGGCGGCGAGCGCAGGGCGCGCAGCTTCGGATGCGGGGGTGTGCGGGGGCGTGGAAAGGGGAGCGCCGGGCAGGGGCGCGACCTTGATGACCTTGCCGCGGATGTTGTCGGGGTCGCGCGGGAGGCGGAGGACGGTGACGCCGGGCTTGAGCTTGTCGGGCGGGAGGAGCGGATTGGCGTGCGCGATGGCGACCCAGCGCGCCGGGTCGCTGTAGCGGGCGCGGGCGATGTCGCGAAAAGTTTCGCCGCGACGCACGGTGTAGTCGTCGAACTCTGGGGGCAGGAGGACCTCGCCGGGGCCGGGGATGGGCGCGGGAGGGAGCGCGGGGACGGGCTCGGCGGGAGGCGGTGGCGCTGACTCTGGCGGCTGGACAAGCTGGCGGGTGGGCTGGCGCGCGGGCTGGGCTTGCGGGAGGGAGGGAGGCTCGGGGAGGTTGGGCGCGGGCGCGGGGGCATCCTGCGGGGGACGATCATCGAGAATGATTCGGCGGCGCGAGGAGGGCTCGTACACCCAGAACACGATGACCCAGACGGCGATGATCAGGCCGAGAACCGCGAACAACCGGGAGGTGGAGTCACCCATTGATGAAACTCCGGAGGCCACAATCAGGCGGAGAGGTTCCGCGGATCCTCATCGGCGTGGGGATCGGCTTCGCGGGACCAGACGAGCGGCGCAGCGACGGCGATCGAGGAGAAGGTGCCGACGAGGATGCCGACGATCATGGTGAAAGCGAAGACACGCACGCCCTCGCCACCGATGCTGTAGAGGACGATGCAGGAGACGAAGGTGGTGCCGCCGGTGATGACGGTTCGGCTGAGGGTCTGGTTGATAGAGGCGTTGATGACGGCGCGGCTGGCGTAGGGGAGCTTGCCGCGGTTCTCTCGCACGCGGTCCATCACGACGACGGTGTCATTGAGGGAGTAGCCGAGGATGGTGAGGATTGCGGCGATGACGTTGAGGTCGATCTTGAAGGGGAGGAGGTTGAGGGAGTTGGCGAGCGAGGGGTACTCGTGATAGACCCATGCGGCGGCGCCGACCATTCCGATGGAGACGAAGCAATCATGCGCGGTCGTGGCCATCGCAGCGAATGCGTAGCGGATCGAGCCGAAGCGGACCCAGATGTAGACGACGACGAGGAGGGAGCTGATCAGCAGCGCGATGATGGCCTGGGCACGGAAGGTTGCGGCGATGGCGGAGCCGAAGCTCTGGACGCTGGCGAGGGTCTGGGACTCGGTGAGGGCGGCGCGGGCGAGGGTCCATTCGAGGTCACGGACCTGGACGTTCCAGCGGGCTTCCTCGTCGAAGTGATCGATCCGGGAATCCTGGACCATGACGACGGCGGAGGTCGCGGCGGCCTCGGTGCCTTCGATCACGACGACGCGCTGCTGACGGCCGGCGGCTTCTGCGAACTCCGGCCGCGAGCGGGCGAGCATGATGCGGTCGGAGAGTTCGGCGGTAGAGATCGGGGGCTGGATGTCCGTCAGAACGATGGCGACTGCGCCTTCGAAATCCGGCGGGATGCGGTCGGTGACTTCGGGACGGTCGATGGCTTCGCCAAGGCTGCCGCCGACGAGGGCGAAGACGGGTGCGCCGCGGCCGGGCGTGAGGTTACCGTCGGCACCGGTAAAGCTGATGGGGACACGGACATCGAGCACATCCGCGAACGCGGTGGCGACGGCGGTCTGAACGAGTTCGGCGCTGGTGAGCAGGGTCTTGATGGTGAAGGTATTGGAAGTGACGCCATCGCTCTGCGGGTTGACGACGGCGATCTCGGCGGTGGAGAACTGCTTGAGGGGGGCATCTGAGGGGGCTGCATCGGCGATGGCCTTGATGCGTTCGGCGACCTGGGCGCGGGTGAGCGTGACGCTTTGTCCGCCCTCTGACTTGGTCACGATGGTGACGGATGTGCCGCCGCGGAACTCTGCGGCGAGGAGGTTGCGGCCTTCGACGACGATGAAGAAGATTCCGAGACCGACGAAGCAGAAGGAGAGGACGTAGAAGAAGCCTCGGAGGCGCATCCAGTCGATGTGGAGGTCGAAGAGCTTCTGGACGGCGGGGACGGCCATGGGGAGCATGGACATCTTGCGGATACGGACCTTCTCGACGAGGATGGTGAAGATCCAGCGTGTGACGAAGAGCTGGGAGAAGAGGGTGGTGACAAGGCCGATGCCGAGGGTGAGGGCGAAGCCCTTGATTTCGGGCGTTCCGGTGAAGCCGAGGACGACGCAGACGATGAGGGTGGTGACGTTGCCGTCGACGATGGCGGACAGGGCCTTCTCGTAGCCGAGACGGACGGCGGTGCGGAGGTCCTCGCCCTTGAGGAGTTCTTCGCGCATGCGCTCGTAGACGAGGACGTTGGCGTCGACCGCCATGCCGAAGGTGAGGATGACACCGGCGATGCCGGGGAGCGTGAACGCGGCCTGGTTGAGGGCCATCGCTCCCATGATGAGCAGGGAGTTGAGGAGCAGGGCGATGACGGCGACCATGCCGTAGCCGAAGTAGTAGACGATCATGAAGCCGGCGGTGATGGCCAGGGAGATGAGGCCGGCGTTGAGGCCGCGCTGGAGGTTGTCTGCGCCGAGCTGGGGCCCGAGGGTGTTCTGGCTGATGGGCTCGGGGCTGAGCTTGGCGGCGAGAGAGCCTGCGGAGAGGACGCGGATGATGTAGCTGAGTTCGGTTTGGGAGAAGTTTCCGGAGATCTGACCGGAGTCGGAGATTCGGCTCTGGAGGTTGGGGGAGGTGTAGACCTCGTCATCGAGGAGCACGGACATCTTGTTGTTGACGTTTTTCTCGGTGAGGGCGCCGAGCTTGGCTCCGCCGCGGGCGTCCATTCGGAAGGCGATAGCGGGACGCCCGAAGCTGTCGGCATCCTGGAAGGCCTGGCTGACGCTCCACTCGCCGTCATCCTGAGTGAGGCGGAGGCCGCGTCGGTCCCAGTTGAGCATGTAGAACTCGCCGCGGTACGCCTCAACGACGGCGCCGTAGCTGGAGGCGAAATATGCAGGGACGAGGTCGGGGTTTTTGAGCGTCTCGAGGTTCTCGGCGGTGTCGACCCAGCTCTCGATCTTATTGATCTTGAACCACTGCGCATCGCCGGAGCGGTAGCGTGAGGGTCCGCCGATGCGGAGCTGGTTGCGGGCTTCCTGTTCATCGGGGTAGGTGCCGGGGGCGATGGCAATACGGAAGGAGAGGACGCCTGCACCCTTGAGCATTCGGATGAGGTCGGCGGGGTCATCCAGCGTGCGGCGGTTCAGCTCGTAGGTGTTCCACTCGGCGATGGCTGAGTCGAGGGACTTGGCGGTGGCATCATCGGGGTGCAGCGTGCGGATCTCGCTGAGGGCGCGGGCACGGGGGCTTTCAAGCTCCACGGGCTTCTTGTCCTTTCCGACGAGGCGGACGGGACGGTTGGAGAGCGAGAGTGCGCGGCGGACTTCGGCGGCGGTGACGCTTGAGGAGGCCGCGGCAATGCGCTGGCTCTCGTAGGCGATCTCGAGGGGAGCGGCGATGGCGATCTCGGCGGCGACGGCCTGCTGCGCGAGGGGGAGAGCGGCCTGCCACTGCACGAGCTGGGGATCATCGCTGGCACCGGCGGCGGCGAGGTGATCGTTGATGAGCTTGCGGAGGCTGTCGACGCCGGTCTGGGCTTCGGTGAGGCGGAGGCGGGCGGCGCGGAGTTCATCGAAGGTTAATGCGGCGAGGGCGAGGGCATCGGCGCGAACCTGATCGCCCGCGGCGATGGCGGTGAACCGGGCGGAGCGGGCCTCGGGCGGGAGGGCCATGGCGCGGTCTATCTCTTCGATCGAGATCTGCGAGGAGGAGAAGACCTCGAGCGACTTC
>Ga0163144_10030173_pt1 | contig 10378 bp, 7 predicted proteins | sample OliLak19BULKMAT1_FD_123175 | JGI IMG/M metagenome (GOLD analysis project Ga0163144, IMG submission 123175) | Freshwater microbial mat bacterial communities from Lake Vanda, McMurdo Dry Valleys, Antarctica - Oligotrophic Lake LV.19.BULKMAT1 | ecosystem: Environmental > Aquatic > Freshwater > Lake...
CATTGGGCAGAGGCAAATCCATCAACAACCATTCCATCAAACTACATCTATTTTGAAAGTCTTCATGTCAGACTCCCCTCATATGGACTAAATTCTACTAAGTAATACAACATGCCTTTTAGAAAAAGGTGGTTTGAGGCCTGAACGTTATCCAGTTGGTAACCCTCCCCCTTTTTAGTCCCGCCCCTCCCATGGTCATCCAATCCCACGAAAGCCAGCATTGCAACGGATTCGGCGCCAAATATTTGGATAGCGCGCCTGTCAATACTTGCCTCCAATACCGATCCGATTGAATTCAAAGTCAGCGCCCGGCGCCGACGACAGAGAGTGCAAAAAAAGCATGTCACTTTGAGTTAACACATACTGCAATGTATCGAAACAAAGAAAAGAAACCACCTGTGGCACACATATTGAAGAGATAGGACAGTTCTGTAACTCTACAGATAGAAGACGGAAGCGTTCCCCACCACTACTTACTCTATCAGCTAGCGCTCTTTGGTGACGACCAACGACCATTATCCTTTCCTTGGTACCCTAAAAAGCACAGCACTCTTGATCTTAAATAATTGTTTCAAGTCAAGGAGTTTCCACGATGACGTTTACTAGCCGCCGCCTGACTTCGGGACGCAATAATCGAGAGGCGAAAGAGTCCTTGCTGCTGCATTCGGAGCCAACGGTTCGTTCCAACCGCAGTCTTCGATCCTCCCACAATCCTCTTCACAGTTATTCTGGATCTACCAGTGAAGGTTCCGATTCCTACGAAGTGGCCGCCATGGCGGCTAAGAGTCGCTTCAGCAGCAAATACAGAACGACGCGAACGATCGACCACAGCAGTCGACTGACCTCGGACAACCACGTCCGCCCACAGCACCAGACCGGAGGAGGTTATCCTCCTTCCCCGCCGGCAAAGGAAGAAAACGGTGTCTTGCAGTTTGTTCCAGCCTTTGACGAGACTCATGATACAACACCAGATATCTCTTGGGATGCTATTTTGGAGGAAGGAGCGGCTGCTTTTCCATCGCATTCCACATCCCTTGAAACCAGAAGACTTGCAAGTGGAGCCAGAACGGAAGTCGGAGGCTTTTCATCCTCATCCAGTCGATTTCGAAAAAAGGCGCAATCCACTGTGGGGCATTCTTCCACACCCGTGTCTGCCTCCTTGACCCGCCGCTCCAACAACAACCCACCAGCAATTGCAAAGACATCTTCTGAATCTGTTTCTGGTCGTTCCAAGGGCTCCAAGGTAGCTCGGTTGGCGTCTCTTTTTACCGGCCGAGACTCGAAACCAACTCCCGCCAGTACCAAAACGACCAGCAAGAGTTCCACCAAAAAGTCGTCTCCCACGTACACAACCGACGCCACCTTGCCTTCATCACCCTCCAGGTCTTCTAGTTCTAGTGGCTATGTCAATTGGCCCAATACATTGAACAAGCAGGGAGACACTGTCCAAATTGAATCCAGCTATGAAGAGAGTGACGAAGGACAAAACCCTAACCCTTTGGATGGCGTGGATGCCGTAGAGGATGAATTGCCCTTTGACTACCAGACGGAGGAACAAAGGCTGGAGATGCAGCAATGGATGGGTAGCCCTGCCTTTCAAGACATTTCCGGTGTCGCGCCGGATCCTCCATCGCCTCCGGGTGTCAAAGCGGATGAGTCTTCTCATTATTTTGATGATACTTCTGCTCCAGAGAATCACAGGGAACCAAAATCCATTCCCATGAATGATCTCTTTCAAAATACACCTGGTTGGGACGTGGACAGTGGAGGCATGCCATCGCCATCCAGGACTGTCAGATCCAATACGTCGTCGGCTTACTTTGACATTAACGATGCTAGACCGACATCGTTTTCAGAACAGCGACAGCGCAAACAGGCAGCTGCGGTTGTTATGCGAGGCGTACGACAGGATGCGCCTGGTGCGCAAGCTCCTACAGAGGAGAAATTGGCGGTGAACAATAGTCTTTCTCCACCCTACCGAAGCTTTAGCCCCAGTGCCTCTCGAGGATACAGTGGGATCCTCCATAAAACGGAGGATGTGCCGAATTTATTGGACGGAGTTGACTCGGATAGCTTGGCATCCTCCAGGGCATCTTCGGCTGTGCCTTCCAGTAGTGCGAGTGCAGCAAGTCCTTACCATATCAACAATAACAACTACACCAGCACTGGCGGCGGCGGCAGCAGAATGAGTGGATCCATGCCGCGTGTGCATGAGGAGGAAGTTGTGACAAGAGATTCGGAATCGGATGTCTTTGATGAGATATCCAAGTACTCCATTGGTGTTGATTCGGAACCATTCGAAGGTATTCTATCGCAGTCCAAGTCTGAAGCATCCGCGAAAAGTATTCGAGATGCGGATGCGTTCGAAGGAAGAAATCAATCCGTTGTGGAAGAGTCGAAGGCATCCTTGCAAGAAATGCGCAACACAACGTCGTCTGTCGAGCAACGCTTCCGGGGCAACGACAAGCAACGGCGAAGTGGCGGCGCCACAGACAACTCGAGCATGAAGGTCGTTCTGCTTGGAGGTGGCCTAACGACGATTCAAACGACAACCACAGACTTTTCCAACCGCATCACGGCTAGCGACTACGATGAATGTCTGACCAACAGTGACATTGATGAGTATGGTTCTATTAAGCTTCCTAGCTTTCAAGAGATGGCAGCAGCAGGGAGAAGTGTCAACGACAGCGCGAGCGCCGCTGGAATTGCGCTATCCGTCGATCCTACGCATACCATGAACTTCGTTGCCTTTGATGATGACAATGTTCCGCGATACACCAACGGCAGCAACTGCGGCAGTAACTACGACAGCGGTATCAGCGGCAGTGGTATCAGCGGCATCAGCGACAAGAATAAATCGGAAATCAGTTACAGCAGCAGTGAGAAGAACAAATCGGAATCCAGTTACAAAGACGATGAATCCGCGTTTTTTTCGGATTTCTACTCGGGCGACGAAGTTGAGTTTGAAGGAGATCTATCGCAGTACTACGTTCAGCCTTCAAGTGTTAAAAAGTTGGTGCGCAAGTATCGTAGAATGTGCAGGGACGTCACGGCTAAGTGCCACGATTACGAAGAGATGGACCTTTTGGAGGATGAGAAAAAAGCCTTTGCACTTTTTGAGATGCGCAGTCGCATCATGGAGAAAGACATAGAACGAGGGCTGGAACGCCGAGGAGGAACCCAAGTTGTTGACGATTTAGTTACGACTCCCTTTTATCGTAGGTCTCTACGCATTCGAGATGCAGTTATTGTGAGCAAAGCTTGGCGTGATGGGGCCAGTCCTATGGATGTCATTAATACTGCCAATTTGACGCAACGGGCCGAACGATCCTATTTCATCAAACGTCCCGTCCCAAACGGTGTGTCGCCCAACACAAGCTTGAATGAATCGTCGCTAGTGTTCTCGCAGTACCGAATGCAAAAGTACTTTTGGGAGCACGTCGAATGGGTTGACGACATGGATTTTATCAGGCACAGCTGTCCCTCTTTGGGAGCACGCAATTTAAGAGGCTCTGAAATGTTTACGATTGGAGATTGCCAGAGCATTCTGTTGAAACTGACCAATGAATCGTGCATGGTAAGTCCGACCACGAAGTTTCAGTATAAGCTCTTGGTTGCAGCCTTTCATCTCTCACCTTCTCGCTGCTCGTTTTAGGAATTGCGCATGTCATTGAACATTGCCACGGCGCGTCAAATCGAGGCTGAAGAACTCATGAAAGAGGAGGGTGATAATGGCGACGGCATGATGACAGAATCTGAGATGACCTACCTTGTGTCGATGGAAGAAGTGAAAACAATCTCAAGGCAATTAGTAGTCGCCGAAAAGTCATTTGCCTTGGTGCGGGATCGGATTCGAAACCTTGTAGCCAAATACGAGTCTCTTCTGGTGAAGATTGACAATGAAGATATGGCGACATCCTCTGTTGTTACGGCCGACAGCTCATGCTACTCCGCATATTCTTCCAGAGTATCAACCGATTTCGACCAAGAAGAACGGGCTTGGTATCGTCGGCAACAAAGGGCTGAAATCAGCGCTGAGTTGGCCGCCCGGGAGGCTCTTCTGGCGAAGCAAAGTGAAGCACGGTCAGCCCAGGAAGATAAGAGACGCGAAGTAGCGGCTCTGAAACTTCGCTTGGTAGAACTCCAATCCGAGCCTTCGACGACAACGCCGGATAGAAAGCGTTCAGCAGTGCTGGCGAAAGCCATGGCAGCGAGGCGCACATCGATTTCCGAGCCACAGAATCAGCAGCAGAATGCTACCGCCCCGAATAACCCGCAATCCACGGTTGATGTTGTAAAGCAACGATTCCGCGACAGAATGGCTGCAAGGTTGCGCGGTGGTTCAAATCCTCCTGCTCCTGAAGAGCAGCCGCAACCAGCTCGTGAAGAGCAGCAGCAGCCAACTTCAAAACCGAATTCGTATTTCGGCAAACCGAGATCAACACCTGCGCCAAAGACGGCCGCGCCGGCTTTTGACCGACAAAGGTTAATTCGTCTGGCTGGTGAAGAAATGTTTCAGCACTTGGACTTCTATGAACGATCACTCAAGGCAGTAGAAGGTCAACGTGAAGGCGCTAGATGAACAGATGAGCTAAATGATTGTATCGTTAGTTCTTCGTCTTCGAGCTATACAAAAAATAGGATTTCACTAACATAAAAATGCTATAGGAAGATGGATACTGCTACTTCACTGAACTCGCTCTTAATTTGTTCTTTCATTTTCCCAGAAATTCAAATGCTGTGATTAGACGTCCTAGCTAGCCTCTTTGCCCAATCACGAATCTACTATTTCAAGTCTGGTACTGGCACAGTAATAGGTCTGCTTAGACTCAACAAACTGAAATTGCTGGGATACAGTACTAGTACTGTGACATAATTTGTACGACCGTACTCGATTGATCCTTCTATTCCGGGTTAGCGAACAGTAGCTAGCTAGCTAGCTAGTAGTAGAGGTGTTCACTCAGGTCCTGACCCAAGGTTTTGCCCGGGTGGGATAATATCCTGTCTCGGTCCAACCAATGAATTTTAAAAATAATTGTTCAGATTTTTTTAAAATCAATGAAGCTAACAATAAAATTGAAAAAGTAGTTGCCCTCCACAATAGCTTGTGCTGTATGTGTCTGAGCGGATAGGACAACACCAGATTCATAATGACTAGCTTTTGTTGCATCCTTAGGACGACAGCCGGTATTGAGGGGAGCAAGAGAATGATGCCATACCATACTTTTTCAAAGAACGGTGGATTTATGAAGCAGCTTTCAGCGAGTGGAGGGCGGCATGTGTCTACGTATCCACGTTCAGAGCCGCGACAGTCTAGTCAGCCAATTTCTACTTCCGACTGCCCTATCCAAGGTGCTATGCGATTGTTTTCAGGTGCCCGAAGAACGAAATCGCGTAGAGATTTCTACGAGAGGAATGACGAAAGGCCTCGAAGGAACCATCTCAGCCTTGTCAGACCTCTACCTCGCTCTGCAAAGGAATTGCCTAATTTTGAAAAGAGAAACGAGAATGGAGGACACAGAGACAAACATTTTAAATTTACACCCCAGTCACTTGGCTTCAGTGGGCGGCAAGGACAAAGAGGTCGAAGAGAAGGCCACCAGAAAGACTACAGGAAAGAGAGGTTCCAGCGACACGACTCTTCAGAAGCAGCAGATTCAGACTCGGGAACTCCTCAACGTATGTTTCGTGAAGATTGGATAAGACTGAGAAATGAGCAAGCTACAAATCCAACGATAGGCGGAAATACAATCAGCAAGATACCCATTGCCGGGTATGCAGTAATGGAAACACCAGCAAGAAAAAGCCAGAGAGATCTTTTTGCTGAGTCGTTTCCGCCAAAGAAATTGGAATGTTTCATTGCTTGCCTGCCTGGGCTGGAGCCAATTCTAGCCCAAGAAATGGAAGATCATGGAATTGCATGTAGAATTGAAGCTGGGGGTGTCATTCCAACATCTGAAGCATTGACTCCAGAATCATTAATGGAATTCCATATGTGTCTAGGCACAGCCTCTCATGTCCTCGTGCGGTGTGGGAACCCCTTTGTTGCCCGTGGATTGCCAGAACTGAAAAGGAAAGTCTCTCAGCTTCCCTGGTATGAGTTCTTGAAAGAAGGAAGTCGACTAAAGTTCCAGGTTACTTCAAAAAAGTCGAAGTTAAATCACAATACGGCAATTCGCAGTGCTATTCTAGACGGTATCAACGAAGCGTTTCAAAGGAAGGATGCCAACAAAAGCAGAATGGCAGTTTCGTTAGCATCAGAAGAAAGCGAGGATCATATCCGTATGGTTGTTCGCCTGGAACGCGATGAGGTACTAATATCTGTCGACTCTTCTGAGACACCAATATACAAGCGAGGGTACCGGCTTGCAACTGCAAGAGCACCACTTCGCGAAGACCTTGCTTATGCTATGGTCTACAATGCAGGATGGAAGGAAAGCGGGTCCTACGTAGATTCTAAAGATCACTCTAGAAAATACATCTCCTTTCTTGATCCGTTCTGTGGCTCGGGTACATTGGCGATAGAGGCTGCGTCAATCTTTGCCGGTCTCCCACCTGGGAGATTACGATCGGCTCCCTTTCAAGGCACCACCCTCTACGAACCGAAAGCCTGGCGCCAGAGGGTTGGGAAAGTGATGAGACGAGCTAAAAGAAGCAACGACAATGCCGACGACCGCGAGGCAATTGTGATCGCTGGTTCAGACCGTGACAATGGGGCAGTTTCGGCGGCACGATCAAACGCTGAACGCGCGGGTGTCGATGATTATATAAATTTTGATTGCACGCCCTTGTCGAATCACCCGTGGCTTCAAAGTCCAAATGACTCTGCTTCTACTAGGCCCGCTTACCCTTTACTTATAGTCTCAAACCCTCCATTCGGAATGAGGATTGCCGCAGACAATAAGAACAAGAATTCGAGAGTGCAGCAACTGTTGCCCATGTACCAGACTCTACTCGAGCGTCAGCGTCAAATTAATAAAGCGGGGGAAAAGTGCTCGTCTATGATTTTATTGCAAGATGTCAAACTTTTTCGCAAGACTGGCGCCAACTTCGAAGTGAAATTCAGTACCCAGCACGGAGGAACCCCAGTGGCTGCTGTTTTTACAGACGGTTCAGTGTGATACGGCGTAGTCGATCCTAAATGATCTTTACATAGTGGCGGCAGTTGTTTATTTTTTGAGCACTCAAACTATTGTCTAGTCGGTCAGTAATGACCAGATGCCAACTAAATGTTCAAAACAATGGACGGCGGTTGACCTTATCAAACTGGTTGGCTATCTTGTAGAATCAATGTGTGATTGTTGTCTCAGGTCTTTGGTGTCAATTTTTCGACCTCTTCGTGAGCTCTTCAATATTCTGGTGGCACTTAGGCTTAAGCTAGCTAGCGCTAGCTAGACTTTTGGTTCTGCACAAGGGTGCCTGTACTAGCTAGTACCAATTTTATTGGTTGTAAGCGCGCGTGGTTGTTGGAATGAAGAAAATAGCATTGAGTCGCACACTTTTCCGGTGGAATGTTCTCCTCTAAACCGATTAGGGCTGGAGCTACGAGCAAGCCCGCAAGTTGAGGCGAAAAGATACCCAACAGTTATCTCAATGCTGCTACGTAGCATACGTTGCGACACACGAATGCATAAGGCAAAAATGATTCGATTTCAGCAAAGGATTACGTTCGTTTGACCCAACATCGTCTTCAACAGCTACTCCTGCAGCTGGCTTCCTCTACCAGACCCACAATTTCTAATTCAAGTCCATCAATTAATTTTCAAGATGAAGTCTGCTCTTTTCCTCGCTCTTATCGGCTCTGCCGCTGCTTTCGCTCCTGCTCCCCAAAGCAAGGTGTGTTACTTGATTACTACTAGCACCATGTTTCTTTGTTGTTTATTTAGCATAAGGCTGATCTCACATATTTCTTCTTGCGTCGTTGCTACAGGCAAGCACTTCTCTCGGTGCCGTTGTCCTTGACGATATGCCAGGAAGCACTTTGCCCATCAAGAGCTTCGACCCTTTTGGTTTGGCCAACGTTGGAAGTGAAGAAACTTTCCGATGGTTCCAGGCTGCTGAGTTGAAGAACGGCCGAACCGCAATGGTTGCTACCGTTGGATTCCTCGTCCAGGCTTCTGGAATTCACTTCCCTGGTATGTTGAGCTCCGATGTCTCTTTCGAATCTCTCTCCAGCATGAAGGCCCTTGACGCTTGGGCCGCTGTCCCTGATGAGGGCAAGGCACAAATCCTCTTCACTTGCTTCGTTGCCGAACTTGTCACTGAGGGATACCAAGGAACCCACTACATGAAGGGAGGAGATTTGCCAGGCATGGTTTTCCCACCAATTGACTTCTCCGGTGTCAGTGCAGAGACTTTGAAGCGAAAGCGCTCCAGTGAACTCAACAACGGCCGTCTGGCAATGATTGCTGCTATGGGATTCATCGCCGAGGCAAACATCCCCGGAGCAGTCCCTGTCCTTACCAGCATCGGTAAATTCTAAGCACGCTACTGTATAAAATAAATTTAAATATAGATTTTGTTGTGCTGCATCCTTAGACCCAAGTAGCGTTATTGTTGTATTGGATATCCAAACACAAGGAGCTTCAGTTAATGTACGACTTGTAGGTGAAGAAATGTTTGCCTCGTGTAACAGCACTCTCATCGTTTCATTTCCTCATTCCGAAGCGGCATGCTGCTTAGCCGCCACTAGCTTAAGTTCTTCCCGCCCAGGAAAAATTTCAGCACAGAGGCTGCTACCCTAAGAGGTGAACTGATCGCGAACTTCTGCTCGAATGCTGTGATCTTCGAGCAAATGACCGTGTCAATTGGTAGTTTTGGCCTAGAAAATGGCGACGCCGTCATGTGTCTTTGCAGGCCCGTCTTCTGCGTTTCCTTTGACTCTCCGTCTGGCCTCTACAAGAAGCTATCTAAAGGTAGCAAACTAGGTCTATATGGACCATCACCTGCAATATCCAGGAAAGAGAGGGTGTCAACCCTAGCGCAAGCCTGATCTACGACACGTGAATTCTGGGTTCCGCCATCAGTAGAATTTACTTTGAACAACGCTCGAGCTAGCTAGGTACCAGGTTTAGTCCGGTTACAATAATCAGCTGAGCCCTACTCTGGCGCTCTTTTGGTGCATGGTAATTGTACCAACCGCGACACAAGAGAATGAGTACCTGTGCGTCCAATGGAACCCGCCCACCTTCCAATTTCTTTTTGATATATTCAATTGATTCCATTGGTCTGGCAGACATTTCTAGGAGCACACTTCAACTCAAAAAATCAAAAAAGGCTGTTGCTTCATTTTTCAATTACTCATCTGAAGATTTGATTTGAGGGCAACAGGACACCGCCGCACAAGAACAATTCAACCCCACTGATTCTTGCCAAACATGGTCTCTTTTCAACGTATCAAAACATGGGCTCAAGGGGAAAGATGCAGTTGGTTCATTCCTTGTATCATTGCTAGCATTCTTCATTTTAGTTACCAGCATCGTTGTACCAATTTTGATTCCCCAGGCAGATGTGTTTGATCATACCGCAGTGGGCCTTGGAAGCAACAAGCAAACAATGCCGGCAAGCAACCTTTTTGTGGCTCCAAGAACTTCCTTGGTCTTGTTCCTTCCTCAGGCAGTGCTCAATTTTGAAAAATCGGGCAAAAACGTACTCGCTCAGACTTTGGATCCAGCATAGATTATGTCCACTTGCAAGACGTCCTCTCCCTTGAAATTGTTGATGAAATGGCACCTCTACAAATCTTAGATGAGCCACACTGCCGTCCATACTAAAGAAAGAAAGAAGAGGAGCTTGCCAAGGAACTTCTTATGGATGCCACGATGGGAGACTTTACCAGACGGACGAGCCTAGCAGAGAACGGAATTTCGTCCCCTCCAACCCAAACATTCATGGAGAGCTTCGTTGAGGAATGCGATTAACAAGACTTTCACAGTTAATAGCAAGCAACGGAACCCAAGGCCCAAGCTCACTGCCAAAGCGATGACTGCCAACTCCACTGCCGACGCGACGACTGCCAATGCCGCTGCCAATGCTGCCAACGAGACGACAACCAATTCGACTTCCGACCTGGCAACAGCATTTGGTGACTACCAGCGAAACGACTACGAATTTCAACTTCCCCCCAGCTCTAGAAGTCTTATGAAATCTCTACAGAAATACATGAGGATATGGCTGATGGAATAAGGGTTGATTATATGTGCTTGAATCCATTTACAAAGAAATGGTAAAACCGTATTTTGGGAATGAATGGATTGTTGGCTTAGTAGTCTCCGCCGCCGCCAGCGTCTCCTGCTCCAAACATATCCACACCACCCATGTCTGCCTCCTCTTCTTCGACCTTTTCTTCTTCCTTTTCTGCCGCGACCTCGCCGCCGCC
>Ga0163144_10030175_pt1 | contig 10378 bp, 7 predicted proteins | sample OliLak19BULKMAT1_FD_123175 | JGI IMG/M metagenome (GOLD analysis project Ga0163144, IMG submission 123175) | Freshwater microbial mat bacterial communities from Lake Vanda, McMurdo Dry Valleys, Antarctica - Oligotrophic Lake LV.19.BULKMAT1 | ecosystem: Environmental > Aquatic > Freshwater > Lake...
GCCCAGAATGGCATCGAGGCGGGAGACAGCGGCAGCGATCTCGCCTTGCGGCAAGGGTCGGCCCGCATCGTCGCGAACGAGGTGCTCGAGCTGGTCGGCGCGATGCCGTTCGACATGGAGAAGGCGGTAGATGCGCCGCGCCAGGGGGTCGAGGCGCTGCACGGCCTCGGGGTCGCGCTGCCGGCCAAGGCGGGCGCGGACGAGGTCTTCGGCCAGGTGCTGGACGACGATGCGCACGAATCCCGTAAAGCTGCCGCGCCCCGCGAAGCGCCGCAGCGTCGCAGCCGAATCTTCCATGAGGGCGAGCTTCAGGTCCTGCTCGAGATCGAGCGCGTCGTCGGCCGCCATGCCTGCACCGCGGGCGCGGGCGCGCGCGATGCGTCCGATCTCGGCACCGTACAGGCTCTCGAAGGCGATCCATCCGGTAAACCCGTCCGATTTCAGCAGAAGGACGAGGCGATCGGCCAACAGGTCGGCTATCTTGAACGACAGAAAGCTCTCGAAAGAACCGCCGGCTTTCCAGTCGCCCAATGCCGCGCAGCCGCCGGCGTGGAGGCGCCGAACCACATCGATGAACGCCACCCGGGCATCTTCTCCAGGAAAAACACGACCGACGATGGCAAACAGTAAGGGCGACCAGCGACGCAGGAATTCTTCCCAGGCCACAGCGTCGCCCCGTCGCACTGCTGCAAGCAGTACTGCGTCGTTCCCGACCGGCTTCAATCGCGTAAGGCCCATTACCCCCCAAAGCCCGAACGCGACGACATGATCGTATCAAAAGCCCATCGATCACAAGCTGATAACAATTTGCACAGCGCGAATTTCAGATCCTTGTCCGTCCCTTTACCCCAGTCAGCGCGGGTGGGCGGTGTGAGATGAGCGACGAGATCGAGTGGCTCTGGGCCTACCTGCTCGTCGAGGGACAGGAAGGGCTCACCAAGACGCAGCGCGAAAGGCTGGCGCAGTGGCTGGAGTCGCGGGCGCTGCACGACCGCGCCGACCTGGTGCTCGAGACCGTCGAGGAGGCAACGCACGTCCTCGACCTGTCGACAGCGTTGCTGGCCGGCGAGTGGAAGTCGCTGGCGGCGGCGCCGGCGCGGCTTGCGCTGGCCGAGCTGGAGCGGCTCGCTCCGGCCTCCAGTGGAGCCCGGGCGCTGGCGCTGATCGTGGCCGCGCATGCCGCCTTGTGCACGGTCTCGGTGCTCCAGCCGGAGCCGCGGGACGACGTCGAGGACCTGATCGCGCGGGTGCGCGGGCTCGCGAGCGAGGCCGTCGTGGACGCGCGCCTGCTCGCCACGCCGCTGTACGGCTATGGGCAGTTCCTTCACGCGAAGCGGCGGTATGGCGATGCCATCGCCGCCTTCCGATTGCTGCTGCGGCTGCTCGATCGGATGGCGGGAGTCGGCGGTGCCGACCATGCCGCGGCGCGCGAGGAGCTTGCCGTGGCCCTTGCCGCCGCGCCGCAGCCCGAAGGTTCGCTCGACGAGGCCGAACGGCTGCTTCGCACTGCACTCGAGATCCGTCGCGACGGCGATGACGACGCGCGGGAAGGTCTTTGGCGGGCCTGGCTCGGCCTGGCGCAGGTGCTGTGGCGCCGCCGGCAGTGGCAGGCGGCGGACGATGCCTTCTTCGCAGCCGAAGCGGCGGCGGGCGCCGCGTTCGGCGCGGACTCCGAGCATGCCGCGGCCCGTGCCCGCGACCTCCGCGCCTTCCGCCGCGACTGGCTGTATGTCCGCGAGGACGGCCGGCTGTTCGGCTGGGCGATGCGCGAAGTGGCCGGCGATCCCTTCACGCGAGCGGTGTCGGCATTGCTGAAGGTCTCCGACGTCGTGGCCGATCGCGACGATGCCGACATGATGGTGGGCCATGCCGCGCGACTGCAGGCGCGGGCCGGTGCGATCGAAACGGCGCTCGACCTCGCGGAGGAGCGGCTGGCCATGCCACGGGCGGAGTGGGACGGCGCCGGCGTTTACCACGACGCCGTCGACACGCTGCTGTCAGCCGGCCGGCGCGAGGAGGCGCGAGCGGTGCTGGCGCGCGGCTTCGAATTCGCTGTCGGCGTCGACCTCACGGAACGCGGCGACCGCAATGCCGCCCAGCGCGACCTTATCGAGGCAATCGAACAGCTCGACCATCCGGGCCTGGGCGAACTGGTGCGCCAAACACTCCGGGCCGACAAGCTCAACCTCGTGCTCGAACGCGATCTGCAGCGCGCCGTCGAGCGTCGCGACTTTGGCGCGGTATCGGCGGCACTGTCGTACTGGGACTGGCAGGAGGGCTGGCCCGACGATGGGCTGCTGCGCGACATCGGCAAGCTGGCGGCGGAAGCCGGCGATCGAGGGATGGCGCGGGACATGGCCGGGCGGATCCGGCTATTTGACAGTCCTCACCTCGCGGTCGATGTGCTGCTAGCAGCCGGGTTCGACGACGAGGCCGAGGCAGCACTTGCACGGCTCGAGCCCGGCTGGCCGCGCGCCAATGGCCTGGCCGTGGCGGCGGCCCATGCCGCGGCCAAGGGCGAGCGTGCCCGCTTCGAGGAGCTAGCGCTTGGCGTGCTCGCCGAGCTGCCGCCCGGCGACCCTCAAGCGGTCGTGCCGCTGTATTCCATCGCTGCGGGCGCCCGTAGCTGCCTGACGCGCGCCGAGGGCGAAGCCTGGGCTGACGCGCATCTGACGCACGAACCCACCCGCCGCACGTTCCGCGCCCTGCTCGATCCAACCAAACCCTATGATCCCGAGCGGCCGTCGATCGCCGATCTGCCGGCGATGGCCGCGGCGCTGGGCGCGCGCGACTGGGATCGCGCTCTGTCCGAGCTCAGCTCCGTCGGCAACGGTTATCTCGACCTCGTACACGCCGAGATGCTGGCGGAGCCGGCGGCGGCCGCGGGGCGGGACGACATAGCGCTGCAGGCGCTGCGCTTTGCACTGGCAAAGCTGCCCGGTCCGTTCGCCGACCAGGCGCGGCGCTACCTCACTAAGGAGGAGTTTCGCTTCCTGACGGCGCGTCGCCTGGGCGAGGTTGCCCGCCGCCTGCTGGCGCCCGACGCACGCAACGCCTTCGCCGAGGACGCCTTCGCTCAGGCGGCGATGCTCGACGACATGGCGTCGGCGGCCGCGCTAGTTGCCGCCGGCGGACTGGCGTGTCGGCCCGGATTCGTAAAGGTCCCGTGAGGGAAACCTAGATGCCGATGAGGCGCGCGCCTCCTACAGTCAGCGCGGCAGCCAAAGCTGCCCGCGACCAGACCAAGCGGCCTGGTACGAAAGCCACATGACTCCATTGCAGCAACAGGGCGGTCGCCAGCCAGGCAGCCCCCAGCCGCCAAGCTGCCGGGAAAACAAGCGACAGAAGCCCTGCGGAGCCGACGACGAGCAATGCCACGGCAAGGTTTTGCGTGCGATGGCCGAGCGCAGGCCACGCGAACCGCACGAAGACCAGCGCGGCCCCGGCGGCACCCGCCACGATCCAAGCCAGGCCCAGCAGGGAGCCAGCGTTCAGGGGCGCCGGTCCTTGCGGCAAATCTCGCTCATCTGCATCAGGCGCGGACCCTCAGGCGTTGGCAGAAGCAGGCGCGTGTCGGCCGTCGAGCTGTGGCGCTCGAAGGCGACCGGGCGCTCGCTCGCTGGCAGCAGGGCGACGGTCCAAGGCGTTGTGAAGACCTGCGGGACGAACGCGCCCGGCGACGGCGCGTGCTCGACGAACGTCACCACATCGAGACAGTCACGCTGCTCGACACCCCGCACCTCGACGCCATAGCCGCCGGTGTGTTTGGGCCCGATGAATACCGCCACGCCCTGACTACCGGGCGGCAGGCCACGCGGCGGAGCCGTGCCCACCCAGTTGCGCCAAAGCGACTCCCATTCCGTTTGGTCGCGGGCAACAGCGACGTGGGCAGCACGTACTTGAGCGGAAATGCCGCTCCAAACCGTCGCGCCAGTCTGCGCCAACGCGGGACTACTGGCGAAAGCCAACGACAACGACAGCAGGATGGTCGATCGATGCATTGCACCCTCCGAGGGATGGCTTGGCTCTCTTCCTTAGACGGTCTTCGGGATGAAATTCGCCACGCCTTACGCAGGATTTTTCTCTTGGGCGGCGTCAGCGGGAGCCAGTCATCAATTCTCGGCTTGACAGCATGAGGCTGAAATTGCGACAGCACCGACAGACGAGATTAGTCCCGGTCTGTCGAGTGAACTTGTGTGGCGTACGTGGCGAAAATGTGAGCTACCGTTCCGGCTTGGGCTTCCACTCCCCGACAAGACGCTGCCCCTCCGCGACCTGAGCAGGCGTCATCTTCTTGGCGACGGAGTCGCGCTCCCTAGTGCCTAGGCCGACAGGCCCCGATGGTACCGCGAGGGCGAACCACTTATATGCTTGTACATAGTCCGTCGGCACGACTTTGCCGTCGCGGTACGAAGTGCCAAGATATTTCTGGGCGTAAGCATCGCCCTGATCGGCGGCCCTGCGATACCACGATACCGCCGTCACATGATCCTGCGGCACGCCTTGTCCAGTACGATACAAGGTGCCGAGTTCAGTCTGGGCGGGGGCATGGCCCTGCTCGGCCGCTTTGCGAAGCCACGACACTGCTGTCGCATAGTCCAACGGCGCACCTAGGCCGGTAGAATACCAAGAGCCAAGCTTATACTGGGCTGGAGCAACTCCCTGTTCGGCGAGCTGGCGCATCAGGCGCAACGCCGTCGCATAGTTACGCTTGTTGTAAGCTGCCATCGCATCTTCGAACGGACCCGCCAAAACCGGCTTGGCAGCGGCGCACACGAACAGAACCAGGAGCAACTTCAGCAAGCGCATGATGAGCTCTCTCCCCTCAGTCTGACGACCTCCCATTACATCCTTCAGGCACCGGATCGATGCTGGCGTAGTATCGCTTCAAGAGTCCCACCGTGCATCATTAAGGGTGGGCCCATTCTCGGCGTCAAATCCGGGGCAGAGCACGATGCCCGCAGCCTGGCCTGAGCCGAAAGCGTCTGTACTGCCGCGCTACCAGAATGTTCAAGGCCTCCGTGAGCTCTCGCGATCGTCATCGGTCAGACGAACAAGATGTCGGGCTAATGTCTTATGTCTGGAGCGCGGTCGGCGGCAATCATACCGACGCTCTTCGCCGCGCCTTCGCGGCATTGCGGCGGGGCGGATTTGTGCTAGTCCACGACTTCATGGTCTATGATCGGCACGAAGGGCCGGGGTTCGCTGGCCTGGTACCTGCTCGCAGCAATGCCGCGACGACATCGATGCTTCCACACCAAAGTACCCCGCTTTCGCTCACGCTGTCAGTACCTCTCCATTTAGTCCCACGGTGCAGCGCATCACAACGGCCGGCGACAGCGCAAGAATCCGAGGAGCGTTCCCATGGCGACGACCGCACCGATTAGCATCCAGACCGGCCCGCTGCCGCCGAACGTGTCCTCCAGCGAGCGGTCCAGAAGCGCGCCATGCAGCACTGCGCCCGTCAGCAGCGCCAGCAAGGCGGCGATCAGGCCGCCCAAGGAATAGATCACGGGTGCCAGCGCCGGGTGATCGGCGAGCAACCGCCCGACAAATCCGTCGCGGCGCCGACGCAGGATGGCGTCGACCAGCCGATCCATGTCCTGCTCGAAGCTCTCGTGGCGTAATGCTATTGCGCTCAGCGCCGAAAGCGGCCTCAGCGGCTCCGGCAAGGTCTCAGCACGAGGCATGACGGCACCGTTCGCCAGAATCGGGATCACCCGAAGCCCGCCGGCAAGCGCCTCGTACACCTCGGATCGCACCACGTCCTGGGGCTCATCGAGGCGCGAGGTACCATCCGGACGCGGGCCGCGCCAGGCGTCGCCGATCATCACCAGGCAGACCGGGTCGCGGGTCATCGCCTTGCGGATCTCGGCGATGAACGAAGTCCCGGCTTCGATCGAACTCACGTCGAAGAACACGTCGCCCAGCCGGGGGTGGGTGCGCAGCCGGTCGGCGAGACGGCCCGACAAATCTCGCGTGTCGTTGCGCCGGTAGCTAACGAATATCCTCACCGATCTGGCCCGAGCGCCGGCTCCACACCCGACCGAGATAGATGAGTGCGCGCGGGAAGACGTCCGGGCACCAATACCTGGGGCTCGCGGGCGTTGGCGTCCTTGCGGAACTCGTAGATCAGCGCATAGACGCGATGGTCGGGGCCGAACGACTGTTCGGAGAACGACCGGGGCAGCACCGTGGCCCCGGCACTCGGCATCCGCATGGCACGAGACTGGTCGAGGGGTGCGCCGTCGGCGACCATCGGCTGGTCGGTGACGATAATCGCGATCAGGCGATAGTAGCCAGGCGAAGCGAAGAACAGCGACGACACGTAGCGTGTGAGGTCGAACGCTTCGCGGGCATCCGGCGGCAGGAAGCGCCGGTCACCGGCAACCGCGGCGCCCTCATCGTTGATGCGCTCCAGCCTCGCCACCACCGCGAAGCCGTTCGGCACGCCGTAGAAACTGTACTCGTAGTGGGCACGCTTGAGTGCTGCCTCAATCTTGTCGGCAACGCCGCGCAACGTCATCGCGGTTCCGGCCGCCACCAGCTTACGGTCGATCTCCTGTCTGCTCGACGGGATGGGCGGCGGCCAGGGAAACTCCGGCAGTGTCGCCGTTGGCGGAGCGGGGGGCGGTGGCGGAGCTGGTGGCGGTGGCGCGGCGGATGCCGAGCCCCCCGAGGACGATGGACGCGCGCCGTCGAAATCGACATTGGGAGACCGGGGCACCGCCGGGCGGGTTGCCGACGGCGGTGGAGCGGGTGGCGGCGGCGACCCCGAAGTGCTGTTGGGCTCCGGCCGCGGCGACGCCGTGCTCGCTGCCGGCGGCGGTCTTTCCCGCGTCAGCTCCAGTGCCGCCTGCCGCTCTTCGTCGCGCAGACGGTGCAATTTCAATTCTTGCTCCGCACGCTCTTTCTCTGTTAGCGCCCGACGAAGTGCGTCAAGCTTGGCCTCTTCGTCGGCCCTGCGACGCGCTTCCTCTTGGGATGCATCGATGGGACGCACCTCCGGCTCCGCCCCCAATGTACTGGCCACTGACGGCGGGCGTGCCGCCGGAAAGTTCCAAAGGATCAAAAGCGCGGCGCCACCGAGCAAGAGCGCGGCACCAGCGACAAGAAGAATAATCCGCGATCGCGTCATCTCGATCTGCATCGATGCTTTCGTCCAAATGTACCGCGCTTTCATCCACGCTGTCAGTACCGCCCGAGCGTCGGGCCTGCCGTTCAGGCCGAAGTAAGCCCCACACCTGTAGACTACGGTCGATCATTGCCCGTCGAGCATAGCCATGCCGAGGTCCTGGGCGGCCGGAAGAAGCGGTCAAGCTCTCTGGAACAGACAGAAAGCGCGTGCCTGCCATCTCGGTGGATATGCAGCGTCGAGAATGCGCCGCCGGGTTCGCTCTGAAGATCGCGGCATTAGCCCTCGCGGAAACTCCCTTGACCGGGACTGTGCCCGTCGTGAAGATGAAAGGGGGAAAAATACCAATGCTCAGCAAGATCGGCGTTGCGTCGATCCTTTTGGTTCTGTGGGGCGGCGCGCAGGCGACGGCGCAGACCTACGACCAGCTCAGGGAGTGGCTACGGCGACGCCACCTACGATCAAAGGATCCAAGGCTGCGACGCCGTCATAAAGTCAGCTCGGGAGACGCCGCAGAATCTAGCTGACGCGTTCTACCTCCGCGGCCTTGCTTACCGGAACAAGTCCCAACACGACCGCGCCATTCAGGATTACGATCAGGCGGTCAAGCTTAATCCCAACCATGCCAACGCGTTCCACAACCGCGGAAATGCTTACGGACGCAAAGGCCAGTACGACCTCGCCATCCAGGACTACGATCAGGCGATTAAGCTGGACCCCAACTATGTCAACGCGTTCAACAACCGCGGAAATGCATACAGCAACATGGGCCAGTATGACCGCGCCATCCAGGACTACGATCAGGCGATTAAGCTGAAGCCCAATGGGTTCGCGTTCAGAAGCCGCGGAATTGCTTACAGCAACAAAGGCCAGTACGACCGCGCCATCCAGGACTACGATCAGGCGATCAAGCTGGACCCCGACGATGATCTCGCGTTCTACAACCGCGGCTTCACCTACCTGAAGCTGGCCCAGTTCGATGCGGCGATTTCCGACTACGACGCGGCGCTCAGGATCGACCCGCAGTACGCATACGCTCTGTTCGGGCGGGGGGTGGCACGGCGCAAGAAGGGCGATCTCGCCGGCGGCGATGCCGACATCGCCGCGGCAACGGCGATCCAGAAGGATATAGCTGAGGAGCTTGCCAAACTCGGACTAAAGGACTTTTAGAATTCGTCCGACCGCGACAGCTCAAACCTACAACCGTAGCCAGTCGCAGATCCGGCTTGACGCTCAACTGTTTGCAAAACTGGAAAGAGTCGGGGCTTCGCCAAGAGCCTCGCAATGAGCCGCAAGCTGGTCACGCAATGCGGCTCTCTTGCTGCTGTATCCGCATACATGCGGGTCAGGCTGCTATCGTACACTGGAAGGAGCGCTGAATGGAGGCTGCAGCAGGAGCCAAATCCGGGTTTGCGGTTCTTAAGAAATGGCAAGATCACCCGGTGTCCCCCTAGTCGTCTCGCACGAATCAACGTGCCCGGGCACTCACCCCACATGTAATCAAACCCTGGCACAGGTAAAGCGCGTCTGCGGTCGCGCCGTCATAGTTTACGGCCATTAGCCCTCCATACCGGAGTTGTGATGAAAATCCGACATGCAACGACACAAGCGCGGATTGCTGCTCTTGCGTCCCTCCTGGTTGCGGCGCCTGCGCTCTTTCAAAGCGCGCTTGGTCAACAGGTTTGCACGCAAGAATACGCCCCCGTCTGCGCGCGCCTGGGCGGCAATATGACGACATATTCCAATCAATGCTTCGCCAAGGCCGCCGGCGCTGAAGTGATCGCCCAAGGCCCGTGCGCCTTCAATTCCTCGCCCGCGCCGAAGTGAGCGCATGATCCGACGCGGCATCGTGTTGCCAGTAGTCGCGCTGGCGATACTAGCGGGATGCGCCGCGGCACAGGCCCAACCCACCCCACGCGTGACGCTGGATGTCGTCGTCTCCCCACCGGCCGGTCTGCGGCCCCACGAGGGGGCCAGTCACGGAAGGTTGGCAGTTGGCGCAGACGGCACCTACTACGTGCTGATGAGCTGGCATGCCGAGGCGTCTGTGGCGCGGATCGAGTTAGTGGCCATCGGGCGCGGCGGCGAGGAAAAGATGCGCATCCCGCTGCCGATCCGCCTGCCCATCGACAGCATGGGGTTTGCCGTCCAGTCGATGGGCGTCGCCGTGTCACATTCGGGCGACCTCGCGGTATTAGTCAGCGGCCAGGGGCAAACGACGCTGTTTCGCCTCAGGGCCGACGGCCGGATCAAGAATGCTTCCGAGATCGCACCGCCTGCTGTCGGCGTTCGATTCGGCGGCGACGACTACTATCAGCTGAGGCACTACGTTGCGACGCCCGACAACGCCCTGCTGCTGGCCGGTGGCTACGGCAGCGGCCCGTATTCGTGGTGGATGGGGAAGTTCAGCCTCGACGGGGGGCGGTTGTGGCAGAAGGGGCCGAGCCGCGGCTGGCCCGACAGCGTCAACGCCCTGCGGCTGCGGGGCGATGGCAGCTGGATCGTAATCCTAGAGGAGCAGCGGGTCGAGAGCATGACGCATCACTGTTTCCTCGATCGCTATGCCGGCGACGGAAGACGGCTCGCGCGCACGAGCATCGACTTCAAGGGCTGTTATACGGCGGCCGTATTGGCGGAAGGCAGCGTCATCGCGAGCGAGCGCAGGGGCTCATCGCAGAGCGAGCTGATCTTCCTCGACGACACCGGCAAGGCAACCCGCGAGACGACGTGGGCGTTCGACAGCATCGACTGGATGATCGCCGACGGCCCAGGGCTGGCAGCGATCGTTAGCGAGCGGCCCGGCCCTGACAGTGTGAACGCCGTCGTGCGCGCGGATTCGGTCGGCACGCTTCACTGGAAAAGCCCGGTGGGCGAGATCAGCGACATCGTACGCACGCCCGACGGCCAGATCGCAGCCCTCGTCTGGCAGGTGGCCCCCCGTGAGGTCCGACTGGTCGTCTATGCCGATCCCTAAAGTACCCCGAGGAGACGCAAGACATAAGCCCGGAGGGACGCGGCGTATCATGTCGGCTTGGGACGCCTGCCAAGTCGCTAGGAAACCCCACCTGCTGAAGGTCGGGCACTCCGTTCATGCCGGCTAGCACTGATTTGCGGTCCCCTGATGAGGTCGTAAGCGTCCATCTCTCGCACGTGGTCAGGCTTTAGGCGTCCAGTTCCAGGGGAGGAGGTCGTCGAGGCAGTTGGCCGGATGGCCGTTGGTCATGCGCTCGAGGACGTCCTTTA
>Ga0163144_10030178_pt1 | contig 10378 bp, 6 predicted proteins | sample OliLak19BULKMAT1_FD_123175 | JGI IMG/M metagenome (GOLD analysis project Ga0163144, IMG submission 123175) | Freshwater microbial mat bacterial communities from Lake Vanda, McMurdo Dry Valleys, Antarctica - Oligotrophic Lake LV.19.BULKMAT1 | ecosystem: Environmental > Aquatic > Freshwater > Lake...
CGAACCGCCCCGCCCTTTTTCCTATCTCCCCGAAATGCTCACCCGAGAGAAGCACGACATTTTTTCCCTGAACCACTGGACCGATGGCGTGTTCCATGTGGAACAGCTTCCCTGCTGGGTCACCTTCACAAACAGCCGAACTCACGATTTAATCCGGGCCAACCTCGACAAGTCTCCTCTGTATGCGGGTAAAATCGAGGGCGTTGGACCTCGCTATTGTCCTTCGATTGAGGACAAAGTCGTCAAATTCGCCGAGAAAATCGCCCATCAGATCTTTCTCGAACCCGAGGGGCGGCACACCGAGGAGTATTACGTCAACGGCGTTTCGACCAGTCTTCCAATGGAGGTGCAGTATGCTTTCATTCGCACTATCTCCGGTTTGGAAAATGCCGAGATCATGCGCCCGGGTTATGCCGTCGAATACGACTATTGCCCGCCGACCCAGCTCAATCACTCGCTGGAAACGCGCCGCGTGCCGAACCTCTACTTTGCAGGGCAGATCAACGGTACGTCCGGCTACGAGGAGGCTGGAGCGCAGGGACTGGTCGCGGGAGCGAACGCCGCCCTCAAGATATTGGGCAAACCGCCGCTTCATCTTTCCCGTTCGGATGCCTACATCAGCGTGCTCATCGACGACCTCGTGACCAAGGGCACCCCCGAGCCTTACCGCATGTTCACCAGCCGCGCCGAGCACCGGCTCATCCTCCGCCAGGACAACGCCGACCTCCGCGTGACGCCCCTGGCGCAAGCGTGTGGGCTAATCAGCAGCGCCCGCTGGGAGAAACTTCGGCAGAAAATCGCAGATTTGGAACGACTGCGCACCTTCGTCCGCGACACGCGGTTTGGCGAAACCCGGATCGCTCAGTGGATCCTCCGCCCGGAAAACTCGGTCAAACATCTCCCCGCAGAAATCCGCGCTGGGTTCGCCGCCGACCGCTGGGAAGCCATCGAGATCGAACTGAAATACGCGGGCTATATCAGCCGTCAGAACGTCGCCATCGAGCGCCTTCAGGCGAGCGAGGAGAAACGCATCCCGGCACAGCTCGATTTTTCGACCCTCTCCGGCCTCCGCGCCGAGACCCGCCAGAAACTCGCGCAAATCCGCCCCGAAACCCTCGGCCAAGCCTCCCGAATTAGCGGCATCACCCCTGCGGACCTCGCCCTCCTTTCCGTCCTGATTCAGCGGGCGGTCTTGCCCGACGGCTCCCCGGCGCGGCTTTAAAGGCTGGTAAAGTGCCGCGCCAGACCGATCACGGCACCCGCTAGAATCAAGGGAATCACGCCCCATTTCCATCGCACCAAACCGGCGAAACCCACCAACACCAGCGTCAAGCCGAGCCAGTCCACTGCCCAGCGGCCGGGAAAGAGAACCTCCGCCCCAAAATGCAGCGCCATACTCGCGATCAGCCCCACGACCGCCGCCGAGATCGCCGCCAAGCTCGCCGACAGCCCACGATGCGACCGCAGTTGCTCGACATAGGGAGCGCCGAGGAAAATCCAGAGAAAACACGGCACAAATGTCACCCATGTGGTCACCGCTGCGCCCAGCGTCGCCGCCGCCAGCGGCGGCAGCCCCATCGGATGCTGCCATGCTCCGACAAACCCCACAAATTGCAGCACCATGATCAGCGGCCCTGGCGTCGTCTCGGCCAGGCCGAGTCCGTCAAGCATCTGTCCTCGCGTGAGCCATCCGTAATTTCCAACCGCTTCCTGGGCCACATACGGGAGCACCGCGTAAGCACCGCCACACGTCACCACCGCCGCTTTACTGAAAAAAAGCGCCTCGGAAAAAACCGTGTGCTTCCAACCCAGCCACGCACCGATCCCCAACACCGGAATCCACCAACACAAAACACCTACCCCCGCAGTCTTCAACCCGCGTTTTAAGCTCTTAAGTCTTTCATTGTGTGATATTAGAGCTTCATATTCTCCGGCACAAATACCCTCCGCAACCCCTGAAGTTTTGGGATTCAGAAACTTCGCCGGAAACCAACGCGAGCCTAACCAACCAATCGTGCCCGCCCCCGCGACAACCAGCGGAAACGGAACCGCTCCCGCATAGACCAGCCCAAAAGCCACGACCGCCAAAGCGACCATCAAACCATTGCCCAGCACCTTCTGCCCGATGCGCACCGCCGCCGCCGCCACGATCGCCAGCACCGCCAGCTTCAGTCCCGATAACACACCGGCCGCCGCCGGCAGCGTCCCATACACGACGTAGGCGTAGCTCAACCCCCACAGAATCAACGCCGACGGCAGCACGAAAAGGGAACCCGCCACGATTCCCCCGCGCACCCCATGCAGGAGCCACCCGCAGTAAGTCGCGAGCTGCTGCGCCTCCGGCCCTGGCAGGAGCATACAGAAATTCAGCGCGTGAAGAAAGCGCGCTTCACTGATCCAGCCGCGCCTTTCCACCAGCTCCTCGTGCAGGATGGCGATCTGCCCCGCCGGCCCGCCGAAGCTAATGAATCCCAGCTTCAGCCAAAAGCGGAACGCCTCGGCAAATGAAGGACCGGGCACGGGTTTCATCGAGTTCCGACAGCTTGGATCAACCCGCCCAGCAGCGCCTCCCAATCGGGTGGTCGCGTGTTCCAACCGCCACTGCAGCGCAGCACGCGTGACGCTTCGGCGGCACTGAGGCCCATCGCGTCCAGAACGTGCGAAGGCTCCTCCTTCCCGCTGGCGCAGGCAGATCCGGTCGAAACGGCAAAACCGAGCTTGTCCAGTTTTACCACCCAGCGCTGGCGGCAATCCGGCAGCTCGGGCATCACCACCGTAACCGTGTTCCAGAGCCGCTCGGCATCGGCTCCGATGATTCCGAGCCCGGGCACTTGCCGTGTCAGCTTTGCGACAAACTCCTCGCGGACGGCCAGCCGAGCCGGGATTTCGTCGCCGTCACTGAGCAAGGCTTCCCGTTCCTCCAGCGCAGCCACCATCGCCAGCACTCCCGCTACATTTTCCGTCCCGGCTCGCCGACCGTCTTCCTGGGAACCGCCGACCAGCAGCGGCTGGAAATGTCGCGGGCATTTTATGAAACCCACGCCTTGCGGTCCGCCAAATTTATGCGCGCTACCGATCATATAATCACACTCACCCAGCCCTCTTGCCGACAGCTTGCCGATCCACTGCGTCGCATCGCAGAAAAATGGGACCCCGCGCTCGCGGCACAACGCCATGACCGCGCGCCACGGCTGCAGTACCCCGGTTTCGTTGTTTGCCGCCATTACCGTGACGAGCCTTGGATGACGATCTCCGATCATATCCGCCAGCCAGTCCAGATCAAGCACCCCGGCGCGGGTGACTGGTATCTCACGGTGCCCTTTTGGAAAATACCGCCGCGCTGCAGCCCGCACCGACGGATGCTCGATCGCCGAAATCCACGCCTCCCCCTCCGTAAAAGTGGCCGAGTGATGCAGCACAGCGTTGCTCCCCTCCGTCGCTCCGCTGGTCCACACGATCTCCCCCGGATCACAGCCGACCACCGCCGCCAGGCGCTCCCGCGCCCCCATCAGCGCCGCCTCCGCCCGCGCTCCGACGCGGTGCGGGCTGGACGGATTGCCGACAAAACGCTCCACCGCATCCAACCACGCCACGCGGGCCGCAGCAGAGAGCGGGTGAGTCGCGTTATGATCGAAGTAGAGCATTAAAAGCGAAGTTCACCTCTCCGGTCCCGGCTGAACTGCCCCCATCCCCAAAGGCTCGCCCTCTTCGTCAAATGCGCCGAAGCCTGACCTACCGAGCCCTAAACCACCCGCGTATGCGAATCGTGCGTCTGAGTTTCCGCGTCGGTCCGGGGCTCTTCGAGCTTGGCCGGCTCCGGCGCGGGCGGCCGATTCATCTCCCGCTCCACCTCATCCTTGGCCTTGGAAAATTCGCGCACGGCCTGACCCAGCCCTTTGGCCAGTTCAGGAAGTTTCTTCGCGCCGAAAAGTAGCAGGACGATCCCGAAGATGATGATCATGTCCGGGCCACCGAGATTGAGCAGGCTTGCGATATTCATAAACGTTTGGGTTGTGAGTTGGAACTAACACCCCGAGGAGCAAGTTGCAACGGACATTCTGACCACCGCGAGTGGGCGGATTCGTTAGGTCGATTCACGGCAGCAGCGCCGCGGCCTCCCGCGGGCTGGGCAGGCTCCAAGCTTTCCACTTCGCCTCATACTCGGCACGCGGCAGCAGCGCGTAATGCGGGCGCTGGTCGGCGCGCAGCCATTTGATCAGCGTCACGAGGTTGCCCTCGGCCATCGTGGTGCAGCCGGCGCTCGGACGCTCCGGGCCGCGGCGGATGTGGAAAAAAATGGCGCTGCCGGCACCGGCGGCCGGTGGGTCGGAGTTGTGCCGGATTTCCACCAGCCAGCGATAGGCGAAATCCCCGTGCCGCATTTTCTGCTTCGCAAACCACGGCGGTGGATTCGCGGGATCGACCGTCAGATGCCGGTTGTAGTCGGGCGAGTTCACGTTATCCACCCACGCGTCGCCCGCGCCCACGGTGTGAAATGGATACTTCGCCCCGGCGGGCAGCGCGGAGTCGTAGGTGTAGATTTTTCCAATGCGAAACACCCCGCTCGGCGCACGCCCATCACGCTCGACCTTGTGCTGGCCGGGTGCGCCCGTGCCGAGCACCCCGCGTCCCCAGGCCAGCCCATGCTTTCCATAGAGCACCGGCCACGCGGGACCGCTCGCCACCCAGCCCGCGCCCTGCCGCTCGAAACACTGCAGCCGCCCGGTCGTCGAGTCCCAGGTCGGCGCGATGCTCACCACGAGCTGCTTCACGCCATCCAGCTCACCCGCGAACGCCCGCGCCATCAGCGCCAGCGCGAGCACCACCAGCCTGAACCCATGCTTGCCCGCGCGCGTGCGGTTTCGCATGGTCGTCGTCTTGAAGAAGCTCCCGCGCTCCGTTGCCATCGTTGTCATCATCGCGGCGACGTTTCTCGTTTACTGGCCCGCGCTCCGCAACGGTTTTGTCTGGGACGACACCGCCCTGTGTTTCCGCGACCCGCTCATCCGCAGTTGGCGGCTCATCCCGGAAGGCTTCCGCCACTTCCTTTTCCTCGACGCCACAGCCTCGAATTTCTACCGCCCGCTCCAGCGCCTCACCTTCACCGCCGACTACCAGCTCTACTCCTTCGCGCAGCCGTGGGGCTGGCATCTCACCAGCATCCTCATCCACGCCGCCGCCTCCGTGGCGCTCTGGGTTTTGGTGCGAAAACTCTGCGCCGCTCAGCCGGCAAAGGCCCTCGCCGACTTCCGCGCCGAATGGCTTGCGCTCGGCGTCGCCGTGCTCTGGGCCATCCATCCGCTGCACACCTCGGCGGTCACTTACATCGCCGGACGCGCCGATCCGCTCGCCGCGCTCTGCGGCTTCGCCGGACTCGCGCTCGGCCTGGTGAGTTTGGAAAACGGTCGGCGCGCCCTGCTCGCGGCATTGGGTGCGGCAGTCTGCTTTTTCTGCGCCATCCTTTCGAAAGAAGCCGGCTTCTTTGCCCCGCTCACCTGGCTCCTCATCCTCGCGTGGCGGCGCGCATCGTGGCGCGTCTTCGCCCGCTGGCTCGTGCTCCTCGCCGTCGTCGTCGGCAGCTACGCCGCGCTTCGTTTTACCGCCGGGCACACCCCGCCGCCACGCGCGCCCGCCACACCCGCCGCCGTCCGCCCGATCCTCGCCGCGCGCGCCGTCGCCGAGTACGCCGGGCTCCTCGTCGCCCCGCTCGCGCTGCACATGGAGCGCGATGTCACCACCCGCCCGCAGGCAAGCGTGGCAGCCACGCTCCGCAACGCCCGTCTCCGCGAATACCAAACGCTGATCGGCGTCGTCCTCATCATCGGCCTGCTCGCCTGGGGACGCCGCGGACGCCGCCTCGATCCGCTCATCCCGCTCGCGCTCGGCGCGTTCCTCGTCGCCTATCTGCCCATCAGCAATCTCCTCTCCCTCAACGCCACCGTCGCCGAGCACTGGCTCTATGTGCCGAGCGCCTTTCTCTTTCTCGCCGCCGCCCGCACCCTCGCGCACAGCCGCCTGCCGCGTGGCGGAATAGTCGCCGTCCTCGCCGTCTGGATGCTTCTGCTCGGCGCGCGCACCTTCCTCCGCCAGGCCGACTGGCGCGACCAGCGCACCTTCCTCGAGCGCACCATCGCCGATGGCGGCGACACCCCGCGCATGCGCATGAATCTCGGCAACGTGGAATCCGCCGCCGGCCACCACGAACGCGCCCTCGCGCACTACCGCGAAGCTCTCCGCCGCACCCCCGACGAGTCGCCCACCGTGCGCGGGATGATCGCCCTCGGCTACGCCAACGTGCTCCTCCGCGCCGGCGACTTCCCCGCCGTCCACGACGCCCTCGCCCAGGCCGAAAAAACTCCACTGCTCGCCGCCGAATGCCGCCGCACCCGCGCCGCGCTCGCCGTCTTGGAACACGGGACCGACAGCGGCAACCTCCTCCACGACGCCCTCGCCCTCGCCCCGAACAACTGGTCCATCCGCAAACGCTACGTCGAATACCTCATTGAGCGCGACGAGGAGGAGAAAGCCATGCGCGAACTCCGCGACGACCTCGAGCACCACGCCTTCCGCAGCGAAGCCTGGCAGCTCCTCGGCCAGCTCCTCGAAGCCGTCAACCGCCCCGACCTTGCCATGAACGCCTACCGCGAAGCCGCCGCCCGCGACGTCCACGACGAGAAAACCCGCGCCCGCCTCCGCCAGCTCTCAGGCGCTGCCGAGGGGAAAAAGTAGCTCGGTGGTCGCTCGCCGATTTCCGATCTCGTCACCCAAGACCGTTGGTGGTTTGCTCCCCCGCCTACAATGCCAGCGACTTCACCAGCCTTCGATGACCGGCCGCTCCGTGCGGAGTTCGCTGAGCGCGGGTTGCGGTATTCGCTAAAGACGGATGTCGCTCTCGGCAACGGCTTCTCCGTCAATCTGGCAGGCTTTTCGCACCGCCCCGAAGACACGCGAACGGCGTGTTTTGCCGCCGTGCCGCCAGACGGTGATCCGGTTGAGATCGTGCGGAAGTCCGCCGGACTCGGAGCCCCGCTCGTTTTCATCGGTAGCCACCTTCGCTGGGAGGTCTGGTTTCAAAACGAACGGCTTGGCCCGCAGCTTTGGTGGAGCCCACAACACGGCACGATCAAACAGTTCCTCCGAAAGAACCGGCGGGTTCTTGAGCCCCGCGCCATCTTTCGCGCCAAGACGCTCGCGCGGCTCGATCAAACCGCGCAACTCGACTTCGTGGATTTCGCCAGTTTCCAGCGCATTGAGCAGGACGCGGGGCAGTTTATCACCGACCTGATCCATCGGATGGTGGACGTGACGAGGGAGGCGCTCGGCTGGCCTCATCAGTTGAACCAAGAACAAGCGCAATGGATCGCACGCGCCAATTTTTGGCTGCTTGCCGGTCGCATTCTTCACGACAAAGGCGTCCCCGGTTTTCAACGCGGCTTCGATCTCACTGAGATTCAGGACGTGTTCACTCGCGTCCGCAAACACTACGCAGACGGAAGCCTGCCGGAGGAGGAACCAAGAAAACGCATTGCCGCACTCGCACCTGCCGCGAAAATCCTGGGGGCTTGCCCATCGCTCGCCATCGTCAGCCCCGAAACCCTTGCGGATCCGTTTGAAAATGCGCTCATCACGAAGGAAACGCGCAAAGAAAGCGGCACCCATAGCACCCCCGGTTGGCTGGTAGAATACATGCTCGGTCGCCTGCGTCCCTGGATCGAGGAACTCGCCGCCGCCGGGCGCTGCCGCGTCTTTGAGCCCGCATCGGGCCACGCCCCATTCTTGCTTGGCGCCATGCGAACTCTCGCAAGCCTCCCGTGCTGCGACGGTCTCAACGACACGGCACGCCATGCCTTCTTTAAGAAAAACCTTGAAGGTTGCGAATACGACGGCTTCGCCCGCGAAGTCGCCCGACTCTCACTTACCCTCGCCGATGTGCCAAATCCCAACGGGTGGAACCTTGGTGGAAAGGGCAACGACGATCTTTTCCACAATCAACGGCTCGAACGCGGAGTGAAAAACGCGGACATCGTGCTGTGCAATCCACCATTTGAAGGCGACAAAACTGCCGTCGCCGGGGGCGAGGATCGTGCCCGAGTTAAGAAAGCTGCTGAGATTCTGCGACGTGCGATCTCGGTGGCGAAACCGGGAGCGGTATTCGGATTCATCGTCCCGCAAACGATGCTGGATTCGGATAAAGTGGCGGACCTCCGGCGAAGCCTCACGCGCGATTTCGAGTGGCTCGAGATTTGCCGACTGCCGGACGGCATTTTTGAAAAAGCGGATGTGGAAACCGCCTTGCTGCTCGGGCGGCGTCATCCCACAGGTGAGTTAAAGCTAACGGTTGGCCCAACCAGCTTCCGCCATGTGCTCGACGGCGATCGTTATCGCGCGGCGTTTCGCGAACAGCGGGAACCAACGACGGATCAGCCGCTCCCATTGATGCGGGTAGCGCCCGCACCGACGCACTCCTTGTGGGTGCCAGACATGCTCGACCTGTGGGACTTCCTCGCATCGCTTCCGAGGCTTCGTGACATCGCGACAGCGGGACATGGTTTGGTATTTCGATCCGAGAACGATCCCCTGTTTCCACGCAGCGAGACGCAAATTTCCGACAAGGCGCGCAAAGGATACGAACCAGGTTTTTTCCATGTTGATACGTCTTCGGATACCCATTTGTTGCCGCCGACAACGCTCCTCAATAGAAACCGCGATGCGATTCTTCGGCGTCGCGCAGGCTACGCCTGCGGAATCCAACAGGTGGTGATGAACTACGCCCCCGTCCGTCGCGGGCCTTGGCGGAATCAAGCTTTCATTGACCTCAAGGGGCATCCTGCGAGCAGCCGTTTCCTGATTCTGCGATCACGGAACAACGCTATTTCCGAACTCATTTTGTGGGCACTGCTCAATTCGCCACTTTGCAATGCCTATACCGCCTCGCACAGCGACAAGCGCCAGATTCTTGCGAGCAAGCTTGGCGGTTTCCCTTGTCCCATCCCAACCCAAAACCAAGTGACCCGCGTCGAAGCCGCCGCACGCGATTACCGCGACGCGGCGACGCGCTGGACTGCTACACATCTGCCTTCCAAAAAAGGAAAGCCGAGGCCGCGAAATCAAAAAGCCGCCAGCAGCGACGCCACCGCACACCTGCCCGGCATCATCCCCAATCCCGACGACGAGCAACGGCAACTATTGGAACTGAAGTATCTCCACTGGCGCATGGATGCCGAGGTGCTCGCCCTTTATAACTTGCCCGCGAAACTGGAACGCCAGCTCCTCGATTACTTCACGGGCGAGCGGCGCGTGGCGTGGCATTCGAGCAGGTGGAATTTTTTCCAAAAGGCTTCGAGGGTGCAGACCGTTTGAGCGAGTTACTTGCCATAACGGCAGACTGGCCCAAGCACGCGCGCCGTGAGGCCAAACTCATCCGGAACGAATACGATGATGACGGACTACCGCCGAAGGAGTTGGCCGGAGACCACCCGGCTCCGCAATGATGAACTTCGTTTGCTCCGCAATCTTGCGCGCCATGAACCGGAGCGATTTCGCGAACGTATGTCCTATCCGGATAATCTGCCGGATTTGCGAAGCCGAAGACCGAAAACAAACTCGAAACCAGAAAGCTGGAGGTCGAGCGCACACGCCAGGAAACCAACGGGAGCCGCTTCGGTTTCACGGAGAAAATGACCGCCCCGCCGAACTCCAGTTGCGGCACCCGCGCTACCCGTCCGCCGCGGCGTTAATCCGTTGGACTTCGCCGTGCGTAGAGCCTACCGAAACCTCTCCTGATGCTCCCTAAACCTGACAGCGCTCTCGTCATCGTCGGTCACGGCTCGACCGTGAACCCGGACTCCAGCGCGCCCACTTTCGACCATGCCGAGGCGCTGCGGGCGCGCGGGGTTTTTGGGGAAGTGCATTGCGCGTTTTGGAAAGAGGAGCCGAGCTACCGGCAGGTGCTGCACATGGTCGGGCGCGACGACATCTACGTGGTCCCGAATTTCATCAGCGAAGGCTACTTCACCAAGACGGTGATCCCGCGCGAACTCGAACTCGCCGGCCCCGTCACGGAGCGCGGCGGGCGCGTCATCAAATACTGCGAGCCGGCCGGCAACGACCCGCGCATGACCAAGCTCCTGCTGCATCGCGCCGCCCAGATCGCGCCGGATGTGGACCCCGCGCAGACCAGCCTGATCATCGTCGGCCACGGCACGAACCTGAACGAAAATTCCGCCGTCGCGGCCAAGCGGGAAGTCGCGCGCATCGCCGAGCACGGGCTCTACGGCGAGGTGCTCAGCGCCTACATGGAAGAGGAGCCGCTCATCGCGAAATGGGACGAATACGCGACGCAGCCGAACGTCGTGGTCGTCCCGTTTTTCATCTCCGA
>Ga0163144_10030179_pt1 | contig 10377 bp, 8 predicted proteins | sample OliLak19BULKMAT1_FD_123175 | JGI IMG/M metagenome (GOLD analysis project Ga0163144, IMG submission 123175) | Freshwater microbial mat bacterial communities from Lake Vanda, McMurdo Dry Valleys, Antarctica - Oligotrophic Lake LV.19.BULKMAT1 | ecosystem: Environmental > Aquatic > Freshwater > Lake...
CAGCACGTAGGCCAGGAACGACTGCGCCACATCCTCGGCATCGTGATGATCGAACCCGTGCTTGCCGATCAGGGAGGCGATCACGACCCGGCGATAGATGCGGCACAATTCCTCCAGCGCCGCACGCCGGGACACTTCGTCGGTGCCTTGCGCCGCGCGGATCAACGTCCAACGCGTGTCAAATCTCGGCGGCTGGTTTTCTCGGGATTTCACTTCGGTCCAAGCAGAGCGAGCGACTAATTCGTCCGCGACTGCGGCGACTCGTGGCCGCCGGCACTCGCTGGTTTCAATTCGGGCTCTAACGGCTCGCAGAGTTCCGCCACACGTTCGATGGAAAGCGCGCGGCCGGTGGTTTCGTCGATCTCGATGAGGGCGCCGCAGAGGCGGACGGGGCCGTGCGCCACGGGGAACATGATCGGGCGGCTGGTGAGGAAGCGCTGGATGATGGGCTCGATTTCGCGCCCGAGGCAGCTTTCGTCCGGGCCGCACATGCCGGCGTCGCAGATGAAGGCGGTGCCGCCGGGGAAGACCCGCTCGTCGGCGGTCTGGGTGTGGGTGTGGGTGCCGCAGACGGCGCTGACGCGGCCATCGAGGAAGCGGCCCATGGCGATCTTCTCGCTGGTCGTTTCGCCATGCACATCCACGAAGATGATCGGCGTCTCTTCGCGCATCCGGGCCACTTCCGCGTCGATGGCGAGGAAGGGATTTTCCAGCGGCGGATTCATGAAGGTGCGGCACTGCACATTGATCACGCCGATTTTGCCCTTGGGCGTTTCGAGCACGATGGAGCCGGCGCCGGGGGTGTTTGGCGGGTAATTGATCGGGCGCAGGAGCCGCGGCTCGGTCTCGATGAAGGGCAAGATTTCCCGCTGATCCCAGATGTGGTCGCCGGTCGTGATGACGGCGATGCCGCAGCGCAGCAGATCGATGGTGATCTTCGGCGTGATGCCGCGTCCGTTCGCCGCGTTCTCGCCATTCACGACGACGAAATCGATGCCGCGCTCTTCGCGCAGGCGCGGCACGGTTTCGATGACCGCACGGCGGCCGGGCTCACCGACGATGTCGCCGAGGAAAAGCAGTTTCAGCATCGCGCACGGTTAGCGGGCGGCGACGCGAAGGGCACGCGGAATTTTTCCGCGCGGCGTTGTCTCAGGGCACCCGCGCGACCTCGATCTTGTGCGGCTTGGGCTGGTTGGCCTGATAAATCTGGTCCTCGAACTCCTTCGCCTGCGCGAGCAACTCGGCGACCTTGGCCTTCTGGCCGGCCGACCATTGCTCAAATTCGGTCTTCTTCGCCGCGTAGGCGGGATCGGTCGCGGGGACCTTCGAGAGTTCGCGGCGCTTGCCCTTGAGCTGGCCGTATTGATCGCGCAGCGGGCGGTAGGCGAGGTCGTTGCGTTGCTTGTTGAGCGTCGCGACTTTCAGCGCCTGCTGATACTGCGGGGTCTTGTCGTTTTCGCCGATCTCGACCCCGAAGCCGAGGCGGCCGTCGTCGTATTGGCCGATGACCATGCCGTCGATCTTCACCTCGTAGGTGCCGGGCTTGAGGTGGCGCACGGTGAGTTTCTCGTTGGCGTAGCGGTGGCCGAGGCTGGTCAGCTTCGCGCCCGGGAGCGCATCGGGCGGGAGCACCCACGGCAGGGCGTTGGCCGTCCAGGTGAAGCTGAGGGCGTCGCCGCTTTCCACGACATCGGCGATGCTGCCATTGGCCGCGGTGCCCACGCGTTTGCCGTCCTTGATTTGCAAGGTCGCCTGGGAGACGACCGAACGCGGCACGATATTATCGATGATCGCCGCGGCCATCACCGCCTGCCCGACCGCGCCCGGATGCACGCCATCGGCGATCATGGTGAAGTTCGGGTCCTTCTTCCGCTGCGTGAGCGTGAGGTTGTTCAGCGGCGACCACATGTCCACAAAGCCCAGCCCGCGCACTTCCGCCTGCTCGCGCAGCCAGGTGCCGTAGAGTGCAAGCACGCCGTTGTAGTAGGTGTTGCGCGGTTCCTGGTTGTCGCCCTTCAGCCGCTTGGCGCGGGTGTCGAACATCGTCGGCGTCATCGGGATCGCGGTCGCGCCGAGCGCGGCGATCTTGTCGAGCACCGTGGTCATGCCGGCCTGGTAGGTGTCGAAGACGCCCTTGTCGAAGTCGCGGTAGCTGCCGTCGTTCATGCCGAGCAGGATGGTGACATACTTCGGCTTGTAGGCGGCGACGTCTTCGTCGAAGCGGGTGATCGCATCCTGCGCGCGATCGCCGCCGACGCCGGAGTTGTGGAAGCGGATGCGGAGCTTCGGGTAGCGCGTGTAGAAGTAGGTTTCGACGTATTGCGTGTACAGGCACTGGTGCGTGATCGAGTCGCCGAGGAAGACGAGCGTGTCGCCGTCCTTGAGGTCGATCTTCTCGACGAGCGGCTTGAATTCAGGCGCGGGTGCGGCGGCGGGTTTGTCCTGCGCGCAGAGGGTTTGGGAGAGGAGCGCGAGCGGGAGGAGGAAGTGCGGGAGTTTCATGGGAGGATGTGGGGAGTGAACCGATGGAAGCGGGTGCCCTTGGGAGAAAACAGGATTTTTCCAACGACTCCCCGCTTCCCCTGTCTGACAATGCCCCACTCCCATGAAGATCCTGCGCCCCTTGCTCCTGTCCGTCCTCGCACTTGCCATGGTGACCGAGCTCCCCGCGCAGACCGATCCGGCAAGCGAGCCCTCCGTCATCGCCGTCGGCAAAGCCATGCCGGCGGTCGTGAACATCAATACCGAGCGCGTCGTCCAGCGGGCGGTGCGCGACCCGTATGATGAGGTCTTCAACCAGTTCTTCGGCGGCCCGATGCGGCGCCCGCGGGTCTTTTCGCAGAAAGTGCAGAGCCTCGGCTCCGGGTTCATCATCGATCCGTCGGGTTACATCGTGACGAATGAGCACGTCGTCGAACGCGCGGCGGAGCTGAAGATTTCCGTGACGACTCACGACGGCAAAACCTACACCGCCCGCTACGTGACCGGTGCCGTGGAGAGCGACCTCGCGCTGCTCAAGATCGACACCAAGGATCCGCTGCCCTTCATCGATCTCGCGAAACTTTCGCCCAATCTGCTCGGCCAGACCGTGCTCGTGCTCGGCAACCCGCTCGGCTACGGCAGCTCCGTGGCGCGCGGCATCCTCAGCGCGAAGAATCGCACGGTGGCGATCGGCGAGGTCGAGTTCAAAAGCCTGATCCAGACCGACGCGGCGATCAATCCCGGCAACAGCGGCGGCCCGATCGTGGACCTCAACGGCAAACTCGTCGGCGTCAGCTCGGTGAAGATGTCATTCACCCCGCAGGGTGTGCCGACGCAGGGGCTGGGCTTTGCCATTCCCGGCGAAATCATTCGGGAGAAGGTCGCGGAATTCAAAAAGATCGCCGCCGGCGAGAAGGTCGCGAAAAAGCCCGAGGCGAAATCCGCGGCGCGGAAATTCTTCGGGCTGCAGTTGCAAGACCTCACTGCAGAGCTGAGCGAGACGCTGGGCTACGCGCCGGGCGCAGGCGTGCTCATCGCCGATGTCGAGCCGCGCAGCCCGGCGGATGTCGCGGGGATGAAGCAGGGGCTTGTCATCCATCAGGTCGGGCGTTATCCCATCACCTCTCTCCGGCAGCTCGAAGAGTTGCTGGCCCCGATTGACACCGGTTCGGTCGTCGATTTCTCCGTCGGCGTCATCCGCAACGTCCGCGGGCAGAATGTCCGGCAGATTCAGACGGTGTCGCTGAAGGCACGATAGAACTTTCCCCATGATCAAAGTCGAAAACCTGACCAAGCGATACGCGGGCATCACCGCGATCAACAACCTCAACTTCGAAGTGGAGAAGGGTGAGATCGTGGGCTTTCTCGGGCCGAACGGCGCGGGCAAAAGCACCACGATGAAGATCCTGACGAGCTATCTCCCGGCGACTTCGGGCCGCGCGACGATCGCGGGCTTCGATGTCTTCGAGCAGTCCATCGAGGCGCGCCGCCACATCGGCTATCTCCCGGAAAACACCCCGCTCTACACCGACATGCGCGTCGGCGAATACCTCCGCTACCGGGCGAATCTGAAAGGCGTGCCGGGGCGGAAAGTGAAGTCGAACGTGGGCGACGTGATCGAGCTGACGAACCTGCGCGAGGTCGAGCGGAAGCTGATCGGCGCGCTTTCCAAAGGCTACCGCCAGCGCGTGGGGCTCGCCGATGCCCTCGTCCACGATCCCGCGTTGCTCATCCTCGACGAGCCGACGATCGGCCTCGACCCGAACCAAATCCGCCAAGTCCGCGAGCTGATCAGAAACCTCGGCGGCAAGCGCACCGTGCTCATCTCCACGCACATCCTGCCCGAGGTGGAGATCATGTGCTCGCGCGTCATCGTCATTCACAAAGGCAAAATCCGCGCGAGCGACACCGCGGAGAATCTGCTCAGGAACCAGCGCACCGCCGGCAGCATGCGGATCGAGGCGAAAGTCGGCGCGGACAATGCAGCCGACGATTTCCTGAAGCTCCCCGGCGTGAAAGACGTGACCACCGACCAGGACGGCGACTACTCGATCTTCCAGCTCAAGCTCGAGGCCAACGCCGATCCGAGCGAGGAAGTGATGAGCCTGGTCTCCCGCCGGCAATGGGCGCTGCGCGAGCTCACGCGCCGCCGCCCGACGCTCGAGGATGTCTTCGTCGAGCTCACGCACTCGGACAGCTAACCGCCCGCCTTTCCGAATCCATCCGCCCCATTTCCGGACCATCGCCGAAGTGTCCTCCCGCAAATCTTCCCTCTTTCTCATCGCCCCATGAAAACCTTCCTCACCCTCCTCGGCCGCGAGGTGAAATCGTTCTTCTATTCGCCCATCGCCTACGTGGTGCTGTTCTACTTCCTGTTCCTCTCGGGATTTAATTTCTACACGCAGGTCTCGATCATGAATGGCTTCCCGACGGAGCTTACCGTCGTCGAGGCGTTCTTCATGCCGGCGCTGTTCTGGTTCCCGTTCATCCTCAGCTTCCCGCTCATCACCATGCGCGTGTATTCGGAGGAGTTTCGCATGGGCACTTTTGAAACGCTGACCACGGCGCCCGTGAGCGACGTGCAGGTCGTGGCCTCGAAATTTTTCGGCGTGCTCGTGTTCTACATCATCTTGTGGGCGCCCACGCTGATCTCGTTCGCGCTCTTCCAGCAAGTGACCGGGCGCCTGGCCGCCAACGCCGCCGGCTCGTACTGGGGCACGTATCTCCTGCTCCTGCTCATGGGCTGCTTCTACATCTCCGTCGGCTGCCTCGCGTCGGCGCTGACCAAAGACCAGATCAACGCCGCGACGATCTCCTTCACGAGCATCACCGTGCTGCTCTTCATCGGCTTCCTACCCGACATCATGAACGTCACCGCGCCGGCGATTAAGGACCTCTTCTCCTACATCTCCGCGATCCAGCACATGCAGGATTTTTCCAAGGGCCTCATCGATACGCGCCCGGTCGTCTGGTATCTGTCGATGACCGCGCTGGTCTCGTATCTCACGCTCCAGGTCTTCCAGTATCGGAAGTGGAAAGCCTAAGCCGGCCCGCGCAACTCCTCACCCGCTCACTCTCCCATGGCCAACTCCTCCACCCCTGAATCCGCGCCGAAAGTCGTGAAGATCCGGCGCTTCCAGATCGGCGTGAACGTCATCCTGCAGACGGTGATCTTCTTCGTGATCATCGTGATGCTGAACTACATGAGCTTCCGGCATTTCAAGCGCTGGGACTACTCGCGGAACCAGAAGTTCGAGATCACCTCGCAGACCCGCACCTTGCTGAAGAACCTGAAGAAGCCGGTGAAAGCCGTGATCTTTTTCTCCAGCGCGACCGAGATCGCGCCGGACGTAAATGGGCTGCTTCGCGAATATGAATTTGCCTCGGACAAAAAGTTCCGCACCGAGGTGATCGATCCGTTTCGCAACTTCACCCGCGCCCAGGAACTGCAGACGAAGTACAAGTTCGGCGCCAACGAGAACATCCTGATTCTCGACATCGACGGGAAGAGCAAGTTCGTCAACGCGGCCGACATGGCGGAGTTCGAAATGCCCGATCAAATGTCCATGATGGCTGGCCAGACGCAGCCGCGTTTGAAGTCGTTCAAGGGCGAGCAGGCGATCACGAGCGCGCTCCTCGAGCTCGTCGAGGGCAAGCCGAACAAGGTCTATTTCGTCGGCGGCCATGGCGAACCGGCGTTGGGGTCCGACGAGTTGAAAATCTTCAACGAAAGCGTGAAGCGGCAGAACATCCAGGTCGCCACGCTCAATCTGCTCAACGTGAACGCGATCCCGGAAGACGCGCGCAGTCTCGTGATCTGCGGGCCGAAGTACGACTTCTCCGAGCTTGAGATCAAATTGCTCAGCGACTTTTGGGAGAAGAACGGTCGCATCCTCATTTTGCTGAATCCCTTCGCGCAGACAACGCGCCTCAACACATGGATCAGCCAGCAGGGCATCCTCGCGCGGGAAGATCGGGTGCTGCGCACCGGCACCTTCCTGCGCATGGACGACGCCGGCAAACCGCAACTGGCCAGCGGCGCGATCACCGAATCGACCTTCGTGGTGCTCGACAGCAAGACGAAGATCACCAAGGACCTCGCCGGCGTGAGCCAGAAACTCACCGGGGCCACGCAATCCCTGATCGCCGATCCCGCACAGCAGCCGAACCAGGCGAAAGTGATCCCGCTGGTCCAATCCGGAGAAGGATTCTGGGGAGAAACCGATCTCAGCGGCGGCGAGGACAAGCAGACTTTCTTTGACCCGAAGAAGGACCACATGGGCCCGCTCACGCTGGCCGCCGCGGTCGAGAAAGGCGGCGTCGAAGACAAGCGCGTGAAAATGGATAGCTCGCGCCTCATCGTCTTCGGCAACGCCGAACTGCTGAGCAACACCTCCTACCGCCAGACCGAAGGCGTCTCCGCCGATCTCACGATCAACGGCCTCAACTGGCTGCTCGACCGCGAGGACCTCATCGGCATCGCGCCGAAGGAAAAGAAGAACGTCACGCTCAGCCTCAACGAGAAACAGCTCCGCGACATCGCACTCGGCGTAATGGTCGTGATCCCCGGCCTGGTCGCGTTCTTCGGCCTGCTCAGTTGGGTCCAGCGTCGCGCCTGATCCCGCATTTTTTCCTACCGCCATGAAACTCAAGAACACCCTCATTCTCCTGGTCCTGGCCGGCGCGATCTACGCGTTTATCCACTTCTACGAAAGCGGCCTGCCCGGCACGCGGGAAGCCGCCGAGCGCCGAGGTCGCGTGGTCGAGTTTGACCGCGACAAGATCGCGAAGATCGCCATCAAAACGAACGACACGAAGATCGAGTTCGAGAAGAAGGACGGCATTTGGTTCCTCGAAAAACCGGTGAAGGATCGTGCGGATTCCGTCGCCATCAGCCAGCTCTTCACCACCGCGGAGTCGCTGAAATCCGACGAGTCCATCCCGACAGAGAAGAAGGGCGGCGACAAAGATCCGCTCAAGGAATACGGCCTGGGCAGCCCGGAGACGCGGCTCATTTTCACGCCCGACAGCGGCAAGCCGATCGAACTGCTCTTCGGCAAAGACGCGGCCGTGGACGGCAAAATCTACGTCCGTCTCGAGGATTCGCGCACCGCGCACGTCATCGGCAACGACCTCAAAAACCAGATCCTGAAAAAGGCGGACGACTTCCGCGATCACAAGCTGACCGACGTGCTCAGCACGCAGGTGAACAAATTCACCCTCAAGACCGCGAAGGGCGAAATCGAGCTTGAGAAGAAGGAGCACTGGACGCTGACGAAGCCCTTCAAGGCGCGCGGCAACGACCAGAAAATCGGCGACTTGATTGCGCAGGCGGCCAATGCGCAGGTGCAATCGTTCATCGCCGACGCGTCGAATCTCGCCGCGTTCGGCCTGCAGGAACCGCGCGGCACCGTCTCGTTCGTCGCCGAGGGGCGCAAGGAACCGGTGGTGCTGCAGATCGGGCAGCCGCTGGAAAAGGATAAGGAAAAAATTTACGTGAAGCTTTCGACCCGCGAGTCGGTGCTCGTCGTTCCGAAAGGACTCGAAGGCCTGCTCGAAACCAAACCCAACGACGTCCGTGATCGCAGTCTGCTGCGCGTGGAATCGGACATCGTGGATCGCATCAGCATCGAGCCAAAGGACCGCGAGAAAATCGTGATCGCCCGAAAAGGCGAGTCGTGGGTCCGCAAGGTCGGCGACAAGGACGAGCCGATCAACGTCGCGGCAGCCACGCGCTTGCTGGGTGAATTGCAGAGCCAGCAGGTGACGGAATTCGTCGCCGACATCGCCACCGAGCTTCCGAAATACGGCCTCGATCAGCCGATGGTCAAAGTGACGCTCAGCTCCTACGCCTCGGAAAATACTGCCGAAACCAAGGCCGGTGAGAAGCCGATCGTCAGCGTGCTGCTCGGCCAGACCGAAGGGGACAAGGTCTATGCCAAGCTGGACGACGAACCGTTTGTGGTCGGCGTTTCCAGAGCGCTGATCGATTTCATCCTGACCGACGCGCAGCAGTGGCAGGAGCTGACGATTTTCAGCTACAAGGCCGACGACATCACCTCGCTGGAAATCGCGCGCGAGGGCCAGCCGACGATCACGCTCGAGCGCGACAAGGATAAGAAGTGGGCGCTCGCCAAGGGCGACGGGCAGGTCAACCAGACGAACGTGCAGTCGCTCGTGAACACGCTGGCGGCTCTGCGCTCCGTCCGTTGGATGGGCGCGGCGACGCCCGAGCACGGCCTCGATAAACCGAAGGTCACCGTCACTTTCAAAACCACCAGCGGCGCTGGAAAACTGCTGATCGGCACGGAGACGCCCGACCATCTCAATCACGCCTCGGCCGAGGGAAAACCCGGCACATTCGGGTTGAGCCAGCCGGACGTCACCGCGTTTCAATTGCCGCTGATCGACGGAGCGCCGGTCGCCCCCACGCCCGCCGCCGCGCCTGCTCCGGCGCCGCCCGTGCCTCCGGCTAACTAACCCGCGCTAGCCGCCCTTGCTGGCGGTATAGAGCGAGACGATCCCGCCGCTCAGCGGCTGCGCTTCCGGCTGGGTAAAGGCCGCCTCTTCCAGCAGCGCGCACATCGCCGGCCCGCACGGGAATTTCTCGATGGAATCGCCCAGGTAGTCGTAGGCGGCTTTCTCGTGCGTCAGGAATGCGGCCACCCGCGGCAGGACGTAGTGCAGATAGGGACGGTAAATCCAGAGCAGCGGCGGCGGCGGGACGGAAAAATCGAGGATGAGCAGATGGCCGCCCGGCCGCAGAACGCGGCGCATTTCTGCGAGAGCACTGGGCCACGACGCCATGTTGCGCAGGCCAAAGGCCACTGTGACCACGTCGAAAGTCGCATCGGCGAAGGGCAGCGCCAGACCGTCGGCCGTGACCAGATTGCTCACTCCCTTGCGCTGGGCCACCTGGAGCATCGGGAGGCAGAAGTCCGCGCCCACAACCAAGGCCGTAGGACAGGCGGCACACAAAGTGACGGCCAAATCACCGCTGCCGGTCGCAAGATCGAGAATCCGCTCCGGATTCCACGCCCGCACGATCCGCCCGGCCCGGCAGCGCCAAAAAAAATCCAGGCCCCCGCTCAGCAGATGATTGGCGAGGTCATACCGGCCCGCGATGGCTGAAAACATGGCCCTGACGAACTGGCTTTTGTTTTCAGCGGTTAAAGTCGGGGCGGACATTGGGCGATTTATGGATCAGGCGGGCGGCGCGAAGGCATACCACGTGCTCCCTATTCGTGCTGCCCATATCTTGTGGAACCGGCCCTGTGCCGGATCCTTGGGCGCCGCATGCCAACCGACTACCTGAGCCAAGCCAAAGTTTTGATCGTAGACGACGAGCCCGCCAACGTGCGCTTGCTCGACCGCATCCTCGGACTCTCGGGCTGCAATGGCGTGAGGACGACCACGGATTCCCGCCAGGCGCTGCCGCTTTTCCTCGAATTCGAGCCGGACATCGTGCTCCTCGACCTGAACATGCCGTATCTCAACGGCTTCGCAGTGCTGGAGCAGCTCAAGGCCGCGATCAATCCCGAGGAATACCTGCCGATTCTCATTCTCACGGCTGACATCACGGTCGAGACCAAACGCCGCGCGCTCACCGGCGGCGCCAAGGATTTCCTCACCAAGCCGCTCGACTACTCGGAGGTCGTCCTGCGCATCAAAAATCTCATCGAAAACCGTTTCCTCCGGCTCGCGATGCAAAAGCAAAACGAAGTGCTCGAAGATCAGGTGAAGGAGCGCACGGCGCAGTTGGAGAAGACGCTGCACGAGCTCCAATCGACGCAGGAGCAGATCATCAAGCAGGAGCGACTCCGCGCGCTGGGCATGATGGCCGGTGGCATCGCCCATGATTTTAACAACGCGCTGACCATGATGCTCGGCTACGGC